>Ga0268266_10000252_pt1 | contig 90702 bp, 70 predicted proteins | sample KBSS13metaG_FD_190356 | JGI IMG/M metagenome (GOLD analysis project Ga0268266, IMG submission 190356) | Switchgrass rhizosphere microbial communities from Kellogg Biological Station, Michigan, USA - KBS S1-3 metaG (SPAdes) (version 2) | ecosystem: Host-associated > Plants > Roots > Rhizosphere...
ATCATCCACTGCCGCGCCAGCATGTCGGCGGGCAGGAGGTCGCGCAGCCCGCGCGAGATACGCGGTTCCACGGTCTCTGTCATGGGAACGTCCTCCAGCGGACTGCAGGTGCTGCTGTCAAGAAAAGAAGGGGCTTGGTACCGGCGTCCGGATTCGAACCGGAGACCTCCTGAGCCACAGTCAGGCGCTCTAACCAACTGAGCTACGCCGGCCCGGACGGGGAATGCTACGCGCAGGAGGGAACCTTGTCAAAGGACAGGCCGGAGGGCCCCTACCGCGCCACTAGCAGATTCGACGCGAACCGCCCCTCCGAGTCGGTCCACGTCTTGCGAACCTCGAAGCCGGTGTCCGCGGCCAGCGCCGCGATCTGCTCGCGGTCGAACTTGTAGGAGCTCTCGGTGTGGATCGTCTCCCCCTCGGCGAACGGAACCTCGATTTCCAGGCTCTGGATCGCCACCGTCTGCGCGCGCCGGCTCTCCAGGTGCATCTCCATCCGCCCTTCCCGCGGGTTGTAGACCGCCTTGTGGCGGAAGGCGCCGAGGTCGAACTCCCCTCCCAACTCGCGGTTGACGCGCACCAGGAGGTTCAGGTTGAACGCCGCCGTCACCCCCAGCGCGTCGTCGTAGGCGGGGACCAGCACGCTCTCGGACTTCTTGAGGTCCACCCCGAGGAGGAACCCCTCGCCGGGGTCGAGCAGCGCCCGGATGTCGCGCAGCAGGACGCGCCGCTCCTCCGGATCGAGGTTGCCCAGCGTGGAGCCGAGGAAGAGGACGAGCGTCAGCCCGGGCGCGCGCCGGTCCTCCCGGATCTTGCGCAGCGCCGTCTGGTACTCCCCGATATAGCCGGTGATGCGGAGGTCCGGATAGGAGAAGAGCAGCGAGCGGCTGCTCGTCTCGACGGCGGACTCGGAGATGTCCACCGGCACGTACTCGAGCTTCCCCTGGCGGGCCAGCAGGGCCTCGATTACCAGCCGCGTCTTCTGCCCGTCGCCGCTCCCCAGCTCCAGCAGCCAGACCGGCCCGCCCAGGGTGGCAAGGATCTCGCTCGCGTGGGTGCGCAGGATCTCGGCCTCCGCCCGAGTCGGGTAGTACTCCGGCAGGACGGTGATCGCCTCGAACAGGCGCGAGCCCAGCTCGTCGTAGAAGTACTTGGGATAGAGGAACTTGGGGGAGGCGGTGAGGCCGCGGCGGACGTCCTCCGCGAAGGTCGGGGCGACGCGCGCCGCTCCGACGCGGGTGAGGCGGAGGCGCTCGGTGGAAGGGCTCTCGGGGGCGACCGCGCCGTCCGAAAGCTCGGGACCTGCTTTGAGGTGGGTCTCCATGACGGCCATGGAAGCCCATGGTAGCATCCCGGCGCCGTCTTGGATGGGCTTTCAAGCCCCGCGTGTGACGGTTCTGTTTCATCCCTCGGGGAGGAAATCACATCAATGAGCGACGAGCGCGAAACTCTGGAGCTGGATGTCGTCTTCGTAGGCGCCGGGCCGGCCAGCCTGGCGGGAGCCTGCCACCTCGCCCGGCTGGCCAAGCAGAACGGTCTGGAGCTTTCGATCGGCGTCCTCGAGAAGGGGCGGGAGATCACCAGCCACGCGATCTCGGGGGCCGTGGTGGACCCGCGGGCCCTCAAGGAGCTCTTCCCGGACGACTGGAAGTCCGCCCCCTTCGAAGGCGAGATCGAAGGGGAGAAGGTGCTCTGGATGACGCCGAAGAAGGCGCACTCCATCCCCGTCCCGCCGCCGATGAACAACCACGGCAACTACGTCGCCTCCCTCGGCAAGCTCCTCAAGTGGATGGCCCCGAAGGTCGAGGCCGAGGGGGTGGACATCTTCTTCGAGTTCCCCGCCGCTCAGGCCCTGGTCGAGGACGGCCGGGTGGTCGGCGTCCGCACCGGCGACAAGGGGATCTCCCGCACCGGCGAAAAGAAGGCCAACTACGAGCCGGGCGTCGACATCCGCGCCCAGGTTACGGTGCTCGGCGAGGGGGTGCGCGGCACCCTGGTCAAGCAGCTCGCCGAGCCGTTCGAGCTCTGGAAGGGGAAGAACCCGCAGCTCTACGCCATCGGCCTAAAGGAGGTCTGGGACCTCCCCCCGGGGCGGGTCCAGCCGGCCAGCGTGATCCACACCATGAACTGGCCGCTGGGCTTCGACAACTTCGGCGGCGGCTTCATCTACGGCATGCAGAACGACCAGCTCATCGTCGGCCTCGTCGTCGGGCTCGACTACAGGAACCCGCTGCTCGATCCGCACGCCGAGTTCCAGCGCCTGAAGACCCACCCTGAGATCGCCAGGATGCTCGAAGGGGGGAAGATGTCCTTCTATGGCGCCAAGGCGATCCCCGAGGGGGGCTGGTGGTCGATGCCGCGCTCGCACGGCGACGGCTTCCTGATCATCGGCGACTCGGGAGGCACGCTCAACAGCCAGCGCCTGAAGGGGATCCATCTCGGCATGAAGTCCGGCATGCTGGCCGCCGAGACGATCGTCGAGGCCCTGAAGGCCGGCGGCGCCACGCCGGAGCGGCTGGCGGCCTACCAGGCGAAGATCGACGCGAGCTGGATCAAGGAGGAGCTCTGGCCGGTGCGCAACTTCCACCAGTCCTTCGACCACGGCCTGCTCGGCGGCTTCCTCCAGGGGGGGCTGGGGATGGTGACCGGCGGGCGCGGCTGGGGGGTCAAGGACCGGCTGCTGACGGAGGCGGGACACGAGCGGATGGTCCCCCTCAACACTCCCGAGGGGCAGCGGCTCGAAAAGCCGGCGCCGGTCGCGATCGACGGCAAGCTCACCTTCGACCGCCTGGCGGACGTCTACAACTCCGGCACCGCCCACGACGAGGACCAGCCGGTCCACCTGCTGGTGCACGACACCAGCATCTGCGTCGAGCGCTGCACCGTGGAGTACGCCAACCCCTGCCAGCGCTTCTGCCCGGCCGCCGTCTACGAGATGGTGGAGGACCCGACCACCCCCGCCGGCCGCCGGCTGCAGATCAACGCCAGCAACTGCGTCCACTGCAAGACCTGCGACATCATGGACCCCTACCAGATCATCACCTGGGTGCCCCCCGAGGGGGGCGACGGGCCGAACTACGGGAAGATGTAGGGTTTTGTAGAGTCGAGGGGGGGGCCGCGTTCTTCCTCCACCCGGAACGGGGGGAGGTCAGGAGGGGGGCGCTCCAACTCAGGAAACGCCCCGGACTCCGGAACACCCCCTCCTGACCTCCCCCGTGCCGGGGGAGGAAAAAATCTCCCCTACCCCTGCGGCCGGATCGAGCAGTCGCCGCTGCCGGTCTCGACGTGGATCTCGGTGCGGCCGTCGCCGCGCTTGGCGCCCACCACCTTGTGGCCGGACTTGCGGAGGACGGCGTCGGCGTAGCCCACGTTGAGGTCGCCGCTCCCCTGGTCGGAGATGATGTTGAACGAGGCGTTCGAACCGGCCTTGATGTCGACGTCGCCGCTGCCCGTCTCGGCGCTCAGCCGGCGGGTTTTGGCGAGCGAGCTCCGCACCGTGACGTCGCCCGAGCCGGTCTCCGCGATCAGATCCTCGAGCTCGACCGAGAGCACCCGGACGCCGCCGGAGCCGGTCTTCGCCACCACCCGGCCGGCCTCGCCGTCCTGCAGGGTGACGTCGCCCGAGCCGGTGTCGAGGGTCAGCTTGCCGGCGGAGACCTTCTGGACGACCACGTCCCCCGAGCCGGTCTCCACCGAGCCGTTGCCGACGAAGCGCCGCACCACCACGTCCCCCGAGCCGGTGCTGATCGTGGTCTCGCCGCGGGCCGAGCCGACGACGACGTCGCCCGACCCGGTCTCGATCCCCATCTGGCCGGTCTGCGAGGCGACCTGCACGTCGCCGCTGCCGGTCGAGATCGCCAGGGTGCCCTCGAGGTCCCCCCCGCGCACCTTGCCGACCGCGTTGCTGAAGGCCAGATTGGCGCCGGCCGGCAGCGAGATCCGCAGGTCCGTGTAAAGCGTCGGCGCCGAGCTCTTCCGGTAGTAGATCTTCACCCGCTCGCCGCGGTAGGTGGTCGTGGTGTTGCCGATGTTGCTGAGGAAGCTCAGGAAGGACGGCAGGCCCGTGTCGTCCCCCTCCCCATTCTTCTCCGTGGGATAGCTGTAGGACCGGTACTTGTCCACCGGATAGGAGAGGGCCCACTCCGGGCGCCCCTTCTTGTCGTGCCCCTTCACCCACCGCATCCCCTGGAGCAGCCGCTGGGTCTCGGCGGCGCTGCCGGCCTCGGCGTGGACGGTCGCGTCGACCACCACGTTCGGCCCCTGGCCGCGCACGATCTCGACGTGGCCGGCGAGATTGGCGAGACGGATCTCGCCCGTCGCCGGGAAGGGCTGCTGAAAGGAGCGGACCTGCTCCGCGAAAAGAGCGGATGTGCCACCCGCCGCGAGCGCCAGCCCCAGGGCCAACGCGGAAATCTTCGTCTCTGGCTTCATGACCTTGCCTCCCGTTTTTCCATTCACCGTTGAGCACTACGGGCGGCGGGAGGAAAAGGTTGCAGGAGGCCCCGGACAGCCCCGCGCGGTAAACTCATCCCCGCTTCCGACCATCCTGGAGGAGAGAACGCATGCGTCATCCGCTCATCGCCTGTTGCCTTGCCGCCGCCACGGCGCTCACCCCCCGTGCCGCGACCCCGGAGGTCCCGCCGCAGGAGCAGACCCGCCAGCTCACCATCGAGACCGCCCTGGCGCCCGACGCCTATGGCCGCCGGCCCCTGCAGCAGGCCTGGTCCCCCGACGGCAAGCACCTGGTCTACGTCTGGGACGTCGACAACGGCAAGGGCGACAAGAAGGACGACAAGGAAGCCCTCTGGAGCTACGACGCCGCGACCGGCCGCGCCGAGATCCTGGCGCGGCTCGCCGACCTCGGGGAAGGGGGGAAGGAGTTCGATCTCGACGCCTATTCCTGGGCCCCCCAGGGGGACTCCCTGCTCCTCTCCTCCAGGGGCGATCTCTACCTGCTGCCGCTCGCTCCCTCCACCCCCAAGGCCGGGAAGCTCCGCCGGCTGACCCGCACGGAGATCGAGGAGACCGACGCCCGCTTCTCGCCCGACGGCCGCCGCATCGCCTTCGTGCGCGCCCAGGATCTCTACGTGCTCGACCTCGCGAAAGGGCAGGAGACCCGGCTGACCAGCGACGGCCGGGAGAACACCACGCTCAACGGCATCGCCGACTGGGTCTACGGCGAGGAGATCTGGGAGCGCGAGCCCCGCGCCTACTGGTGGAGCCCGGACAGCTCCCACATCGCCTACTACCGCTTCGACGAGCGCTCGGTCGGCATCTACTCGCTGCTCAACGACTCTCCGCTCTACCCGGAGATCATCCTGCAGAAGTACCCGAAGGCCGGCACCAACAATCCGCAGGTGAGGATCGGCGTCGCCGATCTCGCCACGGGGAAGACCACCTGGATGAAGACCGGCGAGCCCAGCTCCTACCTGGCGCGGCTCCAGTGGACGCCCAGGGGGGACGCGGTCGCCATCCAGCGCATGAACCGGGACCAGAACCGGCTCGACCTCCTCCGCTGCGGCGCCGCCGACGGCGCCTGCGTCACCCTGGTGACCGAGCAATGGCGGACCTGGATCAATCTCGGCCGCGACTTCCGGTACCTCCCCGACGGCCATTTCCTCTGGGGCTCCGAGCGTAGCGGCTGGCGCCGCCTCTACCTCTATGGCGCCGACGGCACACTGGTGCGCCCGGTGACCCCCGAAGGGTGGTCGATCGCCGATCTCCACGCCGTAGCGGAGGACGGCACCTGGGCCCTGGTCACCGCCTTCGCCACCTCCGAGCTGGGCGCGATCGACCGCAAGGTGGCGCGGGTGCGCCTGGACGCCGCCGAAACTTCCGAAAACCGGGGCTGGGAGGTGCTGACCCCCGCGCCCGGCTGGCACCAGGCCCTGGTCTCGCCGCGCACCGGCTCCTGGGTGCACGTCTGGAGCGACGCCAACACGCCGCCGCGCATCGAGGTGCGGCTCGCGGACGGCGCGGTCGTCCCCTTCCCCGCTGCCGCGCCCAGGCTCGACGCGGCGGCGCTGCCGCAATGGGAGTTCCTCACCATCCCCGGGCCGGACGGTTCACGCCTGCCGGCGCGCCTGCTCAAGCCCGCCGGCTTCGACCCGTCCAGGCGCTACCCGGTGCTGATCTATCACTACGGCGGCCCCGGCTCGCAGGTGGTGGACAACAACTGGGGGGGGCGGTCGGTCTGGCACAAGCTGATGGCCTTGCGGGGGTTCGCCGTCTTCAGCGTCGACAACCAGTCCTCGATCTTCTTCGGCAAGTCGGGGGAGGACCGCGACTACCGCCGCTTCGGCCCGGTCAACCTCGCCGGCCAGCTCGCCGGGGTGGACTACCTGAAGAGCCTCCCCTGGGTGGACGCCTCCCGCCTCGGTCTCTGGGGGTGGTCGGGGGGCGGCGCCAACACGCTCTACTGCATCCTCAACCGCCCCGGGGTCTGGAAGGCCGCCGTCGCCGGCGCCCCGGTGACCGACTGGAAGCTCTACGACTCGATCTGGACCGAGCGCTACCTCGACCGCCCGCAGGACAACGCGGACGGCTACCGCGACTCCTCCCCCATCACCTACGCCGCCAACCTCAAGGACCGGCTGCTGATCGTCCACGGCCTCGCGGACGACAACGTCCACCCGCAGAACACCGTCCAGATGAGCGGCGCCCTGATCAAGGCCGGCCTCCCCGTCGAGCAGGCCTTCTACCCCGGCCAGAAGCACGGCTTCCGGCCGGCGGAGCTGCGGCACTTCTACGCCCGGGCGACCGACTTCTTCACCCGCGAGCTGCAGGGGGTGGAGGCGGGGGCTACTCCCCCGCGTACCGCTTCAAGATGATCGACGCGTTGGTGCCGCCGAAGCCGAAGGAGTTGCTGGCGGCGTATTCGAGGTCCACCTTGCGGGCCGTGTGGGGGACGAAATCGAGGTCGCACCCCTCGCCCGGCTGGTCGAGGTTGATCGTCGGCGGCAGGATCTGGTCGCGGACGGCGAGCGCCAGGATGCCGGTCTCGAGACCGCCGGCGGCGCCCAGCAGGTGGCCGGTGCAGGACTTGGTGGAGGAGACCGCCAGCTTGTAGGCGTGATCGCCGAAGACGGTCTTGATCGCCCGCACCTCGGAGAGGTCGCCGAGCGGCGTCGAGGTGCCGTGGGCGTTGATGTAGCCGATCCGCTCCGGCTCGATGTCGGCATCGCGCAGGGCGGCCCGCATCACCCGCACCGCGCCGTCGCCGTTCGGATGGGGAGCCGAGATGTGGTAGGCGTCGGCGCTCATGCCGTAGCCCACGATCTCGGCGTAGATGGGAGCGCCCCGCCGCTTCGCCGACTCCATCTCCTCGAGGACCACGAGACCGCAGCCCTCGCTCATGATGAAGCCGTCGCGCCCGGCATCCCACGGCCGGCAGGCCTTCTCGGGCTCGTCGTTGTGGGTGGAGAGGGCGCGCATGGCGCAGAAACCGGCGACCGCGAGCGGCGTGATCACCGCCTCCGTGCCGCCGGCGATCATCGCGTCCGCCTCGTCCGACTGGATGAAGCGGAACGCGTCGCCGATGGCATGCAGGCCGGTGGTGCAGGCCGTGGCCGGCGAGGTGTTCGGGCCCCGGGCCCCATGGTGGATCGAGACCTGGCCCGCCGCCATGTTGACGATCTGCCCGGGGATGAAGAACGGCGAAACCCGGCTCGGCCCCTTCTCGAGCAGGATCTTGTGGGTCGCCTCGATCAGCGGCAGGCCGCCGATCCCGGAACCGATGACCACCCCCACCCGGTCGGCGTTCTCCTCGTCGATCCGGAGCCCCGAGTCCTGGAGCGCGAAGCGGGCGGCCGCCAGCGCGAAGTGGATGAAGGTGTCGCTCTTCTTGACCTCTTTTTTATCGACGTAGTCGAGCGGATTGAACCCTTTCACCTCGCCCGCGATACGCGACGGGTACTCCGCCGTGTCGAAGCGGGTGATCGGGCCGATGCCGCTCTTCCCGGCGAGCAGGGCATTCCAGTTCTCGGCCGTGCCGACCCCCAGGGGCGACACCAGGCCGACCCCGGTGACGGCGACGCGACGTGGATCTCTCTTCAAGACTGGATCTTTGCCGAGGCTGGTGAGGTGAAAGGACCCTAGTTCTGGTCCCCGGCGTTGTTCTGGATGTAGTCAACGGCCTCGCGGACGTTGCTGATCTTCTCGGCCTCCTCGTCCGGGATCTCGATCCCGAACTCCTCCTCGAAGGCCATCACCAGCTCCACGATGTCCAGGGAATCCGCTCCCAGGTCCTCGGTGAAGCTCGCATCCAGCGTGACTTCCTCTTCGTCGACCCCGAGCTGCTCGACGATGATGCTCTTGACCTTATCTGCGATAGCCATCGATGACTCCCTCCTTGTCGATCTTATCGTGATCGGCCCGGGGCGCGCCCGCGCACGACCTGCGGTTCTAGCACAAAGCTCCTGCGCGAGTCCATTCAGAGATGTCAGATATAGAGGCCGCCCGAGACGTTCAGGGTGTGCCCCGTGATGTACCCCCCCTCCTGGCTGGCGAGGAAGAGCACGGCCCAGGCGATGTCGTCCACCGAGCCCAGGCGCTTCAAGGCGATCGATCCGGCGAGCTCCTCCTTGGAGGCCGCCGGCAGCCCTTCGGTCATCGCGGTCTCGATGTAGCCGGGGGCCACCACGTTGACCGTGATGTTGCGGCTCCCCAGCTCGCGGGCGAGCGACTTGCTGAAGCCGATCAGCCCCGCCTTCGAGGCCGCGTAGTTCGCCTGGCCGGCGTTGCCCATCATGCCGACCACCGAGGAGACGTTGATCACCCGCCCCCAGCGGCGCTTCATCATTCCCCGCACCACCTCCTTGGTGAGCGCGAAGGCGCCGGTCAGATTCGTCCGCAGCACCCGCTCCCAGTCGTCGAGCGACATGCGGGCGAGCAGGTTGTCGGCGGTGATGCCGGCGTTGTTGACCAGGATGTCGATGGCGGCGAAGTCCTCGGGCAGGCTCTTCAGCCGCTCACCGAAGGTCTCCGGCGCCGAGACGTCGAGCGCCAGCGGCCGGGCGCAGCCGCCGCCGGCGTCGATGTAGGCGGCCAGCGACTTCAGCTTCTCCTCGTTGCGCGCCGCCAGCACCACGCGCGCGCCCTGCAGGGCGAGCAGCTTGGCGATCGCCTCGCCGATCCCCTGCGACGCGCCGGTCACCAGCGCGGTCTTGCCGTCGAGCTTCATCATCGGTCTGTCTCCTCCTCCGCCAGCAACTGCCGGAGATGATCGGAATCCGAGATCCCGGTCGCGCGGGCCGACCGGACGATGCGCCGGTTCAGCCCCGAGAGCACGTTGCCCGGCCCCACCTCCACGAACGCCTCGACCCCCAGCGATTCTTCCATCCAGAGCACCGACTCGACCCAGCGCACCGGGCTGTCGATCTGGCGGATCAGGGCGTCGCGGGCCGCGGCCCCGGTGGTGGCCGGAGCGGCGTCGACGTTGGTCACCACCGGCACCCGCGGATCGCGGAAGTCGGTCGCCTCGAGCAGCGGCGCCATCCCCTCGCGGGCCGGGCGCATCAGCGGCGAATGGAAGGGGGCCGAGACGGCGAGCAGCGTCGCCTTGCGCGCTCCCCGCTCCTTGGCGAGCGCGACGGCGCGGTCGATCGCCCCCTTGTCGCCGGCGAGCACCGTCTGCGCCGGACCGTTCAGGTTGGCCACGGCGCAGACCTCGTCCCCCTCGGTCGCCTCGGCGGCGATGCCGGCGATCGTATCGGCGTCGAGGCCGATGATCGCCGCCATCGCCCCCTTGCCCACCGGCACCGCCTCCTGCATCAGCTCGCCCCGCCGGCGTACCAGGCGCAGGGCGTCGGCGAAGCCGAGCGCGCCGGCCGCCACCAGCGCCGAATACTCGCCCAGGCTGTGCCCAGCCACGGCGACCGGTGTCAGCTCGGGGGCCAGCACGGCGAGCGCGCGGTGGACGGCGGTGGCGGCCGCCACCAGCGCCGGCTGGGTGTTGGCGGTGAGGTTCAGCTCCTCCTCGGGCCCCTCCCAGCAGAGCCGGGAGAGCGGGAAGCCGAGGGCCTCGTCGGCCTCCTCGAAAGTCTCGCGGGCGGCGGGCGAGGCCTCGGCCCACACCTTGCCCATGCCGACCTTCTGCGAGCCCTGTCCGGGAAAGACGAACGCTAGCTTCTTGCTGGTGATGCTCATCCGGCTTCGGCCTCCTGGTGGTCATTGCCCAGAAGGCGCTCCTCCTGGCTGTGCAGCTCGGCGAGCTTGTCGCTGATCTTGCGGTCGAGCCGGGCGTTGGAGAACTCCGTGGCCCGGCGGATGGCATTGTGGATGGCGCGAGCGTTCGAGCGGCCGTGGCCGATGAAACAGCCGCCGTTCAGGCCGAGCAGCGGCGCCGCCCCGTACTCACTATAGTCGGTGCGCTCGCGGAAGCGGTCGAAGGCCGGCCGGGCGAGCTGGTAGCCGAGCTTGCCGCGCGGGCTCCCCGCGATCTCCTCGCGCAGCATGCGGAGGATGAACTCGGCCAGCGCCTCGGAGCTCTTCAGCACCACGTTGCCGACGAAGCCGTCGCAGACGATCACGTCCACCGTCCCCTTGAACAGGTCCCCCCCCTCGACGTTGCCGACGAAGTTGAGGCCGGTCGTCTTCAGCACCTTGAACACCTCGCGGGTGAGGTCGGTCCCCTTCCCCTCCTCCTCGCCGATCGACATCAGGCCGATCCGCGGCGAGGGGGTGCCGATCACCTCCTGCGCGTAGAAGTGCCCCATGACGGCGAACTCGCGCAGGTGGACCGGCTTGGTATCGACATTGGCCCCGACGTCCAGGAGCACCGTGCGCCCCTGGCGGTTCGGCAGCACCGCCGCCAGCGCCGGCCGGTCGACGCCGGAGACCGTGCCGATCACCATCTTGGCGGCGATCATCGCGGCGCCGGTATTGCCGGCGGTGACCATCGCGGCCGCCCGCCCGTCCTTGACCAGCTCGGCGGCCAGGCGCAGCGACGAGCGGCGCTTCTTGCGGATCGGCGTGATCGCCGGCTCGTCCATGCCCACCACCTCCTCGGCGTGGACGATCTCGATCCGCCCGTCCGAAAAGCCCAGGGAACCGTGCTTGCGCAGCTCCGCCTCCAGGCGGGCGCGGTCGCCCACCAGGAGGATCGAGCAGCCGTCCTCGCGGGCGGCCTGGAAGGCACCCTCCACCGCGCTCTGCGGCGCGAAGTCCCCCCCCATGGCGTCAACGGCGATCGGCATGACGGGCTGAAATGGGTGGCCGGACGTTGTCGATCCGGAGGATTGATCCCGGGATCTCCGGCTCCCTCTCCGCGCGGGAGAGGGAGAGAAGACCCGGGATCAGAGAGCCTCTTTGCCCTCGATCACCTGCCGCCCCCGGTACTGCCCGCAGCTCGGGCACGCGCGGTGCGGCAGCTTGACCTCGCCGCAGTTCGGGCAGGTGGACATGGCGGGATGCTCCAGCGCGTCGTGAGCGCGGCGCTTGTCGCGGCGGGCTTTGGAATGGCGGCGTTTCGGATTCGGCATAGTCGTCGAGCCTCTTCAGGAATCGTGTTATTTCTCTTCAAACCGGCTTTTCAGCGCGGCGAGAGCCTCCCAGCGGGGGTCCACCTTGGTCTCCGCGCAAGAGCAGGCCCCTTCGTTCAAGTCGGCGCCGCACTCCGGGCAGAGCCCTTTGCAATCGGCGCGGCAGAGCGGCTTCATCGGCACGTTGAGCTGAAGCTGCTCGATCAGGATGGGGTCGGTCTCGAGGATCTCCTCGTTGATGTACAACTGCCCCAGATCCTGCGCGTGCAACGCATGCTCGCTCTCCACTTCCGGATGACGGTCCACCAGGACCATCAGCTCGACGTCGTCCGTGGTGGGCTCGACGATCGGCTTCAGGCACCGGTTACAGCTCAGGGTCTGCTCGTAGGAGAGCCGCGCCCGCAGGAAAAATCCGGGATCGGCGAACACCACCTGGCCGCGCCAATGGACTGGACCGAGAGCCAGCAGCTCGGGGCGGTCCAGGGTCTCCGGAGAGACGTTCTGCGTCTCGTCCCAGTTGAAAGGTTCGTCACGAACCTGATCCAGCCAAATCTTCATGAGAAAATCTCCAACCGGGGCAACCGCGAAGGCTAAGGGATTTCCCCTCCCGCTGTCAATCACACTCCCGCAGACGGAGGAGGAAGGCGGAGGGCGACCGGGTCGCCAGGACCGAGGCCCGCTCACAGGCGGCGAGGGGGGAGAGCAGCGTCTCCCAGTTACGCCACCGCTCGACCTGCCGCCGGTCCGCCAGGGGAAACTTCTCCAGGCCCTTGCGGAACTGGGAGACCAGCCGCAGGGCCGGACGGGGTTTCACCCACAACCCCAGGATGATCTGGCCGGCGGCCGGCCGAGCGCCCGAACCGGCCCCGGCCGGCGGCACGAGCGTGGAGATCTGGGGAGCGAGAGCCTGGGCGCTCGCGAGACTCGCGTCATCCACGGCAACAACGCTCCATCCGGACGCATTCCCCCGCGGCATGTTCTGCGCCAGCAGCCCCGCGAGCCCCCGCGCCGGCACCGCCCACCGCTTCTCCCCCGGCGGGTTGAGCACCGCGATCCCCGGCACGTCCCCCAGGGGGCCGAGGTGCAGCCCTCCCCCCTTGGTGTCGAACAGCACCATCGCCGCTGGCGGCAGCGGCCGCTCCGCGTCGGCCGGCCAGGCCGGTCCGGCGACGGCGAGCAGCGCGGGAGCGTCCGCGCTCTCCACGAAGGCCGGCGCCGCCGGCACCGGCGCGCCTCCCGCCAGCGTCAGGGCGAGATCCCTCCCCTGCCGCCGGAGGACGTAGTCGCCGGCCGGGAAGTCCGAGACCTCCTCCCCCAGGTGGAAGATCCCCAGGCTGGCCGGGTAGTCCGGCGCGGCTCCCGCCGGCGCCGCCGGCAGCGCCGGCTCGACGCCGGAGCGCACCGTCCAGTAGCCGTCCCGCCAGGCGACCTGCAGGGCCCGCTCCTGGACCTCGTCGCGCCTCCCCCGCTCCTCGCGGATCGTGCCCCCCTTCAGCCAGGGGTTGTCCGCCAGGCGGCCGGCGAGCTTCGCCACCGCCGCGAGAGCGGGATAGACCCGCGCCACCAGCAGGAAGCGCTCGCCGTCGAGGTCCGAGCAGGCCACGATCTCGCTCGACGGCGGCACCGCGAAGGGGCCGAACGAGCGCATCACCGGCGCCGGCAGATCGGCCACCCGCGCCGCCGCGGCCAGATAGGCCGGACCGTCGGCGATCGCCCCCTCCAACTTGCCCAGGTTCTGGTGCGGATAGGGCACCCACAGGCAGGCGCCGTACTCGCCCGAGGCGAGCAGCCGCGCCGGCAGCCCCGCCGGCGCCGACGCCCGCTCGCGCGGCCAGTACCAGTAGAAGAAGTGCCCCGCGATCACCGCGACGAGGATCAGCAGGATCGCGAGCCGAAGAAGCCGACGCATGGCGCCGGAAGGTACCACGAGTGCCGGGAAGCCGGAAAACGGCTGGGGCCGGTCCGCGCGGACCGGCCCTATCGATCAACGTCCCGGGCGGCTCACTGGCGCCCGCAGACCGGGTTCACGCAGTGCGGATGATTCGCGCTCGGCCCGGCGTGGCAGTGCGTCAGGCTGGCGAACAGCGCCCAGCAGTCCTGGCCGGCGTTCGAGCACTTCCAGCCCGGGTGGAAGTTCGTGGTGCCGGGCAGATTGAGGTCGGCCAGACCGTCGCAGTTGGTGTCCACCGAGAACGCGGAGGGGATCACCGTCTCGTTGAGGCCCGGCTTGTAGCACCACGGCATGGCGTTGATGACCAGGGTGAGAGGCTGCTGCACCGGCCCGGCGACCTGTCCGTTGTCCACCCGGGTGAACCGCAGGCAGGCGTTGACCGCCAGGGTGCCGTCGAAAGTGCCGCAGGTGCCGCAGGCCGGGTCGATCTTGGCGGTGATCGAGGTCTGCTTCTGCGGACCGCAGAGGCAGGCGTCGACCTGCCAGTCGGTGTTGCCCACGCCCGGGCAGAAGACCGAGAGATTGCTGGTGCCGCGCATCTTCAGCGCGCGCAGGATGACCGGAATCGTCGCCGTCCCTGTCGAGCCGAACACGCCGTTCGCCAGGCGCTGCACGATGGTGTCCGTGCTGCCCGCGATCCCGGCGGGCACCGTCGTCAGCGGCACGCCGGTCAGCGGGATCGACCCCGAGAACGCGGACGAGCCCGTGCAGAAGAAGTCCGCCGGCAGGGGGTTGTTGGTAAAGTCGGCCTGCGTCCCCACCGCGGTCGAGAAGATGTCGATCCCGCTCGCGATCGTCGGCGGGGTGGCCGTGGCGGCCATCACCGGTGCCGCTGCCAGGGCACTCAGGACGATCAAGCAACAGGCCAGTTTCGAGGTGCTCATATGCATGTCCTCTCCTGTCTCGCGCACCTCCGGCTTGGAAGGCGCGACGTTGAAGTCTCGCGGCGGTCCTCGCGGACCGCCCGCAGGCATCGGGTGCACCCCAGAACGAGCAGTAATTTAGATTGTTTTAAATACTCTGTCAACAACGGAACTGCTCAGCGGTCCAGATCGACCTCGACGATCGCCGCCGCGAGCTCCCGCAGCAGGTCGTCCTCCCCCTCCTCCACCCCGAGGTCCACCAGCTCGGCGCTGGCGTCGCGGACGAGGTCGCTCAGCAGGTCGTCCTCCGGATAGGCGGCGAGCGGCGGGACGGCGCGAAACGGCGCGGCGCCGGCCGCGATCGTATCGCGCAGGAAGCCGGCATAGCCACGGGCCGAGGCGGCGAGGCCGTGATGGAGCTCCATGTGCCGGCGGGCGTTCTCCCCCATCCGGCGGCGCAGCGGCTCGTCGGCGGCGAGGGCGCGGAGGTAGGCCAGCAGCAGATCCTCCTCCGTGTCGTCGAGCGGCACCTTGGCGGCCGCGTCGTCCGGGATCTCGGCGAAGGAGCCCGTCTCGTTCACAATCAGCGGCTTGCCGAGACCCAGCAGGCGGATCACCGTGCCCGAGGTCTCCCCCGCGGTCGGGTGGCGCAGGTTCACGGCGACGTCGCAGGCCCGCATATAGAGAAGGAAGCGGTCGATCTCCAGCCGGCCGGTGATCGTGACCCCCGCGCGCAGCTCCGGAGTGAAGACGCGTTCGAATTCGAAGTGTGGCGAGACCTCGCCGACGATCAGCAGCCTGGCCGCCGGCACCTCCCGGCGCAGGCGGGCGAAGGCGCGCAGCAGCACCTCGGGGCGCTTCGAGGCGGTGAGAAAGCCGAAGGTCGCCACGGCGAAGGTCCCCGGCTCGATCCCCAGCGCGCGCCGCGCCTCTTCCGGAGAGCCTTCCGGCACCCCCTCCAGGCTCAGGTGATGCGGAACCGTGGCGACCCGCGCCAGCGGCCGCGAGGCGAGCACCCGGTCACGGGTGAAATGGTTGTGAACGATCACGCCGCGGCTGGCGTCCACCGCCCGCTCGAACAGCGGATAGCTCCAGGGGTCGAGAGGCACCCCGGTCGCCACGCACCGCCGGCCCATCGCCTCGCCCGTCTTGCCGTAGGCGTAGCGCATCTCGCGCACGTAGGCTTGCGGGTCGCCGGCGAAGAGGGTCAGATCCCGCACGAGATGATGGATCACGTATTCGTGCAGCACCACGACGCCGGGGTGATCGATCAGCGACCGGTAGATCGACGCGTGATAATCCCGGTTGTTGCCGAGCTGATAGAGCACGGCGTCGAACCGCCCCGCCTCGAGCAGCCCCGGCAGCGCCCGCGCGCCATGGACCGGAAAGCGTGTCTCCTCCGGCTTGAACCCCTCGTCGACGATCAGCTCGATCTCGCAGTGCTCCGCCAGGTGCGGCAACAGCTCGGCGCTGTAGTCCGCAATCCCGGACTTCATGGGAGGGAGGGGGCTGTAGAAGGCGACGCGCACGGACCAAGTCTATGCCATCCGGCCGCGCCGTCAGGTCATCAGGCCGCGGACGAGCTCCTCGTATTTTTCGAGGTATGGAAAGGGCGGGTCGGCGGACAGGGTCGGGCTGTCCAGATTGTGGCCGATCAGGTCCGCGTGGTCGCCCGGCCATTTCGCGATCGGCTTGCGGGTGCCGTTGCGCGTCGCGGATTTCAACGACACCACGCCGTCATTCTTGCCGGAAGCCTTGTGGCTCACGATCGCGAAGGTCGGCAGGAACAGCGCCGAGACCGGCAGGCCGAGCCCCCGCCGGCCGACTCCGGCGACCTCGAAATACCGCACGCGGGGATCGTCGGGGAATTCTTCGTTGAATCCGCGCGCCGTCACTTCCGACAGGTCGTGCACCGCGTTGGTGTTCTCGCGCAGCTCGGCGATGAATTCGCTGTGCGCTCCCAGGTGCGGAAATTTCGTGAACGGATTGGCCTTGTCGAGAAGGGTCGCGATCGGCGAGCCGAAATGCGGAGTCCCGATCGCGGTGAGCGATGCGATCCGGAGCGCGACGCCGCGCACGTTCCTGGCGATCAGGAAACGCGCGTCGAGCCCGCCCATGCTGTGGGCCAGGATGTGCACCGGCGACGCGTCGAATTTAGCGTCGAGAATCTGTTCGGCCAGCAGCTCGGCGCGTTGCTCGATCGTGCCCAGGGGCACCGTCGTCGCCGCCAGGACGTCGGCGCCCAGCTTCGTCCTCAGATGGTTGGCGACGCCCTTGAAATACTCGAGCTTGCTGAACCGATCGAACCCGAGAACGCCCGGAGCGAGAACGATGTTCATGGATTGAGGGGTCGTGTGAGCTTCATGGGATTTCTCGCTGCGGCAAGCAAGTTACCACAGCTTACGGCTGGCAGGGCTGCGGCGCCGGCGCTCGCGGATCGCCGCCCACGCGCCGGTCGATCCAGTCCAGGATGGCCCCGTAGGAAACCTGAGCGTTGGGATGCAGGTTCAGGTCGTTCCCGGCATCGGGGATGGCCACCGTCTCCAGGCAGGCGTCGGGGGCATAGAAGCGCGCCTCGTTGACCAGGGTGTTCGCGGCCGAGCAGGTCGGAAGGCCGCAGAAAACCCTGTCGTGGTCGCCGACGATCACCAGCACCGGGACATGGATGTCCCGCGACGGCTGTAGCCAGACGAAGGGATTGCTCAGCTCGCCCGTGGTGACGGTCTCCTTGAGCTGCTCGTCGAGCGCGACCACCTGGGGATCGAACGGCGGATGGTAGAAGAGATCGGCACGATGGCCCGGGCGGGCGGTCAGATAGCCTTCGGTCAGCCCGCGGCCGGCGAGGACCGGATCGAGGCTCGCCGGATAGAAGAACGAAAAGGCTTCCATCAGGCCCGCGCCTGGGGTGTGCGTCAGGCCGGTCAGGACTACGCCGTCCACGTCGCCGTAGTAGGCCGCCTCGAGAATCGTGATCGCGGAGCCCAGCGCGTGGCCGACCCCGACCACCCGCTCGGCACGGATACGGCCGAACTGGGGCACCACCAGATCCCCGCCCCGCAACGCCTGCACGATCTGGTGCGACACATAGGCGTCCACCTGGAGAGTGACGGCGCTCGCCGGGGGGTGATCGCTCCGGCCGACGCCGATGCGGTCGACGTTGACGACGGCATAGCCTGCCGCCGCCGCGCGCCGTACGTACGAATAGATCTCGGGCTGGTAGGGGAAGTCCCAGTAGACATGCCCGTAGGTCGCGCCCGAGGTCGTGATCTGGAACGTCTTGCCGTGAACGCTCCCCTCGGCGCAGAGATCCGCGACCACGTCGTAGACCGTGGCGTCGCCGGGCGAGAGGGTCACAGGGATCGACACCTCCTGGCACCGCAGACCGCCGGCTTCCGCGTGGACGGCCATAGGCGCGAGAGCCAGTAGCGCCGCGGCGGCGAGCAGCCGCGCGCCGAACCGGACCGTGGAACGAACGGCGGGAACTCGCGAATTTCGAACGTTGTTCATTCTTCTTCTCTCCAGGACTCAGTTTCATCGTCAGCGGGCTCGCTGAGGAGCCCGCCACAGATCTCGTTGTAAGGAAAGCGACGCCGAGGGGGAGGCCCCCCGCACCCTCTATATCAAGGGATCGGCTATCGAGGGATGGGCCCCAAGGGGCCGCCTACGACCTGCTTCCACGCCGTTCCCCGCGTGGCGGCGTCCAGCCGTTCGGCGAGGCGTGACAGATGACAGGTGGGAACCGCGGGAAAGAGATGGTGCTCCGCGTGGAAGAACATGCTGTAGCAGAGCCGGTTCACCCAGCGCCCCCGCTGCGTGCGCGCGAACAGTCCGCTCGGCTCGCAACCGTGATGAACCGTCCAGACGGCGAAGAAACCGGTCAGCGATTCGCCGATCAGCATCGCCAGAACGTGCCAGCGCAAAGCCTGGAGGGGGAGAACGGCCGCCAGGACGGCGACGGCCAGGAGCCCCGCCACCTCGGCGGCGATCCAGCGGCGCTTCGCGGGCGAGCCGAGCCGCCACGCCGCGCGATGCAGCCGGAGCGGGAACAGCGGCCCGACGAGGATCGCCTGCCACCAGACGAGGCGGGCGGTGGAGCCCTCCGCGTCGTCCTCGTCCAGACAGTGACGGTGATGATGAAGATGGGAGACCTGCACGGCGTGCATGCTGCCGAGCATGAGCAGACTCAGGCCGAACATCACAAAATCCTGCACTCGCCTGGGAACGCCGAGGGTGTAATGCTGCGCGCCGTGGGATTGCCGCAATCCGGTCAGAAAGAAATAGAACGAACAGACGGCGCCCAGGATCCAATGCCCGGCGGCATAGCTCGCGAAGGAGCCCGCCAGCCATGGCAGGGGGAGCACGAGCTCCCAGGCCTTTTCAGCCCATGTGAGTTGCAGCAGGTCGCGCCACGGAACGGCACGGACCCGGGCGTCGCCGCGGATCGTCGAGCTCGGCATGAGCAGACTCCCAGTTTTTTTGGTCTGGGGATTAACTTACCACAAAGCTGTTTCAAACGCCCGCGGCGATCGGCCGTTTGACCAGGTAGAGCGCGCCCGCGGTGACCAGCGTGCCGGCGAGGATGGCCACGACGTACATCCCCAGCGGCTCGACCGCGTGCGGGATCAGCAGGACGAAGACGCCGCCGTGCGGCACCATCAGCTTCGCGTGGGCCGCCAGCGCGATCGCGCCGGTCACCACCGACCCCGCCACCAGGCAGGGGACGACCCGCAGCGGGTCGCGGGCGGCGAAGGGGATCGCCCCCTCGGTGACGAACGAGATGCCCAGCACGGCCGCGGCCTTGCCTGCATCCCGCTCCTCCTGGGTGAAACGGTCCTTGAACAGCATCGCCGCCAGCGCCAGGCCCAGCGGCGGCGTCATGCCCGCCGCCATGACCGCCGCCATCGGGCCGTAGACCTTGGAGGCGAGCAGCCCGACGGCGAAGGTGTACGCCGCCTTGTTGACCGGCCCGCCGACGTCGAACGCCATCATCGCCCCGAGCAGCGCGCCGAGCAGCACGGCGCTGCTCGCCTGCATGCCGTTCAGCCAGCCGGTCAGCGCGTTGAGCACCGCCGTGACCGGCGGCCCGACGACGAACATCATGATCAGTCCCACCACCAGCGTCGAGAGCAGCGGCAGGATCAGCACCGGCTTCAGCCCCTCGAGATTCTGTGGCAGCTTGATGTGATCGTTCATGAATTTGGTCACGTAGCCCGCCAGGAAGCCGGCCGCGATGCCGCCGAGGAACCCCGCGCCCAGCGTCATCGCCAGCATGCCGCCGATCAATCCCGAGGTCAGGCCCGGACGGTCCGCGATCGAGTAGGCGATGAACGCGGCGAGCACCGGAATGTAGAGCTGGAACGCCGTGCCGCCGCCGATCTTCATCAGCGCCCAGGCGAGCGTGCCCTCCTGGGCGCCGGCGTCCAGCCCCCCCACCGCGAACGCCAGCGCGATCAGCAGGCCCCCGGCGACCACCAGCGGCAGCATGTAGGACACCCCGGTCATCAGGTGCTTGTAGGGACCGGTGCGCGTCGAGGTGCGAGGCGCCTTGAGCTCCTTGACTGATTCCGACGGTCCCGGGGCCGGAAGCGCCAGCGCCTCTTCGATCACTTTCCGGCCATCGTGCAGGGCCGCCTTGGTGGTGGTCTGGAAGAGGCGCTTGCCGGCGAACCGCGCCGGGTCCACATAGGCGTCGGCGGCGAGGATCACGGCGTCGGCGCGCTCGATCTCTTCCTCCGTCAACCGGTTCTTGGCGCCGACCGAGCCCTGCGTCTCCACCCGCATCTCGCAGCCCAGCGCCGCGGCCGATTTCTTCAACGCCTCGGCGGCCATGAAGGTGTGCGCGATCCCGGTCGGACAGGCCGTCACGGCGACCAGACGCTTCGCCGCGCCGGCGGCCGGCGCCGGTGCCGCGGCCGTGACCGGCTGCAGTTCCAGCGTCGGCGCCTCATGCTCTTCTTTCAATTCGGCGAGCGCGTTTTCGATCACCACGTGGGTCTTGCGGATGGCGTCGGCGACCGGCACGGCGACCATCGGCTTGCCCGCGAAGCGCGCCATGTCGACGTGAATATCCGAGGCCACGATCACCACGTCCGCCGCCTCTATGTCCGCGGGCGACAGCGGGCTTTTCACCCCTTCGGCCCCTTGCGTCTCGACCCTGAGCTCGTGCCCCAGGATCGCGGCGGTCTTCTTCAACGCCTCGGCCGCCATGTAGGTGTGGGCCACGCCCGTGGGACAGCCGGTGATCGCGACGATTCTCGCCATGGTGAAGCTCCCCTACTTCAAGAATTCGATCTCTACCTGATCGATCAGCTTTCGATGCGCCTCCCGGTCCTCGATCCCGGGGCCGACGCGCGTCACCGCGTAGGCGCCGCCGGCGGTGGCCATGCGGGCGAGATCCGCCAGCGGCAGATCGTGGATCAGCGAGTAAACGATGCCGCCGACCATCGCGTCCCCCGCGCCGACCGTGCTGCGGACCTCGACCTTGGGAGGGCGCGCCAGCAGGGCCTGCTCGCGATCGATGAACACCGCGCCGTCGCCGCCCATCGACACCACCACCAGCCGGGCCCCGCGCGCCAGCAGCGACTCGCCGGCGGCGCGGACTTCCGCGGGCGTCGCGAGCGTCCGCCCGAGCAGCTCGCCGAGCTCCTCGACATTCGGTTTCATCACTTCAGGAACGCTCGCCAGCGCCTCCCGCAACGGCGCGCCGCTGGTGTCGAGCACGACGTGCCCGCCGCGGTCCTGAAGCAATTCGATCATCCGCGCGTAGATGACATCCGGCGCGCCGGCCGGGACGCTGCCGCTGAGCACGAACCAACTTTCCGGCTCGACGAGCAGAAAGATCCGCTCGAAGAGCTCCGCGAGGTCTTCGGCCTCCGGCGCGAGGCCCGGGAAGTTGATGTCCGTCGTCTGCCGCGTCCGATCATCCACGATCTTGATGCCGACACGCGTGCGTCCCGGGATGCGGACGAAGAAATCGGCGATCCCCCGGCGGGTGAAGGACGCTTCGAAGAGGTCCGTGTTGTCGGCGCCGAGGAAGCCGGTCGCGGCGACCTCCACCCCGAGGTCGGCGAGGCAGCAGGCGACGTTCACCCCCTTGCCTCCAGCGTGCGACCGGCTTTCGGCGACCCGATTCACCCGCCCCGCGGCGAAACCCGGGACGCTCAGGGTCTGATCGATCGCCGGGTTGAGCGTGACCGTGACAGCTGGTATTTGCTTCATTCAACCAGCGCCCTTCACCAACGCGCGCACCGCCTCGGCGCTGTCGCAGGCGAGAGCCCGCCGGGCCAGGGCGACGGCGTCGCGCATGGAAACGTTGCGGACCCGGGCCTTGATCGCCGCGATGCTCGGAATGCTCACCGAGAGCTCGGCGACGCCGAGACCGATCAGGATCACCGCGCCCAGCGGCTCCCCCGCCACCCCGCCGCAGACGCCGACCCAGGCATTCTTCCCTTCCGTAGCTCGCACCGTCTGATCGATCATCCGCAGCACCGCCGGGTGCAGCCCGTCGGCCTGCCGGGCCAGCAGCGGATGGCCGCGGTCCATCGCCAGCACGTATTGCGTCAGATCGTTGGTGCCGATCGAAAAGAAATCGACCTCCGCCGCCAGCTCGGCCGCCATCATCACCGCCGACGGCACCTCGATCATGATGCCGATCTCGAGCCTTTCGGCGCCCAGCTCCTGCCGCACCTGCTCGGTGATCGCCACCGCCTCGCGCAGGTCGGCGAGGCCGGAGATCATCGGATACATGATCTTGATCGGTCCGTGCGCGGAGGCGCGGAAGATCGCCCGCAACTGGGTCTTGAACAATTCGGGATGGGCGAGGCAGAGCCGGATGCCGCGCACGCCGAGAAACGGGTTGTCCTCGGCCGCGAGATCGAGATAGGGCACCGCCTTGTCGCCGCCGATGTCGAGCGTGCGCAGGATCAGCGGCAGGCCGGCCAGGGCCTCCACCGCCTCCCGGTAGGCGGCGTACTGCTCGTCCTCCGAGGGGGGCGAGTCGCGCTCGAGGAACAGGAACTCGCTGCGCATCAGGCCGATCCCCTCGCCGCCGGCCTCCACGGCCTGCGCGGCCTCCCGCGCCAGGCCGGTGTTGGCGACCACCTCGATGCGCACGCCGTCGGTGGTGATCGCCGGCTCGTAGCGCGTCCGGTATTCCGCGTCGCGCAGATCCGCCAGCGAGCTCTGCGCGGCGCGCGCCGCGGCCAGATCGTCCGCGCCCGGATCGACATAGAGGACGCCGTTGTCGCCGTCGAGGACCGCCATCGCGCCCTCGGCCTGGTGCATCACCACCGGCCCGACGCCGACCACGGCCGGAATTCCCAGCGACCGCGCGATGATCGCCGCGTGCGAGGTCGGCCCGCCCCGCGCCGTGCAGAAGCCCAGGACGCGCGCCGGATCGAGCGCCGCGGCGTCCGAAGGGGTCAGATCCTCCGCCAGCAGGATCACCGGCTCGGCCGGCAATTCCGGCTCCTCCTCGATCACCTCCGCCAGCCGGCGCAGCACGCGGGTGCCGACGTCCCGCAGGTCGGTCGCGCGGCCGGCGAGCAGCGGATCGTCGAGCTTGGCCAGCGCATCCGCTTCCGCGTCGATCGATTCCCGCCAGGCCCATCCGGCGCTCTCCCCCTGCGCGATCCGCCGTTCGGCCCGCGCCAGCAGATCGGGATCGGCCAGGAACTCGGCGTGGGCAAGGAAGATGGCGGCGCCGGCCGCGCCGGACTTTGCCTTCACCTCCTGATAGAGCTCCTGGAGCTCCACGCGCGCCGTGTCGATCGCCTCGTCCAGCCGCCGGCGCTCGCGCTCCGGATCCTTGGCGCAGCGCTCGACGACGATCCGGCTCTGGCGCAGCAGGCGCAGCGGCCCGATCGCGAGGCCCGGCGATGCGGCCAGCCCCCGCACCGTGGCGCCGGCCGCGCGCGGCGACCAGCCGTGCGTGGGGCCACCGAGGACGATCTCCTCCGCCTCTTCCAGCTCGATCAGCCGCTTCAGCGCCGCCAGAGCGGCCTCCGCCTGCGGCCCCCGCGCCGAGATCCTCACCGCGCCGCCGGCCTTGACGCCGAGCCTCAGCAGGCCGGCGAGACTCTTGCCGTTGGCCCGCTTGGCGCCGTGGCGCACGATCACCTCGGCGTCGAACCCCTTGGCGGCCTCGACGAACGCCGTCGCCGGCCGCGCGTGCAGGCCGTGCGCGCCGCCCACCACCGCCTCGACGGAGAGACCGCCCTCGGCCGGCTCGCCGTCCTCATTGGACGCCGGGGCATCCACGCGCGGCGCGGTGAGCGCCGCGATCACCTCCCGCGCGTCCGGGGTGAAAGCGAGGCGATCCACCAGCTCGTCGTCGTAGAGCAGGCCGGTGAGATTGCTGAGGATGTCGAGATGCTCGTCCGAGCGGGCCGCGATGCCGACGATGAGGCGCGCCGTGTCCCCCTCCTGCCACAGGACGCCGTCGGGCACCTGGAGCACGGCGATCCCCGTGCGCTGGATCAGCTCGCGGTCCCTGGGCAGGCCATGGGGGATGGAGACGCCCTTGCCGAGATAGGTATTGGCGACCTGCTCCCGCGCCAGCATGCTCTCGGCATACCCCGGCTCGATGCACCCGGAGCGCACCAGCAGCTCGGCCACCTGCCGGATGGCATCCTCCTTCGATTCCGCCCGCGCGCCGACCCGGACGTTCGCGGCTTCCAGTTGCAGCATGCCCACCCCTCTCCGAAGGCCCCGCCGCTCCGCCGATTGAATCCGCGGCGAGGGGCTGGGACAGTCTATCCCGGGCGGGGGTGGGAGCCCGAGGCCTCTCTCCGAAGCACCGCCACCCTGGACTGCTCTGGAGGGGCGGAACTCGACGTTGTCGAAACCGAGGGATCGTCGCTGAAAGGCACCGCCCCCTCGGGGCGGATGAGAGAATGAGGACCTGCCTACCTGGCGCTGAAGCGCCAGGCTAATCAAATGTCGCCCTTTCAGGGCGGAGCTCTAGATTCCTGAGATATCGGCCCTTCGAAGCTTCAAGAAGAGAGCGCTTCTCACGGCCGATACTGATTCGCCCGCACGTTCCTCGCCGCCAGCGTAACCGTCTCCTCGAGACGCTTCGCCCGCGTCTCTGGACGCTTGGCGCTTTCGATCCACCAGAGGATGCCCTTTTTGACCGAGGCGGGAAAGGCCGTGAAGTATTCGCGCGCCGTGGGGTTCGCGGTCAACGCCGCCTCGAGATCGGGAGGGACCGTCAGCTCTTCGACGGCGTCGAGGACGCTCCAGGAGCCGTCCCGCTTCGAGGCTTCGATCTTCTCCAGGCCGGCGGGGGTCATCAGGCCTTGATCGATCAGCTTCTCCACCCGCTGCTTGTTGAGCTTCGACCAAGCGCTCTTCGGCTTGCGCGGCGAGTACAGCTGCTTGTAGCGGTGCTCGTCGATCTTGTTGGGCCGGCTGTCGATCCAGCCGAAGCAGAGGGCCTCTTCCACCGCCTCGGCGTAGACCAGATCGCGCTTGCCGCTCCCCTTCTTGTCGAAGACCAGCCAGACGCCCGGCGACGTGGCATGGTTCTCCGCGAGCCACTCGCGCCACGCCTGCCGGGTTCCGGGATGCACGGTGTCCGGGTTCAAAGAATCTCCACTTTCAAAACATTGCCCTGGCTGTCGGCCAGGAGCCGGCCCGAGTTGCTCTTGCCGTTGACGATGATCTCAATCTGGAGCTCCCTGGCAGGCGGCGGGCCGCGCTCCACGCGCACCCTTTGGATCTTGGCGCCTTTGAAAGACATCTTTTCCTTCGCCGTTCGCACGAGCTCGGGAATGCGATGCAGCGCCACCTGATCCAAGGAGAAGGGGCTCTCCGCGAGGCTTTCGCCGTCCTCGAGGAACCCTGGACTGGGGTCACCCACCTGGACGCCGGGGACGTTGAAGTAGTACACGCTCACGCCACCCTCAGCCTTGGGATCGCGCACCCGCAGCATGCCTGAGGATTCCTGGAAAGAGAGCGCCAGGACCCGTGTCTTGCCCTGCAGCCTCTGACGACAGGCCTTCAGCAGCGTGGAGAGTTGTGGCTCTTCCCATGCCGGACCCGCGGGTTTGACGGGGCCATCGCCGCCACAGGAAGTGACGGCCAGAACCGTCAGTGCGAGGGCTAGAAATCGAATCGGAGTCATGCCTGGATCTCCTTCAGCGAACCTCGAAGACCGCCTCGACCTCCACCGCCACGTCGTAGGGTAGCGCGCTGACGCCGACCGCCATGCGGGTGTGCCGGCCGGCGTCCTCGAAGATCTCTACAAACAGATCGGAAGCGCCGTTGATCACCTGCGATTGCGCCACGAAATCGGGCATGGAGTTGACATAGCCGGCGATGCGCACGCAGCGGACGGCGCGGTCGAGATCGCCGTCCAGCGCGGCCCGGAGCTGCGCCACGAGGTTCAGGGCGCACAGCCGGGCCGCCTGCTGCCCCTCCTCGACGCCGAACTCGCGGCCGAGCTTGCCGATGAAGCGGCGCTCGCCGTTCCATTGCGAGAGCTGGCCGGTGAGAAAGATCAGGTTTCCGGTGCGGACGGAAGGAACGTAATTCGCTCCGGGCTTGCTGGGCTCCGGCAGCTCGATGCCGAGCTGCCGGAGGCGATCGTCGACGCGGCTCATTCGAGGCCGTGCCCCAACGCCTTACGGAGCGGAAGGTCCTCGATGGGATCGGGCATGACCGCGACGATAGCACGCCCGCGAGCGGTCAGATGTTGATCTCCTCGCGCGACCAGATGTCACCATAATCCGTGACCAGTCCGCTGTCATCCACTCCGACACGCGCCACGAACCGGCCGCCGGCGCTTTCATAACGATAAAGATTTTTATCGAGGCGCTCGTACGACTGCTCGAGCGGCTCGAGCGCGAAGCTCGGAAAGCGGAGCCAGGCGGCCCGCACCGGCGCCGCCTCTCCTACCTTCAGATCGAGCCGGCGGATCGGGAGCGTGTTGGTCACCGGACTGAAGTTCAGGTCGATATCGATGCAGCCGGCCACCTCGGGACAGTTGCGGCCGTCGCGCCGCCAATCCCCGGAGGGGTCTCGCAGCACTTCGACCTCGACGCCGTGGTCTCCCACCCATCCCGAAACCTTCGCGGCGAGCGTCCGCCATATCGCGTCACAGTCGATCGTGTAATCCAGCCGGCAGGCCCGCCGCTCGTAGAGGAACACGGCGGTCCCCACGATCCGCCAGCCACCTTCGAGGGCGATCACACGGCAGGCTTCATGGCCGGGCAGATCGTGCCGCCGCCAGAGAACGGCATGCGTTTCCTTCTCCATCGTTCACTCCCCCAGAGCCGGCAGGATTCGCTCCGCGAGCCAGGCCGGGTAGCTGGCCAGAAGCCCGCCGTCGAGAATGGGAGGATGGCGCGCGGCCAGCGTTGCGGCGGTGGCGCGCAGATCGTCTTCCACTGTCTGCAGGGTGCCGAAGGACTCGAAGCCCAGCGTCCACCAGGTCTGGCCGTTCGCCGGGATCTCGATGCGCGTCAGCTCGACGTTGCATCCGTGCTCCGGCAGGGGAGCGTTCTTATCTTTCGGCATCTCTCCCGCGAGCTCGATCTCCCGGAGCGACGAGCCGCTGGCGTCGAACTTCCGCAGCAGGCGCCACTTGTGAATCGCGATCGTCGAGCCCGCCTTCAGCTCCAGGGGAGCGGAGATCCATTTGCACCAGAGCTCTATGGTGCCGGTGAACGGCGCCGCCGAGAGCTCGCCCAGCCCGGCGGCGACCAGCCCCTTGATCTCGATTCCATGATTCGCCTTGCCGCGGATCTTGAGGCCCAGCTCGCGCTGGCCCGGATCACGGAAATATTCATCAACCCGCGGATCGCGTCCGCCGCCGCCCGGAGCGTAGATCTCAACGTTGGAATGCTTGAACCAGCTCTCGAGGCCGGCGGGAGGATCGTCTTGCCAGAACCAGCGGATTTCGGCGGAGAGTTGCATGGCGGAAGAATCTCACGAAAGAGCTGCCGCAAAGATATCCTTGATCGGAGGCGGTAGAGACGTTCCAGGTCCTGAACGATACCCTCCCGAAGGCCACGGGGACCGCGGAACGTCTCCGCCGGAGGGCAGGCCGTCGCCGATAGCGATGCCCGGCCGGGGCAGGGCAATATTGTCTTTATTGTCTCTCTGAAAAGTTGCCGGCCTTACCAGGGGAAGTGACGGCTGGAGCTGCAAGCCCTTCGAAGAGACGTTCCGCGGTCCCCGTGGCCTTCGGGAGGGTATCGTTCAGGACCTGGAAGCGTCTCTACCGCCTCCGCCGAGAAGTTGCCGTGGCTTGGAGGTTCAGGCATCCCGCACATAGAGCGCCTCGTGGACCGCCTTGCCCCGCCGGACCTGCCGGATCCGGCCGGAGGCGCTCAGGCGGCGGAGGACGACGGACGCCGTTCCCGGCTCGACGGCCTTTTTCAGCACGCCCCGGTAGCGGTGGTTGACCTCCTCGGCGATGGCGCGGGCCCCGAACTCCTCCCCCACCGGCTGGAGATCGACGACGCGGGCGATCAGGCGACTGACCATCGGCCGGTTGCCGAAGTAGGCGATCTCCTCCTGCGCGCGGTCCTCCTCCGGAGCGGCGGGGGGCGCGGCGAGCTCCGCGGCGGCCTCGGCCGCGGCCTTGAACGCCTCGAAACGCTCGCAGGTCTTCTGCAGCTCGGCATCGTGCAGGGCGAGCTGATCGCGGTGGTGGGCCTCCTGCTCGGCGTGGAAGTTCCTCCGCCCCTGGTGAAAAGCGAGCCGCGTCTCCAGATTGGCCAGCATCTGCGCCACGGAAAGTGTCTTGCTCATAGAGTCTCCCAGCATGCCGCAATCTTCTCTCCGCTCACCGAGGCCGAGATTGGCTCGTTCCACCGTCGAGTCGCGACACTTTACCCAGACGGCTCCCCGAGAGAACGATACGGCGGAATGAATGCTTCTATGTCCCGACACTACCACATGGAATTGACCCGACCCAAGCCAACTTTCACCGCGCGAAGCTTATGCCGAGTCACTCCCTCCTTACGTCTTTCTGCACAACCCTGAATTGATCCGTCTTCGGGCGGAGTCACGTCATCCTGCTCGAGAAGTGCCCAGACACAGAGTGATCCAAGAAAGCATGGCTTTACATCACATCACTTCGTGCCTGAGTCGCGACATTGCATCCACCCTTGATAGGATCGATGGGTGCGAGTAGACATTTCCCCCCGAAGAGGAGTCACTTCAAGCTAGCCTCCCGTCATCACGGGCTGATCTCGCGCCATCACAGGTCCGCGCGCTTCCCCAGGGTCTTATCTCGCACCACTTTGAGGCTATAATGCCCCGACGTAAGCTTATGACGCGTCACTCGCTCCTTCCGCGGGAAGATCAGACGCTGAGTCTGAACACTTCCGCCCCGCGCTCTCTCCGCTAAACTCATCTCCATGGGTATCGTCACCCACCATGTCGAGTCCCCCCTCGGCTCCTGGACCCTCAGCCGGTGGAGCCCGCCGCATCTGGCGAGCCTGGTCGAGGGGTTCTGGTATTTCGAGGGGGCGACGACGTTCGCCCGCGAGCGGAACTTCCCCAATGGGATGTTCGAGCTGATCGTCCACTTCGGCGATCCGTACCGGGTGATCGAGGGAGACTGGACAGGGCGTTGCTCGACGGCCTGCTTCGGCGGCCTGCAGGCGAGCTCGTGGGTGGTCGAGGCGCCGGCGTCCTCGCCGCCGGTCCTCGGCGTGCGGCTGCATCCGGCCGGAGCCTACGCGCTGCTCGCCACTCCACTCTCGGAGGTGAGCGGACTGACAGTCGATCTCCAGGACCTCGCCGGCCGGGCCGCCGAGGAGCTGATCGAGCGCTGCCACGGTGCGGTCTCCGCCGGGGAGCGCCTGCACCGGGCGGCGGACTGGGTCACGCAGCGGGTAGCGCGGTTTCCGGGGGTCGATCCGGCGATCGCCTGGATCGCGGAGCAGATCGAGCGCGAGGAGGGCGCGGTGTCGATCTCCGAGCTGCGCGAGCGGGCCGGCTTCTCGAAGACCCGTCTCGTCAACGCTTTCCGGGCGCAGATCGGGGCGACTCCCAAGCAGTACGCGCGTATCCTCCGCTTCCGCCGGGCCCTCGCGATGGTCAACGCGGGCGCGGATTCGCTCGCCGGTGTCGCGCTCGCCGCCGGCTATTACGACCAGCCGCATATGAATGCGGAGTTCCGGGAGCTGAGCGGCTTCTCCCCGCGCGAGTTCCTCGCCGCCCGCCGCTATCCCGAGAGCGTCAGCGTCGCCGAACCGCCTCCTGATCCCGGGACTTTTTTCCAAGACCCGGGCGCCGGCGCCGCTTAAGATTGCGGTCACAGGAGGAAGAACATGACGACTCAAATCGTTCCATATCTGCACGTAAAGGGCGCCGCCCGCGCCATCGAATTCTATCAGCAGGCGTTCGGCGCGACCGAGGCGCTGCGCCTGAGCGAGCCGGACGGCCGGATCGGGCACGCCGAGATCCTGATCGGCGGTGCGCGCATCATGCTCGCCGACGAATATCCGGAGCATGGAATTCTCGGCCCCCAATCGCTCGGCGGTACCTCCGTGGGCCTCCATCTCACCGTCCCGGACGTGGACGCTTTCGCCCAGCGGGCCGTGGCCGCCGGCGCGAAGCTGGCGAAGCCGATCAAGGACGAGTTCTATGGCGAGCGGGGAGGCAAGCTGGAAGATCCGTTCGGGCACGTCTGGCAGGTGATGACCCGCATCGAGGAGGTGTCGCCTGAGGAGATGCAGCGGCGGTACGACGCGCTGCTGGCGGGGGGCGCCGTCTAGCGGAACCAGCGCGGCAGAAAAGCCAGGACAAGGACGTAAAGGACACCAAGGACAAAGAGCCACGATTCCGGCAGTCTGCTTCTTGTCCTTGTCGTCCTTTACGTCCTTGCTTCCGGACGCCCCCGCCTACCGGAACCGGCGCCAGACGATCGCGCTCTGGCTGCCGTCGCCGGGGGCCCGATAGGTGATCACCCAGGAGTCCCTTGTCCAGGCCGCGTCGCCGCAGGTCGGCGGGTCGGGATTGGGGCCGATCTGGAGTGCCGGTCCGAGCGGCGCGCCGGTGGCGGAGGCGAACACCCGCGCCCGCAGGACCCCGTCGAGGGGCGGCCGCCAGAGCAGGAGCAGGTTGCCCGCGTCGTCGAAGGCGGCGGAGAAGTAATCGACTTTCGGCGCGCTCGGCACGGCCACGATCTCGGAAGTGCGCGGCCGGCCCGAGGCGTCGAAGAATCGCAGGTGGACCGAGAAGTTGAAGGCGTCGCCCCAGACCCTCCAGACGGCGGCGAATCCGCCGCCGGGCGGCTCGCCGATCACGCGCATGTCGAAGAAGATCGGCCGGCCGTCCGGAGCGCCTCCCGGGAAGACGTTGACGTCGAAATCCTGCCCCACGGGCTTGCCCTGGCGGACGATCCGCGCCCGCAGGACCTGCCGCGCGGGCGCGCCTCGTCTGGCCATGCTGACGCCGCTCCACAGCGCCACGAAATCGCCGCCGCCCAGAGAGGCGAGCTGAGGCGCGGGCAAGGGCGCGTCGATCGGCCGGGTGTTGAGGACGATCCGCGCTCCCAGGGGTTTGCCGGCGGGCGAGGCCGGCACGAGCGTCAGGTTCTTGGCGACGGCCTGATACTGGGAGACATACAGGCGGCCATCCAGCGCGGCCACGAACCGGGTGCCTGGCTTCAAGGCTTCCGGCGGCCCCACCGGCGCGCCGGCCGAATCCAGGAGTTGGCGGAAATGAAACGAGGGATCGTTATAGGGGGAATCGGTTTTCAGGATGAAGACCTGAAAGCCGTCCGGGATCGCGGTGGCGAACTCGATCTGGGGGTGGTAGTAATTTTCGCCGATCCGGCTGATCACAACCGGCGCCGGATCGGTCGGCTCGCCGCTCGGAGCGTAATGGCGCCCGTAGGCGTTGACATCGCTTTCCTGATAATCCCAAACGATTTCAAACGATCCGTCCGGCGCCGCGGCCAGATGGGGACAGCCCGGATGAAAAAACACTGCGCGGGGTGTGTCGACCCGGACCTCGGGCCCCACGGGCGCGAGCTGGGCCGTGAGGCTCTGGGGGGCGAGCCCGCCGAACGCGAGAGCGCCGAGGCAAAGAAGCCATTTTCCGTTCATGAGAGATCTCCCACTATAAAGATTTCATCTGACGCTTAATCCTTATACGGAGACAGAGCGTTGAAGGTCTAGCGGAACCGGCGCGGGCTCCGGCGCTAGTTGACCCACAACGACCATGGTAGTACTATCCCGGTAGTTGTTGCTCTACCTGGAGGTTACCGTGACGAAAAGACTGGCCGGCCTTGCTCTCGTGGGAATTCTGCTGCTCGCGAACGTTGCCTCCGTGGGTGCCCAGGCTCCCGTCGCGCCGGAGTTGCGCCCTCTCATTGACCGGCTGGACGCGCGAGCCGCCAGCGAATTCGCCAAGGACAGTCTGGGGAGCGTCACCGTCGGCGTCGTCTCGGGGGGCAGCCTGGTCTGGTCCAGGAGCTATGGCCTGGCGGACATGGAGAAGAAGATTCCGGCGACGAAGGCCACGCTTTATCGCATCGGCTCGATCACCAAGCAATTCACCGCGCTGATGCTGCTGCAGCTCGCGCAGGACGGCAAGGTCCACCTGTCGGATCCGGTGGAGAAATACTTTCCGGACGTCAACAAGATCCAGGGACGTTTCCCTGGCGCGCCTCCGATCACCCTCGTCCAGCTCGCCACGCACACGTCGGGTCTCGCGCCCGAGCCGGAGGATACCGAAACTTATCTCAAGGGTCTGGTCTCGGAGTGGGAAAAGGTGCTGATCTCGGCTCTGCCCCATACCCGGTATGCCTACGAGCCCGGCACGCGCTACAGCTACTCCAATATAGGTTACGCCATCCTGGGAGCGGCGCTGGGCCGTGCCGCCGGCCAGCCCTACGTCGAGTATGTGCGGCAGCGGATCTTCAAGCCTCTGGGAATGAGCCATTCCTTCTTCGAGCCCGACGACCGGACCCGGTCCGGGATCGCGCGGGGTTATCTGCGGGAAGACGACGGCAAGGTCGATACGGCCACCGCGGAGCGCGAGCACCTGGGGCGGGGCTACAAGGTGCCGAACGGCGCGGTCTACACCACGATGGAGGACATGGCTCGGTTCGTAGCCTTCGAAATGGGGGAAGAGATGCCCCAGGTGTTGAAGAAAGAGAGCCTGGAAGAGAACTTCAAGCGCGTCGTCACGGCCAACGCGGGCTTCAAGAGAGGCTACGGCACCGGCTTTCAGGTCGTCCGTCTGGGCGATACAGTCCTCTATGGCCACAGCGGCGGAGTCGCCGGCTACCAGGCGGAAGCCTGGTTCGATCGCGGCTCACGGACGGGCGTCATCGTGCTTCGCAATGTGGTGGGAGGAGAGTTCGACACCTTCAGCCTGCCGCGCACGGCGTTCGAGGCCCCCCCCGCGGCACCCAAGGCAGCGGCTCCATGATGCTAAACTCGGCGGCCATCCATGACTTCGTAAAGGAGCCGCCGTCCATGAATTTCCTCCCCAAGACCGTCGTGAAGGCCCTCGGATTCGTCCTCTTGCTCACGCTCGCCACGGCGGTGGTCCAGGCGCAAAAGGGCCACAGCTGGGTGAACGGCATCGTCTTCGACGAATCCGAGACCCAGGGAATCGCCGGCGTCACCGTCGAGCTGACCGGCGATCCGAGCTCCCCCGGCGTGGCCGCCGTGAAGCTCTCGACGAAGACGGACGACGGCGGCAAGTACTACTTCAAGGATGTGCCCCACGGCGACTACACGTTCAAGGCTTCCGCGCCGGGGCTCGTCCCCTACCAGATCGATCTCTTCGTGGCGGCGGACACGCTGACCGCGCTGCAGGTGAAGATGCGGAAGGCGAAGTGAGGGGCGGGACCGAACGCCCTGAAAGGGCGGAATTTGAATAGCTTGGTGCTTTAGCGCCAAGTAGGCAAGCGCCCATCCCTCCCATTCCGCCCCGAGGGGGCGGTGCCTTTCAGCGATGTCTTTCAGTTCAGGAAAAGTTGGGTTCCGCCCCTTCAGGGCGGGATAGGATTTTGGGACCTGCCCACCTGGCGCTGAAGCGCCAGGCTAATCAAATTCCGCCCTTTCAGGGCGAGCGGACCGGCCACTAACTTTGGGCCAATCCTCGGAATCGAGAGGCTGGAAAGGATCTTCATGAAAGACGATCTTCCCTAATACGGGGTGGGGCTCCAACAGCGTTGTCCAAGGCTCGCTCCTTCGGAGCTCGGAGAGGACGATTATCGCAGCGGGTCCGGGGGGGAAATCCTCAGGCAGGCGGATCTTTATCCGGCGATCCTCGGGAACAGTGATCTTCAGCTTGTGGACATGCACCGTGTCATGTCTCCAAGGAACTCGTGGCGGGCCACCCCAGTCTCCCGGCGTTTACTCAGGCAGATCGCTGATCTCGACGATTGGCTCTCCCCGCTTCAGAAGTTCCAATGTCTTTGCAAAGCTTGTGGACAGCACCTTTCGAAGCCTCTCGTTGGAGGTGTTTCCACAGGTGATCCAGACCACTTGAGGGGGTGGGCCGAACCTCTCAACCAGCAGGACAAAATCACGATCCTTGGTCAGCACAAAGGTCCCGGCGGAACGCGCGGCGGCAAAGATCTCATGGTCCTTCGTGGCTTGGAGGCCGAGGAAGCGAGCGGAATAGGCTTCGAGTCCGAAGGTCTCCGCGAGCCAAGGGGCCAGAGCTGGCGAGAGTTGGGCGTCAACCCACGCGATCAAGCGACGAGCACCGGGTGATCGAAGCGTTGGCTAACAAACCTCAAGGCGGACCGGACGTCCTCCAGATCGAGATCGGGCAACTCTTCTACCACCTGCTCGGGGGTGAGGCCGCTCGCCAGCAGGTCCAGGACGTCACTGACGCGAATCCGCAGGCCGCGAATGCAGGGGCGGCCTCCGCACTGCTCCGGGTCTACCGTGATCCGATCGGCAAGATAAGTCATAGGGTCATCCTTCCCCCGGCATTGTAACCGGCTTCACCCCCTCACCGCCACGCGAACAACGGCTGCTCGTAGTGGTCCACCCGGGTCTCCCGTCCGGCGACCGCCACCTCCGCGAACTGATGCAGGACCGCCGCCGTCGGGGCGTAGACCAGGGTGCCGAGGATGGAGAGGGCGAGGACGGGACGGTCGCTCTGGGGGATCGAGTGAACGACGAGGTTCCCCGGGTCCAGGAGGTCGCCGAGCGGGACGCGGTAGATCCCGGCCACCTCGCGCGGGTCCGGGCGGAGGGGTTCCGCGGCTGATCCCCAGACCACGACGGGGGTGATCACAAAGCCGGAGCGGGTCGGGAAGTCGTCCAGGCAGCCGAGGATGGCGGCGGGCGGCAGGGCGAGCCCGACCTCTTCCTCGAGCTCGCGGAGCGCCGCCGTCTCTGGGGTCTCCCCCGGATCGAGCCGCCCGCCGGGGAGCGCCCACTGGCCGCCGTGCCGCCGCAGGCTCGCGGCCCGGCGGGTGAGGAGGACGGCGGCCGAACCGGTCTCGCCCGGCACCACGACCACCGCCACCGCCGCGGCGCGGCTCCCGCCCAGGGGCACGCTCCGGCGGTCGAAGCGCCCGAGGTTCCGCTCCACGGTGTCGCGTAGCTCATCTCCGAAGTGCGGCGTCATGCCTTCAGCATAGCCAAAAACCTGATGTAAATGCGTTTTCATACTATCGACGGGCCTCATCGTGCGATAGAGTCGAGCCGGAAACGACGACGATGACAAATTACTTTTCATTTCCTGACGGATTCCTCTGGGGGGCGGCGACATCGGCCTATCAGGTCGAGGGCTCCCCCCTGGCCGACGGCGCCGGACCGAGCATCTGGCACCGCTTCACCCGCACGCCGTGGCTGGTACCGAGCGGTGACAACGGCGACGTCGCCTGCGATCACTACCGGCGCTACGAGGAGGACGTGCAACTGATGCGCGACCTCGGGCTAGGCGCCTACCGGTTCAGCGTCTCGTGGAGCCGCGTGCTGCCGGAGGGGCGCGGCCGGGTCAACGAGAAGGGGCTCGACTTCTACCGCCGGCTGGTGGACGCCCTGCTCGCCAACGGCATCCGGCCGCTGATCACCCTCTATCACTGGGACCTGCCGGCGGCGCTCGACGACCGCGGCGGCTGGCTCAACCGCGACGTGGCGGACTGGTTCGCCGAGTACGCGCGGGTGATGTACCGCGCTCTCGACGACCGAGTCGAGATGTGGTCGACGCTCAACGAGCCCTGGGTGGTGACCGACGGCGGCTATCTGCACGGAGCGCTGGCGCCCGGGCATCGAAACCTTTTCGAAGCTCCGATCGCCTCGCATCACCTGCTGCTCGCGCATGCCGCCGGGGTGGAGGCCTACCGCGCCGAGGGGAAGCACCGGATCGGCCTGGTGGTGAATCTCGAGCCGAAGGTTCCCGCCTCGGACAGCGAAGAGGACCTTGCCGCCGTCCTCCGCGCGGACGCCTACATGAACCGGCAATATCTCGATCCCGTGATCCATGGGCGCTATCCGGCCGAGATGCGGGAGGTCTTCGGCGAGGCCTGGCCGGAGTTCTCCGCCGAGGATCTCGCGCGCATTCGCCAGCCGCTCGATTTTCTCGGCGTCAATTACTACAAGCGCGGCGTGACGAAGTTCGACGCCACGGCGCTCCCTGTCCGGGCGAGCGAGGTGCGGCAGAAGCGCCACATCTATACGGAGACGAGTTGGGAGGTCTATCCGCCGGGGCTCACCGACACGCTGGTCTGGGTCAAGGAGCAATATGGCGACATCCCGCTCTACATCACCGAGAACGGCGCCGCCTTCTACGATCCCCCCACCGCCGACGGCGAGGTGCTGGACCCGCTGCGGGTGGACTACCTGCGCAACCACCTCCGCGCCGCGCGCGAGGCGATCGACCGCGGCGTCGATCTGCGCGGCTATTTCGTCTGGTCGCTGTTCGACAATCTGGAATGGAGCCTCGGTTTCGCGAAACGCTTCGGCATCGTGCACGTGGACTTCGACACGCTGAAGCGGACCCCCAAGGCAAGCGCGCGGTTTTATTCGGAGGTGATCCGGACGAACGGGGGGGTGTTGGGCTAGGGCGCCTTCACCACGACATTCGCCGGCAGCTTCCGGATCACCGTCCCCCGGAACACGATCCCCCCCGGCGGCAGCTTCATCCCCTCCCCCACCTTCAGCCGCACCGAATCCCCCTCGGCCGTCAACGAATAATCGAGCGCTCCCCACGGAGTTGGCATTCTCTTCACGGATACTCCTCCTTGGGCGGAGATCCAGGAATCCGGAACACCCGCAGCGAGGACGAGCGCCTGATCGGAATCGCGCTCGTAGGCGAGGAGGTCGAGGAAGGAACGGATGAAGTCCGATGCCACCCAGGTGTGCGGGAGGTCGCCGAGGAAGTTGGGGGCGCGCTGGTCGCGGTAGACCACCTCGGGCCACTGGTTCCAGGCCGGCGGGCGTCGATCCTTCAGAAAGAGAGCGAGGAGCTCATGGGCGCGCTCGGTCCAGCCGAGGCGGACGAAGGTGCCGACGGCTCGCAGCTCGTAGGGGGTGTAGGCCTTCCAGTCGCCGGTCTGCCGCTTCTCGATTTCCTTCCAGTAGGACTCGAAGGTTTTTTCCAGGGTTTGAGGCGGCAGCTTGGCGCGCAGGTTTTCCAACTCGCCGCCGGGGCTGAGCGCGGTGGTGGTAGAGGTGGGATCGCGATCTGCGAGATCGGCGGACGCGGGGATGGTGTCGATCCTCGCTTCGCTCATCACCCGGTTGATCGAGGCGTAGAGATCGGTGCGAAATTCGTCGCGGCTGGCGGCCCAGCGATCCGCCTCGGCGGTCTTTCCCAGCTCGCGGGCGAGATCGGCGGCGTTCTTCAATCCCGTGAGGGCGAAGAAGTCGTCCCAGTAGGAGTGGACGGGGTGGGACGAGTACCCCTCGTGACTGATCGATTCCGGGAGGAGACCGAAATAGCGGAGTTTGGCGGGCTGCCGGTATTCGTCGGTCCGGCGCTGAGCACGGAGCTCGTCGATGTAGGCGACGGCTTTTTCGACATGCGGCCAGACGCTTTCCACCGTCACGCGGTCGTGGGTATAGCGCCAGTACTCGGCCACCAGGAAGATGAATTCGCCGTGGCTGTCGTTCTCCGGAACGGGATCGGCGCCGCGGGCGTCCACGCAGCAAGGGACCTTGCCGCTGGCGAACTGGTAGGGCGCGAACCACTCGATGAGCTCGCGAACGGGCTCCGCCAGCCCTGAGCGCAGCAGCGCCGAGGAGGTGAGCGAGCCGTCGCGGATCCAGGTGCGGGCATAGGAGCGGGAGCCCGGCTGGATGGCGGGGCCGTCACGATTGATCAGAATATGGGCGGTGGCGGTCTTGAAGCTTTTGACCAGCGGTTCCGCGGCGGGGGGGAGGCGGAGATCGACGCGGTCGAGGCGCTGGTGCCAGTCGCGGGTGGTGGCGGCGAGGGCGGTGTCGAAGGGCGAGGCCGCACCCACTCCCTGATGAAACGGCACCACCACATCCACCGATCGTTCTCCTCTCGCGGCGAGATCCAGATCCCACGACAACGCCCCCGACGCATAGCCGAACGAATCCGCCACGCGAGCCGCCCCGGGAAGCGCCCCCTTCCGCAGATGTTCGGAGATCTCGCCGCCGTCGAACGTCGTGGCGCCGAAGGCCGACGGCGCGCTCTCGGGAATCACGCTCCGCTCGCCGTTCACCCGGACGGCGTGGCCGTCCCAGGCAATCTCTCGGATGGCGGAGACACCTCCCGTGGCGTTGAGGAACTGGGTGGGCGGATTCACCTGGAAGGGGCGGAGGGCGAGGAACAGCCGCGCGCGCTTCGCCTTTCCCCGGTTGCGGAGGCGATAGCGGGCGTGGAGCGCTGAGCTTCCCGGGGCTCCCGAGGCCAGGGCGGTGATCTCGAGCGAGAGATCGCCACGGGTCCAGGTCACGGTGGGGATGGGGAGATATCCCTCGGCCAGGGACTGCGAGATGGTCACGCCGCTCCAGGAGATCAGCTCGCCACTGAGGAAGAGAAAAGGTTCGATCGAGAAGGCCCCCTGCCCCACCTCCAGCGCGCCGTCCTCACCGAGGAGCGCCTCCTCGCGATCGCCGTCGACGCCCACGACGGTCCAGTACTCCTGCTCTCCGGAAAACGAGCGGGGGTAGGCGCCGCGGGGGGCGTCCTTGGCGATCGCGGCGAAGAGGGCGTTGATCGAGGGCGCCCAATCGAGGGGTTTGACGTCGAGGTTCCGCGGCACGCCGGCTCCGCGCAGCCGCAAATACCGCGACTCCGTCTCCGGCAGATACAGATAATCCCGGCCGCCGTTGCCGCCGATCACCTCGCGGACCTTCGTCCAGGCCTTGCCGTCGTCCGAGATCGATACCGCGTAGGAGGAGGGCTGCTCCCAATCGATCACCAGTCCCCCGTATTCGCGGGGCTCCAGGAAGTCGTAGACGATCGTGTCACCGGAGATGGCAAGGGCGGGCGTACGGTTGTACGGATGGGCCGGCGGCAGCTCGGTGAATTTCAGATCGTCGATCCAGACCGAGCCCTTGCCGCCGGTGCCGGCAGTGATCGCGATCTCGAGGGCGGCCACCTGTTTCATGTCGCCGCCGCCCGCCGGTCCCCAGGCGAACTCGAGCTGGCGCTTCTTGATCTTCAGCGTCCGCCAGTCGCGGGGGAACTCGAAGCCGCGGCGGTTCATCCACCAGACGTTCTGGCCGCTGGGATCGATCAGCTTGAACTCCAGATTGTTCACCGGCGCGTCGGCGCGGAGACGAAAGGAGATCTCCCAGTTGGCGGGCAGATCGAGCGGCAGCGGCCGGCGGGCCACGGCGTAACCCGCGCCGCCGTTGAAATCGAAATCGAGGCGCAGGGCGCCCTGGTCCAGCGCGAGATCGAGACGGACGCCGTCCGAAGGGGCCGCCGTCCAGCCGGCGAGGGTGGCGAAGTCGTCCAGGGTCCGCGTCTGGGCCGACAGGGCCGCCGAGAGAAACAATAAAAGAATGACAGTGATCCGTAGGGGCGCCCCTATGTGGCCGCCCTTCCCCAGAGGGGCACTCCCTCTCCCTCTCTCTCCCCCCCTCGCTCCCACCCAGGACGGCCACATAGGGCCACTCCCACGGATCACTCCTTCACGCTCCCCATCAGCAGACCCTGCACGTAGTGGCGCTGCAGGAAAAGAAACAGCAGCAGGACCGGCATGACGGTGAGGACGGAGCCGGCCATCATCATCTCGGTGTCCTGCACGTGCTCGCCGAAGAGATTGGCAAGCGCCACGGGCAGGGTGTATTTCGAATCGTCGGTGAGCACGACCAGCGGCCAGAAGAAATCGTTCCACGTCCCCAGGAAGGTAAAGATGGCGAGCGTGATCAGGATGGGACGGCAGAGCGGCAGGATGATCTCCGCGAAGATGCGCGCCTCGCTGGCGCCGTCGATGCGCGCGGCGTCCAGCAGCTCGTCGGGGATCGAGAGGGCGTACTGGCGGACCAGGAAGATGCCGAAAATGGTTGCCATGCCGGGGAGGATCACCCCCCAGTAGCTGCTGATCAGCCCCAGTTGCCGCATCAGCAGGAAGAGCGGCAGGATTGCCACCTGCGACGGCAGCACCAGGGCGCCGAGCAGAAAGCCGAAGATCCTCCCGCGGCCCGGGAAACGGAGCTTGGCGAAGGCGTAGCCCGCCATCGCGTTCAGCAACACGGAGAGCACGGTGACCGAGGTGGCCAGCAGCGCGCTGTTGAAAAACACCCGGCCGAGATTGAGGCGGACGAACAGCTCGCGGTAGTGCTCGAAGGTGACGTGACTCGGGAAGAAGGGGGGCGGCTCGGAGCTCGCCTCCCCCGCCGGCATCAGCGAGGCCATGATCATCCAGACCAGCGGCAGGATGGTGAGCAGCGCCGTGGCGATCAGGGCGGCGTGGAGGAAGAACGTGGCGACTGGCCGCTTCATGCCTCGTTCCTTTTCGCCAGGCGGACCTGCAGGGTGGTGGCGGCGAGGATGACGACGAAGAGGACGAAGGCGACGGCCGCCGCGTACCCCATGTGCCAGAAGCGGAAACCCTGCTTGTACATGAGCAGGGCGACGCTCAGGGTGCTGTTGAGCGGCTCCCCCTGGCGGGTGAGGACGAACGGCTCGGCGAAGAGCTGGAAGTAGCCGATGCAGGTCATCACCGCCACGAACAGGAAGGTGGGGGCGAGCATCGGCAGCGTCACGTCGCGGAGCTGCCGCCACCAGCCGGCCCCCTCCAGGCGCGCCGCCTCGTAGAGCGGCTCGGGAATGCTCTGCAATCCCGCCGCGAGAATGATCATGTTGGCGCCGAAGTTCTTCCAGATCGACAGCAGGATGATCGCCGGCATCGCCCAGCGGGTATCCCCCAGCCAGTCGATGGGAGCGATCCCGATCATTCCCAGCGCGTGGTTCAGCAGCCCGAAACGCGGATGATAGAGATAGCGCCAGACGGTGGCCACCGCCACCAGGGTGGTCACCGCCGGCGCGAAGTAGGCGGTGCGGAAGATCCCGGGGAAACGGGTGAGTCGCGAGCTGATCATCAGCGCCGCCGCCAGCGAGACCACCACGGTCAGGGGACCGCCCACCAGCACGAAGTAGACGGTGTTGCGCATCGCCTTCCAGAACAGCGGATCGCGCAGCAGATGGGCGTAGTTCTCGAAGCCGACGAGGCGGAGGTTCCCCCAGTCGGCGACGGCGTAGAGATCGAAATCGGTGAGGCTGAGGAGCAGCGCGGCAGCGATCGGCAGCAGGAAAAACAGAAAGATGATGGCGAGCCCCGGCCCCACGAACAGCCAGGCCGCCCGCACCTCGCTCGGCAGCGCCCGCCGAGCCATCTGAGCGGGTACCTCAGAGGCCATGCGCGCGCCTCCCCGCCAGCACCTCGCGCCGCTTCGCCAGGATGCGGTCGACCCGCTCGTCGAGATCGGCCAAGGCGTCGTCGACGCTCTCGCGGCCGCGGATGGCGGGCTCCAGGCTCTGCCAGATCTGGACGCTGATCTCCTCCCACTCCGGCACTTTGGGCGCCGGCGCCACCTGCTCGAGCTGGGCGCGGAAGGCGGCGGTCTGGGCGTCGCCGGCCAGGCTGGGAAAACCCCAGGCGCTCGCCCGCGGCGGCAGGTCGCCGGTGAGCCTGTGGAAGCGCACCTGCACCGCCGGCTCGGAGAGGAATTCGACGAGCTTCCAGACCTCCTCCGGATGCCGGGAGGCGCGGAACAGGACCAGGCTGGCGCCGCCGGCCACGGAGACGCCGGGCCAGTGGTGGGCGCCGTCCGGCGCCGGCATGGGCGCCGTCTTCCACTTGCCCTGCATCGCGGGCGGCAGCCGGCGGCGGAACTCGCCGACGTTCCAGGGGCCGGTGATGTAGAAGGCGAAGTCGCCGGCGGCGAACTGCTGGTAGACGTTGGTGACCTGGCTGTTGGACCACGCCGGGGCGAGGCCGCCGCGGAAGAGGCCGACGTAGAAGCTGGCGGCCTGGCGGAAGGCGGGCGAGCGGAAGTCGCCGTAGCGGTCGCCGTCGCGCAGCAGGCCGGCGCCGAGCTCGCGGCCGAGGATCACCGGCTGCTCGTGCTCGTCGACCGGCAGAAGGATGGCGAAGCGCCCCGGCCCCTGGCGGGCCTTGACCCGCCGCATCGCCTCCAGCCACTGGCTCCAGGTGCGGGGGGGCTCCGGGAAGCCGGCCTCGGCCAGCAGGTCGGTGCGGTAGAAGAGGAGGCGCGTGTCCACGTACCAGGGGATGCCGTAGAGGGCGCCGCCGGCGACGTTGGTGTCCCAGATGCCGGGGAAGTAGTCGGCCGGGGCGATCGTGGCGGAGCCCCGCACCCGCTCGTCGAGCGGCGCGATGGCGCCCAGGGAGGTGAGCTCGGGGATCCAGGTGTTGCCCACCTGCGCGAGGTCCGGCGTGGTGCCGCCGACGCAGGAGGTGAGGAGCTTCTCGTGAGCGTTGAGAAAGGGGATCTGCTGCACGTCCACCCGGATGCCCGGGTTGCGGCGCTCGAACTCCGGGACGAGATCCTTCACCACCTCCCCTTCCCGGCCGAGGGCCCAGAAGTGGAGGGTGACCACCCCGGTGTCCCGGAGCTCGCAGGAAACGAGGGAGGCAGCGAGCGCGGTCGCCATCAGCCAGTCGCGGCCGCTCAAGGCGCGGTCGCCTCCTCCAGCCAGCCGCCCCTGAAGCCGGCGCGCTTCAGGCCGCGGGCGATGTGGGGGTTCTTCCGCATCGTTTTCCAGACCAGGCCGCTGCGATAGTTTTCGATCATCGCGACGATCGGCCCCTGATCGATGCCGAGATAATCGACGTCGAACCACCCCTGGGCCGGATCGACGTGGCCGCTGGTCACCCCCTGGCTGGTCCGCAGCGTTGGATTGAAGGCGTCGAGAAAACCATATTTCGCATAGAGATTGCCGCCGTAACGGTCCTTCATCTCGCGCAGGGCCGCGATCGACAGCTCGGGCGTGAAGACGATCGACGAGATGGCGGCGGTCGGCGCGATCGTGCCGTCGTCGCGGATCTCGCCGGTGGTGGCGCCGCGCGCGGCGTAGCCGTAGAAGGTGCGCTGCCGGCCGTCGATGGTGACCGTGGCGTCCATCGGACCGTCGCAGGCGGTGAGCCCCCAGACGCGCTCGCCGTAGTCGCGGTAGCCGTTCGGATTGGCGATCGCGTAGGCGTGCTGCGAAAGGGTGGCGCGGCGGGAGTTCTCGAAATAATCGATCCCGTGCTCGCGCATCGCGTCGTCCTGGATGCCTCGGAAGTCGACCCAGACGTGCGAGTACTGGTGTCCGAAGAGCGGCGCGAAAAGAAAGTGCTCCTGCCCCTGGAACGTCCCCCAGCGGGCGGTCTTCATGTACTCCCCCCAGGCGCCGGCGTCGACCGGATGGGTCGGCGAGCCGAGGGCGAGGAGGACGACGATCATCGCCTCGTTGTAGCCGCGCCAGTCGTAGGTGTGGAAGCCCTCCTCGGGCGTCCAGCCCATGCTGATCGCCGGCCGCCGCGCCTGCTCCCAGGGCCAGTCGACGCGACCGTAGAGCTCCTCGGCCGTGGCGCGGATCGCCGACTCGGTGGCGTCGCCGCGGTCGAAGTAGGACTGCGCGAAGAGAACGCCGGCCATCAGCAGCGAGGTGTCGACGGTCGACAGCTCGACGGTCTTGAACCGCTCGGCGGTTTTCATGTCGAGGAAGTGGTAGAAGAAACCTTTGTATCCCGAGACGCCGCGCGCCTCGGGGCCCTGCTTCATCGCCGCCAGCGAGCGCAGGGTGGCGAGCGTCCGCGCCGCGGCCTGGGCGCGGGTGACGTACCCCCGCTCGGCGCCGATGCCGTAGGCGGTGAGGCCGAAGCCGACGGCGGCGATGCTCGAGAACGACGGCGTCGGCGCGCGGTCGGGGATCAGCAGGGTTTGCGGATCGGCGAGATCCCAGAAGAACAGGAAGCCCCGGCGCTCGACGTCGTCGAGCAGCGCCGGGTCATCCATGGTGGCTTTTGGAGAGGGTGGAGCGGGTGTGCTCGCACAGGAGAACGAAACAACGGCAAGGAGGAGCGCGATGAGTTTTCTCGTCATGGGTGCCCCTCCTCGCCGTTCGTTCATGCGATCAGAAGTTGATCTTGATCCCGACCTGCTCGCGGCGGGGCAGGTTGATCACGCAGTTCGCCTTGCCGAAGTTCGAGTTCCCCTCGGGTCCGATGAAGTTGTCGAGACAGCCGTAGCTCGCCCAGTTGAAGGCGTTGAAAATCTCGGCGACGACGCCGATCGAGACGTCGCGGAAAGTTCCGAAGTCCTTCTCCAGGTGGAAGTCGACCGAGCGGTCGGCGAAGCCCCAGGTCTTCTCCGGACGGATCGTGCGCTGGAACGGATGGGTTCTCTCCCGCGCCGGCAGGTCGAAGCCCTGCGAGAAGTCGAGGACGTTGAAGGCGGCGCCGGTCCCCAGGGTGATGTTGGTGCTGAGGCGCACGTCCCACGGCAGTCCGAAGATGCCGGTGGCGACGATCCGGTCCTTCTCCGAGCCGGGCACGTCGTGGCGGCCATACGCGGCCGCGCTCGGGAAGTCGAGGCTGAACAGGTCGTTGCCGGTCTGCTCGGCGGTGATGGCGTGCGTCCAGGCGAGGTGGAATCCCCAGTTGTTCGAGTAGGGGCGGTCGAGCGAGAGGAAGATGCCGTCGTACCAGTACCGCTTCCCTTCGGGGTCGGAGATGATCACGTTGCCGTAGCCCGGCACCAGCGCCTGGCAGCAGAGGCCGCTCGCCGACAGCCAGGTGAAGCCGTGGTAGCCGCGGACGCCGTTGTAGCTCAGCGAGCCGGTCCAGTTGCCGAGCGCCTGCCGGATTCCGAGGTTCCACTGGTTCGAGTAGGGGATCTTGGTGTCGTTGTTGAGGAGATAGATCTCGGGGCTGGTCTGCCCCGAATCGATCAGCGTATGCAGGCCGGCGGGGGTCAGATAGCTGGGGTTGAACTGGATCGTCCCCGGGCGGCCGTCGGGCGAGAACTGGATACGGTAGACCGGGAATTGCAGGCGGTAGCGCTCGTCGAGCGTGGCGTTGAGGAAGAGCCGGTCGAAGTAGCGGCCGGCGCCCCCGAAGAGGATCGACTTGCCGGTGCCGGTCAGGTCGTAGGAGAAGCCGAGGCGCGGCTGGAACGCGTTGGTGTACTGCGAACGGTTGTTGCCGTTCGAGAAGTAGCTCGCGTCCACCCTGCCGGCCAGCGCCGCCGCGATGTTCGCCGGCGTCACGTAGTCGGTGTCGATCTGGTTGCTCTCATAGTCCCAGCGCAGGCCGAGGTTCACCGTCAGGCGCGAGTTGACGGTCCAGGTGTCCTGGCCGTAGATGCCGTATTCCTGATTGTTGGCCGTCAGGTTCGGATTGCCGAAGCCGAACTGCGCCTCGAAAGGCTGATTGAAGGTGAAGCCGTTCGCCGGGTCGTTGCGGAAGTTGTAGACCGGGTTGCCGGTCTGGCTCTTGTTGACTTTATAGCGGAGGAAGTCGAGGTTGGCGCCGACCTGGAGGCTGTGGTCCCCCCCTGCCTGGAAGACGGGGAGATTGTAGTCGTCGCGCAGCTCGATCCGCCGCTGATCGAACTTCTGGCTGGTGTCCCTGCCGCCGACACGGATGACCCCTTCGTAGTTGAGCCCCACGAGGTCGGGATTGAGCGCCGTCGGGTTGAAGACGTAGCTCTGGAGGCTGAGCGTCGCCTGGTTGAGGGCCTTGTCGTTGTTCCAACTGTGGCGCAACGTAGCGCCGGAAACCTTGTTCTTGACGTCCGACGCCGACTCGAACGATACCTGCCCCCCGAAGTCGCGCGTCTCGTGCTCCGTGCGGTAGTTGCCGCTGAAGTCGACGAGCTGGTTCTGCGCCGGCTGCCAGCTCAGCTTGCCGAACCCCAGGTTCGACTTGAACGGGCTGCCGAAGCTGCCGGTGTACTGGCCGAACTGGCCGAGGAAGTTCGGATTGACCGACACCGTCCGGGTAGCGTGCTCGTCGACCCCCTCATAGGAAAGGAAGTAGTGGAGCCGGTCCCTGATGATCGGTCCGCCGATCGAGAAGCCGGGCTGGCTGCGCTTGTACTCCTCGTTCGAGGTCAAAGTCGAATACTGGAAATTCCGCGGCAGCTCGGAGACCCACTGCTTGGGCTGGTAGAACCAGAAGAGCTGACCGTTGATGTCGTTGCCGCCCGACTTGGTAACGGCGGTGATGATCGCGCTCGACGCCTTGTCATACTGGGCGCTGTAGTTCTGCGTGATGACGCGGAACTCCTGCACGGCGTTCTGCGGGAACGGGTTGCCGCGGCTGGAGTCCTGGCCGACCAGGCCCCCCTGCAGCACGTCGTTCTTGAAGCTCACGCCGTCGATGAAGACGTTGGTCTGCTCGGCTGGCTGGGCGTCGCCGGAGATCGTCTTGCGCTGCGGGTCGGCCGAGATCCGGATGCCGGGCGCGAGCGCCGCGAAATTGAGGAAGTTGCGGTTGTCCTGCGGCAGGTTCTCGATCTGCTGCGTGGTGACGTTGGTCGCCGCCTCCGGAGTCCGCATGTCGACGACCTGCTCGCCGATGACGGTGATCGATTCGCTGACCACGGCGGTCGGCGTCATCGCGAAGGTGACGTTCAGGTTCTGGCCGACCAGCACCCTCACCGTCTGCGTGCGCTCCTGGAAGCCCTGCACCTCCACCGTGATGATGTACTCCCCCGGGGTGAGGCCGCCGAGCTGGAAGGCGCCGTCGGGGCCGGCGGTGCTGGTCTTGACGAATCCGGAGGCGGTGCCGACGGCCGTGACCGTGGCGCCCGGGAGCGCCGTCCCCTGGTCGTTGGTCACCTTGCCGCGGACGTTCGCCGTCGACGACTGGGCGAAGGCGGAAACCGCCAGCGCGCCGGCGAGCAGCACGAACAGAAATGATTTACACAGTCTCCTCATGAGTCCTCTCCTTTTCTCGATCCTCTCAAAACATCAATCAAGATCCGTCGCCGCGCCGCCGCAGGAGCCGCGCACCACCAGCGTGGTGGCCACGGTCTCCTGCCGGCGCTCGTGTCCATTTTTGCTGTCCACCGCGTGCAGCAGCCGCTCCATGGCGCGCGTCCCCAGCTCGGCGATGGGCACGTGCACCGAGGAGAGCGACGGGGTGATGTAGCGGGCGATCGGGATATCGTCGAAACCGGCGAGGGCGATGTCGCCGGGCACCTGGACCCCCGCCTCGCGCAGGGCGAAGAGGCAGCCGATCGCCATCGAATCATTGGCCGCGAAGACCGCCGCCGGCCGCGGCTCCAGGGCCAGCAGGCGCTGCCCCGCCCGGTAGCCCGACTCCTCGCTGAAATCGCCGCCAAGCTCCAGCGCCTCCGACCGCTTCAGCCCCAGCGAGAGCAGAGCGTCGCGGTAGCCGCGCAGGCGCTCCCGGGCGTCGGCGTTCTCCTCCGGCCCCCGGAGGAAGGCGATCCGCCGGTGCCCCAGCCCGGCCAGATGCCGCACCATGGCGAACGCGCCGCCATGGTTGTCGAGGTTGATGGCATCGAAAGCCGCGCCGTCCCCGTCGACGGGAGTGTTCAGGAGCACCACGGGGAGCGTCTCCGGCAGATTGCGGCGCAGAGACTGGGCATCGACGTCGGGCGACAGCACGATCAGCCCGTCCACCCGGCCGCGCAGTGCGCGCAGCACGGCCTCGATCTCGGCGCGGTCGCTGTGGAAGCCGGAGATCAGCACGTGGAAGCCGCTGCGCCGCGCCGCGAGGTCGATGCCGCGGATGACCTCGGAGAAGAACTCGCCGTAGAGGTCCGGCAGCAGCACGCCGATGGTGTCGGTCTGGTTGGTGATCAGGCTGCGGGCGGCGCCGTGAGGTACATAGCGGAGCTGCTCGATCGCCGCCAGGATCCGCTGCCGCGTCTCCACGGCGACCGGCCCCTTGTCGTTGAGCACCCGGGAGACGGTGGCGATCGATACCCCCGCCTTGAGGGCGACCTCTTTGATCGAGGCGCTCAAAGCAGCCCCTCGCGAAGGTTCGGCAGAGCAGGAAATTTGTGCAAGGCGGCTCCTGGACGGCTGTCCATGGCGCGGTGTAAGCGTTTACACCGACGTACCGTAACAGTGGCGTCGAGGGGTTGTCAAGGAAATGTCGTGTCTTGGGGAACAGCCTCTTCAGGGCCTGCAACTTTTCGCGGCAATGCTTGTATAAAGAGGCGGCCCGGGATCATGCACTCTCTTGGAGGACCCGCCGTGAAGCCATCCAGCATCCGCCGCCTGCCGCTCGCCGCCCTTCTCCTCCTGCTCGCCGCGCCGGCCTTCGCCGCCCCCGATCTCGGGGTCCGGTTCATCGGCCGGAGCCCGCTCTACTGGCGGTACAACGTGCAGTATCCGGACGGCGTGCCGCAGCTCGCGCCCACTCATGACGGGCAGGACCCGCGCCTGGACAAGCACTGGCCCGCCCCCGGCGAGGTGGTGACTTTCACGGCCCACATCCGCAACCAGGGCGACTCCGCCGTCTCCGGCTTCAATTACCGGTGGTCGATCGACGGCCGTCCCCAGGGGCGTACGGACCTCACCTATGGCCGGGCGATCCCTCCCGGCCGCGAGGCGCTGGTTTCCCTCTCCTGGCGCTGGCCCGCCGACCTCGCGGATCACAAGGTGAGGATCGTGGTCGATCCGGCGAACCGGATCGGCGACCGCCTGCGGCAGAACAACACCTACGAGGACTTCACCAACGCCCTGAGCTTCAGCATCTGGGTCGAGAAGGGGCTCTACGACCGCTTCAACGCCAAGGTCAACGGCTTCGGCACCCGCTCGTTCGAGGACTGGTTCCGCGGGCAGTTCGACGCCATGAAGCAGGACTTCGCGCGCTCGGCCTATCCCGGCGTCGCTCCCGGCGGCATCCTGGAGCGCATCCGCGTCCAGGAGATCAACGTCATCCCCTTCGATCCGCGGAACCTCGACAACTGGCGGCAGGCGCTCGACGCCGACCCCCACCTCTTCCTCAACGACGGCCGCTGGCAGTTCACCTCGGAGGCGGGCACGCTGGCGGGCAAGCAGAAGGACTGGGACCGCTACGTCGAGGAATTCATCGGCAAGATCGACTGGGGGCTGATCCACGAGCTCTCCCACCAGCTCGGGGTGATCGACGAGTACCGGATGAACGTCGACCTGCCGGCCCAGAATCCGGTGAGCGGAACCCGGCACGACTTTCACGCCCCAGGGCTGATGGGCGGGGGCTACGTCGCTCCCGGCTACGATGGGACCTATTACGACTCGCACACGGCGGGCTTCCTGAACCTGAATCTGCACTTCCGGCGCGGCTTCTTCGGCGAATACCTGTTCGACACCCCGCGCCGCACCTTCCTCCGTATCCTGGACGGGACCGGCGCCCCGCTGGCCGACGCCGAGGTCAGCGCCTACCAGAAGGACCTCGCCACGGAGACGATCCCCACCGTGCCCACCTTCACCGGCCGGACGGACGCCGACGGCTTGATGCCCCTCCCCAACCGGCCGGTCCATGGCGTGACCACCGCCACCGGCCACACCCTCCGCCCGAACCCGTTCGGACAGATCAACGTGGTGGGCCCGAACGGCACGATGCTGATCAAGATCTCGAGGGGGGGCCAGGACGACTACCGCTGGCTGGAGCTGATCCAGCTCAACGAGGCGTTCTGGCACGGCCAGCGGCAGCGGGCCACGATCGAGATGCGCGCCAGCTTCTTCTCCTCCCGCCCCGTCGCGCCGGAGAACCTGGCGCTGCACCGTCCGGCCGCAGCCAGCAGCCAGCCGGCACAGGCCGCGAACGTCGACGACGGCGACACGGCGGGAGGGACAGCGGCCTGGGCGCCCGATCCCCCGGACGCCGGCCAGTGGTGGCAGGTGGACCTGGGGACGTCTCGCGAGGTCGCCCGGGTGGCGGTCTACGCCTCCGCCGGCAACCCCCACGACTGGTACTCGGCCTTTCACCTGGAGGTCTCGCCGACCGGCGCCTTCGCGGGCGAGCAGACCCGGGTCCCCCTGGAGACGAATTGGGACGAGACCCGCACCCACGCCGATTACGGGATGCAGCGGCTGAGCGGTTTCGTGGACCACTGCGTCTACACCTTTCCGGCGGTGACCGGCCGCTACGTCCGCCTGGTCGGCGACGTCCGCCAGAATTTCGCGCAGTTGCAGGAGGTCCAGGTCTTCGGGCTGGCGCCCTGAATCACCCCTTCGGCCGCAGCTTGTACCCTTCCCGCTGGGCCTTGTGGATGACCTTGTTCCGCTTCTTCTCCTGCAGGCGGGCCAGCTCGTCCTGGCGGATGTGGAGATGGTGCTGCTCTTTCTGGAGCTTGCGGTAGCTCTCCAGGCGTTCGGCCGGCAGCTCGCCGGCGGCGACCGCCGCCTCGACGGCGCAGTCCGGCTCCCCCTGATGCTGGCAGTCGCCGAAGCGGCATTTCGCGGCCAGCTCCTCGATCTCCGGGAAGACCGACTCGATCCCCTGCTCCCCCTCCCAAAGCTGGATCTCGCGCAGGCCCGGGGTGTCGATGAGGAGCCCGCCGGTGGGGGCCAGGAACAGCTCGCGGTGGGTGGTGGTGTGGCGGCCGCGGTCATCCCCCTCGCGGACGTCGCCGGTGCGCTGGGCCTCGCGCCCCAGCAGACGGTTGATGAGGGTCGACTTGCCGACGCCCGAGGAGCCGAGGAAGCCGACGGTCTGCCCCGGGACGACGTAGGCCGCGAGCTCCTCGCATCCTTCCCCGGTGCGGGCGCTCACCCGGTGGACGGGCACGCCCATGGCCACCGCCTCGATCTCGATCAGGCAGGTCTCGGGATCCTCGCAGCGGTCGAGCTTGTTGAGGACGACCACGGGGTGGGCGCCGCTGTCCCAGGCGGCGGTGAGGTAGCGCTCGACGCGGCGCGGATTGAAGTCGCCGTCGAGGCCGGAGACGAGGAAGATAGTGTCGACATTGGCCGCCACTACCTGCTCCTCGGTCTTCTGGCCGGCGCTCTTGCGGGAGAACTTGGACTTGCGGGGGAGGATGGCGTGGATCATCGCCCGCCCCTCGCCCGTGGGCAGCCGCAGGGCGAGCCAGTCCCCCACCGCCGGATGGCCGAGGCTGTCGGGCCCCTTCAGCTCGTGGCGGAGCTTGCCCGCCATGTCGGCGTAGTGCTCGGCGTCGCCGGTAGAGACTTGGTTGAGACCCTTCTGCGCCACCACGCGGGCGGGCACGAGGCCCTGCTCCACGTACGGCGCGAACGCCGCCGCGAAGAAGTCGTTCCAGCCGAGCTCTTCGAGGGTCAAGGCTCAGGCGTCCATGTCATAGGCCACCTTCAGCCACCGCCGGACCTCGTCGTCGATCTCCGCGAGACCGGCGATCGGGATGCGATGGGTGATGCGGTCCTTCTTGGCGAAGCCGCCGGTGTCGATCAGGCGGCCGGTGGCGGGGGTGTCCCTCAAGGCGAGGCCGAGGTCGATCCGCGTCTTCGTGGCCGGCTTGATCTGGGCGAAGACGTGGTTGCGGTAGAGGGGGACGATCGTCGTGCCCGGGCAGGCCTTGACGTCCGGGGCGACCGCGAGGGCGAGCCGCAGCAGCTCGTCGTAGATCGGCCGCAACGGCGCCTTGCCGCCGGCGAACATGGCCTCCACGTAGCCGACGGCGTGCCGGAGATAGGCTTCCGGATCGTCGTCCTCCCCGCCCTTCCCCACCGAGCGCTCGGCGAGCCACCCGGCGGAGTTGGTGCCCAGCCCATGCTCCGCCTTCAGCCAGTCGCGTCGCTCCTTCTCGGACGGCGGCCCCTGCTCCGCGATCAACCGCAGCCACTCGTCGAGCGACCGGCCGGTCTTCTGGGGCAGCGTGTCGATCCAGGCCCGCACCATGGCGACGCTGGGGTGGACGCTGTAGGGGTGAGTCGGAGTGGATTGCGGCATGGTTGGGGATCTCTGGAGAGGGATTTTACCTGGAACGGTCTCGCCCGGGCGGCGCGGCAGTTTCTGGATCTCGGAAACCCCGCCCTGGAGGGGCGTCCCACGACAGACTCCCAGCGAATAGGCCGCAAAATCCGCCGTTCGGCGAATGGAGACTACGCCGGCCCGCTCCATACCCTTAGGCTGCATGGAAAGGTCGGGAGGTGAATCCCATGACATTGGTTAAGCGCCGCGAGAGGCGCGCCGGAATCGCGCTCGCGCTCTCGCTGTCGACGTTCGTACCCCTGGCGGCGGGCACCGCCCGTGCCCAGGATCCCGCGCAGACGCTGACTCTGCAACAGGCCCTTCGCCGGGCGCTGGAGGCCAACTCGAGCACGGCCACGGACCGCTCGCGGATCGCGGCCTCGGAGGCGCAGGTGCGCCAGCTCCGCTCGTCGGTCCTGCCGCATCTCGATCTGGATACCGCCGTGACCCGCAACAGCAACGAGGTCGCCTTCGAGGTGAACGGCTTCCGGACGACGATCCTGCCGCTCTACGACTACAGCGCCCGGATCAACCTCAGCCAGCCGATCTACGCCGGCCGCCGGGAGAGCATGGCGATCCGCCAGGGGCGCCTGACGGTGGCCAGCGGCCAGGCCGGGCTGCGGTCGACGGAGGACATGGTCCTGCTGTCGACGGCGTCGGACTATCTCGGGATCGTCCTCGGCGAGGCCCTGGTGGACGTGGAGCAGAAGAACGTGGAGCTGGCCCAGCGGCGCCAGAAGCAGGCGCAGGCCTTCTTCGAGGCGGGCGAGCAGACCCGGGTCGGCGTGCTGCGGGCCGAGACGGACCAGAAGGCGGCCGAGCGGGCCCTCGCGGCCGCCCAGCAGAACCGGGATCTGGCGGCCAGCCGCCTGCGCCTGGATCTCGCCCTGGACGAGCCGGTGGCGGCTCCCCTGCGGGTGGCGGCACCGGATCTGAAGCTGCCCCCCCTCCCCCCCGCCGAGACGCTGGTGGCCCAGGCGCAGGCAAGCCATCCGGCGATCCAGCGCGCCGATCTGGCGCTCCAGATCGCCCAGCTCGAGACCTCCAAGCAGGGGGCGGCCCGGCTGCCGACCGTGCGGGCCGAGGGGAACGTGCTCCGCCAGCGGACGTCGTTCCCGGCCGATCAGACAGCGGCGCTGACGATCCGGCTGACGATGCCGATCTTCGACAGCGGCGAGATCTCGGCCAAGGTGGCGGTAGCCCGCGAGCAGCAGCGGCAGGCGGAGATCGCCCTCGCCGAGGCCCGGCGGCAGGTGAAGGAGGACGTGCTCCAGGCGCTGCTCAACCTGCGCACCGCCGAGAAGGACCTCGCCCTGGCCCGCGAGCAGCTCGCCGCGGCCGAGGCCGAATACAACCAGAGCTTCGAGCTCTACCGGGCGGAGGAGGCGACGTCGCTCGACCTGCAGACCTCGGAGGCCGCCCTGGCGTCCTCCCGCCGGGCGGTGGTGAATGGAACCTTGAACCGCGACCTCGCCGAGCTGAACGTCTGGTCGGCGGCCGGAACCTTGAAGACTTTGATCCTCACCGAGGGGGGTGGGAAATGACCAAGAGAACCCTAGCGCTCGCCGCGGCCCTGATGATCGCCGCCGCCTGCGCCGGCGATAAGAAGGCTGAGAAGCCCACCGAGAAACCAGCCGAGACGGCCGCCGCCAAGCCGGCGCCGCCGCTGCCGGCCGACGTGGCGCAGCTCGCCCCGGTGGCGAAGCCCGCGGACGCTTCCGGCGCGGCCGCCGCGACGTCCCAGGAACCGGCGGCCACCAGTCTCGCCGCCCTCCAGCCCACCGGCGAGTTCGTCTCGCCGTCGCGCTCCGAGGTCGCGCCCAAGCAGCCCGGCCGGGTGGCGGCGGTCTACGTCGACGCCGGCTCGCGGGTCAGCCGCGGCCAGCCGCTGCTGACGCTGGAGACCGACTACCCGCGGATCGAGGTCCAGCGGGCCCAGGCGGATCTGGCGCGCGCCCGGGCCGCCGAGAACGACGCCCATCGCGACTTCGAGCGCAAGAAGGGCCTGCTCGGCAACCAGTCGATCCCGCAGGCCACCTACGACCGCTCGCAGTCGGCCTACGAGCAGGCGCAGGCGGCGCGGGCCTCGGCCGAGGCCTCGCTGGCGCTGGCGAAACAGCACGTGGCGGACGCCGTGATGCGCTCGCCGATCACCGGCGTGATCTCCGAGCGCCGGACCGACGTCGGCGAACGCCTCGGCGAGGCCGGCGTCGCCTTCGTCGTCGAGCAGACGGCGCCGCTCAAGCTGCGCTTCAGCATCCCGGAGCGCTATCTCGGGGAGCTCCGGACGGGGCAGCCGGTCACCGCCCGGGTCGACCCCTACCCCGGCGAGACCTTCACCGGCAGAATCAAGACGGTGGGCGGGGTGATCGATCCCGCGACGCGCACGTTCTTCGCCGAGGCCGAGTTCGCCAACGCCGACGGCCGGCTGCGCCCCGGGCTCTTCGCCCGCATCGATCTCGGCCACGCGGGAGCGCGTTAAGGAAGAAGAGGGAGATACAACGCCATGCAAAAACTTGCCGAGCTCTGCGTCCGCCGTCCGGTCTTCGCGACGGTGCTCATCCTCGCCCTCGTGGTGGTGGGTTTCTTCGGCTACATGCAGCTTGGAGTCGACCGCTTCCCGAAGGTGGACTTCCCGTTTGTGGTGGTCACCACCACCCTCCAGGGCGCCGCTCCCGAGGAGATGGAGACCGAGGTCACCGACAAGATCGAGGAGGCGGTCAACACCATCGCCGGCATCGAGACGCTGATCTCCACCTCGTCGGACGGCGTGTCGCTGGTGCAGATCCAGTTCGCCCTCGAGAAGGACCCCGACGTGGCGGCCCAGGAGGTGCGCGACAAGATCAACCGCATCCTCTCCGAGCTCCCCCGGGACTCCGATCCGCCGATCATCGAGAAGCTCGATCCGGACGCCGACCCGGTGATCTCGATCGCGCTCTCCGGCCCCGCCTCGCAGCGGGACATCTCCGACTACGCCGACCGGGTGCTCAAGCGGCGCCTGGAGACGGTCTCCGGCGTCGGCCAGGTCAAGCTGGTCGGCCAGCGGCTGCGGCAGATCAACGTCGTCACCAACACCCAGAAGCTCAACGGCCTGGGGCTGACCTCGGCCGACGTGGTCAACGCGCTGGCCAGCCAGAACGTGCAGATCCCGGGCGGCAAGGTGACCCAGGAGCGGCGCGACCTGACGCTGCGCACCTACGGCCGCGTCCTCTCGCCGGATGAGTTCGCGCGCCTGCCGATCACCACCCGCAACGGCTACCCGGTACGGGTGGGCGACGTCGCCCGCATCGACGACGGCGTCGAGGAGGCCCAGTCGATCGCCAGCGTCGACGGCAAGCCGGCCGTGGTGCTGCAGATCCGCAAGCAGTCGGGCACCAATTCCATCGCCGTGGTCGACGAGATCAAGCTGCGCTTCGCGGAGCTGAAGGCGCAGTTGCCGGCCGGCTGGAAGGCGGAGATCGTCCGCGACCAGTCGAAGTTCATCGTCGCCGCCGTCGACGCGGTGAAGGAGCACCTGGTGGCCGGCTCGATCTTCGCCGCCTTCATCGTCTTCATCTTCCTGCGCCGCTTCCGGCCGACGCTGATCTCGGCGATCGCCATCCCGAGCTCGCTGATCGCCACCTTCGCGGCCATGCAATACATGGGCTTCACGCTCAACGTGATCACCCTGCTGGCGCTGACGCTGGCGGTGGGCATCGTGATCGACGACGCGGTGGTGGTGCTCGAGAACGTCTTCCGCTTCATGGAGGAGAAGGGGCTCTCCCCCCGCGAGGCGGCGATCGAGGGCACCCGCGAGGTCGGCCTCGCCGTGCTGGCGACCAGCCTGTCGCTGATCGCGGTGTTCCTGCCGGTGGCCTTCATGGGCGGCATCGTCGGCCGCTTCATGTACTCCTTCGGCGTCACCATGGCGTTCGCCATCGCGGTGTCGCTGCTGGTCGCCTTCTCGCTGACCCCGATGCTGGCCTCGCGCTGGCTGCGCGCCAAGGACGTGGCCCAGCCCGGCCACGGCTCGCGGCAGAAGGGGTTCTACGCCCGCATCGAGCGCGGCTACCTGCGCCTGCTCGACTTCGCCATGGCCCATCGCTGGCTGGTGGTGGTGACGATGGTGCTGGTGTTCGTCTCCATCGTGCCGCTGTTCAAGGCGGTGAACAAGAACTTCCTGCCCAACGACGACGAATCGCAGTTCCAGGTCGTCGTGCGCGCCCCCGAGGGGGCCAACCTCGACGCCACGCAAAAGATCATGGAATCGATCGCGAGCCAGGTGCGCAAGCTCGACGGCGTGGACACCACCGTGGTCACCATCGGCGACGACCCGCAGCAGACGCTCAACCTGGGATCGGTCTACGTCCAGCTCTCCGATCCCAAGAAGCGCAAGGAAGACCAGTTCAAGATCATGCAGCGGGTGCGCGACCAGATCGTGCCGCAGTACCAGGCCCTGAATCTGCGCGCCCAGGTGGTGCAGGTGTCGGCCTTCGGCGGCGGCGTCAACAACGACATCCAGTTCTGGATCGGCGGCCCCGACCTCGCCAAGCTCGATCAGTACGCGCAGGTGCTCAAGGCCGAGCTGGCCAAGGTGCCGGGCACCACCGACGTGGACACCAACTTCATCGTCGGCAAGCCCGAGCTCGGCGTGCGGATCGATCGCGACAAGGCGGCCGACCTCGGCGTGCGGGTGCAGGACATCGCGAGCTCGCTCAACGTCCTCGTCGGCGGCCAGAAGGCGACCTCCTATTTCGAGGGGGGCGAGGAGTACGAGGTGCACGTGCGGGCCGGCGAGACCGACCGCAACAATCCGGCGGCGATCGCCGCGATGGAGGTTCCCGCCGTCACCCGCGGCACGGTGCCGCTGCGCGACGTCGTCACTCTGGAGGAGGCCACCGGGCCGTCGCTGATCAACCGCCTGAACCGCCGCCGGCAGGTGATGGTCACCGCCAACATGAAACCCGGCTTCTCGCAGCAGGTGGCGATCGACACTCTCAACAAGACGGCGGTCGGGCTCAAGATGCCGGCGGCCTACTCCTTCGGCCTCGAGGGGCAGTCGCGCGAGCAGGGCAAGGCGGCGGCGGCCTTCGCCACGGCGTTCCTGCTGTCGATCATCTTCATGTACCTGATCCTCGCGGCGCAGTTCGAGAGCTGGCTGCATCCGATCACGATTCTGATGTCGCTGCCGCTGACGGTGCCGTTCGCGCTGCTGTCGATCCTGGTGCTCAACCAGTCGCTCAACATTTTCTCCTGCCTGGGCGTGCTGGTGCTGTTCGGCATCGTGAAGAAGAACGCGATTCTGCAGATCGATCACACCAACGGCCTGCGGGCGCAGGGGATGCCGCGGGCGGAGGCCATCCGGGAGGCGAACCGCGACCGGTTGCGGCCGATCCTGATGACCACGCTCGCCTTCGTGGCCGGCATGATCCCGCTGGTCGCCTCGAGCGGCACGGGAGCCGGCACCAACCGGGCGATCGGCTCGGTGATCCTGGGCGGCCAGTTGATGTCGCTGGTGCTGACGCTGATCGGAACCCCGGTCTCCTACAGCATCTTCGACGACTGGGCCAACGCGCACCTCGTCTCGCGCGTGCGCAACCGGTTCTCCCGGCGGCGGCGCGCGGAGGATCCGGTGGGGGGAATCCACCCGGCGCCGGTGGCGGACTGAAACCCTTTCTGAAGAGATGAAGACGGCGGCCGGTGAGAAGCCGGCCGCCGCGGCTAAGCGGGTTCCGACTTGGCCAGGCCCTCGAAGCTCCGCCGCAGATCCACGACGGACGCGGCGCCCGCCGTCACGAGGGCCAGGGGCGCGAAGTGGTGCTCCACGCCATGGGGCGGCACGGCCTCGGGCTCCTTGACCGTTCCAGGCCACTCGACGTCCCCCGTGGCCGTGCGCGCCGGGATCAGCCAGTAGTCGCCCGGCCGGTAGGTCCCCTCGGGCTGGAACTGGACCTGGACCCCCTTCTCCAGGGAGAGCCAGCCGTCTCCGGCCTCGCCGAACACGAAGAGCACGCCCCCTTTCGGCGGCCTCGTATCCTCCTTCTTCTTGTACGCGGCCTCCTGGTGATCCCAACGGCGCAGGAAGGCGTGCTTCCGCGTCGCTTCGTCCGGCTCGTCATAATCCGGCAGATTGACGTTGTCGCCCACCGCCTTTTCGAGGGTGACCGTGGCGCGGGCGGCGTCGATATCCGCGACCTTCAGCAGAGGCCCGGGCTTGCCGCTCAGATCGATCACGTCGTCCACGAGCTCCACCCAGTCACCCCGCTTCAGGCCGGTGGCCTCGTCCCGCCCCAGGCTGCCGAGCTGCGCCGTCATCCCCCGGAAAGTGCGGATGGGGAAGATCACCGAGCCGTTATCCCGCGACCACTTGAAGGTCACCGCCTTCGTGCCGTCCGGGCTCACCTCGTAGGCCTGGATCTCCACGCGGTAGAGCTGGTTCTCGGCTCCCCGGTAGCGGGCCTCGGGCGAGGCGGTGCAGGGATCGGTGTCGTCCCCTTCCATCCTGGCCCGGGCCTTGAGCTTGCCGCGATTGGGCGGCTGCCAGAAGCTCACCCACTTCTGCCACTGGCCCATGACCGCGTCCTTGGTCTCGCCCACGACGCCGACGCCGGGCGCCTCGCGGACGGCTCGCACCTGCCAGACGAGCTGCGCCCGCGTCGCCGTGTCCAGCCGGCCCAGCGCCACCTCGCGGATGGCGTCGTCCTGCACCCAGGTGATGTGCCGCTCCCAGACGTCCAGGTAGGCCAGGAAGGGAAGCTTATCGGGAAGGTTTCCCGGCTCGGGGTAATCGCGCTGCTTGGAGTAATCGATCGGTTTCCGGTCCGCGTCCCCGGGGTTCTCGCAGAGCAGGCCGTCGACGTAGTAGTGGCCCGGCCCGATGGTCAGGCTTCGCTTGCCGTTGACATCGACCGCTGCGATCTGGAATCCCTCGCCGGGGCTTCCGTCCTCCTTGGCCGGCCCGCCGAACGGTCCGATCACATCCGCCGCCAGAGTCCGCAGATAGTGCAGCAGGATCGCCGCCTGCTCGTTCCAGTCGGCGTCGAGCTGGACCCGCCCCTGCTGCATCAGGACGCGGGTGAAATTCTTCCGGGGATCGAAAGTGACGCGTGAGAAATCGCCTTTCATGGTGCCTCCTGGTCGGCGTAGATCAAGTCGGCGTCCCCGCCGGCCGGTGTGTATTCCTCGAGACGGGCCCGGAGATTCGCGGCCCGCTGCGGTTCATAAAGATGATGGAAGACGCCCATTTCCGATTCATCGTCCGCGCCGCGCCGGATCTCCTCCGCGCAGTGGTCCGAGAGGCGGGCGTAGAGCGGCGAGCCGTAGCGGACGCTGCGGAACCGCGGGCGCACCCGCGTCTCCTCGCCGGCGCCGGCGAGGTCGGGCTGGCACTCGAAACGGCGCGGCGTGCGCGTCTCGGCCAGGGGGAGATACGAGGAGAAGCGCAGGCAGCCGATCCGCCGCCGCGCCACGCGGATCAATCCCTCGAAGATGCTGTTCTCCCCCAGCTCCAGCGCGTGCACCCGCACCTCGCCGAAGACCGTGCACCGCTCTACCGTCAGGCGGACGTGCGCCACGGCGGCCTCCACCGCGCCCACGGCCAGCTCGTCCGGACGGGTGGCGTCCACGATGCTGTCGCTGATCCGCAGGGGGATCGGATCGGTGCCCACCTCGTCCTGGCTGACATAGATCGATCCCACGATCGAGCGCTCGATCACCACGCGCACGGCGGTGAGATCGAACAGCTCCAGGCTGGGCTCGTTGGGCCAGCGAGGATTGCAATCGTTTTCCAGTCCCCAGCCCGGCACCAGGGTGCAGTGGCGCAGGGTCAAGGCCGCAAGATCCCCCCGCACCTGCATGCTCCGGCCCACCACCATCACCCCGTCCAGCGTGAAGGCGCTGCCGGGCTCGCCCGTCACGGTGAGGGCGTCCGTCGCCGAGACCCGCAGCTCGGGCAGGCTGATCACCGGCCGCGTCCGCCGCGCCGCCCGGATCTGCAGTGTCTGATCCTTCGCCAGCTCGACGTTGATCGATTCGGCGTAGAAGCCGCTGTCGGTGATCTCGATCACCGCGTGCGGATGATCCTTGGCGAGCCGCAGGGCCTCGCCGATGGACTTGATGGAACCGTCCCTGGCGACCTGGATCACCGCCGCGCCTGCCGGCTGCGAGAGGAGGCGGTCGTACTCCCCGCCGCCGATGTCGGCGCTGAAGCCATAATTGTAGGAGACCCAGACGTCCCTGTCCCGCCGGTCGCGGTGGAACACGATCCGTCCCGTCTCCGGGTCCACCGCCACCTTGTCCTTTGGTGGGGTGTAGCGCCAGTCGCTCAGGTCCGCCACCACGATGCGCTCCAGCGGGACCGGCTCGGGAACGCTCTCCGTGGAGCCCTTCGCCTTCTTGCCGACCCAGATATGAACGCTCTTGTCCGGACCGTAGTAATCCTCTTTCCTCGCCTCGAACGCCCGGCGGGAGATCGGGATGGGAAGGTTCAGCTCACCGGCGATTCCGGTGGGATCGTCCTCCGCCACCGGCCTCACGAAGAGCGGCGTGTCGTTGCACAGCACGCTGAACGTGAAAAGGTTTTTCGCCGACTTCTCCACCAGGCAGGCGGGAGCCATGGTGATGGGATACGAGCGCAGCCGCCAGACGAACAGCCCGACGCCGGAGAGGCCGGGAGCCCGGCCCACGCTGGCCGTGTAGGCCGGTCCCGTGAACGGGCTCCCCAGGTGGCCCAGGGCCTCGCCCCGCCGCAGGTCCAGCGTGCGGCCGCGGTCGAGCCGGAGGTGGCTCATGTGCTGGGTGAAGCCGAGCAGCTCGTAGAACTCCACGGCCCGCGCCGGCCAGCCCGCGACGTCCCGCGCCAGCAGCTCCAGCAGCGCCAGCGTCCCCTTGCTCCGCCGGTAGCGCAGCGTGTTCGCCACCTCGCGGCGGGGAATCAGGGCCTTGTCGAGGTCCGCCCCGCCGGGACGCCCCGCCTCGGGGACCGGCCGGTAACCGATCAGGTCTCCGAGGTACGGCACTACCCAGTCCTGGCAGGTCTCGATGAACCAGTTGTCATAGAGCTGATCGATGTCCTCCTCGACGGCGTTCACCTGCTCGGCGATCACCCGCAGCAGGGCCCGCAGCGGCTCCCCCTGCTCGAAGTCGCGCTGCCGGTGGACGGCGGGCAGGAGCTCATACAGGCGGTCTTCCGGACTGCTCAGGACTTCCGGACTGCTCAGAACTTCCGGGCTGCTCATGACTTCAGCTCCTTGAGAATCAGCGTGTCCGCCACCTCGGGCGATAAATAGAGCAGTTGCGCGGGATGGATCGTGCCGTCGCCGTCGGCCTTGGCCAGGGAGGCGCGGAGGCGTTTCTTCGGTTGATCCTCGAGGTCGGTGGCTTTCAGGATGTCCTCGGAATCGCGGGCCGTGAACACGTCCACGTCCACGTAATCGACGCCCGGCACGCCCTGGATGGCCCGATAGGCCTCGCTCAGCACCGCGTCCTGCCCCAGGTCGCGGCGGTCGAATCCGAAGGCCTGGAGCATGGCGGCGCGGACCTTCGGCTCCACCTTCTCCCAGAGGTAATCCGGCAGCACCCGCACGGAAGCCTCGACGATGAGGAACGCCCTCTCGCGCACGTCGATCCGCAGCGGCTGGCGGGGATCGCCGTACAGGCGCAGCGCCGCTTCGAGGTTCTGGAGCAGCTCGGAATCCGTTCCGATCGGGATGTCGTCTTCTCCCGCGATGGTGACGTGGACGAGCTCGGCGAAGCCGTCCGAGAGGAGCGTGGCCCGGGCCTTGCCGACGCCGGCGAAGGTGCGGGTGAAGTCCTCGTAATCCTGCACCGAAACCAGCCGGTCGAGCGCCAGCACCGCCAGTGGCGCGTTGCGGCGCGCCTGATCGCGGCTCTCCCTATCCGCGCCGCCCGTGGCCGGGAGCGGATTGATCACGTCCTTGACGCCCAGCGGCCGGGTGGCCAGCTGCGTGATCTGTTCCTTCTTGACGTTGCCCGCCCTGCCGATGCCGTTGCGGTAGGTCGCCCGCACGTTCTCGGGGCCGGTGGGCAGCCGCGCGCCGCGCTCGCCGTTGCCGAAGACCACCGTGGTCTGGCCGCCGTCGTCGATGCGCACGATGTAGCCGCGGTCGGTGCGCTTCAGCCCGGCGAGGCTGTCCGCCTCGTGCCAGAGAAGGTCGTTGACCCGCACCTTGAGCGTGCTCTCGATGCCGGTCGGCGTGGGCGCCGAAACGTAGGTGAGGGGCGGCTGCTTCAGCGTGAAGGATTGCAAGGATTTCGTGGCGTCGCCGCTCCCCATCACCTCGAAGCGCGTCTCGCCGTGGGTGGCCTTGGCGACGTTGCCGTAGATCACGACGGTGTCCCGCTTGTATCGATACTGCAGCTCCTTCGCGAGCGTAAGCGTGGTGTGGGTCCGGTCGCCGGGAAGCGGCATCTTCCGAGGCTTTTCCGAAGCCGTGCCGGTGGTTTGGAAGCGATCGATCCCGCCGACTCCGTGCTTCACTCCGGCCAGCATGACCAGCTCGCTCGCCTTGATCCCGGGCACCACCTGCTCCTTGCCGTCGAAATCGATCTCCCGCACGTCGGTGCGCTCGCCGCTGACGATCAGCCAGCGGCCGGTCTTCAGGCCGTCATAGAGACGGGCCAGCTCGATCTCGCCGCCGCCTACCGCCTCTTCCACGGGATCGATCGGCGCCTCCGCCAGCGGCAGGAGCTCGCTCTGGGCGAAGATGGCGGTGCCGCGAATGACGTCGAAGTGGTCGAACTCGTCGTCGTTCGTGTTGAGGTCGAGCCAGGGTTGATCCACCGTGAGCCGGGTCGATTTGGCGGCAATGCCGTACGCCTCCCGGGATTGCTCGGCGGTCTGCCGGACCTTCGCGATGATCAGCGGCTTCTTGATTTCCTGGGTCACTGTCGGGCGGTGGAACACGACCCAGCTCTCCGGCAGGATCTGAGGATACGGCGCGTCGAGCCAGACAGCCTGGGCCAACCGGTTGTCCGGTTGGTCCGGATCCAATGTGTCTTTCTCATCTCGGGTCGGCTCAACGGGGGGAAGGAGCCGGACGATGCCACCCGCCTCCCGTTGGGTGCCGACCTGCCGCGGGGGCGCGTTATGGCCGAACACCGAGGCCCGGACGCGTAGCGCGTAGACCTCGAAATCGGGGAGCGCGGTGGCGGGCGCGTTGGCCCAGGCCGTGTACAGCGTGCCGCTCAACTCCGGTTGGGACGCCACCAGCAGCTTGCCGCTCACGTCCGACCCCGGCTGAAGGAGCGCCCGCGCGCTGCGGTCCAACTGGGCGCTGCTCCGGTTCTGCGGCTGGGGCGGCTTCGCGAGCTGGCCGAGCAGAACGCTCGAAGGGATCGCGGGCGCCACTGTGGCGGCGCCCCCCTCCTGGAAGCGATCGGATTGCAAAGCCTCCTGGAGCCTCGCGACCACCGTCGTGAGCCAGTCCGCCACCTTCGGCGAGGGTCCCTTCGCCAGCCGGCTCTGGGCCTCCTGCATCACGGCCCGCAGCTCGGATTCGTCGATCTCCGAGAAAGGCTGGGCCTCGATCTCCTTGAGCCCGCTGACCACCCGGGGGGCGGTGTTGGCCGGGAGCTTGCGGCTTTGCAGGTTGCTGAGGTCCAGCTCTTTGAAGTTGATCGCGGACGGCGGGGGCGTCGCTTTCGGGGCCGTCTGCGACCAGGCCTGCACGGCGACCCGCGTCCGGTCCTTCAACGCGTCCGGCTCCACCTTCACCACCCGGTAGAGGTCCGGCCGGCCCTTCGGACCGATCAGCAAGGGATCGTTCACCTTCACCTGCGTATTGACCCCCTGGAGATAAACGACCATCCCCCAGTCCTTCCCATTCTGCGGCCGTGTCAGCCGCACCTGGAGGTTGTTCCAGGCGGCGCGGGCGGTGAGGTCTTCCAGGGTCTCGAAGGTCTGCGGCAGCTCGCCGGGACCGGGCACGCTGCGCGCGGCGGCGCCGGCGGGGATCAGCGCCTCGGGCCCTTCGTCCAGCAGGTAGGCCAGGTACGTGCTCGCGGCCACGCCGGGGCGCGGCTCGTAGCCCACCAGCCGCGCCAGCTCCAGCACCGAGCGCCGCTCTGTCGCCGTGCGCAGATAGCCCTCGTTGGCGATGCGCTCCTGGTAGAAGGTCAGCACGTCGCCCACCAGCGCCCAGGCGTCCAGCAGGGCGAGGGAAGGATCGGCGGCATCGCGGGTGGTCAGCCCTTCCAGCGCCATGAAGTCGGAGCTGGAAAGGCGCGCCTGCATGGTCTCCAGGAACGAGGCATGCGTGCCCACGCGGTAGGCGAGAGCGTCCAGGCCGGGCCGGTTGGCGATCGTCCTCGGCGTCAGCGGCTCGGTGCCTTCACAGCAGCCGCAGCCGCAAGCGCCGCCGCAAGAACAATTGTCACTCATCGGCCACCTCGCATCTCGAGCTTGATCCGGCCGTTGTCCGGGAATCGCCGGTCGCCGTCGAGCCGGGCGATCTCCAGCGGGGCCAGAGAAAGGAAACCTTTTTCGATCTCGCCGGCGGGACCGTCGTGGAGCCGGTGGAAGGCGACGGCCCCCACGCTCTCCACGCCGGTGACCGACTGCGCGGCGGCGATCAGCCGCGAGAGGGCGATCCCCTCGCCGAAGGAGAGGTTGTCGGCGTGGAAGAAGCCGCGCCGGCCGTCCGGCAGCGCGCGGCTCCCCAGGGTCTCCAGGAGCGCGGCCTCGACATGGCCGCGCACGAAGGAGGAGCGCACGCAGACGCGCAGCTCGACGTAGAGCGGCACGGAGAGGGCCCGCTTCACCACCACGTCGTGACCGATCCGCCGGTAGCGGTGGAGCTTCCGCTCGATCTCGCGCAGCAGCCCGCCCACGTTCTCCTCGCCGCTCCACGGGTCCACCGCCACCAGCACCTCGGGCCAGCTCCCCGCCCAGCGCATCACGGCGGCGGCGCGCTGCACCCGGCCCGGGAACTCGCGCTCGACGATACGGGCGTAGTCGTCCGCCGTAATCGCCCGCTGCAAATCCTTTCGGAAGGCGTGCGGCGCGAGGAGGCGCACCTCGGCCAGCGGCTCGGGAGCCGTTCCGCCTTGCGCCGCCAGCGGGTTCCGGGGACGCAGGTTCACCCCGGAAATCGTGAGGCCGTCCACCAGGACGAGGTGGCGGATCGATTCCGCGCCCACGTTCCCCGCCGGCCCGTTGCCCACGCGGTAGGAAGCCTGGAAAACGGTGCCCGCCAGCGGCGCGAAGCCTGTCTCGCCGTCGCCGAACCGCAGGTGGGCGCGCCCGTCGTCGTCCACCTCCGCCACGAGGTGCCGGTCGCCCGGGCCGGACTCCAGGAGGTCGCGCCGAACGCTCCACGCCTCGGGGATCGTCACCTGGGGCATGGCCCGGCGCGGGTCCTGGCTCAGCAAGCGCGAGGCCGGCACGGTGCGCGGCGGCGGCGCCTCGCGGAACGTCAGCGGCCCCTGCTCCAGGAAGGGGCGGAAGCGGCCGGAGAGCAGCGGCGCCTCGGCCAGCCGTCCCTCGCCCACACAATGGGGCTTGGTCTTGCCCGGCGGCACCGCGTCCCACGGTTCATCCGTCACCTTGCGGCCGTGGTCCACCAGGAGGATGTTGCCCCGAGCCACGCTCACCGGATCGAGAATGCGGCAATCCTTGCCGCCCAGGCTGGAGACGCAGAGCGGGAACGTCAGGGCGTCCTCCCGCGCCCACTCGATCTCCACGATCGGCTGGTTGTAGAGCTCGTCCACGCTCCTCGTGACGCGGGTGAGCCGCACCACCTGCCGGTGAGAGCGGTCGGCGTCGGCGGGATGACCGGTCTTCGGGCCGCGCACCTCTTCGAAAAGGAGCAGGTCGCCCGGAGTCAGGTCCAGGCGGCGCCGGGGCTCGTGCGGCTCCGGGGGCAGCGCGCAGTCGTCGTCGTGATCCGGCTTTCCATACCCGTACGGCTTCTCCGGCTTCGGCGCCGGCGGCTTCTCCTCGATCCATTCGTCGCGCAGCGTGGCCCGCGTGGCATGGCGCGGCAGGCAGCACTCGCGGTCTCCCCAGGTGTAGAGGCGGATTTCGTTGTGCGCCTCGCGCAGCTCGACCGGCCGGTCTTCCAGCACCGGCTCGAAGACCTCGTACAGTGCCGCGGAAAAACCTTTCAAGTCTTCGCTGGTGAGCGGCTTGCCCGCGGCCGGCGAGGGATCGAAACCGGTGATGAAATGGAACTCGCCCGGCTTGAGGATCTGGTCGGCACTGGTGTCCACGAACACCCACGCCCTGGCGTTGCACCCCTCGTGCATCGGGTAATCCACGAGGCGGACGTGCCGCCGCACGGAGGTCCGCCGCCGCGCCGTGTCGAGATACGCCTCGGTGCCGACGGCATCCTGGTAATAGCTCAGGTGATCGCCCACGTAGGCCAGCAGCTCCACCAGCGTGACGCCGAGGTCCGGCACGTGGCGCTCGCGCCAGTCCGGCAGGGTGACCGCCATGCGGTCCAGGATCAGTTGCCGGAAGCTGGCGTAATCCTTCGCCAGATAGTTGATCGCCGGCTCCTCGCGCGGCTCCGGCGGGCAGTGCGGCTCCTCCTTGCAATCGAAATCGCTGGGGCAGCCGATTTTGAAATCGAGATCCAGGCACGAGTAGCGAGGGTCGATGCCGGGGAACGGCCGCGAGGTCGGCCGGCCGTGCTCGTCCGTCTCGCGCAGACAGAGGCGGTAGGGCGAGAAGCCGCCGATCGCGTCGACCCGGAGGTGCAGGCAGTCGTCCCGCTCCTCGTCCTCCATGCGGCAGAAGCGCAGGCTTTCCACGCGCACCGGCCGGCCGCCACCGCACAGCTCGATGACAATGTTTTCCGGCTGCAGGCCCGCGGGCGCCTTGTCGAGGAAATAGAGCGTGACCTCCCGCTGGTCGTCGCCCACCTCCAGGTAGTCGAGCCCGTTCCAGTCCTTCGCCTTGCGGACGTCGTGACGCCGCCGCTCGTCGTCGCAGATCAATCCGGGATCGCTCTTCATGAGCCGCTCCGTTCGAAGGTTTCGACGCGCGTCTCGCCGGTGCGGAGCACGACGTACTGAAGGACGACGCACAGCGTCGAGTCGCGGCTGGTGACCTCCAGGCTCTGCACCTGGATCACGTCGCCCAGCCAGCGCTGGAGGGAGGCCTGGATGGTGAACTGGAGGGCCGCCGCCAGCTCCGGGCTGTTGGGGGCGAAGACCAGTTGCAGCAAGCCGCTGCCGAAGTCCGGCCGGTTGACCCGCTCGCCGGGGTTGGTGAAGAGCAGTTGCTCGATCATGTCCCGGACGTGGTCGTCGGTCCCGGTCGTGGCGGTGCGGCCGAGGCGATCGAAATGGAAGGGATAATCGATATTCATCCGGTCCTCACGTTACATTCCGGTCGCCCGCGTCTGGGTGGCCACGATCAGCAGGGGCGTGCCCGTGGGCGCGCAGATGGCCTGGCTGTCCAGCAGCAGAAGGGGCTGGCCGTTCGAGGTGATGCGCGTGGCGGCGGTGATCCATTGCGCGGTGACGCATGGGCCGTTGGCGGCGGGGGGCGGCGGCAGCGCGCAGCCGGCCACCACGTAGGGCGCCGCGAAGGTCACGGTGGGCATGCCATTCACCGTCACCCGGGGATTGGGGACCGTCGGCTGCGCCTGCCCGCCGTGCGCGCAGAGCACCGTGGCGCCGACGTGAAGAAGGAATCCGGGCATCGTTACTCCCTCCCCTTTCAGAGGACCACCAGCGCCCCGTTGTTGATCGTTACCGAGGGTCCCACCATGACCAGGCTCGCGCCCTTGCCGTTCTGGATGTAGATCCCCGTGTCGTTGACGATGAGCGTCGCGCCCGTGGTGCTCTTGAGCATGATGCCGCCGGTCGGCCCGGGCAGGTCGCTGATCACGAGCGAGTTCTGGAGCGTGCTCTGGAGCACGATGTTCGGATTCCCGGGCACGCCCGCCAGCGCCAGCACGGGCACCTCCGCCGCGATCCCCCAGAAGCCGCCGACCCAGATCGGATAGTCCGGATCCCCCTGCTCGAACTCGATCCAGACGCCGGAGCCGATCTGCGGCACCACGAAGGTGCCCATCTGCTTGCCGGCGAGCGGCACGCAGGGCATGGCCCAGCTCGTGGGGATGAAACCCGAGACGTCCGGCACCATCGCCTGGATGCGGCCGAGCTGCATGGGATCGATGTTGTTGATCACCGTGCCCCGGTACTTGCCATAAAACTTCTCTCCGTTGCTCATACGGGCACCCTGGGAACCGTCGAGATCAGGCCGTTGCGGGCGAGGTTGAAGCTCTGCTTGTACTCGCCCCGTTTGATGTTGTGCGTCACGTTCTTGACGTAATAGAGGCCGTCGAACGCCGTGCCCACGCCGCGCACCCCCACCAGCTCGCGGGCGCGCAGCGGCCGGCCGTAGCGCAGCACGTCGAGGTTCCCCTGCGCCGACACCACCTCGGCCGTCTGCGCCGCCTTGGCGAGGCCCACCAGCGCCGCCCGCACCGGCCCGTACTTGGCCGTCTCCTTGCACTCCGGGAACTGCTTGGGGATCGCCGGCACGAGGCCCAGCGGCGGGTTGAGCGGCGTGATGCTGGGAACGGGGATCACCAAAATCACCTTGCTCTCCTGGTTGTGCACGTAGACGATCGGCAGCGCGGCTTCCTCCCCGTTGTAGCTGAAGCTCAGCGATTCGACGTTGGTCTCGGCGTCCATGTCCACATTGAGGGCCGGCTGTGGCACTCCGACTTTGATCTCCGGCCCCCAGTACGCGATGCTGGTCCCCGTCACCGGCCCCGGCTTGAGGTAGAAGACGTAGCCCACCTCCTTGGCGAGAGCCCGGATGTAGTGCAGATCGCTCCCCTGTTGACGCGGAATGTGGTCGGTGGGGAGCGGGATGTCGATCAGCACGCTGGGGATCACCATCGGAATGACTCCGAACACCGCGTATTTCGCCAGCAGCAACAACACCCGGGCTTCGTTCGGCATGGCCGGAAGCGGCAGGTTCTTGATCGGATTGAACAGGTCCCAGTTCATCACCGCAGTCAGATCGGTCCCCATCACCGTCAGCGTCGAGGCGGAGCTGTCCGATCCGGACGCGACGTCCGTGCGCGTGACCACGCCGTCGATCAAGACCTCGGCCTGACCGTTCACGGTGACGGTCAAGATGACGCGGATGATCGGCGGCAAGGAGCTCCCCGCCACCAGGAACAGGGTTTCGAGCGGCGACCGCTTCCCCAGGTTGAAGGTGAGCTGGAACCCGCTCTCGGCTGTGGCGCCGGACGACACCTTGACCTGCACGCTGGTCAGGGCGTCGATCACGTCCTGTCCCACCGGCAGAGGCACCATCGGCCCCACCATCAGCGTCAGATAGAAACCGTTATTCATCGGCCCCGCCCGGCAGGCCCTCCGGCAAGGGGATGCGCAGCCGCCGGCCGATCTCTTCCGTCAGCTCGTCCGGCCGCAGCGCCCGGTTGGCATCGCACAGCCGCCAGAAGAGCTCGGGATCGCCCAGGTGCCGGGCCGCGATGTTGTCCAGCCGGTCCCCCTCGGTCACGGTGTGCGCGCGCAGCAGCCCGAAGCGCTCCGGCTGCGGGACGAACCGGCGCCGCAGATAGATCACCTCCTCGCCCTCCGCCGTCATCATCTTCACCGTCTCGATGCCGTAATAGCGGCTGGAGGGTGAAAAGAGCGTGTTGGACAGCGGGACGGCTTGCAGCATGTTCTGGAACAGGTCGCTCATGGAATGCCTCCGCGATTCACCGGTTGAACTGAACGCCGACCTGATAATCAGCCCTTCCCGCCTTGTACCTGGAGCTGAAGGGCTTGAAAGGCGTTGTCCATACGATCCTGGCGATCTGATCGTCGGCCCTCAATCGTCCGAGATCCTTCTCATGGATTTCGACGATGACATCATTCCCGATCGGCATGAGATCCGCCAGCGAGGCATGGAACGTCCCCTGGCCACCCTTCTCGAGGCGCATGTCCGTGGAGCTGGAGAGCTTACCCGAGAGGACCTTGATATGGACGTCGTCGGCTCCCACCCGGTCCTGCTTGGCGAACACCTGCACGCTGACATCGACGGTCCGTTCCTTGAGCTCCGCCTCGACAGCTCTCCGCTCGAATTCCTTGTTGGCCCTGTCAGGCCCCGCGGAGAGTCGCAGCAACTCGGAATCGATGTAGCTCAACAGGGACAACAGCATTTCCGTCCCGCGCCCGGTCGTGCGCCTGCGGCCTGTGGGGACCTTCTGGTGGATGATCGGAAGATTGACGGTATTGTGAACGCCACCGGTCGACGGATCTGTGAAACTCGCGTCGTTCCAGGTTTCCGCCGCTTCCATGAGCTCATCGGAGGGGACGCCGGCGCTGATCATCCGGAGTGGGAGCGTACTGACCTTTCCCGTTGCGTCCGCCTCCCATCCCCATTCAATGGAGCCCAGGTACGTTCCGCTCATCGGCCCGGTGAGCACGAGGGCCGTGGCCTCGAAAGTGTTGACGACCTCCTGCCCCGGGAATTGAACGGGGTGCCTTGCGCGGTCCACCAGGATCGCGGGTTGGACCGCGAAGCCGCCGGGACTCTTTTGGCGAAATCCATGCTGTCCAGCGCCGGGGGTGGCCCCCACGTCGGTCAAGGTCGCCGAAACGTTGCCGGGGGTGTTCTCCACCGCATAGAGCGGGTTGGTGTTCGGGATCGTGTCGGGCTGTCTGCGATTTGGATCCCCCTGGTCGATAGCCGGGCCCAACGTCCCATCCGGCCGCGTGGACAGGTCGGCATTGCGCGAGCTCGTGAAGGTAGGAGACGTCGCGGCTCCGCCGAGAGCCGGCAAGCTGAGCCTCTTGGCGGTCTGCGTGAGGCCGATCGCGCCGGCTTCGACCAGATCGTTGGGCATGAACGTCAGATCGATATCGGCGCCGACGCTCAGCCCCGTCGGTGAAACAGGGTCCGGGCCGCTGAAGGGGTTGTACAGGGTGGTGTCGAAGACACCTCCGTTCGTGTCCACCGCTCGCAGCAGGGTGCCGCCGGGAGCGGTCCCCGGGTCCGGAACGCTGTCGCCTCGCAACGCGGTCTGGGACGCTGATTGAGCTCGTGCCTCGGCGGGACCGGCAGCCGGGCCGATCGCCAAGCCCGTTGCGGGAGATCCTCCGGACTCGTTCCGGTTCTGAACCACATGGGCCAGCTCATGAGCGATCAACGCCTGCCCCGACTGGCTTCGCGGGTCATACCGGCGCTCCGCGAAGACGACGTCCGATCCTACCGTGTAGGCGAGCGCCTGAACGTCCCGAGCCGAACGCGCGGCCCTGTCGTCGGTGTGGACCTTCACGCGGCTGAAGTCATGCCCGAAGCGTGGCTCCATGACGGCGCGGACCTCGGAGGCGAGCGGCTTGGCCGGAGAGCGCAATACTTCGTGTACGCTCGCGGGAGCCCGCCCCGCGACTTCCGCCTTGGCCGGGCTCCTCAAACGCCGCTTCAAGGGATGCCTCCGATGCCCAACGGGCCGAAGCCGCCGCCGGCGATCTTCGCCGCCAGTTGCTCCTTCTGCTGGAAATAGCTCATGAACAGACTGCCGGCCTTGTGGACGAAGCCGACGTCGTTGATATTGAGAACCCGCATGCCCAGGCTCACCTTGGCGCGGATGGGGTTGAGGTTGGGATCGAACGCCTCTTCGGTGACGCTGAAGTCCGTCACCCGCACGGGCAGGATGCGGCTCTTGCTCCAGACGAAGATCGTCAGCGGCGCCTCCATCGGCGCGATCTCCAGCGTCCCCGACTGGGCCCGTGAGTGGTTCTCCAGCACTTGGGCGCTGGAGGGGTAGATGATCGTCTCCAGCGCCGCCAGTTGCGGATGTAGCCCGAGCTCCACGGCAATCCGGTTCTGCCCCTCGTCCGGCAGCTCGAGCTGGTCCGTGACGTCGATCTCCGCCTCCAGCTTGAGCGTCTCGACCGGAGGCGCCTTGAGCCGCAGCGCCTGCGAGCGGTCCGCGCTGTCGCCCACCCCCTGCACCTGGAGCGTCCGCGACAATGAGTCCGGGTTGTACTGCAGCACGACGATCCGCCGCACCGCCGCCGTGACCGGGTCGATCAGCACGAGGCCGCCTTTGAGGATGCGGGGGGAGCGGGGGAAGTTAGTCATAGCGAGGCCTCGCTTTGAGTAGGCGCTGGAGAACTGAATTCGTTACAGGCGGATCGAGATTGTGGGATCAGGCCGGTGCGGCCCTCACGGGCATACCCACGACGAGGGCGGGATCTGCGGCAAGCTGTCAAACGCGGCCTTGGTCTTCGGGACGTCCTGGTGACTGTCGCCCGCCTGGGGAGGACGCCGGGTCTCCTGGCCGCTCGGCAATTCGACGATCGTCTCTCCGGTCGTCGTGTCGTGGCCGGTGATCTGCTCGCCGGGAGCGCTCGTAATGCCCGAATAGCGCTTCTTCACGTAAGCCTCGATCTTCGCTGGGTCCGTGACCTCTTTTTGAGATTTGGGATCGACGGTCCGGAAGTCTTGCCGCCCAGGGAATCCGCGTTTGATCGTCCAGTCTTCGCCGAACGTGTAGGCGTCCCTCTCCTTCTCGAGAGTGTTCCAATTCGAGGGCTGGTTCAGATGCCGCACTTCGTGGACGAGTTTTTCCACGACTTCAGGACAACTCGTGCTCTCCTTCACGATGATTTCCGGGGAATTCGGATCTGAGTTGGAAGCCGCGCCGCGGAGCCGCTCAAGCTGCTTCCAGGCGGTGCCGTCATGCTCCCAGTAGACCTCCTTGATCTTGGAGGCCACCTTGACCTTCTTCTTCGGAAGCTGCTGTACGACCGCCTTGTCTTCCGTACAAAGCAGGCCCAGGATGCAGGACAGGTTCTTGACGCTCCAGCCGGAGCTCAGGGTGTTCGCGCCAGGCAAGGAAGGAATGGGAGCCAGCGGATTGCCCGGTATGGGAAGGCCTTCGCCGAGGGGGATGGGATAGCCGATCGGCACGATCTTGCCTTGCAGGAGGTTTGGCAGACCTCCCTCGAAACGGCGTTCGCAGAAGTCGTAGAACTGATCCCCCGGATCGGAGGGAACATCCGAGTCGATCTTCTTGGGGCTCACGCCGCCGGCCCCGAAAATGTAGCTGAGCTCGAAATTGTAGGACCGCTCGAGGATCTCGACGATCGCATCTTCATCGGACCCCGTGGTCGGGCCGTCGAGCATTTCGTGGATCAGGAGGGCCTTGCGCTGCCCGGTCAAGACGAAGGGGCTGCCGCCCAGCTTCCAGGTATTCACGATCTGCCGGGCTTTGTCGTCGCTGTCCGGATCGCCCTCGATATCGTGGGTCCGGTCCAGCAGGCTCAGGTATTTCTGGAGTGATTCCTCACTGTAGTCGACAAGAGCATGGGCGAGGCTGTTAAAGAATCCACCGATCGCTCCCAGAGGCCCTTTCCGTTGCACCAGGGATCCAATTGCTTGTCCCTGCTGGACGACATGGGTCAGCTCGTGGGCCAGAAGCTTCCTGCCTTCCGGACTGTCGGGCTGGTATTGCCGCGAACCAAAGACGATGTGGCCGCCGAGCGTGAAGGCCCGCGAATTCAGCGCTCGGGCGGCTTCGGCGGCACGGCCGTCCGTATGAACGCGCACGCTGCTGAAGTCCTGCCGCGTCTCCTCCCCGCGAGGGACGGCGTCATCCGCTGCGACCGCGGACGCGATCCGCTCGGCTTCCCGCTCGAAGGCATCACCGGGATCGTTGACGGTCAGCTCGGATTGCGGACCGCTCGGGGCCTGAAGACGGACCTGGCTGAAGTCGCGCGCGAAGCGAGGCTCCATCGCGGCGCGCACGTTGGAAGCGAGGGGTTGGCCCGGTGAGCGCAGCACGTCGTGGACGACAGGAGGCACCTCGGAGGGCTCGGCCCCATGATTCTTCCGCCTCTGGATTTCTCGCCTCTTTTTTTGACAGTCCTTGCACTCGCCTCCACCGGCTCGTTGGCCGCACGCGCACTTGCGCTGGAGCATCGAGCCCGGGCGAGATGAACCTTCCATTGGCTGGGACTTTGATCCCGCTACAGCGTGGCGCGTCACGAGAGCTCCGCCACCAGATGCTCGTAGGAGGCTGGATTCAAAAGTGGCTCGGTGCCTGCGCCGGGGAAGCCGGCCGCCTCCTTGTAGTTGTCGACCGTCATGAAGCTCATCGAGGCGTGCAGGGATTCGTGCAGCACGCACCTTGCCGCGCGGGGAAAGGCGACGCTCAAGGTGCTGGGTGGATTGGTGCAGATCGTCGCCGCGTTGGAACCGACGGTCGCCCAACCACATTGCTGCGCCTTGCAGAGCGCCGTCGCGCCGGCGGTGTCACACGAGAAAGGGATGGTCCCGAGCGCCCGGCGCCCTACCTTCAAGCGCCCCGCGATCAGGGACGCGTTCTCCGCCACACCGTAGGTGGAGCCGAAGTTCCGCCGAAGACTGGCGAGGACCGCCGCCTGCAAGGGCGACTCCTCCAGCTTGGGAATGACTTTGTTCAACCAGCCCCGGGCGTCAAAGATCGCCTGGTGAATACCCTTGGCTTCGTCAGCCGTGCAGCTCGGGTTGGCGCCAAGCCGGCGAAGCCGTGGAGCCTCCGATTTGATCTCTCGGTCTGTTCCACCTGCCTCGGCCACTCTCTCGGCGTGCCGCTCCTGAGGATCATTGGCGGGTCCAATGAGGATAGGGCCAGCGGGCGAAGCGCCTCCCTGTTGCACCACATGAGTCAGCTCGTGGGCGAGGATCTTCCTTCCGTTGGCGGTGTCGGGAGCGTAAAGCCCGTTGCCGAAGACGATGTCCGATCCGACGGTGAAGGCCAGGGCGTTGACCGCACGAGCCGACTCGGCGGCCTTGGCTCCGGTGTGGACGCGAACCCGGCTGAAGTCATACTCAAATCGGGGTTCCATCACGCTTCGCGTGGATGGGTCCAAGGGCCGTCCGGAAGACCGCAGCGCCTCATGCACGATGGGAGGAGCTGTTTCCCGCGACCCGCCCAGCCCTCTATCGATGGACGGTGCGATTTGTGTCCACAGGAGGCCATCCTTCGAGACGCGGGAAAGCCGGGGAAAGGTCGTCATGATGCTCTCTCAAGGAATCGTTATATTGGGCAGGCCGGCGGCAATCTCCGCTTCCCAGTCGGCCTGCTTCGATGCAATGCAACCATGCTCAGTATCATCATCATATTTTTTGAACGCTTTGTCCTTCTTCGACCCCAACGGCTCGACCGCCGTCTTAATGTCCTTGAACTTTCCACCTGCGATGAGCGCCGAGTTCGCTTTCCTGGCCAACGCACAACTGATGTCGAAGTGGCCTTGCTCGTGTCTGAGTAACCGTTCGGATTCAAGTTGGGCCACGCGCGTGCACTCCGCGCCCAATACAGTTTTGCATTCATCCTTTGAGGTCGCCGTCACAGAAGGATCAGGCGCTATCGATGCGCCGCACTTTGAGTTGGGATTGGAACCCAGCGTCATCGTTCCGGTTTGATTGGGCTTCAGCTTTTTGAATTTCGATTCGCAGCTCCTGATGTTTTTGCCGCATTCTGTCTTGGAGGGATTGGTCGGATCTTTGAATTTAGCTCTGACCCACGATTTACCTGAATCAAGCTGGGCCTGGAAGACTCGCGTCTGATCCGTCGTTTTGCCGAGGACTCGCTGGAGGCATGCCGCCCTCTGCGGGTCCATTGGCTTGTCCATCACTGGCGCGGTCGTAAAGGCCGACAGATTACCCTTTGGCGCACCTGTGAAGTCGTCCCACGTCAGAGACCGGCTCGGAACACATTCTTCTGGGTCAGCTTTCGCGCCCTTCATGCAACTGAACAACTGGTCTTCTGTCTTGCCTGTCAGGTCTGCCCCTGGGCCGGCTTCATCCAAACCCACAAACGCCGGGTGGCGCTGCAAAGATGGCCCAACAGAGCGCTCCAGAACCTCCACTTCGTCTTCCTCTTCGTCGAGCATCTCGGCGGCACGATGCGCTTCGCGCTCGAGCGTGTCATCTTCTGGTCCAAGGACGATGCTTGGCAGAGAGCCTATCGAGCTGCGCTGGATGCTCGATCTCCGCCCACCGCCAGTCTGCTGTACGACGTGGGTCAACTCATGCGCGAGAAGTCGTCGCCCCGCTGTGGTTCCCGGTGTGTACTCTCCCGCACCGAAAACCACATCGCGCCCGACCGTGTAAGCCTGGGCATTTACGACTCGTGCTGAATCTGCCGCTTGCGTACCGGTATGAATCCGCACCTGGCTGAAGTCCTGGCCGAACCGGGGCTCCATGAAGCCGCGCGTCCCGGCGTCCAGCGGCTGCGCGGACGAGCGCAGCACCTCATGGACAATCGGCGGCACCTCGGAGGGCTCGGTCCCCTGATTCCTTCGCCTCTGCATCTTCTGCTTCTTCTTGCACTCTTCACACTCACCGCCGCCGGTATGCTGGCCACAGGCGCACTGGCGCTGGAGAAGGCCGGAGATCACCGGCAAGGCTCCCCCTCGCGGGACGAGCATCAGGCTTTGCTGTTTCATCTCGGGAAGCGCGCCGCGAAGTAGGCGTAGACGTTCGGCCGGATCGCCTGCAGCAGCTTCGGGTCCGTCACGTAAAACGAGAACAGCTCCGCGAACTGCTCGGTATAGCTCTGCTCGCCGTACTGGGTAATTGATCTCGAAATCTTCGAACTCGTCAGCTTCACTCCATCCTTCGCTGCCGCCTCTTGGAATTCTCCCCCCTCAGGGACAGAAGGAGCCCCTACCTCATATGTATTCTTGGCAGCGTTATACTTGAATAAGGAGTCACCCGAGTGGGAGCGGGCCTTCTCCAGTTTTCCTCGATCTCGATCCGTGTTGTAACCCGACGCTGCCAAGCGAAGTGGACCTTTGTCGTTTCGGTGGCCAATCTCGTGCGCAATGGTTCTCTCTAGAACTGTGTAAATTCCGTACCTCACTGGCGACTGACTGAAGGCCTTATCGAAGACGGCGATCGACTCGCCCAACCTCTGGGTCTCCGCAAGAAACTCGGGATGTGCGGGGTCCTTTTGCATGCGCTCAAACCGGACACCGTCCACGCTGCTCAACACCCCATCGGGGAACGATTCAAGAGCTGCGACGAGCAACGCCCACTCATCAGCCAGCCAATTAATCCCCCTGATGATGCTGAACTTTTTCACCTTGACGGATTCCGACAGCAATGAATCAAGCCGGAGGTCTTTATTCTCCTTGGAGAACACCCAGGGGCCTACTTGCGCCGCCTGTAACCCGCGGATCTTTCCCACATCTTCGATCAAGACGACCTCTGAGGCGCTCGACGTTGCGCCCGGCGTGGCGGCTTGACGGCTGAAACGAGTGAAACGGTAGACTCCATTCGCGGCCTTTATGGCCAGGCTAACCGTGTGGTTCGGACGCAGGTTCGCTTTCTCCGGAGGCCCGGTCGCCAGATCTTCAGCCACGCTCGTCAAACCCGGCCGTACTTCCAGAGGTATCTTGGTCTCGAATTCGAGCTTGAGGCCGTTGACCTTTTTATAAGCCCGAACCTCCTTGAAGTCCTTATCGAAGTCTTCGGCTGCCGACGACGGATACATGCCCGAGACGGCGATCTCCTTGCGCTCTTCCTCGGGATGGGACATAAGATCGTGCCGTAGGAGTTTGTCGACCTCTGCCTTGACCTCGGCGCTCCCGGCATTTTTGCTGTAATCCTGGAGCTCGAATTCCGAGAGATCCCGCAGACGCTTCATGAGACCGGAATCCTGGAGGTCGGCGGCGGTGAGGGTCAGGGCTTCGATGATCCTCAGGTTCTCGCCGCTGAAATCCTCCCAGATCCTCCCACGCCCGATCTTGTCGACGATCGTCTTGCGATCCGGCGGGAGCGCGGAACGCATGATCTCGATGATCGCGCTCTCGTCATCGCCGAGCGTGGGCCCGTCCAGCATCTCCAGCACGAGCAGGGTCCTGATCTCGGGGGAGAGAGACAGGTGCTTCTTGTCGCGGACGATCTGGCGGGCCTTGTCGTCGCTGTCGGGGTCTCCCTCGATGTCCCCCGTCTTCTCCAGCAGATCGAGATACTCCTGGATCGCCGTGTCGCTGTAATCGAAAAAGATATGGATGAAGCTGTTGAAGAAGCCCGAGATCGCTCCCCCGGAACCCTTTCGCTGCACCTGGGCGCCGGGAGTCTGGGACTGCTGCACGACGTGGGTCAGCTCGTGGGCGAGCAGCCCGCGTCCGGCCGGGGTCTCGGGAGCGTACTGCCCAGCCCCGAACACGATGTCGCGCCCCAGGGTGTAGGCCAGGGCATCGAGAGATCGGGCCGATTCCCCGGCGTTCGAGTCGGTGTGGACGCGCACCTGGCTGAAATCATGGCCGAAACGCGATTCCATGAAAGCGCGCACCCCGGGACCGAGAGGCCGTCCAGGCGCCTCCGGGACCGGACCGCCGGTGGCGGCGGCGCAAGGAGCCGGGCTTACCCGCTCCCGGCTGGACACCCGCGATCCGGCGGTGACGGCCTCCGCGATCCGGTCCGCCTCCCGCTCGAAGGAATCTCCCGGCGGCCCCAGGGCCAGCTTTTTCTGGAGCCCGCTGGCAGACGCCCCTTTGTCTTTCTTCCGGCACTCCTCGCACTCTCCCCCACCGGTATGCTGCCCGCAGGCGCATTTCCGCTGAAGCATGGCGCCTTGCCGGGCCCCGCTCTTCGGCTCAGCTTGCGCCGCCTGCTGGTTCACTTCCCGATGCCTCCATACACCGCGCCCGCGATCTGCCTCCCGAGTTGGGCCGGATTGCCGTCGCCGCTTATCTGAAACCCTTCCGCCCGCACGGACGGCACCGCTCCGCCGGCGGCCAGGTTTCCTACGCCGCGTTCTGCGAGCAGGCGCCCCAGCTCCGCTTCCACCGCCGCCTGCAGATGGGGGCGCTGGGCGTGATCCAGATCGATCCCTTCGAGGACGAGGCGGTCGATGTGGAGGTTCACTTTCATGCCTTCGCCTCCACGGGCTCAGTCCAGCGGAAATCGGCTTCGTTGATGGGACGGCCGAGCTTCAGGAACTCGGTGCGGGCGGCGGCGAGGATGTGCGGCATGGTCACGGGCGTTCCCGCGCCAGCGGCGAGGAAGGCGGCGTTCATGGCCACGTTGTTGATCGCTCCGCCGTTCAGGCCGAGACGGGCCAGGCGGCTGAAGTCCAGGCCGGCCTGTTTCGTCTCGGGCGGGAAAATGCGCTTCCAGATCTCCCGGCGCTCGACCTCAGCGTGGGCGGGGAAATCCAACAGGAAACGGAGGCGCCGCAGGAAGGCGGAGTCCAGCGAGCTCTTGAGGTTGGTCGCCAGGATCGCCAGTCCCCGGTACGATTCGATGCGCTGGAGGAGATAGTTGATCTCGATGTTGGCGTAACGGTCGTGGCTGTCCTTGACCTCGCTGCGCTTGCCGAACAGGGCGTCCGCTTCGTCGAAGAAGAGGATGGCCCCGCCGTCCTCGGCGGCGTCGAAGAGGCGGCGGAGGTTCTTCTCGGTCTCGCCGATGTATTTGCTCACCACGGTCGAAAGATCGATGCGGTAGAGGCTCAGGCGCAGCTCGCTGGCGAGCACCTCGGCGGCCATGGTCTTGCCCGTGCCGCTCTCGCCCGCGAACAGGACGCTGATCCCCAGGCCCCGGTTGCGCCGGGCGGCAAAGCCCCAATCTTCATAAACCTGGCTGCGCAGGCGGACCTGGGCCGCGATCTGGTGCAGAAGGTCGAGCTCGCGCTGCGGCAGCACGATGTCGTCCCAGGTCGCCCGCGGATCGAGGCGCTGGGCCAGTCCTTCGAGGCGCGGCCGGGCGCTCGCCAGCGCGGCGTCCCAGAGGCGCTCTCCCAAAGGATTTTCCGTTTCGACGCCTTCCGGCCTGGCGTCCTCCTGGGTGGCGCGGGCGATGCGGCGCAGGGTCTCGAGGTCGAGGCTGAACTGGCTGGCGAGTCGCGACGGCAGATCCGCCGCGGACTCTCCCAGGGCCGCGGCCCAGGCCTCTTTCTGCTCGGCGGGCGTGGGTTTCGCCACGTCCAGGGCCACGCTGGTCTCCCCCAGTCCCGGACGCACATCCTGGGTGGCGACGAAGAAGACGCCGTTGGCGCCCGCGAGGAAACGGCCGAGCGGCGGCGCCTGGCCTTCGGCGGGCGCGGCCCTCTCGGTCTCCTGGGCGTCGAGGTAGAGGGCGAAGGGGGACAGCGCGCTCTCGCGCTGCACCAGCCGGGCGAGGGTCTCCAGATCGGCCACCTGCGTGGGCATCAGCTCGGCCGGCAGGCGGTAGAGGCCCAGGTCCAGCGAGGCCGCCGCATGCCAGGCCACCAGCCGCTTGCTCGGCACGTCCGGCCCCAGAAGCTGGAAGACCGGCAATCGGCGGCCCGGTTGGGCGGCCTCCAGCCGGCTCAGGATCTGGCGGACCACCTCGGCCTGCGACGGCGGCAGCTCGGCGTCCCCCTCCGGCGGCCGCAGGGGGAGGAGGAGCGGGCTGAGGCGATCATCCAGATAATTCAGGCCCTTGAGGAAGTTGACGATGCGCTCGTCCGCCCGCAACGCGCTGGTGGTGAGCGGCTGCGCTCCGGGCTGATTGATCTCGATCATCCGCCAGTGCCGCAGCGGGCGCTCGGGCGAGAGCACGTCCCAGGCCGGATCGTCGAACAGGGCCATGGCGAGCGCGAAGGTCGGCCACGGGAGCGCGGGATCGTCCTGGGCTCGGGCGCAGAGCGGGGCGATGCGCGTATCGAGCTCCAGGGCGGCGCAGAGCAGGAGCACGTCGCGCTCGAATCTGGACAATCCGAACCGGCGGGCCAGCACCATCAGGGCCGGCGGCGGGTCCATCTCCTCGGCCGCGGCCATGGCCTTGGCGGCCTCTTCGATATGCGCCTGGGTGACGGCCTCCGAAGCCGGCGGCAGGGCGAGGATGGGCGGCGGCGCGTTCTCGGAGGAGGGCCGGCGCCGGAAGCGCTCAGCGAACGAAGAAGCCTTGGGCTCGGCCGCGGGCTCGACGGGGAGCGACGGCGCGGGCGGAACCTGCTCCCAGTCCGCGAGCCGCTCCAGGCGCAGGCGCAGCCAGGCGAGAGCGGCCGAGAGGAAGGCGTCGTTCGCTTGCGGCCAGCCGGCGGCGTCGCTCATCAGATCGTCACTTTCTGCGCCGGGTCGAAGAAGGGCGGCTGGCCTTCCGGACGCTGCACGAGCAGGCTGTCCACGCCGTCGATTCGCAGGCGGACGAAATGCTCGCCCAGGGGCGCTTTCGTCACGATGAACTTCAGCGTGTCCGTGGGAGTGGGCGGAGGAGGAGGCTCGGGGAGCTTGGCATGGACCTCGCGGTCTCCGATCAACAGCACGGCGCGCTGGCCGGGCCGGAATTTCGGGCGGAAGCTCACGTCGATCTCGGAGGTCCCGTCGATGTCGGGGGGAGCCGTAGCGGGCAGGGCCGTGATGCGCGGCGCCACGGTCAGCGGCAATTCATTGGTGGTGCGCACGTCGTCGCCGCTGGTGAGCTCCACCGAGACCGTGTAGAGCCCGGCCACCCAGAGGTCGGCGTCGTCGGTCAGCTTGACCTTGATCTCTTTTTCCGTGGCGCCGGGCTCGATCGTCACCGGGGCCGGAGCGGCGAGGCGCGGATTGAGGAAGAGCACCTTGGCGGTGCCGGCGTCCAGGTGGTTGCCTTTCAGCGTGACCACGTCCCCCAGCCGGGCGCTGAACTGCCGGTCCGGCAGCTCGACGCTCACCAACTCGGGGAACGGTGAGGCGACATCCGCCCGCGCGGTTACGCCGGTGTCGTCCTTGCCGCGCTTGAGCACGGGGAGCGGCGTCTTGGAGGCGCGCTGGCTTTCGATCAGCACCACGGAAACCTGATAGCAGACGGAGGTCCGGTACTGCGTCTGGAACGCCGGCCAGAGCTTGGCGATCTCCTCCGCCGGCAGCGTCTGCTGGGTGATGCGCACCCGCTCGATCTGCTCGTGCAGATCGCTGCCCAGCACGTTGGAATGGGTGGCGTTCTCGATCTCCCCGGCGCCGAGCACCGGATGATCGTGGAGCACGCGCATGGCGTTGCCAAGGAGCCCGTGGCTGACCACATCGTCGGTGTCATCGCTGTAGGCGGTCAGCAGGTAATAGAGGTTCAGGGGCAGCGGCGGATGCCCCGTCTCGCCCGGCTTGAGCAGCCGTGGCATGTCCATGTTGCTGAAGGCCGCGTTGATCTGCGTGTGGTACAGGAACAGGTTGACCTGATGACCGCCGAGCCCCTCCCGCGCCTTGTCGAGCGAGCGGACGGTGACGTTGGCGTTGACGTTGGCGCTCTCCAAACCCTTCATGAGCAGTTGCCGCAGGGTCGCCGAGACGGCGGCAATGGCGAGTCCGTTGCTCATCGTCCCTCCCCCTTGGACCGTTGGCGCAGATATTCGTCGAGATCCACCGCCGGCCGGGCCGCGGGCCGTTCCCGCGCCGGCGCCTTGGGCGCGGCCGTGGCCCGGACCTCGATCCGGCCGATGGTGACGTGGATGACCGGCTCCGGCGCCGGCGCCTCCCGGAGGGGAGCGAAGGGCTGGCGCTCCGCGAAGGTGACCCGGGGTTGGAGCCGCGGGACCGGCGCTTCCTGAGGCTGGGGCTTTTCCGTACGAAGTTCCCGTGGGCTCTCACCCCCTGGCCTCCTCTCCCGTGGGAGAAGGGGCATGATGGGAGCGTCCTGCCTTGGCGGGATCTGGACGACGGTCAAGGGCTGAAGAAGAACAGGCCTGGCCGCAGCCGCCGCGGCCAGGTTCCCCCTCTCCCCCCGGGAGAGGGGGTCAGGGGGTGAGGCCTCGAAGGGCTGAACGCTCCGCTCGGCAACGGCGCTCTGAACCCGCTCCGGCTCCGCCTCGACCGGCGCGGGCAGCCGCCGGCGCGCCGGCTCCGGCTTCGTCACCGGCTGCGGAGACTCTTCGGAAACCTTTTCAACCGCGGCCGCATGGGCGTGTTGCTCTTCGGACCGTCCTGCCCTTCGAGGCCTCACCCCCTGCCCCCCTCTCCCGGGGGGAGAGGGGGAATGGGACTCGAATTTCGTGAGGATCGGCGCGGGCGGCGGAGGTGCGATCTCCGTTACCGTCTCCTCGAGAAAAGCTGGAGATTCCCGAAGCTCCGGGGCCGCCGGAGCCAGGGGCTCGAACCGCGAGGCCAGGCGCGGCTGGAGGACCGGCGCGGGGGCCAGGCTTTTCGCCGCCAGGTTGCCGAGATAGTCGCTCATCCGCGGATCAGCTCCAGGTAAGAACGGCGCCGCCAGGGGCTCAGCGCCAGGATGTCCGCTTCGCGCCAGCCGTAAGCCGAGGCGAGGATGTGGATCTCGTGCAGGAGCATCCGCGCCCAGGCGTCGATCTCGGTCCAGAAGAACGCGGCGATGTCGAATGGCGCCAGCCAGGAGTGACGGCAGGCGGGGCAACTGAGGGAGAGCTCGACATCCCCCTGCGGATCGGCTTCGGCCATGCGGTGGGCCACGGCCGCGAGCGCCGTCTCGGGCAGCCGTTCCAGCGAGACGTCTCCTCCCTCGGAATCACGGGCGGCCAGCAGACAGCGGCCCAGCAGGCGCCGGCGGGCGCCGTCCAGGTCCCCGGCCGTGGTCATCGCGGACACGTCCAGGCTGTTGGGCAGGCGGAAGGTCAGCTCGAAGCCGCCGGCCGTCAACGCCAGCGGTTCTTCCACCGTGCTCTCGGGCGTCCGGATGTCGGCCACGTCGAAGGCCGTCTCCAGCCGTTCGCCGCAGGCGGGGCAGGAGGCGAGGCTGACCAGACGCGGCCCGAAGGTCCACTCGCGGAGGGTCAGCAGGCGGGCGTCCCGCCGGCCCACGCTCTCGCGGGCGAGATCCTCGAGGGTGGCCTCGGGGCAGGCCGCGGCCACCAGGATGAGCGCCCGCCGGACCGGCGGCTCGGCCAGGCCGCGCTCCCACGCGTCCAGCAGCTCCTGCGCGGAAAAGGCACGCATGACGAGTCCCTACGCCGCGGGCTCGGTGAAGGTCGGCTCGTTCGGCTCCTGCAGCTCGTAGTCGCGCTCCCAACCCTCGTTCTCCAGCTTGATGTGCTGGATGGCGACGGCGTTGGCGTTGGCGTCCAGGTCCGGCAGCGCCTGAAACTCCGAGACCCAGCAGCGGAAGACCTTGTAACGGATCGCCGGCTGGCCCGCTTCGTTGTAGAGCTCGATGATGACGTCGCGCCGGAAGTCCTTGAGGGAGACCTCCGCGCCGAGCCCGGAGCCGAAGTTCCACACCTTGTTGGCCCACTTTTCGAACTCGGTGTCATGGGTGACTCCGCGCTCGAGCGTGATGGCCTCGAACTTGGTGCGGCCGGGGGACTTGCGGGAGGTGCTGGGATCGCCGCCCTCGCGGTGCTCCACCACCTCGGTGGTGCGCTTCAGGCCGCCGACCTTGCTGATGCCGGCGACCGGCGCCGTGCTCCCCACCCAGAAGACACGGAACTTGAAGTTCTTGTACGGGTCGAAACGATTCGCGTTGACATTGAACTGGGCCATGACCGTGTCTCCTTAGGTCTCGATCTGTCCGGCGAGCTGCTGGATCTTGATGATCACGAACTCGGCCGGCTTCAGGGGAGCAAAGCCGACGACGATGTTGACGATGCCCAGGTTGATGTCGTTCTGCGTCGTGGTCTCCTTGTCGCACTTGACGAGGTAGGCCTCGCGCGGCGAGCTGCCCTGGAAGGCGCCCTGGCGAAAAAGGTTGTTCATGAACGCGCCGACGTTGGTGCGAATCTGCGACCAGAGCGGCTCGTCGTTGGGCTCGAAGACCACCCACTGCGTGCCCCGGTAGAGGCTCTCCTCGATGAATAGGGCAAGACGCCGGACGGGGATGTATTTATATTCGTCGGCGAGGATGTCCGCGCCGCGCATCGTCCGCGCGCCCCATACGACGCGGCCGGTGACCGGGAAGGATCGCAGGCAGTTGACGCCCAGAGGGTTCAACGTCCCGTTTTCCTGATCGGTCAAGTTGACGGCCAATCCCTGAATGCCGTTCAGAGAGGCGTCGAGCCCGGCAGGGGCCTTCCAGACGCCGCGACTGACGTCCGTGCGGGCCATGACGCCCGCGACGGCCCCGCAAGGCACGAATTCCGCGAGCCGGCCCTCCTGGTTGGGGTCGGACTGAAGGACCCGGGGGAAGTACAGGGCAGCGTTCCGGGCCTCGTTCCCGGAGAGGCCGAGATCCGTGAGCGCTTGGTTGCTGTTCTTGGTGATATCGGAAGGTTTTTTCCACTCCGCGGGAGGATCGACGATGAGCATGGCGCGGCGCTTCTGGCAATAGGTGAGCGCGGCTTGATAGATCGTCGTATCCGTGGAGCCTTCGCGCGTCTCGGGCGGAATGCAGAGCAGGTTGAAAAGATCAGTCCGCTCGAGGGCGTACAGCCCCTTCTTGTCGATGTCGCCTCCGGGCGGAGTGAAGTTCTTCAACTTCAGCGGCTGGCCGTCGGTCAGGGCGCTCGACGCATTCGTTTTGGCCGTCGCGAACGCCTGCATCGAGTTGTTCAGCGCGGCCACCTCCGCCGCGGTGTCTCCTCCCGCCACCTGCTTGTCCTGGAGCGCCTTCTTCTTGACCGCCACGTCCTGCTCCGCGAGCGTGACCGCGTCACTGCCGGCGGTCACCGCGGGAGCCGGATTGGCGTCGAGGTCCCCGACCCAGCGCACCAGGCTCGACTCGGCTTTCAGGACCCGGTCGACCCGCCGGGGGCTGTCTTTCTTGGTCGACAAGCCGAGGAACTTTTCCGTCAGGCCGCCGGGAGAGTCATCGCGGACGGTGAGATTGAACTGGTCCGCGGCGACGCCATCGATGGTGGCGCGCAGGTTCGCCCCCCATTTTCCCGAAGAGGCGGCTTCAAGGATGACCGCCCCGATCTTGATCTGCGCCTTGCCGAAGGGCGCGGCGGTCTTGGCCGCATCCGCGGCGGCCTTCTTGACGGCGGCGAGATCACCGCCGCCGGCCGCGGCGGCTTCAGCGGCCTTCGCCACCGCGTCGGCGGCCCCGTACTGGGGCGTGTTCTTGGACTTTTCGGCTTCCGCGCGCGCGGCCGTCGCAGCCGCCGCGGCATCGCCGCCATCGGTAGCCGCCGCGACGGCTTTGGCGGCGTCCTCCGAGCTCTTCCTGGCCGCCTCGTCGGCGAACGGCGAATTGAACAGTCGCACGATGATCGCCTGTCCGCCGCCGTTCATGAAGAAATCCCGGACGGCATATCCCATCGGGTAGCCATAGGTCACCGCGCCGAAATTTCGCTCGAAATCGCCGAGTCCGAAGACGGTCACCGCTTCGTCCTCCGATCCGCGAGGCGCCCGGCCGACGAACGCCGCGATCGACGTCGCCACCCCGGTGATGGTGCGTACGCCGCTCGGAATCTCCTCGATGTAGACGCCTGGATAGCTGACTGTGACTGGCATAAGGGTTCCCTCTCTAGCCGCAGAGCCCGGTCGCCCCGGCGCGGCCCGCTGTCCATTCAGCGTTCCGCAAGGTCTTCGCGACACCTGGACAGATAGGCGAACCTCTCCACCATTTCGTTACACGCTGATTGAAAATGGGTGACGCCAAATAAAAACGGCGGCCGGTGGAGAGCCGGCCGCCGGACAAAATCCCTGGGGATGGAAGGAGGTCCCTAGGGCACGATCCTCAGGATTCCCCAGATGCCGGCGTCGAAGCGCGGGCCCGGGTAGTCGCGGTAGAGGTAGTCGCCGGTGATCCTGAACCTGCCGCCGGCGCCGTCCTTGACCAGAGCGTCGAAGTGGTCGGATGGACCCACCCCGCCGCGCGTGCCGAACAGCTCCGACGTGGTATTGAGGCCGATCTGCGTCGAATTCGTGCCGAGGACGTACGGCCGCTCCAGCCACGGATGTCCGTAGGCCTCGAAGACGTGCGCCTGCGTGTGGCCGGCCGGGTGCACGACGCGGAAGCGGAGGACCTCGCCGGCCGTGGCCTGGAAGACCGGCGTCTCGGGATCGCCGCCGCCGATCCAACTGTTGTGGAGGATCTGGTCGAACTGCGGGAACATCCGGGTGCGGAAGCCCGAGCCGTTGCCGGTGAGGGGCGTCTCCGGCCCCCAGCCGCCGCGGTACCAGAGCGGCTCGGCGCGGTAGTTGACAGCCTTCTGGCCGCTGTTCTCCGGATCGTCGTCGACGTTCAGGTTGGGCACCGGCGTGCCGCCGGCGAACTGGAGGTTGACGTCGTCCTGGATGACGAAGGCGAACTCATGGAACGGCCTGAAGGCGGAGCTGGCCGAGCTGACGACGGCCGACGCGCGGGTGATCTTCAGGTTGGAATCCTGATCGAAAGCCCACGTGGAGCCGGCCGGCTCGATGATCAGCGAGCCCATCAGCCCCTTGTTGCTGTGCTTGATGGGATCGGCCGAGGTGAGCCCCGTGGCGCCGAACTCGATCGGGGTGACCGTGGTGCCCGTCACGTCGCCGGCGTACCAGTAGTAGGTGCGCACCTCGCCTGGGGCGGCGGTCTGCTTGCCGAACGACGACGGGTTGAGGCCGACGTTCGAGCCGTCGCTCCTCTGGACGTCGTAGAACACGAGCTGCGGATGCAGGCTCACCTCCTGCGACGGCACGACGTCGTTCTGGTTGAAGCCCTCGACGATCATGTTGACCCCGGTGTACCCCGGCGTGTCGATGTACTTGGGCGGGAGGTCGTTGCGCAGCGTCACCTTGATGCATTCGCCCGCGTTGGCGCGCAGGATGATCGGCTCGCGGCGGACGTTCTGATTGAGCCGCGGACGCGCCGGCACGCCCACGTAGGTGAGGTCGGAGCTGTAGACGAACATGATGGCCGTGGGGTCGTACAGCGGGCCGGAGAAGGAGCCGGCCGGCCCGCTCACGGACGCCGGGCGCGGGTTGTAGACCAGGCCCGGCAGCCCGATGGGATCGTTCTGCAGGACCTCGGCGGCCGACACCGCGGTGATGTCGTAGGGGCGGTATTTGATGTTGTCGGCCGGGCAGGCGACCGCGATGGTGCCGGCGGCCACGGCCTTGCCGTCCGGCGAGGCCGCGCCCAGACCGGTAGTGGTTCCGGAGGTGCCGGTGACGGTTCCGGAACCGCTGACGGGCACCGGCGACGCCGGATCGACGTCTTCTCCCGGCACGCCCTCCGCGCGGGCCTGGCTGGTCGAGATCGTGGCGAAGGAGGTGTCCGTCGAGCGGGCGTCCGAGTTGTAGGAGCTCAGCGGCACCAGGGAGAACCTGCTGGTCGACGGGGCGAAGGTGGTGTCGTTGCGGTAGACGCGCATGATCCCCCAGGCGCCGGTCCACTGCGACTCCGTGGCCGCGCTGGGCTTGTAGAGGAAGTCGGCGGATTCGCCGTCGGCCAGGCTGGGCACGCGCGGGATCTCGAAGTCGAACCACTCGGAGATGCCCGACATCTGGGAGTTGCGGTAGCCGGAATCCTTGTCGTCCGGCTCGAAGAGCCACTTCACGCCATGGATGGTGAAGTTGTGCGGCTCCTCGTGCGCGCCCACCAGCGTACGGATCTTGACCTGGTCCCCCTCGAAGCTGCGCAGCAGGGGCGTGAACGGGTCGCCGGGGGTAAGCCCGCTGGTCAGCGGCGGATAGAAAGACGGCTGCACGTTGAACGCCGTGTCGGCGCGGTCGGTGCGCGACTGGTATGCGAAGGAGAGATCACCGGCCAGGCCGCCCGCCTGGCTGTTGCTGGCGGGATTGCGCACCCTGAGGCCCACCGGCTCGTTGCGGTAGTTGATCGCCATCATGCCGATGTCGTCGGCCGAGACCGCCTCGGGACAGGGGGGCGCCAGGAACGCCGTGCTGCCGTCGGGCACCGGGCACCGGTCCGGCTTGCCGTAGAGGTCGGGCAGCCCGATCTCCTCGCGGCCCGGGGGGCTGACGGCGCGCGCGGGATCGATCCAGCCGATCTCCGGATCACGATTCGGGCAGACCAGGCCGCCCGGCTCGTAGGCCGGCTGGAAATCGGCGAACTCGATCATGAACTCGCGGTAGTTGTTCTTGGCGACCGTGCCCTGCACCACGGCCTGCCAGGAGGTGGGGCCGCCGTCGTTGCCGAGAGCAGGCCCGTTGTTGGTGCCGAGCTGCGTGCCGGTCTCGTTGTGGAACCAGTTGGAGCCGGCGGGCTCGATGACCAGGCCGGCGTAGAGGCCCGTCTGCTGGTGGGTGGAGGGGCCGAAATGGTCGTGGGTGAAGACCGTGCGCAGGGTACGGCCGGTGCCGTCCTGGTTGGTGATCGGATCCGCCCACCAGCGCTGGATCGTCGTCTGCGCGCCCAGGAAGTCGTTGACGCCGTCGCAGTCGGCGTCCCGGAACTGGGTGAAGTACGGGTGGACCTTGGGCACCGGGCAGTTGACCGTCGGCGTGCCGCCGAACGTGCAGCCGGTCGTGCTGGCCTCGCCGCAACGGCCGGGCTGGGCCTGGCGGATGGCGCAGATGCGCTCCTGCACCTCCTGGCCGGCGAAGGTGCCGTCCTCGTAGTTCCAGCCGTTGCCGCTGCCGTCCGAGGAGGTGACGTCGAACTTTACGAGATGGATGTGCTGGCCCAGGATGTCGGTAGGCGTCGTCACCTGGAAGTCGTCGACCAGGTACTTGTTGGGCGCCAGGTTGGTGTGCCAGTACTCGATGCATTCGCCGCTGTTGGCGCGGAAGAAGAACGGCTCCGGTGTCTTGGTGCCGGCGAGCAGGTTGTTGACGTCCCCCCACAAGGCCAGCATGCGGGACTGCGGGTAGTGCCAGCCCGCCTTGTTGAGCTTGAGGTCGAGCTGGATGTCCGCCGCCTTGTAGGTGCGGACGTTGGTGATGACGTTGCCGGCGTCGTCGAAGCAGGGATCGGCGTAGGGAGCGCCCTGCTGCGCCGGATGGCCGTTGACCTTGAAGTTCGCCGGCGCGCCGAGCGGCGTCACGGTGCCGAAGCCGCCGGCGGTGGCGTGGAACTTCATCGCCACCTTCTCGACCGGCTCACCCGCTTCGGCGAGCCACTGGACGTTGAGCGACTGCAGCTTCTTCTCGAAGTTGAAGCGGGTCTCGCTGTGGCTGGCGGCGCCGTTGAGCACGATGTGGCGCGGCAGGCCGCCGTCGATCGGCACGGCGCCGTTGAGCGCGAAGTCGAGCGGCGGATGGGGCGGGCGCCGGCCGGCCCGGCCGGGAACGAAGAACGGATAGCCGGGGTTGGCCGTCACCGGGTTGGGCAGCGACACCTGGCCGGCCACGATCGACACCGGCCCGGGCACTGGCGCCATGGCGAGAATCGGGATGGGCACCAGCCCGGGGATCGGCGTGCCGGACTGGATCTCGTTGTCGGGCAGGGCCCGCGAGCCCGCGGCCGGCCGCCCCTCGGCGTCCAGCCTGGTGCCCAGCTCCAGCACGTCGTGGACGCGCCAGAGGCTCCACATCCCCTGCGCGAAATGGGAGTAGAAGTGGCAGTGGAAGATCGAATCGCCCACCGTCTTGTTGCGGTTGCCGCTGCCGTTGTAGGCGATCTCGTAGGTGTAGCCCGCGCCCTGGCCGATCGACTGGCTGTCTTTATAAGCCGAGGTGTCGCTGTAGGGCGTGTGCAGCCACTGGTGGGCGTGCAGGTGGAAAATATGATGATCGTCGCTGCCGGCGTGCGTGTTGCGGAACTTGACGTGGTCGGACATGTAGCTGTGGTAGACGTTCGACGGGTCGTCCGGATAGAAAGCCTTGGTGGCCTTCACCACGTTGGTGGTGTAGCAGCCGGGGGTGCCGGCCTGGAGCTGCGCCTGGGTGCACGGAGCGTTGGCCGGCTTGTCGACGACCATCGCCGGATCGCCCAGCGACCAGGAGGAGAGGAAGAACTCCTCGTACATGCACTCCGGGCAGTCGCGGACCGGCCCCACTCCCACCCGGTTGGACAGGATCTCGGAACCGATGCCGCCGCTGCCGTAGTTGATCGCGAAGGCGTCGCGCACGCTGTGCAGCGTGAAGCTCAGGTCGTCGCTCTCGAACTGGGGGAACGCCTGCACGGCTCCCGTCTCGTCGTGAAAGATGATGGTGAACTCGCGGAAGGGCTGATTCCGGTTGGGATACGTATTAGTGCTCGGCATGTTGGGGATCAGGTAACCCGATCCCGCGGGTCCGGCGATGATCGCCGTGAGGTCGGAATGGACGATCTCGCTGCCGCTCTTCATCGCCAGGATGGGCAGGGTGCGGTAGCGGTGGGTCGTCGGATAGACCGCGCCGTAGTCGATGGTCGGAAACGTGTCGTTGGTGGAGGTGCTGAGGCTGTCGGTGCGGGCGAGGGCCAGGTCGTCGCGAGTGACC
>Ga0268266_10000253_pt1 | contig 90293 bp, 59 predicted proteins | sample KBSS13metaG_FD_190356 | JGI IMG/M metagenome (GOLD analysis project Ga0268266, IMG submission 190356) | Switchgrass rhizosphere microbial communities from Kellogg Biological Station, Michigan, USA - KBS S1-3 metaG (SPAdes) (version 2) | ecosystem: Host-associated > Plants > Roots > Rhizosphere...
CCATTCCAAAGACGAAAGGCGCCGAGTTCAGTTCGCTGCTGCATCAGTTGGCCGCGGAACTGGTCGCAACGCCGTTCGGTCCGAATGTCCATAAGATCCTGCTCGAAGCGGCCCCCGACGCCAAGGATCGCCTGCCGAAGCGTCACGTGAAGAAGCCCACGCCACCCCCGGCGCCCGAGAAGCCAGCCGCGCCGGCGGGCAAGCACGCCGCGCCTGCGACGGGCAAAGCTGCGGCCGGCAAGTCCGCCCCTGCGGCAGCAGCCGCCAAAAAGCCGGCCACGCCGGACAAGAAAACCGACGACGGCAAAAAGAAGCCCGCCGGCAAGCCAGCGCCAATCGCCAAAAAGGGCGCCCCTCCCGAAAAGAAAAAGCCAGCAGCGCTGAAGCTGGCCAAGCGCAAGCCGCGGTAGAAATTGCCGATTGCGGTGCGAGCTTCTGACCTCACGCGCCCGCCGGCTTAAAGCTTCCGTTAGCCGGCAATCGTGGCATATTTCGGCGTTTTTGGATACAATCAGTTGTGTGCCATGGCTTTGCGCTACGTCCTAAACAAGCGTGTTTGGGCCTCGCTTCGGCCCCTGCCTGGCCAGACGTGATCGACTACTGATTTTGAATGCGCTTTTAGCGCTGCGCCCTTTTTTTCATTGAGGAGCCGGCCTTGGCAGATCGTCGCTTGGTCTGTTGTCTGCTCGTCGCGGCCTGTGGCTGTTTCGGGTTTGTTCTGTCGGTTGGCGCTGCTGCGTTCAACGATCCAGCGTTCGGCGAAGTTGCCATCGGCGACGAGCCCGCCGCCAAGCCAGCCGAGGCTCCTGCCGCCAAGCAGGAGACGGCCGACTCGCAGCCGGCGAAGCCTGCGCCACGCGAGGCCACGGTGCTCGACGAGCCCGCGGCGCCGATCTCGGAGAAGGCGCCTCGCACCGAGCAGCAGAAGAACCACCTCGAAGCGCTCAGCCTGTTTAGCGCTGGTCGCATCGCCGAGCAACATGAGCACCTGGCTCCGGCCCTGAAGCTTTACCAGAGGGCGTTGCGTTTCGAGCCCAACGCGACACCGATTATTCGGCAGATCATTCCGCTGGCGTTCAGCCTCGATCGGCCCAATGAAGCGGTCCGCTATGCATTGAAGGCGGCCGAGTTGGAGCCGGGCGACCCCCTGCTGTTGCGTCAACTCGGTCTGCATCTGACGGAGACTGGCAAGTTCGACCAGGCGCTCAAGCTTTACGAGCAGGCTCGCAGCCGGCTGGAAAAGCAACCACGGACCGCGGCCTACGTATTGCTGACGATGGAGCTGGGCAGGCTCTGCTTTGTCACAGATCGCCAGAAGGAAGCGGCCGAGGCGTTTGCTGAAGTGATGAAGGCCTTCGACAAGCCGGACGATTTTGGCCTCAACGAAACGCAGCGCAAGGCGCTCATTGGCGACGAAGGCCGCAAGAACCTGGAGCTGTTCGCCGAGGCGTTCCTGACAGCCGATCGTCCGGACGACGCGCTCGCCGCCTACGAAAAGCTCGAAAAACTTCGCTCCAACAAGGCGCTGTTCGCCTACCACCAGGCGCGCGTCAGTCAGCACAAAAAGGAATCGGAGAAGGCGCTCGAGCAATTGCAGGCCTACTTCGATCAGCACGCCACCAGCGGCGGCGCCGGCCCGTACGAGCTGCTGGCCAAAGTGCTGACGGACTTGAACAAACCAGACGCGATCGTCGAACGGCTGGAAGCGCTCGCCGCGCAAGAGCCTCGCAACCGCCCCCTGCAACGCGTGCTGGCGCGGGCCGAGCTGACCGCGGGCAATCAAGACAAGGCCGAGGCTGCGTACAAAGATCTGCTGAAGGACGCTCCCAGCGATGAGATCTACCAGGGCCTGATCGAGGTCTATCGGAAACGATCGCAATATCCGGAATTGCTGAAAACGCTGGGGGACGCAGCGACAGACACCACCAGCCTGGAAATTGCCGAAGCCCAGATCAAAGAGTTGGCCAAGGACCCAGCCATGGTCGATGGGCTGGCCGCCGCCGGGCGCAAGCTGCTGGCTGACAAACCGGAATCGCTCGACTACGGCGACCGGCTCGCGCTGGGGCTCTTGGGCCTGCAGTCCAAGAAGTTCGACATGGCCGCCGAGTTCTTTGAGCTCGCCCTGAAGGCCAAACGCGACGAAGCGACCAGCGTTTTTGAATCTTGGGGCATCGGCCTGCTGCTGGCGGAGCAATTCACCGACGCGGCCAAGGTCTTCCAGCGCGCGATCGATGAAAAGGTGCTGCCGGCAGGCAACAGCGGTTTCCATCTCTACCTGGCCGGCGCGCTGGAGATGGCCGATAAGACCGACGAGGCGTTGGCCGTGGCGCGGGCGGCGCTCGAAATGCCGAATCCTTCGCCACGGATGTTCTCGCGCCTGGCCTGGATCCTCTATCACGCCAAACGCACGGACGAGGCCTCGAAGGCCTACGAGGACCTGATCGCTCGCTACGATTCGCAGTACCAGTCCGAAGACACGCGCGGTCTGTTGCGTGACGCGCGCTTGGCGCTATCGAATATTCGCGTCATGCAAAAGCGTCAGCTCGAGGCCGAGGAACTGCTCGAACAAGTCCTGGATGAATATCCCGAGAATATCTCAGCGCTGAACGACCTTGGCTATCTGTGGGCCGAGCAAGGCAAAAACCTGGAACGTTCCTTGGGCATGATCCAGCAGGCAGTGGCCGATAGCCCGGACAACGCCGCCTATCGAGACAGCCTGGGCTGGGCGTTCTACATGCTCGGCCGATATCCTGAGGCGGTTGACCAATTGCAAAAGGCAGTCAGCAAGGAAGAAAAGCCCGATGGCGTGATGCTCGACCATCTGGCCGACGCGCAGCTCAAGGCCGGTCAGGGCGAAGCGGCGATCGAATCGTGGAACCGCGCCATCGCCGCGTTCGAGCGCGACAAAGAGGCCGAAAAGGCCACCGCGGTGCGCCGCAAGCTCGACGAACACAAGGCCAAGGCCGGCGACGCGAAAACCGAGTAATTTCGCAAATTCAAATCGAATCATTTCGGCCTGGTTGCTCAAGCAAGACCCAGGGCCGATTGTCAGCAATGCGGAGCATGTTCGTTTCATGGCAGGCCATTCTCATTGGGCGAATATCGCCCGTAAGAAATCGGTAATTGACCACAAGCGCGGCAAGGTCTGGAGCAAGATGTCGAAGGCCATCATCGTGGCCGCCAAGATTGGCGGCGGCGACCCGGCGATGAATCTGCGGTTGCGTTATGCGATCGACGCGGCCAAGGCCATCAGTATGCCCAAGGACAACATCACGCGCGCCATCAAACGCGGGACGGGCGAGCTGGAAGGGGGCAATCTCGAAGAGTGCCTGTACGAAGGTTACGGCCCCGGCGGTGTCGCCGTGCTCTGTGAAATCCTCACGGATAATCGCAACCGCACCGCGAGTGAGATCCGCAAGGTCTTCGAAATGGCCGAAGGCAAACTCGGCGAAAGCGGCTGCGTGGCCTGGATGTTCGATCGCAAGGGGCTGATCGTCGTTCCAGCGGCAAAGGTCGAAGAAGACGTCTTGGTCGAACTGGCGCTCGAGGCCGGCGCCGATGACGTCAAGCGTCTCGACGCCACGTTCGAAGTCACCTGCGATCCGAGCGTCTTTCAGGCCGTGCTCGAAGCCGTCAAGAAGCAAGGTCTGGAGCCCGAGCTGAGTCAGATCTCGCGCTTGCCGCAGAACACGGTCGATCTCGATGTCGACACGGCCCGCAAAGTGCTGAGGCTGATGGAACGACTGGACGACCACGACGATGTCCAGGACGTAGCCGCCAATTTTAATATTCCGGACGAAGCGATGGCCGAGATTGGCGGCGGGTGAGGTCGAGCAATCGCTATCGATATACCGTGTCGCGCTTCTGCAAAACGTGCGGTGGTAGTTCAGCAGCACAGAACGGACTGCTGGCATAGCGAAGGCATCCGTCCGTGACCGATTTGACGGTTCTCGATAACCCGATCTGGCATTCGCTGACCACGGCGCACCGAAAACTTTCGCGACGCCACGGTCTTGCCTGTCGCTATCCCAAAGACGTGTCGCCCCTGGCGGCCATGCAGTCTCCCTCCGCGCAGGCCTATGAGGATCTGCGCGCCTTGGTTGGCGCCGATGAGGGCGTGGGGCTGTTCACCGCCGAACCACTGGATGTGCCCAGCGATTGGCAAGTGGCGCGCGCCCGGCTGATCGACCAGATGATTTGCACGCAGTTATCTGCGCCGGCGCCTGCGGGCGCGATCCCGGAGATTCAGACTTTGCAAGCGGCCGACGTTCCGGAAATGTTGGCGCTCACGGCTGCCACGGAGCCGGGGCCGTTTCTCGTCGACACGATCCGCATGGGGCGCTACTTCGGTATTCGCGCGAGCGACGGACGCTTGATCGCCATGGCTGGCGAGCGGTTGCGCTTGAATGACTTTGTCGAGATTAGCGCCGTCTGCACCGACCCGGAATTTCGCGGCCAGGGACACGCTCGGACTTTGATGACGTTTCTGACCGCGCAAATCCTGGCCGATGGCAAGGCGCCGATTCTGCACGTGAAGTCAGACAATGGCGCGAAGCTGCTTTACGAGCAGCTTGGGTTTCGCGTGCGCAGAGCTATGCACTTGTCAGTATTGACCTTAGGGTGAATCTCCCACGAGTGCTTTTGCCCCAGCAAACTGCGCGTATGGTAGGGTTGATTGAGGAACGCGCGATCTCTCCCTTGTTGGACCGCGCGAATTCGCGGAAAGCGTAAGAAAATTCCTAGACTGAACGAATCGCCAGTCCCCCGATCGGGCTGCGACAACGGTTGCAACTTTGCGTCGTTTTTCCGAGAATCCGTCACGAGCCCGCTGAGCGAGCGGGCGGCGCCCGTCGTTGCAATTCGCTGCGAGTCAACTGTGCAGGTAACTCGTAGCGGCTGCCGCCCATGGGGGCGTTCGCGGCGCGCAAACTTCAACGCAACTTTGAGGAGAAGAACCATGTTGCAGAACGCATTGAAGGTCGGACTGATCGCATTGGTGGTTGGACTTGGAGTCCAGAACGCCGACGCCTTCTGGGGCTGCGGACGCGGCGCCTGTGGATGGGGCGGCTGTGGTTGGGGCGGCGGCTGCTATGGCGCTTACTACGGCGCCTACTACGGTGGCTACTGTGGATACGGCTACGCCGGCTGCGGTTACGTCGGCGTGGGCTACTACGGCCCAGCGTGCTACGGCGGCGTTTGTGGCGCCCCCGCGGCGCCGACTGCGCCGGCGAACGGAGCTCAACCGCCGAAGGCGGCGCGGGTGGACGCGACCAGCGTGCTGCTGGCCGTCGATGTGCCGGCGGACGCCAAGGTGTTCATCAACGGTCACGCGACCACCAGCACCGGCGAGCGCCGTGAATACAAGTCGAACAATCTGAAGGCGGCCGAGACGTACGCTTACCGCGTGCGCGCTGAATTTGTCCGCGATGGCAAACCGGTGAGCGAAGAGCAGGTCGTCCAGCTCTCGGCCGGCCAGATCGGCGCGTTCACCTTTGCTGACGCGACTGGGGCCGCAATGGCGAACGTGTCGTTGACGTCGCCTCGCTAAGCGGGGCGTGCAACCGGAATGCTTTGATCAAGGCGCCGGCCCGGGGTAACTCTGGGCCGGCGCCTTTTTGTTGTTCTCATCGTAGCTACAGAATCCCGCGATGCGAGATCGCCAAATCAGGGCGGCCCAACAGACATTCCTGGCGATCGAACAGCACTGCTGGGCAAGCCAGCAGTGGCACACCAAGACCGTTCAGGCGCCGATCTACTCCGCCTCGGCGTCGAAACTGGGCTTCTTCGGTAGCGGCATATCGAGATAACGCGCCAGCCAGTTGTGGAACTCGTAATACCAGTAGATCGAGTTTTGCGGCGACAACACCCAGTGGTTTTCGTTCGGGTAGACCACGAGTCGCGACGGCACGTTCAGGGCCTGTAGCGCCGCGTACAATTCCAAACCATTGCCGTAAGGGACGCGGTAGTCATGCTCGCCGTGCGTGATCAGCGTCGGCGTCTTGAAGTTCTTGGCGTAGAACATCGGGTTGTTCCGCTGCATCCCTTCGACGTCGCCCCAGGGGGTGCCGCCCATCACGCGGGCAAAGCCGTGCGGCACGTCGGTCGAGAACTGGCTGTACGAATTGTTGACGCCAGCGTGATCGATGATCGCGGCAAAGCGATCCGTGTGACCCAGCGTCCAGGCCGCCAGGTAACCGCCGTAGCTGGCGCCGGTCGCCGCCATCCGCTTGCGGTCGATGTTCGGCAATTTGGCCAGCAGGAAGTCGGTCGCCTTCATGATGTCTTCGAACGGTTTGGCGCCCCATTCGTTCAGAATGCTCTGCGAGAATTTCTCGCCGAATCCGGTCGAGCCGTGACGATTGACGCAAGCCACGATGTAACCGGGCGCCGCGAAGGCATGGTGATTCCAGCGATAGGTAAACGAATTGCGGCTCATCGTGTGGGGACCGCCGTGCATGACGTGCATGAATGGGTACGTCTTCTTGGCGTCGTACGCCGGCGGATAGATCAGCCAGCCCTGGATCTTGTCGCCGCCGGCGCCGTCGAACCAGAACTCTTCGAACTTGCCGAAATCGAATTGAGCCAGCAGCTTGTCATTGAAGTGCGTTAACTGCCGCGCGGCGCCAGTGGAGGTGTCGAGCGCAAACAGCTCGTCCGGCCGGTTGGCGTCGGTATTCAAAAAAACCAGTCCAGTTGGCCCTACCTGCAAATTCGACGACGTCCCTTCGCGATAGACGGCCGCAAAGCCAGTTGCATCGGCGTTCATCTTGAAGATCGGCAGCACGCCTTTGTCTTCGGCCAATAGCCAGAGCGTTTTGCCATCAGGCGAGAATTTCGCTTCGTCGAACGAATAGTCGAGATCCTTGCTCAATAGCGTGCTCTTGCCCGTGGCCAGGTCGAGGCGCCACAGCCGGGAGAACTCGCCGTTGTAATAGGTCGATTCTTTGCGCAGGTAAATCAACGAACGCCCATCCGGCGCAAACGTTGGACTGCCGTCGCCACCGGGATTGTCGGCGGTCAGATTCTTCAACTGCCCGGCCCCACTGGTCGCCACCAGAAAAATGTCGCTGTTCGTGTCTTCGCGAAACGGTGGCTTCGTCGAGTTCATCACCACAGCCACGTGCGAGCCATCGGGCGAGACCTCGTAGCGCATTTCGCCGTCGATGCCAAACAATTGATTGAAGCCGGGGGTCAGGTCGACGACTTCCTTGCTTGCAACATCGACACGCAGCAGACGAGAGGCGAGATTGTCTGTGAGATAATGGTCGAAATAACGGTACAGCCGATGCTCCGTGACCTTGGCGGTCATTTTCGAGTCTTTGCGGCGCTTGGATTCCTTTTTCATCGCCGCGATGTCCTTCTTGGACATGGCGCCCGCCAACTCGGGGATGACGCTCGTGCCGACGATCAGCTGCGCGCCACTGGGCAACCACTTGGGCGCCGTCAGCGCGAACGGCATCTCGAGGAGCTCTTCCGCTTCGCCGCCATCAACGGGGATCACGTAGAGCGCGCTTGTTTCATCGTCGCCGCGCTTCGAGATAAACGCGATGCGTTTACCGTCAGGGCTCCAGGCCGGCGCGGTGTCGGCCGCCTGCGCCGTGGTCAGCCGCCGCGGTTCGCCTCCCGCGACATCAACCAGCCACAGGTTCGTCGTGCTTTTGTTCTTCTCGACCGACCATTCCTGGACGGGTAGCACGACCCTGCGTCCGTCCGGCGAGAGGGCCGGCGGGGCGAGCCGCTTCATCGCCCAGAGGTCGTGTGGCGTGATCGGCCGCTTATCGGCGGCGTAGGCCGAAGATGAAATCGTCAGGGCAAGGAACGTGAACAAGCAAACAAGACGCGTCATCAGTAGAACCTCGTCTGGGAAGCGACAATCGAAAACGGCCGTGTCCGTGGCTTTGCTAACAGGATAATCGGCGAGACGCCGCATTGCACCACTGGCCCACGTCTCGAGCGAAAACGTACTGTCGCTGGCCAGTTTGTAGCGTTAGACTTCGCTGTATCGCCCACTCAGCCATTTCTTGAGGATTGCACGCATGAGTTCATTGCCTGTCCTGATCATCGCGCTCTCGCTAACGAGCGCAGTTGACGCCCAAGAAAAAGATCCACAGGTGGAGTTTACTTCGCCCACGAATCTGCTTGCCGCCGATGGCAACCTGGCGGCCTGGGGTTGGGGCCGGCGGGCGCAGATGATCTACAACCGCGACGCCATTCCGGCCGCGCGGCTGCCCCGCGTCAAGGAGTGGGAGCATTACACGGTGATGTCTCCCACATTCACAGCCGGAGTCACAATCGCGCAGATCGGTGGATTGACGTTTGGCTCGGTCGAAGTGATCGACTACGCCGAGAAGAACCAAAAGAGCGCGATGTTCTTCGGCCCTCAGTCCAAGGATCGTTCGATCTTCCCTGCCGACCCATACGGCGCCACGGAAATTCGCAACGCCGACAATGTGCTTTCGCTGAAGTTCGAACAGAACCGCCGGCTGTTGAAGTTTCACTTCGTCAAGACCGCAACCGCGTCGTCGTTCGACGGCGAGATCGATCTTGCCAACGAGCGCGGCGCCGACAGTATTGCGTTGGCGCGGCCCTTCGAGGAGCCGGGGCACTTCTTTTACGAGAACAAGATCTTTGGCATGCCGGCAAAGGGAGATATCACGGTTGATGGCAAGAAGTATGTGTTCCCGGCCGACCAATCATTCGCCATTTTCGATTGGGGCCGCGGAATCTGGCCGCGCAAATCACAATGGTTTTGGGGACAGGCGGCGGGCAAGGTCGACGGCCGCGTAGTGGCAATCAACCTGGGCGATGGCTACGGCGACGACACCCGCGGGACGGCCAACGCCATCCTGGTCGACGGTAAGCTGCACAAGCTCCGCAACGTGAAGTGCGACTACGATCCGGCCGACCGGATGAAGCCTTGGAGATTTACTAGCGACGACGGGCGATTGAAACTCACCTTTCAGCCGACGTATCACCAGGAATCAAAGCAAGAAATCCTGATCGCCGCGACCGAACTGCACAAAATCCACGGCACATATTCCGGCACGCTGATCGTGGACGGCCAGCCGATCGAGCTCAAAGATCTGCAAGGCTTTGCGGAACACATGTCGCAGCGGTGGTGACTTTTTGGTACCGATGAGATCAAAAACGGAGGACCGAAGGCTCATAATCACTAATTAACACTAATGAAGATTAGTGATTATTAGTGTCGATTAGTGTTCTTTGCCTTTCTGATGCAGGTCGGCCCCGTGAGATCACTCTTCCAAACCCGCGGGCACGCCGTTGGGGAATTCGTGCTTGATTGCCGCCTCAATGCGTTTTTCGCGATTCGGCGGATTGGGGTGCGTGCTGAGGATCTCCGGTTGTTTGTTGCCTTGTGAAGCGCGGTCGAGGATTTTCATTACGCCGATCATCGCGCGTGGGTCGTAACCGGCATCCGCCATTAACCGTACGCCCCAGTCGTCCGCTTCGTATTCGTCTTTGCGGCCATACTTCATGTTGACCATTTCGCCGATCGCCTGCGCCATTCGCGCGCTATCGGCGCTACCGCCAGCCACGCCTGCGGCGCCGACCAGACCTTGCGTCAGTTGCTGCTTGGCAAGTTGCTGCGCTCCATGACGCGCCAGCACATGGCCGACTTCGTGCCCTAGCACGCCGGCCAATTGCCCTTCGGTTTCCAGCTCTCGGAACAATCCGGCGGTGATGAAGACCTGCCCTCCGGGGAGCGCAAACGCATTGATCGTCTGGCTATCGGCCAGCAAGTGGAACTTGAAAGGATAAGGATTCCTTCGTCCCTGGCTTGCCAGCTTGGCGTTGAGCGCTTTCAGCAGTCGCCCGCCGACGCGATCTACCATCGCGCGGGCGTTGCCATCACGAACCAGTCCGCCATATTGCTGGATCATTTGCGGTTCAGCGTTCAGGCCGAGCGCGATTTCATCCTCGCTGCTGAGCGACACTCGCTGCTTTTCGCCGGTGATTGGGTTGTTGCTTGACGTTCCGAGGTACATCACGAACGAGATCAGCGCGATCACGCCGGCAATGATCAACCGCATCTTGAAGGCGGACGAGCGATCGTCACGGTATTGACCGTACGACATAGCCAAGGACTCCAGCGAGGGAAATTGGGGACGAGTGCGCCGTTTGGCGCTGCGGACATTTTAGCTCATGGCAATTATCGGGCCAGACACCGCCGGATCTGACACTTTTGTTCTACTCCCCTGCCCGGTTATCCTGAGGTGTTCAGTCGTGCGATTTTGTCAGCTTCTCACGCGCCAGCTCAAAACCGAATGCCGACAACCGATCCTCGTCCTTTGGTGTTCCTGATCACCGGCAGCGCAAGCGGCATTGGCAAGCGGCTGGCCGAACGCGTTGCGGCCGCCGGGCATGCGCTGCTGGCCACTGATGTGAATGCGGCCGGTCTGGACGCTTTACGTCAGGATTGGGCGCGGCAAGGTTGGGCGCCGCCGCGCGTGCTGTGCGACACGCTTGATGTTCGCGACCCGGCCGCGTGGCAAGACATCATGCAGGCAGCCGTGATCAACTGGGGGAGAGTCGACGTGCTGCTGAATGTCGCTGGCGTCGTGCAGCCTGGCAATGTGCATGAGATCAGCGCGGAGCAGATGTTGCTGCATCTCGATGTGAACGCGCGGGGCATGATGCTGGGAACTCAGACGGCGGCGAAGCAAATGGTCCGCCAGCGGAGTGGTCACATCGTCAATATTTCGTCGCTGGCCGGCGTGGCGCCCGTGCCGGGCATTGCCCCTTACACGGCGTCGAAGTTTGCCATCCGTGGCTTCACATTGGCCGTGGCGCATGAACTGAGCCCACATGGCGTGAGCGTGACGTGCGTCTGCCCCGACGCGGTCGAGACGCCGATGCTCGATCATGAAATGGACTATGACGACGCGGCGCTGGCGTTCAGTTCGAGCCGGCCACTAACGGTCGACGACGTGGCCAGCGCCGTGCTCGATCGCGCCCTGGTGCATAAACCGCTCGAGATATTGCTACCGCGCCATCGCGGCTGGTTGGCAAAGCTGGCCGCGGCGTCGCCTGGCGTCGAACGCTGGCTGATTGGTACGCTCTCGCGAGCTGGCAGAAAGCGGCAGGCGGAGTATCGGGCCAGGAAACGGTCGCTGAGAGATGGGGATAGCTAGGCGCGCCGTTTGGCGACCGTCGTCGCGGCGCTCTCTCGCTTCTTCGTACGCACGGGGCGCCTACCCTACGGGTTACTGCCTTCGCACTGGCAGAGCCAGTGGCACACGATTGAGGCTCAGAGATCCACACTGCCTGGCTTGGCTGGGCGTGCGGGAGTTGGCTTCGGTTCTGCAGGCTGACCGCGGTCGGCGTCGGCCACTGGTTTTCCGGCGGCGATCGGGACGGCGTTCGCGGGCGGGACCGCAGGCGCGGCCACGGGTTCTGCCGGACCAGCGACCTGCGCCGGACGACTGTCGATCTGTTTCAGAAAGCCAGCAATATGGCCGGCGTCTCCCACGTTCAAGTCGCGTGCCCGAAGCAGGAAGGGGCGCGCTCGATCCGGTTCTTCGTCGGCGAACAGGACCAGCCCTAGTAGAAAGAGCAGGTCCGAGTTTTGCCCCTTGGTCACGGCTTGCGCTAGCGCGTCCAAGTGAGCGCCCTTCGACAACTGGTTATCACCGTAGAGTGAAGCGAGACGAAATCCGCTAGCCGCCCAATTGGGATCCATCTCAAGCGCCTTGCGGAACATCTTGGCTGCCGCGTCATAACGGCCGAGCGCGAAGAGCGAGAAACCTTGTCGGAAAAGTGGGTCGGCCAGATCTGCGGCGGCCGACGCGGCGCTGCGATAGTGCTGTGTCGCGTCGAGATACGATTGCCGAGCGAACGAGCCGTCGCCCAACTCGATCTGCTTTGTTGCGCGCGCCTTCGCTTCGGCCGTGCTGGCGCGTGGCTTGTTGCGAGCTTTGTCGGCTGCATCCGCCGGCGCTAGTTCGCCAAAACCACCTACCGGATTGTTGTTGTTGATGTTGACGACCGGAAAATTCACTTGCGGAAATTGCACCGGCGCCACGGGCACAATGATCGGAGCAGCCCAGGGGACTACGCCTCCATAGAATCGTCGCGGGTAGTACGGGTAGCCGTAGCCATACGCGTATGGGTTGTAGTACGGATAGTAATTGCCGTAGAAGAAACCGCTGCCGTAGAACGTGTTGCCGTACGTCCCGCCCGTGCTGAACGTGCGAACGCCGGTGTTGCTTGGCAACAGCGCGTTGTACTTGGGGCTGAAGGGATCGTGGACCGAGTTCTGGCTGAAGCCTGGCGAGAGCGCATCGGCCGTGGGTCCACCGGGGCCGACGCGACTGCGATTGATTTGCGCGAATGCCTCGCCGCAGTGGAGACCAGAAAGGAAGAATGTCGCCGCGCAAGAGATCGCGAGCGCAATTCGAACCAGCACACGCCGCGACATCGCACGTCTCCAGTGTTCCGGCCTTGGACGCGAGAGCAGACCCCCACTGCTTTGAATTATCTGCTTTCGCCGGCAAAGCGGCAAGCAGAATGTACGCCGTTCTGTGAGCCGTTAGGCGCTAGCCGCGGGTTCTTCGTCTTCCCCGCCGGTTCAAAATCAAAGAAACCGCGGCTAGCGCCTTGCGGCTCACGATGGCCAACGTCTGTCCCTAGCGGCGCGGAGCGCAATAAAAAAGCGAGCCGCGGATTGCTCCGCGGGCTCGCTTGGATTGTTGGCGCGCTTTGATTGCGCACACGCTCGATGGCCATCTGGCGCCGGCCGGGGCCGACTGCCTTGGCCAGCGATGTTACTTGACCAGATCCTTGAGCTGCTTCAGCGCCCGGACCGTGACCTTCGTCGAGGCTGGCTTGGCCGCGATGTCGCGGAGCTCGCCTGGTTTGAAGGGGTTGGGCACGCCGGTGCGGGCTGGCTTGGCCGGCACGACCTTCTTCTCGATCTTGACCAGCCCGGGGATGGCGAACGTGCCAACCGAGCTCAGGCAGCGACCGATTTCTTCGTGCAGGGTGTCGAGAACCGAGGCAACCTGCTGCTTGGTGAGCTGGGTCTTCTCGGCAATCGTGTTCAGGATCTCAGTCTTGCTAGGTGGTTTTTTGGTGGCGTCTGCGCACATGATTTGGGGCTTCCTTCGCGTTTTGGACCGTGCTTTGGAGGCGGATTGCTCGTACCGCCTATGAGATAATATGGGTTTCCGTTCGCCGCGCGGCTGGAAACACGTGGCTCATCGCGGCGGGCGCGACGTAACGGCCGGAGTATTAGAAACAACCGGCGCTGCACTGGCAACCGCAAAACCCCTGCCGCCGCTGCAACCGAACTTTTGCGATCGACGTAACCACTGTTGGGCGCAACGCGATACGTCGATGGCCTCGATCCCGCTCCTATACCTGAGAGGCTCGGCCGCGCTATAATAAAGTGACCGTCCGCCGTCGTCGCAGCGCGGTCGGCAAAATCCGCGCATCCCCGCCTGAAGGTCCCCCTCCTTTGAACGCTCGAGCCCAGATCGCACTGTTGACTTGTTGCGTCAGCTTCTCGTTGGCTGGCTGCAATCGCGTCGAGCCGATCAGCCATTACCAGACCCCCAAAGAGGACGCGCTCCGCCGGATGACCGGGGACGAGTCGAAGGTCGAACTGCCGACCGAACCGACCGATCGGATCGTTGCCGCCATCATTCCGCGTGGCGAACGGGCCTGGGTCTTCCGTCTTACGGGTCCGGTCGATCCGGTTGGCAAAGAGGTGGGATTGTTCAAGCAACTTGTACGGTCGACGCGTTTTGAAACCGATGGCTCACCCAAGTGGACGCTGCCCGAGGGTTGGACCGAGGAACCCCAAACCGGACTGCGGTTTGCCACGATCAAGATCCCCTCGGCCGGCGGCCCGCCGCTCGATTTTAGTGTCAGCGTTTTGCCGGGCAGCAACGAAGCCGAATTCGATTCGTACTTGCTGGCCAACGTCAATCGATGGCGCGGTCAGTTGCAACTTCCGCCGCTGCCGCCGCTGCGGCTGCACGACACGGTCGAAGAACTGAAGGGCGAAACGGTCACGGCGTCGATGGTCGATCTCTCCGGACGCCGGGCCCCGACCGACGGCATGGGTGGCGGGCCGATGGGGCCCATGCGGCGCCCCGGCGCCATGCCAGCGCCGAACGCGCCGACGGCTCACGATCCCGGTGCAGCTAGCCCGGCCGCAACTGACCCAGCGACGAAAGGGGCCGCTCCGGTTAGCCCAATGCCCACAGGTCCCAGTCCCAGTGGGCCAGCGCCAACTGGGCCAGCGCCAACTGGGGCAGCGCCAACTGGCCCAGCGCCAACTGGTCCGGCGCCAACTGGTCCGGCGCCGGCTCCCAAATAGTCAGAACGCAGCCTCGCGCGTTTTCACCCTCAACGGAATCTGCCCACATGGCAACCGATATTGACCAGGAAGTCGCAGACGAATCGTCGCACGGAATTGTGCGCCCCGCCCAGGGGTCGCCGTGGAAAGTCGTCGTCGACGTGCTCAGCCCGTTGGCTTCGTTGAAGCTGACCGTGGCTTCGATGGCGGCCGCCATCTTTTTGATTTTGGCGGGCACGCTCGCCCAAGTGGAGATGGATCTGTCGGAGGTGTTGGTAGATTATTTCCGCACAAAGATTGCCTGGATCGATCCTCGCGTCTTTTTTCCGCGCGCTTGGTTTGCCAGTGGATCGGCCGCTTTTCGGTTTCCGTTCCCAGGAGGCTTTACGATCGGCGCGGTCATGCTCGCCAATCTCTTGGCCGCGCATCTGCTGCGGTTCAAGATGCGCGCGCGTGGCTCGCGGCTGGTTGGCGGGTTGGCGGTAATTCTGGTCGGTGTGCTGGCCACCTGGCTGGTGATTGCCAGCGGATCGAACCGAGAAGGGATTCAGGATGCGCCGATTGTTGCTTGGGGGACCGTTTGGGTTTCGTTCAAGGTCGGGCTTGCCATTCTGTGGGGCGCCACGATCTTCGGGCTGCTGAAGACAGACGCGTCACGTCCCATCGAGCGGCTTGCGCTGGGCGCCCTGACCGCGGTGCTGGGCGTGACCGTGGCCGCGCTCTACTACTATGGCGACGCCGCAATGCTCGGTGATTCGTCGATGCGGATCCTGTGGCAGTTGCTCAAAGCGCTGGCTGCTTCGCTCGTGCTGCTGGCCGGCTGCGTGCTGCTGTTTCAAAAGCGGGCCGGCATTGTGCTGCTCCATTCGGGCATCGCCCTGATGATGATCAATGAGATCGTCGTTTACGAGTTGCACGTCGAAGGGATGATGCAGATCCATGAGGGTCAAACGGTTAACTACGCCCAGGACCTGCGGACGATCGAGCTGGCCGTGGTGGATCCATCGGGCGATGAAGTCGATGACGTGGTCACGATTCCGAAGTCTCGCCTGACCAAGACAGAAACAATCAGCGATCCGCTGCTGCCCTTCGACGTGGAAGTTGTCGACTTTCTGCAAAATTCAAAGCTCCGCCGCGCGAAGCCTGGCGAGAACAACAAGGCCGACGCCGGCACCGGCCTGAAATTCATCGCCGAGAGCGAGCGCCCCGGCGCCGGGGCCGACACCGACAGCAAGATCGACTATTCGTCGGCCTACGTGCGCTTCCTCGATAAGAAAAATCACCAGCCGCTGGGGACGTACCTGGTCGGCATTCAGCAATCGTTCGATAGCGCTCCGGAGAAGGTGACGGTCGACGGCAAGTCCTACGACGTCTCGCTCCGTTTGAAGCGCTATTACAAGCCGTACGCGGTGAAGTTGATTGACGTCCGGACCGACAAGTACATGGGGACCAACACCCCGCAGAATTTCTCGTCGGATATTCGGCTGATCGATCCGACGCGCGAGGTCGACCGCAATGTGCATATCTGGATGAACAATCCACTACGCTATTCGGGCGAAACGCTTTACCAGTCCGGCGCGCCGGAAGGGACCGACATCACCGTCTTGCAGGTAGTCACCAACTCCGGCTGGATGATTCCGTATGTGGCGTGCATGATCGTGCTGGTGGGCATGTTGGGACAATTCGCAAATACACTCATCCGGTTTCTTTATCGTCGGCGCGCATTGAATGACCCTGTGGTTGCCACGTCGGCGGTAAGCAAGTTCGGCAGCAAGCACACCCCGAGGAAGGCAGACGCGCCCATTCCGGCGGCGCCCTATTCGATTGCCGATTGGCTTGTGCCGAGCGTGGTGGTGGCGTTTGCCGCGATGATGGTCGCCAGCTCTGCCATGCCCAAGCGAACAAGCGACACCCGGCCGAACGTGCAGGCTTTTGGCGAGTTGCCCGTCGTGTTCCAAGGACGCGTCAAGCCGCTCGATACGCTGGCGCGGAACAGCCTGCGGGTGATTTCCGACTCAGACAGCTTCGTCGACGCCGAGGGCAAACGCCAGCCGGCCATTCAGTGGCTTCTGGACCTGATGACCGACGCAAGAAAAGCCGAGGCGGAAAAGGTTGTGCGGATCCACAATTTGGAAGTGCTACAAATTTTCGGCCTGACAAGACGCCCAGGGTATCGCTATTCGATCGACGAGCTCAGCCCGAAACTCAAGGAGTTCGGCGAGGCGCTGCGCGGGGCACACAACGTCCGCGCGGACCAGCAAAGCGCGTACGAAAAGAAGCTGATCGAGCTAGAGCACCGGCTGATGGCGTTCCGCACGTTGCAGGCCTCGTTCGACCTGGCGAATCTGCCGGATGATCCCTCGGAGCTTTTGCGCCGCGGTGAAATGCTGCGAGACATGAACGCGCCGCGCGCCATCCCGCCCGTCTCAGGCGTTGGCAATTGGGAGCCCTTCTCGCAGGCGCTGGCCGAGGCGTTCTTTGGAGCGCGATTGCGCAAAGAGAAGCCCAACCCGGCGGTCGTATCGTTCGCCAAGGCGCTATCGGACTATTCGAGCGACAAGCCAGAGGACTTCAACGGAGATGTGAAGGACTACCAGAAGTGGCTGAGCGAGAATTCGCCAGAGAACTTCAACAAACAGAAGCTCGACTTCGAAGTCTTCTTCAACCGCGTGCGGCTCTATTTCTGGTCAACCTGGCTCTACGTCGTGGCGTTCGGTTTGTCGGCGCTGGCATGGCTCGGTTGGTCTCGGCCGTTGAATCGCGCGGCGTTCTGGCTGCTGGTATTTACGTTCTCGCTCCACACCGCGGCGCTGGTGGGCAGAATCTATATCTCAGGCCGGCCGCCGGTTACGAACCTTTATTCGTCGGCCGTGTTCATCGGCTGGGCGTCTGTTGGGCTGGGGTTGATCCTGGAGCGGATCTATCGACTGGGGATCGGCAATGTCGTCGCGGCGATGGCCGGGTTTGCCACGCTGGTGATCGCGGAAGGCATTCCCGGCATCGGCGGTGGGCTCGGCGGAGACGGCGACACGTTCACCGTCATGCAAGCCGTGCTCGACACGAACTTCTGGCTCGCCACGCACGTCACCTGCATCACGTTCGGCTACGCCACGACCTATGTCGCTGGGCTGCTCGGCGTGATTTACATTCTGGGAGGCGTGCTCTCGACGTCGCTGAAGCCACGCATTGCGACGGATCTCGCCCGCATGATTTACGGCGCCGTCTGCTTTGCGATTTTCTTCAGCTTTGTCGGCACGGTGCTCGGCGGGCTTTGGGCCGATGACTCTTGGGGACGATTCTGGGGCTGGGACCCGAAGGAAAACGGCGCGTTGATCATCGTGTTGTGGAACGCGCTGGTGCTGCACGCCCGCTGGGATGGCATGGTCAAAGACCGCGGTATGGCCGTCCTGGCCGTGCTCGGCAATATCTGCGTGAGCTGGTCTTGGTTCGGCGTGAACCAACTCTCAGTCGGCCTGCACAGTTATGGGTTCACCGAAGGGATCGCCCTGGCGCTGGTGTCGTTCGTCGGCTCGCAATTGTTGATTGCCGGCTTGGGAGTACTGCCGCGGCGGATGTGGCGCAGCGCGTAAGACGCGAATTACGATCCTGAAGGGATCGCAGCCAATAGCCGGGTGGTTGAGCGCCAGCGATACCCCCGGATTTGCAGCACCTAAGCCTCGTCGTCGTCACGATCCCGGCAGGGATCGCACCGACAATGGTGCGAACGGCGTCCGACGATGGCTCGTGGACGCGTGTCATTGACTCCGCAGCGACTCTATTTTCCGTACGGGCCCGGATAGCCCGGCTGAGCGGGGAGTTCTTCAGCGCCGGACGTTCGCTGAATGTTTTTTGGCGGCGCTTCGCGAGGCTTTTGCGGCGGCGTTTCGCGCAGCACGTTGGGAGGCACAACCGGCGTCAGCGCCGGGTCATGCCGGGCCGTTTTTTCGATCGGCAATCGTTCCATCAGCCAGCCGATCTGCGTGCTGGCCGGCGCCGTTGGGCCGTTGGGCGGCGCCAATGCCCGCAACATTGCTGAGAGTGGCAATGGTTGTTCTGGTGGTGGCGGTGTTTTCCACCACACTTTATAGTCCGGGGCCATCAACACGACGTCCGTGGGGCTTCCATCCTGACGCGTGCATCCACCTGTGATCTTGATCTCTCCGGCGTTGTTCACGTGCAAACTCGCCGCCAGTTGCGTGTAATCGAACATGTCGTCCGGCGGTACCGGACTGTATCTCGGCCCCAGCTTCAGGCCGCTTGCGGTTGCCGACAGCAGCGACAAGCTGATAGCGCCTGGGCCGCCATCGACTGCGAACTCGGCGTCAGTCAGGCGACCATCGACGAAATGTGATTCATGTATCCGGACGTCGGCCTTGCCGTCGATTCGATGACCAAAGGGATCCCCAACCAATCGCTGGAGATTGACGCCAAGCAAGTCGCCGCGGACGACGACACCTTTATCGTGGGCCGCCCAGACGGATCCTTGAAAGTGACTGCCGGCCAGCCCGGTGAGTTCGCCGCCGGCGAGCGGCTCCAGCGTCTCGCATGGCAGCGCGACCGAGCCAGTGTGAAACTCGAATTCTTCCACCGCGGCGCCGTTCTGACGACTCCGCACCATTCGTAACACGATCTTGTCTTCCGCGTCGGCTGTCTCGAAGCCTGGAACTGGGACACGCTTGTCTGTCTGGACCGCTGGATCCGCTGGTTTGAACCTCCCGACCATCTTCGGGCGCTCGATCGATCGAAATTCAAAACGCGCCGCGGCTTCTTTGTCGGTTACGTGGATCGCGCCGCTGACTTCATTCAACTCAGGGAACGGCGCCGTTTCGTCGAAGCTGATTGCGTCCGTCGCAAAGGTGAGATACAGATCCTCACTGCGAAAGCTGCCCCGCAGCAGTTCTTTGGCCATGCCGTACAGCGAGGCAGTGGCGCCCGGCTCGATCGTGGTCCCTGCGATGGTCAACTCGGTTGGCTTGTCGGCGCCCGCCGGCTCGCGGACTTCGACCATGCGAAACTTAGCAAAGGTGTGCCCTGACTCGGGGTTGACCAGGTGAACTTCCTGGTAGCGCACGATTCCTGGGCGGGGATGCACGATGTGGCCGATGTGAACATGCATCCCCAACACGTGCCGCAGCGCGGTCTCGTGGGCGTGAATGTACCCGGCCTGACGCTGCCAGAAGCCGGCGGCCACGAGCGCAACCAGCGGCGCGACGCAGACGAGCAGAAAGCCCGTCCGAAACAAGCGTCGACGCGTTGACTGGCTGAGACGGAACATCCGTGTTCCCTCGTTTTCAAATGTTGGGGGGCGAACCCCCTGCCCTGCTCTACCGCTTCCGCGCTAACTCCTGGAACAAATCCCACCGGGCCCGCATCTCGACCAGACTGTCACCGCCGAACTTCTCGATCAGCGCCGCGGCGATCTCGAACGCGATGACGTTTTCCAAAATTACTCCGGCGGCCGGCACGGCGCAGACGTCGCTTCGTTCGTACTCGGCGTCTTCCGGTTGTTTCGATGTCAGGTTGATGCTGGCCAGCGGCTTGCGGAGCGTGCTGATCGGCTTTTTGGCCGCGCGGATCACCAGTGGCTGGCCGTTGGTCATGCCGGCTTCGAGGCCGCCGGCGTTGTTCGTTGGGCGGGTGTAGCCAAGGTTTGGCAGGTGGCTTTGCGACTCGTCGTAGTGAATCGGATCATGAACTTGCGAGCCGCGCCGGCGGGCTGCTTCGAAACCGAGCCCGATCTCGACCCCCTTGATCGCCTGCACCGCCATCACCGCCTGCGCCAACCGGCCATCGAGCTTCTGATCCCATTGGGCGTGTGTGCCCAGTCCGAAGGGGAGCCCTTCGACGCGGATCTCCAACACGCCGCCGAGTGTGTCGCCCTCTTTGCCGCACTCGTCGATCATTTTTTTGAACTCGGCGTCCTGCGCCGGATTGAGCGAGTAGATCTCGCTCTGGTCGCGGAGCGCGCGTTGCTCGGCCAGCGTTCCGGCGACGGGCGTAATGGCGACTCCGCCCAACTCGGCCGTGTAACCAAACGCCGTGATGCCGAACTGAGACAGCAGTTGCTTGGCCAGGGCCCCGGCGGCGACGCGAACGGCCGTCTCGCGGGCGCTCGCGCGTTCGAGCACGCCACGGATCGAGCCCAGGTGCTTGATCGCTCCGGTGAGGTCGCCGTGGCCAGGGCGCGGACGTGACAGGTCCGACAGCCGCTCGAGCTTGGAATCTTTATTCGGCACCACCAGCGCGATGGGGCTGCCGAGGGTCTCGCCGTGCCAGATTCCACTTTGGATATCGACGTGATCGGTCTCAATCCTCTGCCGGCCGCCGCGGCCGTAACCCCCTTGGCGGCGGCGGAGTTCAGCGTCGATCGAACTGGTTTCGACCGGCACGCCGGCCGGGAACCCGTCGACGAGCGCCAACAGCGCCTTGCCATGCGATTCTCCAGCGGTCCAATAGCGCAGCATGGCGGGCGAGGGCTCTAAAAAAAGGTGGATGGGCGCGCAGCGGAACCGGTCAGCCCACTGCTAAAACGCCTATTTTAACCCGCCCGAGAAGTTGGGGACAGGCCGATTCAGGGCCGAAAACCGGGGGGAGGAAGGCTTTCTGAGGGTGGCCGACACCAGCGGCTGGGGAGACGAAGATTTTTGCCACCGAGGTCACACAGGGCACGGAGAGGAAGGGAGGAAGAGGGAACAAGGGAAGGCGGGATTTAGGGTTCCTCATGACCCCGACCGGGGTCACAGCGCATAGCCGGGGCGTCGGAGCGCAGCGAAGACCCCCGGTTCTCGCAGGAATTGAAATCGTCGTCGACCCTTGAAGGGTCGCACATTTCGAAATGGCGAATGTGTTGCGATTCCACCACGAACGGAAAACCCACCGACGGCCTCTGCGACCCCTGCCGGGGTCGAATGACGTCAATTCGTTGGTCGGCGCGTTCCGGGGGTCGGCGCTGCGCTTGACGCCCCGGCTATGCGCTGCGACCCCTCGCGGGGTCGTGTCCGGATCGCGCCTTCGCTTCGGTCCTACCGCCAGGCGAACGTTCGGTCGGTTAGCCGCTCGTAGGCCTCGATGTACTTTTCGCGGGTGCGGGTCACCACGTCATCGGGCAGATCGGGCGGCGTGCTGTTTTTGTCCCACGAGGTCGTTTCGAGCCAGTCGCGGACGAACTGCTTGTCGAACGACGGTGGGCTGCCCCCGGGCTTGTACTGGTCGGCGGGCCAGAAGCGCGAGCTATCCGGCGTGAGGACTTCGTCGATCAGGATGCGGCGGCCGTCGACCTCGCCCCACTCGAACTTGGTGTCACAGATGATGATCCCCTTTTTCATGGCGATCTCGGCGCCACGCTGGTAGACGCTGATGCTGCGCGACCGCAATTCTTCGGAGACTTCTTTGCCGACCAATTCCACCATCCGTTCGAACGAGATGTTTTCGTCATGGCCAGATTCAGCCTTAGTGGCCGGCGTGAAGATCGGCTCGGGCAGCTTGTCACTTTCGCGCAGGCCCGGCGGTAGCGGCAGCCCGCAAACGGTTCCCTGCTTGCGATATTCCTTCCAGCCAGAGCCGGCCAGGTAGCCGCGGACGACGCACTCGATGGGGACGACGCGCGTCTTGCGGACCAGGATCGACCGCCCGGCAAGCGATTCGAGGTCGGCGCCGGCCGGCAATTCGGTCATCTTATAGACGTCGGTCTCGATCAGGTGGTTTTCTTCGGCAAGCGCATCGAACCAGAAGTTGCTGGTCTGCGTCAGAACCCGGCCCTTGTCGGGAATGCCGGTAGGCAGCACCCAATCGAAGGCGCTGATTCGATCCGTAGCGACCAACAGGAGCTTGTCCCCCAGATCGTACACGTCACGAACCTTGCCACGGCGCGGCGTCATGCCCGGAAGGTGCGAGGCGGTCACGGCAGTGACAGTGGTCATGGCGAATCCTTGCGCTGTGGTAGATCTTTGAAGCCCGGAGGCAGTTCGTTCGAAGCGAGGCGTTAGCAGCGCGAATATACCAACCACGGAGTGGGCGTTCCAGCTTGCGCTATTCCGTGAGGGCTTGCCAGATAGGGTGGATAAACGGGGATGGTGCAGCCATTACCTCGGCTTCTGGGAAGAGTCGCCGCACTCGATCCAATTCTGCTGCTTCAGAGCCTTCCTCTAGGAACACCACGCAATACGACTGGTCTCCGAGAAGGCGGCGCCACCAAGGAAGCTCGTTCGTGATGCGAATGCCGCCATTCACTCTGCCCTTGTCGATCGTATCGCCGATGCCAAAAGTCGTCATGGCGCCAAACGCAGGGTCTTTAGCAAACGCTGCTCGCGCCCGAATGAACTTAAGTTCCCACCCGAGCCAGGCTGCGAAGACTGTGACTGCGATGAACAATGATCGCAGCGAGAACCGGAGCCGGCGGCGTCGATGTTGGACCAACTTCGGCGATTCCGGCGTCTCGCTGCTGAGCATCCCAGAATTGTAACTGGCCGCCGCACGAACACTCAATTGCTGGCGCCTGATTTCGTCGTGTCGTTGGACCGTAGTGATTGTAATCAAGCTTTGGCGACCTGGCCGAAACACGGTAAATCGTCCTCGCAATTCCGACCGGGGGATCGCTCTGGACGATTGAATACGACCGGGATGTCGCTTATCTAGTGGATTCTGCGCGTCCTTCCGCGTCACAATTCGTCGGCCTCTTGGTATTGAGCCGGGGCGACTGCAATGCGATCGCTGCGCGCGGAGCGACGCGATTCTTACGGGGTACTGCGATGACGCGACCGGTTGGCCACACCTTCATTCGAAATCTCGCCGGCGTTGGCCTGCGGCGCTGGCTCGTCGTGCTCGTGGTGACTCTTTGGCCGGCCGCAGGCAACGTTGCCTCGGCCCAGCAGCCGAGCCAGGCCGAATGGCGGTATTACGTCGAGTTGCTCGAAGCTCAAAATCGCGCTTCGAATCAAGGTGAGGCTGACGCCACGGGCGAGGCCGCCGACCGTGTCCGCGCATTTGTGGAACAGCGATTTCCTAAGCGGCTGCACTTTTTGGGCATCGCGCAGGTCGCCACGGCTAGACAACTCCAGGCTCGCTATCAGGAGTCGATCGACCTCTACCAGGAAGTGCTCAAAGCATGTCAGGATTTCAAGCCCACGACCGATTTGGAATCCAAACTGACAGGGCCGGTTCTGAACAACGCCTATCGCGACACGGCCTACTGTCTGGCGCGGTTGGGACGATACGAAGAGGCGGTTCCGTATATGAAGCAGTGCGTCAAGACGGTCGAGCGGATCGCGCCGAACAACTTGCAGTTGAAAGGCGAAACACTCGCGGCGTTTGCGTATCTGCAAATCGATCTCGATGATTACGCGACGGCGGAAGCGATGTTTCGCGAAGCAATCGGCTGCTACGAACAGGCGACGGCTCGTGAGCCCGATAAGCGCGTTCGGTTTGGCGCCGGCCTGGCGCATGCGCTCAGCGGTCTCGCCAAGGTTCACATCGAGCGAGGTCGATATGATCTGGCCGAGCCGATCTTGCGCCGCGCCCTGACCTTGGCCGTCGACGCCCGCGGCTGGAAGAGCACCGCCGCGGCCGATGTCTGCAGTTGGCTCGGACTGGTCTACTCAATGCAAGGCATGACCGCCGACGCCTTGGCGTATCAGACTGCGGCCCTTGAGATTTGGGAAGCCATCATGGGCAAGGACCATCCGTTGACGATGGTCGCCTTGCACCGCATGGCGATCTTGCGCGGCGAGATCGACGGGCCAAAGGCCGCTGAGCCGCTACGGCGCCGGATGCTGGAAGTGAAAACAGCGCAACTTGGCCGTGATCATCCCGACACGATCGATGCCCAAGCCACGTTGGGAATGGTGCTACTGGAAATGGAGCAGTACGACGAGGCCGAGGCTCTGCTGACGGATGCGTTGAAGCGTCAGGAAGCGCGCAGACCACTGCAAGCGAAGCTCGGATTGGGGGCCCTGGCTATTCTCAAGACAAAGCGAGGCCAGCCAGACGAAGCGCTGAAGTTGCTCGACCGGCTGGCGGAAATCCACCAGCATTATCCGGCAGATCCAACCGATAGCGCGCATCTGCACGCCTCGCGGGCCCAGGCCCTCTGGGATATCGGCAAGCGCGACGACGCCGTGGCCGAAATGCTAAAATCGGTCGAGTTCATCGAAAAGCAGCGCGGGTTTTCGCTCGGCGCCGATCGCGAACGGGCTACGTTAATGGGCAATTTCTCTGCTCAGTTTGAAACCCTGGTCGATTGGCAGGCAGAGCTTGGTAATTACCCAGGAATGTTTTTGGCCAGCGAAGGCGCCAAGGCGCGGACGTTCCTCGACGAATTGCGGCTGAAGCAGATCGATCCCTCGGCCGGTTTGAGCGCCGAACAGCGCACGCAATATCGACAGCGAGAAGATCAGCTGCGCAGAGAACTGGCGCAGGCGGAGAAGGCGCAGGAAGCGATCGGCGGCGCTGACACCAAAGGGAAAGCCGAGGCGGCGGGACAAGAGAAAGCCGCGCGAGCCGTGGCCGACGCCCGTAGCGCGCTCTATCAATTTCTGGGCGACGTCCGCGCTGCCAGCCCGGCGTACAAGCGATTGATCACTGATCGCGAGCAGCCGACAACGCTGGCGGATCTTCAAGCGACACTCGCAGACGATGAATTGCTGTTGGAGTATACGACCGGCAATTGGTTTCCATCGTATGTGATGGTGATCCGACGCGACTCGGTTACCGCGACGAAGCTGGTAATCAATGACGCCGCTGCAAAGGCGTTAGGCGTTGAGCCGGGGCCGCTCAAAAGCGACGTGCTGGCCCAATTGCTGACCGACGAAAAAACAGGCGTGCTGCCGGTGCTCTCCTCCCCGCAGCGCAAAGAAGATATCAGCGAAAAACTTGCCGCGCTATGGGCCGTGCTCGTTCCGCAAGCAGAGCGCGCTGCGCTGACCGACGGGCAAATCAAAAAGCTGGTTGTTGTGCCGGATCGTTCGCTGGCATTGCTTCCTTTCGAGACGCTCGTTGTTGCTACGAACCCGAAGCCAGAGTACCTGCTCGACGCCGGGCCGCCGATTTCGTATGCCCCGAGCGCGTCGATTCTGGTGAATTTGACCAAGCGCGAGCGGGGCGCCGTCCGCGCCGCACAGCGCGCATTCACGCTGGGGGACCCGGCCTATTTAGCCCAAGCGGCAGTGAGCAGGCCTCAAAACGATACCCGCAGTAGCGCCGCGCGCGCGGCCGATCAGTTTCGTTCGGGGCTGACGCGATTGCCTTTCTCTGGGTGGGAAGCTGTTTGGGTCAACAAGAATTTCACAGACGCCGGCGCAAAGGCGGTGAAGGTGACCGGCGCCCAGGCTACCGAGGCGGCGATCCGCAAATTTGCGACCCAAAGCGAGATCGTCCACCTGGCCTGTCATGGAATCGTCGATCTCGGTTACGGCAATTTCTTCGGCAGCCTGGCGGTTGCCCCCGGCGGAAAGGGCGACCCGCGCGACGACGGATTTTTGTCGATGTCTGAAATCTACGATCTCGACCTGTCGAATTGCCAACTCGCCATTCTCAGCGCCTGCGACACCAACTACGGGCCACAGCAGACAGGTGAAGGCGTGTGGGCGCTATCGCGCGGCTTTTTGGTGGCCGGCGCCCGTCGCGTGGTGGCCAGCAACTGGCTGGTCGACGACGAAGCCGGCGCGACACTGGTGCATCACTTCACCGCCGCGTTTGCCAAGACTGGCGAAGACCCAACTCCGTCAGATTACGCCACGGCCCTGCAAGCCGCCAAACGCAAGGTCCGCAAGCAAGAACGCTGGGCCCATCCGTTTTACTGGAGTAGTTTGGTGCTGATGGGCGCACGGTGAGCGCGTGGCAATCACAGCCGGCGGAAGGCGCCATTGTGATCACGCGGCGGCGACCAGTCTGACGGCGGATATCCCGTGGGATGTCGAAGAAGAGCGTGTATACCAAAAGGTAAGCAAATAAGCACAGCAGCGAGCTGGCGAAGCAGATGACCAGCGCCCACACGAATCCTTCCTTGCCGCGGGCTAACACGGCCGCGGCGGAAATGACGAGCGAGGCCGCCGTCAGCAGCGCGAAAGTCCCGATCAAACGCGGTTCGACAAACAAAAACCGGAGACACACAGCTGCGCCCGCGAGCGACACGGCTGCCGTCAGCATTCGCGCGATCGTGAATTGAAAACTCGGCCGCATGATTGTGGCGAGGACTGGCCCGAAGGAAGTGGACGCGCTTGGAATTCTACTCTTCTGCGATCGGTGTGACATCGTCCGCATTTTTTTAACTGTCATCGTGCCTTTGTGTCGTCGTGATCACAAGCAGCCGACGGCCGGAAGAAACTCACAACGGCAAGACGTCACGCCGATGGACCGACATCCCGGATACTGAGCAAACCACCCTAGCGGTGTGGTTTCATCGATAATGCAGATCAACGATCGATGATCTGATGTCTCGACCAAACTGACGTGGTCCCTATTCCGGTCCTCTTGACCGTTCGGCCTGCCTTGCTGCTCTTTGAACCGCGCGCTGACTCGGCGGCTTATCGATCTACGACGTAAGCTTTGGGTGCGCCACGCCATTCGATGGGGGTTGGGTCTAACTTGCTCATCGCACGGTCCCAAAAGTCCGCCTGGCCGCGCGGGCGAACCAGCCGCAGCGTATTGGAAGGATTGGATGAAGTGGCTGACTTAGTGGAGGGCGCAATATGCAGATTGACCTAGTGCCGCTCGCCTTCACTCCGCAGAGCGATGCGCTGCTGCCCCTCGACGCGACGATCAGCGAAAATCGTTTGCGAAGCGTCATCGATAGTATGTTTGCATTCGTTGGTCTATTCTCGATCGACGGTCTCGTTTTGGAAGTCAATCGCGCGCCGCTTGAAGCAGCCGGTCTACGCCGAAACGAAGTCATCGGCCAACCGTTTGCTGAAACTTATTGGTGGTCGTACTCCGACGACGCGCAGGCGCAAGTACGCCACTCACTCTCCCGAGCCGCGAAAGGCGAAACGGTCCGTAAAGACTTCCAGGTGCGCGTGGCAAACGGACGCATGATTGTGATCGACGCCACGTTTGGCCCAATTCGCGACGCAGAGGGACGCGTGACCCAGGTGGTGGGCTCTGGCGTGGATATCACCGCCCGCAAACAGGCGGAGGAGGCACAGCAGGCATCGGAACTGCTCCTAAGGCAAGTTGTCGAGAATATCCGCGAAGTGTTTTGGATGACCAATGTAAGCAAGACCCAGATTCTTTACGTCAGCCCCGGCTTCGAGCAGGTTTGGGGGGGCACTCGTGAAGGACTGTACGCGGAGCCTAGAGTATGGCTCGACGCGATTTGCACAAAAGATCGGGAGCGAGTGCTCCAAGCTTGGAGCCATCCAGACGTCGGGTCGTACAACGAGGACTACGACATCGTTCGGAGCGATGGAAGTGTGCGCCGCATTCGTGACCGCGGGTTTCCAGTCAGAGACGCCAATGGAGTCGTCTACCGGATTGCCGGCGTAGCAGAAGACATCACCGAGCAATCACGACTGGAAGAACAATTGCGGCAGTCACAGAAAATGGAAGCAATTGGGCAACTGGCTGGTGGCGTAGCGCATGACTTCAACAACTTGTTGACTGTGATCCTTGGTTATAACCAAATGGTGCTGCACGCCCTTCCTGTCGATTCCCCGCACTTACCAATGCTGGAAGAAGTTGCCAAAGCTGCGAAACGGTCTGCCTCCTTGACGCGCCAACTTCTGGCGTTTAGTCGGAAACAAGTCCTGGCCGTCAAAGTGCTCAACTTGAATGATGTTGTTCATGACACAGAGAGGATGCTGCGCCGCGTTATCGGCGAAGATTTGGACCTGGCCACGGTATTACACCCCGGGCTGAAACCTGTGAACGCGGATTTAGGACAAATTGAGCAGGTCCTGCTCAACCTTGCGGTCAACGCGCGAGACGCCATGCCGCTGGGTGGCAGGCTCACGCTCGAGACGGACAATGTTGAATTGCAAGACGGTTCTCCTCAGGTCCGCGCAGGCGCCCGGCCTGGCGCGTATGTGATGCTGGCAGTCAGCGATACAGGCGTGGGAATGACCGACGAAGTCCGCAGTCGCGCTTTCGAGCCGTTTTTCACTACGAAGGGTCCGGGGAAAGGAACGGGGCTGGGGCTTCCCGTGGTGCATGGCGTCGTTAAGCAAAGCCATGGGCACATTGAGATCTCAAGCGAACCGAACCGGGGAACCACGATCAGGATCTATTTGCCTTGTAGCGACCAACACGCCGAGTCAGCAACGTCGACGCATGAATTGGACGGCTGCACAAAAGGCACGGAAACAATTCTCCTAGTCGAGGATGAGGAAGGCGTGCGAGCCTTATCGAGAGATACTCTGCTGGAATACGGCTATACGGTGTTGGAGTCGTGTAATGGCGATGAGGCTCTACGTGTCTGCCTCGACCACAAGGAGCCAATTCACCTGCTTGTGACCGATGTGGTGATGCCAGGCATAGGCGGCCGACAGTTGGCTGAGCGATTGCTCAGCATGCATCCGGAGATCAAAGTGCTGTATATGACTGGATACGCCAACGATGCGGTCGTGCAGCGCGGCATTCTGCAAGACGAAGTCGATTTTTTGCAGAAGCCATTTGTGCCGTTAGACCTGGCGCGAAAAGTCCGGGATTTGCTTAATCGGGAGCCAATTCGCAACCTGGTCTAGGCCCGCGAACCAACGTTGTCGCCGATTTCAGCTGGTGCGTGTCGCCGCTCAGGTCCCTGCTGCTGTTGCCGTTGTGCGCACACTTCCCCTGCGGTCGTGCTGTGCTTTCGTCGTGGTAACAGAAAACCACAACGGCACGAAGTCAAAAAGACTAAATGGGCTAATGGAATTCAGCACCATACCGCTTTGCCAGTGCGGCAGTACGGCCGCACAAATCAGCGGCCGGTCGTTTTTCGGCTGGCGCTGAAGCTCGAGCTTCGGCTGCTGCTCGATCTTGAATAGTTCGATGTGTGGCTGACGCCGCCGCCGTAGCGCTCGTGCAAGTCGTCATGCAACGATCGCAGTTCTTCGTACGACCAGGAGTCGATGTCGTAGGAAGGCGAAAGTTGGGGGTTATGGAAGCCGCCGCGCAAATGGACGAGCACGACGCTGCGCGATGGGTTCGAATCGCCGTCGATCGTCCAGTGGTTGCCGCGCAAGCGATAATGCCCCGTGGTTTCGACCCTCGCCGCTTCGGGCACGCTGCCCGGTGGGCGTTCGTCGATCCCTTTCGACAGCCAGCCGAACGTCCACATGTCGAGCGGCGTGGTGCAGCCTTCGCGGAACGAGCGGACAATTTCGTCCCCTTCGACGTAGGCGACCGTTGGGTACTCGCGCGGCTCGAGACGCGTTACCAGATCGGGCACGGCGGCGCGGTCGATCACTTGCAGATGATTTTCTGGGCCGGGGCCGATCTTCCAGCCGCGGCCGCGCATTTGCTCGAATTCACCGCCGGGCTTTTGCAATCGCGCGAGCTCGGCGTCGCTCCGCTTCGAGTCGATGGCCGTGATGAAGAGCACGCGATTGACGCGTGGCTTGGCCGCGCTCGCTTCGGGCTTGCTCGTGGGTAGCGCGTTCGGAGTCGCCGGCGATTTTGCCGGGGGCGTCGCAGGGCTCTTGGGGGTCGTTTGATCTTCGGCCAGCAGAACGCCAGCCGAGATTGCCAGAATCGCCATGACCAGTTGCATAGCGGACCTCACTCGTTTGTCGTGATCGCCCCACAGGATGAGAGTCCGTGTTGCGACGCAAAGCGCAGTGCAAACCACCAAACGCCGGATTGGCGCGCGGAGATCCGCAGCTACGAAGCGTCACTTGGGCGGCGACGCAGCTGATTCTATCGAAGCGCTCTTGCGACCACTAGATGGCGGCCTGGGCAAAATGACGAGAGTTTGAGGCGCCGACTTTAGCTTGACGCGTAAAAAGCGCGTAACGGCGCCCGTTGACTTGAAGAGACCCGTAAACTCGGCTGCGGAGGCCTAACGGCTTGCCTGACCGGCTTGTAGTTGCTCGTGAATCGCGGCTTTCGCCTTCACGAGCGCCTCGGGCAGTTTATCGGGTTCTTTGCCACCGGCTTGGGCCATGTCTGGCTTACCGCCGCCGCGGCCGCCGACTGCTTCGGCCACCAGGCGGATCCATTCGCCCGCGTGCAGCCCTTTGCCTTGCAGGTCGCGGCTCACGCCAGCCACGAGCACCACGCTCCCTTCGCCACGGCTGGCGAGCAGGATGGCGCTGCTTGGCGCCTTGCGACGCAACTGATCGATTAATTGTCGCAGCACGGGCGCGTCTGCGCCGGGCGCCTCGGCGACAATGATCTTGGCGTCAGCAATCGTCTCGGCTTCGGCCAGTAGGTCATCGACCGAAATCTCAGGCCCGGCCGGATTGCGCCCGGTTTGCTTCTTCAGATCGCGGACTTCTTTGACCAGCGTGGCGACGCGCGTGGCGACTTCGCCCGGCTGGACTTTGAGCAGCGACGCCACTTCCAAGAGCGCCGTCTCTTGATCACGCACGCGATCGAGCGCCGCTGGCCCGGTGAGGGCCGTGATGCGGCGCACGCCCGACGCGACACTCTCTTCGCCGATGATCTTGAACAGGCCGGTTTGCCCGGTGTTCTTGAGATGCGTTCCGCCGCACAGCTCTTTGCTGAAATCGCCCATCGAGACGACACGGACGACGTCTGGATACTTTTCGCCGAATAACATCATGGCGCCCAATTGGCGGGCTTCGGCGATCGGCATGCTGTTCCAGCGGACGGGTTCTGCCGCGGCGACCAGCGAGTTGACTTCGCTTTCGATCGCCTTCAGGTCGTCGCGCGTCAGGGATTTTTGATTGGCGAAGTCGAATCGCAATTGATCGCGATCGACCTTGCTACCGTGCTGCTGCGCGTGGGCGCCTAAGTGCTTGCGCAGGGCGTAGTGCAGCAAGTGCGTGGCGGAGTGGGCCCGCACGATGCCGGCGCGGCGCTGGGCGTTTACTTTAGCGGTGAGCGTGGCGCCCTGGCGAATCACGCCGGCGCGGAGATGCCCCAGGTGGAGGACAAAGCCTCCTTCGCGGTGCGTGTCGGTCACTTCGAAGCGGACGCCGTCACCGACGAGTTCGCCCGTGTCGCCGACTTGCCCGCCGCTCTCGCCGTAAAACGGCGTCTTGTCCAAGACGACCGTAATGGGCTGAGCGTGGCCGACTTCATCTACCAGGTCACAAAGCTTGTCTTGCGCAATGATTCCGACGACGCGGGCCTTCGTCTCTAATGTCTCATAACCGACAAACTCGGTCCCGTGCATCGCTTTTTTGAGCGCGTCGAGCGGGCTGCTCTTGAAGAGTTCTTGCTTGGCGCCGCCACCCGAAATCTCGCCATGCTTGTTCATCGCGTCGCGATAGCCCTGCCAGTCGAACGTGAAGTTGTGCTCGGCGGCCAGGGTTTCGAACAGTTCGGGCGGGATGCCGTGCGTGGTGTACATATCGGCGGCTTCATCGCCTGAGACCATCACGCGGCCGGCCTTGTTCATTTCGCGGAAGACGCGGTCGATTCGGTCGAGTCCGCCGTCGATGGTCGAGAAGAAGTTGCCCTCCTCTTTTTCGACAACCTGGGCGACGCGCGTCGTCGTCTCTTTCAGCTCCGGATAGGGGCGAGCCATTAGCTCGGCGACCTTCGGCACGAGCAAATGCAAAAACGGCTTGTGCAGGCCGATCTGATGGCCATCGAGCACGGCCCGGCGGAGCAGACGCTTGATGACGTACTTTTCTTCTTTGTTGCCCGGATAAACGTTCTCATGAATGGCGAACGTGCAAGCGCGGATGTGGTCGGCAATGCGACGCAGGCGGCGACCGTGCTCGCTGGCCGGGTCGTACTTGATACCGCAGATTTCGCCGGCCGCTTCGACCAGCGGACGCAGGATATCAATGTGGTAGTTGGTTTCGACGCCTTGCATCACGGCAGCGCAGCGCTCCAGGCCCATGCCGGTGTCGATGTTCTTGCTCGGTAGCGGGCGGAGGTTATCCGGTGGCTCACCCACGCGATTGAATTGCGTGAAGACCAGGTTCCAGATTTCGACCGAGCCTTTGTCAGTGTGAAAGAAGATCTCGCTGCAGGGGCCGCAGACGCCGTCTGGGCCCTGGCTCGGCGCGCTGGCGGGCCAGAAATTGTCGCTTTCGCCCATCCGCTCGATGCGGTTGCTCGGCAGCTTGATCTCGTCGGCCCAAATCGCGGCGGCCTCGTCGTCGTCGGTATAGACCGAGACGCTCAGCTTGCCCGGCGGCAGGTTCAGCCACTTGGGGCTGGTCAGAAACTCCCAAGCCCAGTGGATAGCGTCGCGCTTGAAGTAATCTCCGAAGCTGAAATTGCCCAGCATCTCGAAGAACGTATGGTGGTAGGCCGTGCGGCCGACATTATCGATGTCGCCGGTCCGCAGGCACTTTTGGCAGGTCGTGGCGCGGGTGAACTCAAGCTTGCACTTCCCGAGGAAGTGGTCCTTGAACTGGTTCATGCCGGCCGGCGTGAACAGGACCGAGGGATCCCAGGTGGGGACCAGCACGTCGCTGGGGCGCCGCACGCATCCTTTCGTCTCGAAGAACGCCAGGTAGCGCTCGCGCAGTTCGTCCGTTTTCATGAATGTCACGCTCTCGCGCTCGACTTGCAAAAGTGGGTAGTTCTGGCAAGGTCCCTAGCCGCCAACGGCCCGGGCGCCCGCGGCCGCAAACCAAGTAGGGCCATCAAGAACGGTCATCATAGCCGGACCATCAAAATGCGACCAGCGGAGGATGCCCGGGGTTCGCCCGGGGGCCGGACCAGTGATTCAGGCAACAGCGATACTTCGACGACCGACGCGTGCCGCCAGGCGTCGTACCGAGAAGGATCCCCAACTAATCGCCGCTGCGAGCCCTAGCAGGATTGTCGATGGTTCCGGGACCGCCGCGGCGTGGGCCGCAATCTCAGCCGGTGAGAGTGCGCGGTTGTAAATCACAGCGTGGTTCATAATGCCTACCAGCGATCCCATGTCGGTGTTGCTGCCGAACTGATAGCGGGACAAGTCAATATTATGAGAATTGGCGCCCACCAGAACGCCGTTTAGGTAGAGCTTCATTCCAGAGCCGGGCGTGTTGACGTAGACGAGATCGATCCACTGGTTCAGAGGAGTCGGAACCGCCGGACTGAAGGTGTAGTCTGCGACTCCGAACTGCGTGTAGCCAATCAGGCCGGTGTGCGGAAATTGCTCTAGTTTGAGCGCAGTGCTAGGAAACGCGAACGGCTGGCCGCGGATCAGGGAAGCCTCGCTAAAGGCCGTGGGATAAATCACGAACTCTGCTGACCAGCTTCCCGTAATTGCCGGCCCGTTGAGGAACACAGTGCTCTTGTTGCTGAATTGGGCTGCCCTTCCTACGATGCCTTGCACTCCCCGGATCGCGTCCTCGGCGCCGACGCCGTAGGTTCCATTTAAGTGCTGACTTCCATAATCAACTGCAGTGCTGCCACTGAGTTCGTTGAATCGGTACCAGTTTAGCGGGTTGCTCGCGGTAATGGTCGTATACCAGTCCGCCTGAACATGCGCGGCAAGCACCAGCATCAGGAACGCTGCGCAAACAGTTGAACTTTTCATGGGATGGATTCCTTTTTTTTTGCTCGAGACGAAGAAGAGGGATGGCTGCGCACTAGGCAAGTCGGCGATTCCGCCCGTAGATCGAGAGGTCAACTATCGCAATCGTTCCGAGTGCCATGAGGGATCAGGGACCGCAGCGGCGAGCGCCGCAATCTCAGCCGGCGAGAGTGCTCGGTTGTGGAGAATAGCCTCGTCCATAATGGTCAGCGGCGATTCCGGAATCGTGCCTGTGTTGCTGCCAATCTGGTAACGGGACAAGCTGATATTCAGCGCATTGCTGCCGGCGAAAACGCCGTTGAGATTCAGGCTGAAGCCGGATCCGGCGCGATTGACGTAGACAATGTGCCGCCACTGATCGATTGGTGATGGAACGTTAGGCGTGAAGAGATAATTTTCGACGCCGTATTGGACGAAGCCGAATTGGCCTGTGCTTTGAAACTGCTCTAGATCCAGGCCGATCGTTGGGAAGGTGAGCGGCAGACCGCGGATGAGCATCGAAGCTCGTTTAGTCCCCGTTCGCTCGACCACGAACTCAGGTGACCAAACTCCGGTTAGGTCGGCTTCGTTAAGAAGCACGGTGCCTTGATTGCCGAACTGCGCTGCTTTCTCGACGACTCCTTGGACATTCCGAGCTGCGTCAAACGCGCCGGACCCGTAGGTCCCGTTCGAGTGGGCGCTGCCATAATCCACGGCCGCACTGACGCTCGCTAGAGGATTGCTGGCAGAAACGACGCTGTTCCAATCCGCTTGTGCTTGCGCACAGAGGCCAAGCATTAAGAATGCCGCGAACAGGATGGATGTCTTCATGAGCTCTGCTCCTTGGCGGAAAGTGGAATGTTGACGATCGACGAAAATACAATGCAACGCGACTACAGTGCCGCGTAACAATGGCGCCGCAATCGTGAAACGAATCCGCGACCGATAGGCCGCGCCGTGCGACGAACGCGTGATGCGAGTAGGCGCGATGGCGCCAATAAGCAACTCTGCTCACGTAATGAGGCGAATCGCATCTCGATCTCCGTGGTTGATCTTCAACCGATCGGGTCGATGCGGCCAGCAGCCCAAGGTGAGCCTTCATCGCGCCGCGGCTAAGTCGACGGCGCCGATGCTCCGGTGAACAGGAACGTCACCGAGTTTCGAAACGCGTGGCCGATTGCGACGCCGACGCTGGAAAGCCCCGAACCACGAAACGCCGGTGGACTTTGTTGAGAATGCCTGGCAACGTTTGCAGGCAGTCCACCAGTTGGACGCTTGTGGTGGGCTAATTGCCCGACCACGATCTCATTAGCGGTCTCGTGTGCTTCTTGGTGGTTTGCAAATCCATCAAAGTGGCGGCCCCCAAATTAACGTTCTCTAGGCAAAGAGTCCAGGCGCGGTCACTCTTGGCAATCCCCCCGGCGAGCACCGGACGCATTCTGATCGGGATACCGCCGGCTACTGAGCATCGTCCTGCGCGTTAGCGAACGACTCTGGCGAAGTGATCAGGGCCGAGAGTAGCTCCGGCCCAAGCGGTTTGGTGATGTGGAAGTTGAAACCGGCTTCGAGCGACCGCCGGCGGTCTTCGGCCTGGCCATAGCCGGTCAGCGCCGTGATCAGCAGGTCTTTATTGGCCGGATCCGAACGGATCTGCCTGGCGACCTCGTAGCCGCTAATGCCCGGTAGACCGATATCGAGGATCACCAAATCAGGCCGAAAGCTGCGCACTGCTTCCAACGCCGCGTTCCCGTCGAAAACCGCTTGGACGTCGTGGCCCCAAACCGTTAGCAGCTTGGCGATCGTGGCGGCTGCGTCCACGTTGTCATCGACGATCAGGATTCTCCGCCGAGGTCCGCCGGAGCCGGGACACAATCCGGTTGCCTTTTGCTTCGTGGTGACCTGCTCCTTCGAGAGGGGCAACAGTACCGTAAACTCGGTCCCTTGATCCTTGCCCAGACTCAGCACCGAGACCCGTCCGTTGTGCAGCTCGACAATACTCTTGACCAAAGTCAGTCCGATTCCGAGCCCGCCCTGGCGGCGCTCGAGCGAATTATCAGCTTGGACGAACAAGCTGAAAATGCTGCCGAGTAACTCGGGTGGAATGCCGATCCCACTATCTTTGACTCGAATCGATACCTCGTTTCGCTTGGATTCGATCGCCAACAGAATCTGCGAGGGCTGCGGCGTGTACTTGGCGGCATTGGTCAGCAGATTGCTGATGACCTGCGCCAGACGCACCGCGTCGCCATTCACGATGATCGGACGAGATGGCGCACTGAGCGTCAATTCATGACCGCGCGCGTCAAGCAGCGGCTGCACTTCTTCGACCGCGTTGGAGATGATCGAATTGAGTTCGACGGGCTCTTTGTGCAGGCTGATTTTGCCGTTGATGATCCTTGAGACGTCGAGCAAGTCGTCGACCAGCCGCACCAGATGCTTGAGTTGGCGGTCCATCAGGTCGGCCGTTTCCTGCACCAAGGAGTCTGCGACCTGCGCCAATTTGAGGAGTTGCACGGCGCTGGAGATGGGAGCCAGCGGGTTTCGCAATTCGTGGGCGAGCATTGCGAGGAACTCATTTTTCTGCCGATCTGCGGATCTAAGTTCGTCGACTTTGCGTCGGTCGGACATGTCTCGCGTGACCTTGGCGAACCCGCGTAGCTTTTGGTCACTGTCATACAAAGCCGTGATGACGACATTTGCCCAGAACAGCGAACGGTCTTTGCGGACGCGCCAACCTTCGTCTTCGACGCGCCCGTTGCGGATCGCCGCTTCGAGCTCGCGAGTGGGCTTATCGGCCTGCATGTCTTCGGACGAATAGAAAACCGAAAAATGCTTGCCGATGATTTCGTGCGCTGCGTAGCCTTTGATGCGCGCGGCGCCAGCGTTCCAGCTCGTGATGTACCCCTTGGGATCGAGCATGAAAATGCCGTAGTCTTTCACCCCTTCGACGATCAGCCGGAAACGCTCTTCGCTCTGACGGAGAATCTCTTCGGCCTGCTTGCGCTCGGTCAGATCGCGAGTGATTTTCAGGAAACCTTTGACATTCCGATCAGCGTCATAGAGGGCCGTAATGACTACGTTGACCCAAAACCGAGACCCGTCTTTGCGTAGCCGCCAGCCTTCGTCTTCGAAACGTCCGTGTTGGGCCGCTTCGCGAAGTTCGTCCTGAGGAAAGCCCGAAGAGATGGCCTCGGGCGGATAGAACCTGGTAAAAGACTGACCGATGATTTCGTCCGCCGCGTAGCCTTTGATCCGTGCTGCGCCGGCGTTCCAGGTCTTGACGATGCCCTTGGGATCGAGCAGAAAAATCGCGTAATCCACGACTCCCGAAACGAGCTGCGTGAAGTGCTGCTCAACTGCGGCATAGGGATCTGGCGGCAATTTCTCCTCGGGGTTTGACATACACGGCTTTCGAGCGGAAGTGTGCGTTTTCGTGCGTGGGCTTCGTTTTTCCAAACGACTTCTGCGTTAGGACTTGGAGTGTTGACCGGAGATCACCTAATCCGGGTTTGGCTACCCGCCCCAATCCCATTCTAGACGACCCACCGCCCCTGATGGCAGGCGAACGAAGAGCGGATTGACGCGATGAGATGGGGCCGTAGATCGGTGCAATTACTGCGCCGCGCCGCCCCTGCTGCCTGAGTCTACTTCACCCGTCGCGCGAATCTAGCCAATCGTTGATTTGTTCGGAGAATTGCCGGTGAATCAAACGTCTTTCTTGACTAGAGTTGCGGCCTGGCTGGCGCAGCCGAAGCGGGGACCGCCGGCACGGCAGGGACTGTGATAACGGACGTTTTGCCGGCGCCGTCGGAGATTTTTAGCGCGACGTCCCCCGCTTTGCCAGCGATGGCTTTGTTGAACTCGTCGGGGACTTCAACGCGTTGCGAGCCGACTTGCGTGATCAACATGCCGCGCCGTAAGCCGGCCGACCACGCGGGGCTGGCTTCGGAGACGTTTCGCACGATCACACAGGCTTCGAGCGGCAAGTTACCTGCGAGAACTCGATCTTCGAACTCTTCAAGCGCTGTGGAATAGTCGACCATTAATCCACGCCAGCGGGGCGTGGGATTTGTGACCACGGCGCCACGCTGCACCGGAAACTTGCCCAGCGAGACCTCTTTTTGGATTCTGCGACCCGCTCGTTCGAGCTCGATGTGAGCAATGGCCCCCGGCGCCAGGCTGCCAACTCGCAGCATCAATTGATCACGCGTTTCAACCGGCTGGTCATCGACTGCCAGGACAATGTCATTCGGCAGGATGCCGGCCTTATTGGCTGGTCCACCGGGTAATGTCGATTTGACTTGATTGCCCGGACGATCCAGATCGAACATGATGCCGATCAATCCAAAGGCTGGCTCGCGTCCTTCCTTCAACTCACCCAGCACGCGGCGGAAAACAGCGTCGACCGGGATCGCGTAACCGGCGGCCTCTTCAAAACCGGCGACTGCTGCAATCGACGTCGTCAGGCCCACCATTTCGCCCTTGAGGTTCACGAGCGCGCCGCCGCTAGTCCCCAGGCTGAGCTTGGCGTCTGTCTGGATCAGCGTCCCATAATGATGGAGGGTGCTGCGCTGTCGCTCATCCGTACTCGGGGGCGCCTTGCGCTGCAGATTGGCGACGATTCCCCAACTGGCGCTGGCTTCGCCGTCTCGCGCAATGGCGTACGGATTGCCGAGCGCAACCACGATCTGCCCTTTGCGAAGTTTGCTTCCATCGCCCAGCGGCATCAGGGGGAAGTCAGTCGACTCGAACTTATCAGTTACTTCGAGCACCGCCATGTCGCTGCGCGGGTCCGAACTCTTGATGCGAGCCTGGAAGACCTTGCGACCAACCGAGGTGACATAGTACGTATCGGTCGACTTGCCTGCCGCCAGCACATGATGGTTCGTCAGCACCAGTCCCGGACCAATGACCACGCCCGTGGCGAAGGCTGTTGGTTGAAAGTCCGAGTCACGGGGCGATGGTTTGCGCCCGGCGAAGAAATCAGGCTGAGTGTCAGCGGCCAGTGGATCGCGCTCGGAAACGCGCGCGATGCTAACGACGGACTTCTCGCAGCGAGCGATTGTGTCGGCCAAGACTTGCTCAATGGCCGCAACGGCTTCGAGCCCGGTCGGTTCATGGGCGCTGGCAGCCCCCTGCCCCGTGGCCGCCAACGTCCAAACCGCAAAGATTGCCGCCGTGACGGCAATCGCTGTGTGTCGCCATGACTTAAAAAGCTTCATAGCAGCCTGCGTCCCATATTATCTATAGGCCGCAGGCTCAACGAAGATAGTGCGTTGAGTTCCCAATCGGGCGAACTCTCGGCGTGATCACTCGTCGAGTTCTTTGGCCGAGTCATCGGCGTCGCCACCCGGAGCAATCGGGGCGACTACGCCAGCAGCCAGGATCTTCTCACGCAGCTCTTGAACCAGGGCCGGATTCTCGATCATGTAGGCGCGTGTCTTTTCGCGCCCCTGCCCTAGTTGCAGGTCTCCATAACGGAACCAGGCGCCGGAGCGGACGACCAACTTCTGAGCGATTGCCAGGTCGAGGACGTCTCCTTCGTAGCTGATACCGCCAGCGTGCATCATATCAAATTCGGCAACGCGGAAGGGTGGCGCGACCTTGTTTTTGACGACCTTAACCCGCACTCGCTGACCGACGACGTCCTCCCCCTCTTTCAACTGCCCAATCCGTCGAACGTCGATCCGGCAGGAGCTATAGAACTTCAGGGCGCGGCCACCAGGAGTGGTCTCCGGGCTGCCAAACATCACGCCGATCTTCTCGCGGATCTGGTTGATGAAGATCACCGACGTCTTGCTCTTGCTAATGGCGCCAGTCAGTTTGCGCATGGCCTGGCTCATTAGCCGGGCTTGCAGGCCTACGTGCGAATCTCCCATTTCGCCGTCGAGTTCCTTCTGCGGAACCAGGGCGGCGACCGAGTCGACCACGATCACGTCCACGGCGTTCGATTTAATGAGCATCTCGGTGATTTGCATCGCTTCTTCACCGCTGCCGGGCTGACTGACGAGCAGCGTTTCCAGCTCTACGCCCAGCTTTTTGGCCCAACTAGGGTCGAGCGCGTGTTCCGCGTCGATAAAGGCCGCAATGCCGCCGGCCTTTTGAGCCTGGGCGATAACGTGCAGCGCCAGCGTCGTTTTGCCGCTGGATTCTGGACCGAAGACTTCGGCGATGCGACCTTTCGGAAGGCCGTAGCCGCCGAGCGCGATGTCGAGCGAGAGGCTTCCAGTCGGGATGCCTTGCACGCGGACGCCGCTATCGACGCCGAGGGGCATGATAGCGCCTTCGCCAAATTGCTTTTCGATCTGGGCAACGGCGTCCTTTAGCTGGCGGTCTTCCAGGGCCTGGGCCTTGGGGGTGTCTTTCGGTGGACGGGAGGGTTGAGCGTCTTTCTTGGCCATGCGATGATTCGATTTGACGGCTGTAACCATGGTCACAATCCTTGAGCTTGAAAGAGCTTGCGGCCGCGGGGCCGGCGCCTGGCCATTACGCTAATGAGCCGTGGCGAGTCTGTAGTGAACGTCTGAATAGTGTATCGACGTACACCAGCGGTTTCAAGAGAGGATTTTCGAGATTTTTGGCCGCCTGAAAAGGTGGTGGTTGGAAGGCGTTACGACTGGCCGCATCGGCGGCGCCGCATTATGCCCCGGCTTCCCAGCGGCTTGCAATGATCGCTGCAGTGACCGGCAACTGAATCGTTGAATGATCGCCATCGCCATGTCCGCAAAGGGCGGCCCGCCATTTGCTTAGTCCAGTTGACGTTGACCGCGCTCAAATTTGACAGCGCGTCGAATGTCTCAACAAAGAACACGCAACACACGCAGTGAGGTACAGACCATGACCGTCGCAACGCACGAAAAGATGCAGGAACTGTTGAAAGATTTTGACGCGGCCATGTTGGTCACGCGCAGCGACGAAGGAAGTCTGCGAGCACGCCCGATGGCCTTGGCGGACGTCGACGACGATGGCGTCCTGTGGTTCCTCACCGAGCGCGGCTCGGCCAAGGTGCAAGAGATTTCTGAGGAGCATCAGGTCAACGTCGCCATGCAGTCAAGCAATAAGTTCATTTCAATCAGTGGAACCGCGGCGCCTGTCGAAAATCGCCAGAAACTCGACGATATTTGGAACGAGGCCTGGAAGGTTTGGTTCCCCGGCGGCAAGAGCGATCCGAATTTGATGCTGTTGCGCGTCGATGGCGACCGCGGCGAGTATTGGGACAACAGCGGCCTCAGCGGCATCAAGTACATCATCGAAGCCGGCAAGGCGTACCTGAAGGGTGAACGTCCCGACGTTGAGAGTGATCCCAAGATCCACGGCAAGGTGGAGCTTTAAGGGCTGACGTTAGCCTGGCAGTCCCTGACGCCCTATCGCCCCTTCAGCGGAGACGTGCCAAGAGGTTCGTAAACCGGGCCGCCTCGCTCTTGCTCGCTCGAAAAAACGACTACCTCGTCAACGTCGATGACGCCGGCGGGGTAGTCGTTGTTCTCTTTCAACAACTGTGCGAGTTCTGCGATGCCGGGGCCTTCGCCGCGGACACGGCCGATGGTCAGATGCGGGCGAAAGCGGCGATTTTCAGAGCGAAATCCGAGCTTCGCGAGCGCCACTTCCATTTGATTGTGCAGCGCGGCCAACTCTTCCGTCTCGTCTTCGATGCCGAGCCAAACGGTGCGCGGACGTAGCAAATCGGGAAACGCGCCAGCCGAGTTCACGCGAACCGAAAACGGCGGAACTGCTGCGGCCACTTCAGTAACCGCTGCGCAGATTTTGGGGACTTCCAGCAGGTCGATTTCGCCCAAGAACTTGAGCGTCAGGTGCAACTGCGCCGGATCGACCCAGCGGACCTTGGCGTCGACCGCTTGCAGTTGCGTGATCAACTTCTGAGCGCGCGTGCGGACCTCGGGCGAGATCTCAATGGCGACAAACGTCCGCACGGTGCGTTGCATGGAAATCCGATTCGATTGCAGAGGAGATCGTGCCCCTTTTGACATACTAACCCGAAGCGCCAGCGAGGGTTTTTTAAGCCGATGAGCCATCATACAAAACGAAGAACCCTCGCTGGCGCTTCGGGTTGGTGTTACGCGGGATCAAGATCGCGATGTATCTCGCTAGAACTGCAGCATTCGCTTGTAGTCTTCCAGGCGTCGGTCGAGGTCGGCCCGTTCGATTTGCTTCAACCGGTCGAGGCTGAAGGATTCGACCGTAAAACTGGCAACAATGGTGCCGTAGGCGAGCGCCGTCTTTAGCGTCTTGGGCGTGATAGTTCCCTGCTCTGCCAGGTAGCCCATCATGCCGCCGGCAAAACTGTCGCCGGCGCCCGTGGGGTCGATGACGTCTGGCGTGGGGTAGGCGGGCATGACGTAGGTCTCGTCCGCGCTAAAAAACATGGCGCCGTGCTCGCCTTTTTTGACGACGACGAACTTGGGGCCCATTTCGCGCACTTTGTGGCCAGCGCGGACCAGGTTTTCTTCGCCGGTCAGCAATTTTGCTTCGCTATCGTTGAGGACCAGCCCATCCAAGCGGCGGAAGAGTTTCATCAACTCGTCGCGCTGGATGTTGATCCACAGGTCCATCGTGTCGGCGACGACCAATTTGCGCTCGGGCGTTTGGTCGAGCACTTTCAGTTGAATTCCGGGAGATCCATTGCCAAGGAAGACATACCTGGCGGACTGATAATCCTTGGGCATCACCGGATCGTACTTGCCGAGCACGTTCAGGTGGACCTCGATCGTGTCGCGATCGTTCATGTTCGGCTGATATTTGCCGCTCCAGCGAAAGGTTTTTTCGCCGGGGATCGTGTGCAGCCCGCGCATGTCGACGCCACGATCGGCCAGCAGCTTGGTGTGCTGCGAGGGCCAGTCATCGCCCACGTCGGCCACGAGCTGGATAGGCGTTTTGAAATAACTCGAGGCATAAGAGAAGAAAGTCGCCGAGCCACCGAGGACGTTATCGCGCTTGTCAGTCGGCGTCTCAACACTATCGAGCGCCACCGAACCCCAGACCAATAGAGACATGCGTTCCTTTCCGAACGGCGAGGGCAGCAGTAGACTGTCCTCGCCACGTAGGCGTTGAGAAGAAATCGAGCGGGTGGTCTCAGATCAATGGATCCACTCCGCTTCACGGCTGTGCAATTCCCCTCTTTATCGAATGCGACATTGAATTTCCAGCCATAGTTACCGTTGTCGACGTGGTAGGCGGCTTCACCAGGGACGACGGGCCAGTAGACATAGTAATAGAAGTCTTTCGGCCGACGCGAATTATCGCCGATCAAGTTGGCAACGTCCAGGCGACTCTTTCCTTCCAAGCTTCACCGTATTGCAGTCGCGCGGTCCAAATGGCGTTTTGCGACGAAGTCCCATGTAAACGGACCAATCACATGGGCTTTACATTGGTCGGCAGCTTGGTTGACACGTCGGTCTTGTGCTGTCCCTGGGCGAAGGAAAGCCCAGCGCTCAGCACGACTAGGACGCTCCCGATGGCCGCAAGGAATCGCTTCGACATTCGGCTCCCTCCGCGAATTGTCAATGGAAGAGTCTTTACTCTCGGACGACTTCGCCGAATGGTTCCCCAAGGAGTTGCAAGTTTCGTCGCTGATGCGTGCGATTGGACCTATTTGTCCATTCGAGAAAGCTCATGCGACACACCGATTAGCGAGTGTCACTGAGCTGCGTAGTGTTTCCACCTTCTTTGATTTCGCCAGTCACAGTCCAAAGCGCAAAGATCTGTGATTCTCGGCCGCATTGCGTAACCGCCGGCGCGCCAACAGCAATATCGCTGCGCCTTGCAACAGAATCAGCGCCGTCGCGCTCGGTTCCGGCACTGAAGTGAAACGGACGGAAAGTCCGGTCGGAGTTGTCGTGAATGTTCCGGCCCAGCCAGCAGCGACCGATTCCGGCGAAATGGCAAAGAGGCTTGCCGAAGGCGCTCGACTCGAAAAATAGGAAATCAACGAGTAGTCGACGCCTGTTTTTAGGCCGCCGAGGCTGTGGAATTCGAACTGAAAGGCGCCGGCCGGGACGCCAATGTTCAGCGGAAAAAGGATATCCCAGGAATCGCGGCTTGTTGCGCCAATGTCGTACACTATTTGGATTTTTCCTGAACCAAGTCCCAATCTCGCTGTTCTGGTGGATAACGACGCTGCGCCCGAGCCGCCAATATCGAGCGTCGCCATAGCGTCGCTGGGCCCGAAAATACTGGGAATCATCTCGAGAGTATTTAGCGTTCCGGCGACTTGTAACGTGCTATTGGCGCCAACAAAAGCGCCGATTGTAGCGGCCGCATTGACAGCCAACTTGCCCTGCGTGACGGATAGCAAGCCGCCAGTGACGTTGCCTAGTGTCAATGTTCCGGCGCCAACCTTCGCGAGACTGAGATTCGATCCGCCGGAAAACGAGAGATTAAATCCGGCCGTGTCGATCGTGCCGCGCGTATCCGCCACAGACGCCAGAGATTTAAACGACGAAAAGCTGCCGGCAGCCTTGAGCGTGGCGTCAGCCATTTCCACGGTAGCTCCCTGCCCCAGGTTGGCGTCCGACGCCACGATCAATGTTCCCTGGTTGATGGCAGTTGCGCCCGAATGGCTGTTGCTGCCGGTGAGCGTCAGCGATCCCGTTCCGGACTTTGTCAAGTTTGTGGCGACACCGCCGTCGATGATCGTCGCGCTTATCGACAAATCGTTGTTGTTCGTGATGACAAACTCAGCCGCCGGGGTCGATAACGTCCCGTTGATGATCCGCGTTGCGCCGTCGCCGTTGGAGAGGATTCCGCCCGACGTCAGGTTAAGAACATGCGCTGAAAGGTCAATCGATTGCATGACCGCTGGGTCGCTGTTCTGCAGATTCAGCGAGGCGCGCTGCGTCGCTGCACTCAGCAGCGTCATTCCGCCGCCAATCATCTTCACGTGGTCTGTGGTGGCGCCTATGTTCAAGTCGCTGGAGTAGTCAGTCCAAGGTGCAAGTCGACCGTCATTGCCTACTGTGATCCAATTTTTTTCAGCGCTGATAAATGGCGCGACAATTCCTGTGGAGCCGTTGCCCAACCCCGCGATGCTGGCAGCGTTCCCGGTCGCGATGAGTGTCGCGTGACCGTTCCGCTGGATTCCGGAAAACGTGATCTGTGCGGGCGCCGCGCTCGGCTGGGTGGCGATGATGCGTGACGCGCCGGTCAGATTGAGAACCCCCGCGTTTTCCTGGATGGGAAGAAGTTCATTCCCTACGAATTCGAGGGCGCCACCGTTCATGCTGAAACTAGCGGTGTCAGGAATGCGGTTCGCTGCTGTGATTCCGCTATTGTTCAACGTGAGCTTTCCAGTCGACCGTAACGATACGGGCGATGATGCGATGGAACCGTTGCCGCTCAGCGAGAGGAAACCTGTGGAAATCCTGGTTTGGCCAGTGTATGTGTTTGCTCCCGTCAGCGTCAGCGCGGCGGGAGGACCGCTCGGGTAGCTCAAATCGATCGCAAGTCGGCCAGCGCCGTTGTCTTGTAGCACGCCTCCGAACAGACCACCAAAAGAAGGTTGTAACGTGATCGTGCCCGATTGGCTGATTGGCTGAACGATACCGCCGAGGGCGCCACCGCCATTCAGCGAGCGGAAGTAAACTGGCGACGACGGCAGCGTCGTGCCGATCGTCAACGTCGCCCCGGGGAAATTCGCCAGCGTTATATCGTCGTTGGATAAATTGCCACTGGGAATAATCAATTCACCTTCGTTTATTTGAAGTGCGTTCAATGTACTATCGAGCGTCAGACTAGCAGGGCCATTCTTGATCAGCACTCGATCTAATGCGCCGGACGAGCTCATTGTCGACGTGATTTTCGCGGGAGCATTCGTCGTGACTGTCAGGCCTGTGGCCGAGCTTTCAATCCAACCATTTTGAATTACGTATCCCGGCGTGTTGAACGTCATCGATTTGACGACTGGACCAAATGTAAACGAATTGACGGCGCCGCCGCTGGCTCCGGCGAATACAGCGTTTCCGTTCGTCGGCCACGTAACATTCGATACGCCGTTAAACCAGTTTGAAGTTGACGTGTTCCAGTCGCCACTACCACCGGCTCCGTTGATCCCCCAGGAAACCGTCTGTGCCTCGGCCGCGCGACAAGTAACCAGCGCGCCGCAAAGGATTGTTGTAAACATCAAGATCCGCCCCATTCGTCCTCCCGATTATCAGAAGCCGCCTCGACGATCGACGATCGCCCTAGAATGTCGCCGCCTGGCGGCCGGAGCCACAGTTGAGAAAATACACGGCCAACTTAGCAAAGCACCGGCACGACTACTCAGGCCGCATTGCCTTGGCTGGAGTTTGCGCACGCCGGAACGAATCGCGCCAGTGAGTGTCACTCTACGGCGACACGGCGCGGCCGGCATTTAGAAGACGCTCAGTAGCGTTGCTCCAAATTCGATAATCGAGGCACGCGTACTTTGAAATTAGAGAAACAGCATTTCGCGACGGCCTGATTAATATGCTCTAATCGCGCCGACTATAGCATGGCCTGTCCATGGCTTCAAGAAAATCGGAACGGTTGGGGATCGTCTGATCGTTAGTTTTCAGGAAGTATCGTATTACGACCAGTGGGCTACGGTGCGAACTGTGAGGAACAGTGAGGTGGACTAGAGTCTTGGAATGACTGACTCAACTTCCCGCATGTCCAGCGCGATCATTAGGATGTAACTCCCAATTCGATTTGGGCAGCGCGGTGATTGCAGTATCTGGCGGCAATATTCGATCCGCTTGAATCACCACTTCGATCCTGCTACTGCTTCGCCCCCTGCTACTTATTCAGATTCTTCCCAAAGAAGTCCCAAGTCTCGGCCTGTGTGCGATCCATTTCCTTGCCGCCCCAGCCGTGGCCGGCGCCAATTAGTAGTTCCACGCGGGCTGGCACTGCGGCACTGGTCAGGGCGTTCGTCATTTGGAACGCCTGGTCGACCGGCACGAGCGGGTCCTTGGTGCCGTAGAAGAGCAACATCGGCGCGTCCCCTTTATTTACGTAGGTGATCGGCGAGGCCCGTTTGCAATCGTCTTGCTTCTCGTGCGGGTCGCCGCCGAGGAATACCTGCACGATGCGTCGCGCGACTGGTGGGTATTCGCCGACCAGGTTTGCCGGCCCAACGTAGCTGACCACGGCTTGTACCTTGCTCGATTGGTCGGAATTGCCTCCTTCGCCTTCCAGTCCGTCGCTGGGGTCCATCGCGCCCAGCATCATGGCCAGGTGAGCGCCGGCCGAAACGCCGACGGCGCCGATCTTATCGGGATCAATGTTGCGCTCCTTGGCGTTGGCGCGCAGCCAGCGGACGGCGCACTTCGCGTCTTCGACCTGGGCCGGAAAGACATACTTTGGCGCCAGGCGGTACGAGATCGTGGCGGCGACGAAACCTTTGGCGGCCGCCTGCTTGGCCATTCCGGCCATCATCTCTCGGGCGCCGGCCGCCCAACCGCCGCCGTGAATGACAATGATCGCCGGAACCGGGTGATCCAATCCCTTGGGCGAGGCGATATCGAGCTTCAACTCCTGCTCGCCTCCCTTGCCGTAGACGACGCCTTGCTGGTAGTCGATCTCCGTGTCTTCGGCCCGAGCGATTCCGGCCGCCGAAATTGCCATCAGCGCGGCCACTGGAAACAGAATCCCTAATACCGAGTGCGCAAAATGGCTGCGACGCATGCGTGTGTTCCCTTTGCCAGAACGGGGCTCTTTGAAAATGGATCCAGGCGAGCCTTTTGCCCGCCTTGGATCGCCATTCTAGAAGGAGGCCGATCGAATGTCTGCTATCGAAGTCCATAAAAGTGTCGAGGCCACTGGGGGCGCCAGACCGCCGACCAAGCTGCCGGTCGAGCCGAACGTCTCGGTCGCGTTGAGGTTAGGGCGGCCAGCTTTCGCATCAAAGAACGCCGCCGAATCATCCGAGGTTCAACCGAAGGCGAAAGAGATCCGTACGACAAACAGGACTGCCTGACGGTCTCGCTTGCGTCTTAAGTCGAATTGAGTCATGGATTTAAATGGCCGACGCCTGGTGGCTAATAAACGTCGAAAACGACGTTTGCCGCAGCCCCGCGCCGGTGTACTATTGGCGGCCCTAGCTGGCCAGAGGTCGCCAATCTGCATCGCTTGTAGCGATTGCCCGGTCGAAACCGATAGGCGGATCGGATCAGACTGTCAATTTTGTCACTGATCCTTGCATTTGGTTAGCGTCTAGCGATAGGATTGTTTGTATCTTTCCCACCTACTTCGCGACCTGCAGACGAGTCTCGGGCTACCAGTGTCTCACCAAATTAGCCCGCGAAACCACCCCATCGTTCACCATGGCCGGTGAACCATGCGCAGTTGCCAGGACGGCGAAACTGTCACCTACCACGACGGCGCCGTTTTCAATCTGTTGCTAATATCCACCGGTCAGTTGCGCGCGCCCAAGAAGTTGGCTCGCGACGACTTGGAACAACGTAACACTACCCCAACACACTAAAGCCATCTCCCGCCAGCGCGTCGTGTTGACCGGCGAAGCGCGAAGTCAGTGAGATCGCTACCAAGGATGATGTTGAAAGGCTGACGAAGACGTATGGACATCCGTAAGGTGCTGGCGCTGCGTGGTCCGAATATTTGGGCGTCATTTCCTGTGCTCGAGGCGTTGGTCGATTTGGGTGAGTTCAAAGACTCCCCGTCCGATTCTTTGCCCGGCTTCAACGATCGACTAATGGCCTGGCTGCCGTCGATGATCGAGCATCGCTGCAGCGTGGGCGAGCGTGGCGGTTTCTTCCAGCGGCTCCGTCGCGGGACATGGCTCGGTCATATTTTGGAGCATGTCACGCTCGAGCTGCAAACGCTGGCCGGCTCGCCGGTCGGTTATGGCAAGGCTCGCGAGACGGCCGAAGAAGGTGTCTATAAAGTCGTCGTCCGTTATCGACAGGAAGAAGTCGGCCGAGCGGCGCTCGAAGTGGCCCGCCGCCTGATCCTGGCCGCGGTGGCCGGTGAAGAGTTCGACGTCGACGCCGAGGTCGTCAAGCTCCGAGAACTGCTGCACGAAACGCAACTTGGCCCCAGCACCCGCGCGATTGTCGAAGCGGGCGTCGCTCGCGGAATTCCCTGGCGCCGTTTGAACACTGGCAGCCTGGTGCAATTGGGCTGGGGCGCCCGGCAGCGTCGCATCTGGACGGCCGAAACCGATCAAACCAGCGCGATTGCCGAAACGATCGCCCAGGATAAAGAACTGACGCGCAAGTTGTTGTTGGCCGTTGGCGTGCCGGCCCCGGTTGGCCGCTGCGTTGCCGACGCTGAAGACGCTTGGCGCGCCGCGCAAGAGCTGGGCGGACCTGTCGTGGTGAAGCCGCAGTTCGGCAACCAAGGCCGCGGCGTGGCGACAAATCTGACCTCGCGCGAACAAGTCATGGCCGCCTACGCGTCGGCCCGCGAGGAAGAATCGACCGTGATGGTCGAGACGTTCGCTCCCGGCGACGATTACCGCCTGCTGATCATCGGTGGCCGCCTGGTGGCCGCGGCTCGTCGCGAACCGGCGCAAGTCGTCGGCGATGGCATTCATACAATTCTGGAACTGATCGACCGGATCAACGCCGACCCGCGCCGGGGCGAAGATCACTCGACGTCGTTGAGCAAAATCAAGATCGACGCGATCGCGACGGCCGTGCTGGACGAACAAGGCTTTGAGCCGACGTCTGAACCGCCGCGCGGCGCCCGCGTGCTGATCCGCCGCAACGCGAATCTCAGCACCGGCGGAACCGCCAACGATGTGACCGAGCGGGTGCATCCCCAAGTTGTGGCCCGCGCGATCGAAGCCGCGAAGATCGTCGGGCTCGATATTGCCGGTATCGACATCGTGGCGACCGACATCACCAAGCCTCTCGAAGAACAAGCTGGCGTGATTGTTGAAGTGAACGCGGGCCCCGGTCTGCGGATGCACATCGAACCATCGGCCGGTTCGCCGCAGCCGGTCGGTCAGGCGATCATCGACATGCTTTTCGCCCCGGGCGAAACAGGACGCGTGCCTGTGGTTGGAGTGACGGGCACCAACGGCAAAACGACCACCACGCGTTGCATCTCGCACATTTTGCAAGCCGCGGGTCGCCATGTTGGCATGACCTGCACCGACGGTATCTACATTGATCGCCGGCGGATTGAGACGGGCGATTGCAGCGGACCGCAAAGCGCTCGCAACGTGCTGATGAATCCGAAGATCGAAGCCGCGGTGCTCGAAGTCGCTCGCGGCGGTATCCTTCGCGAAGGCTTGGGCTTTGACCTGTGCGATGTTGCCGTCGTTACGAACATGGGCGAAGGCGACCACCTGGGCCTGGCCGGCATCACCACGACCGAAGAGATGGCCGTGGTCAAACGCTGCGTGGTCGAAGCCGTCGCCCCGACGGGTTGGGCCGTGCTAAAGGCCGACGATCCGCTCACGGCCGTGATGAGCGTCAAATGCAAGGGCCGCACGATTTACTTCGCGCAGGACCCGAAGCAATCGGTTCTCGCGACTCATCGCAATCAGGATGGCCGGGTCGCTTTCGTGCAAGACAAGATGCTGGTGCTCGCGCAAGGCGAGACGATCTATCTGCAGATGCCACTGGTCGATATTCCCATCACTCGCCAAGGTCGGGTCGGTTTCATGGTCGAAAACGCCTTGGCCTCGGCCGCCGCTGCCTGGGGACTGGGAATGTCGGCCGCTGAAATTCGCGCCGGGCTGGCCAGCTTCAGCAACGACGCCGACATGGCGCCGGGCCGCTTCAATATTCTCAGCGTTGGCGGCGCGACCGTGGTGCTCGACTATGGGCATAACGTTTCGGCCCTGCAGGCGTTGATTGACGCCATTGCGTCGTTCCCGCACGAGCGTCGAATCGTGGTCTACTCGGCCGCGGGTGATCGTCGCGACGCGGATATGATTCGTCAGGGTCAGATGCTGGGCGATCATTTTGACCGCGTCGTGCTTTACGAAGATCAATACACTCGCGGTCGCGCGGATGGCGAAATCATGGCGCTGTTGCGTCAGGGACTGGCCAAGGGAAGCCGCACCAAGGCGATTGAAGACCATCGAGGCGGCAATCGCTCGGTCGAAGCGGCGCTCGAAGCATTACGGCCCGGCGACCTGCTCTTGGTGCAAGCGGACGTGATCGAGACGACCATCGATTTCGTGCGCGAGTACCTGGCCTCGCATCCGCATCTGACCACGCCTGCCGGCGAGAACGAAGACGAAACGGTCGCCACGCCCCAACCGGCGCCGGTGATGGTCGTCGAACGCTCCGTCGAACGAGCGAGCGCGTTCTTTAGCGCACGCCGGGCGCCGTAACGCGGAGATCTCTACCATCACGGCCGGAAGCTCAGTCGATCGCTCAACGAACGACCGAGCAATTAGTAGCCCCAAGACGGGCGCCGTGCGATTGTCCTTGCGCTATTTGCGGTTCCGTCCTATTATTGCGGCGCCGCAACCGCCGGCGCCTTCACGTTGCGCGCCTTCAGCGATAGAACGGGCGACTCGCCCGATGGCACGCCTGTCGAGCCGTCGCCGGCGACGTAGTGATTCAAGAACTCGAGCGACAGGCGTTTGACGATCGGATCGGCCGCAGCGCGGTCAACGCCTTCTTCCAATATCTTGTCTTTGCGGACCATTCGCGCCAGGTTGGTAAACGTGGCGTTGTTGAAGCAGAAGTGCGACCCGCCTTCGATCGTGGCCAAAAACGTCGGTCCGCCCAGTTCCTCGAATAGTGGCAATTGGTGCTTCTCGAGCGGCAGAATCCGATCCTGCGTTCCGGCGAAGATCAGCACCGGGATCTTGATTTCGGTCAGACTCTTGGGCGACAACAGGGGCGGCCCGATCGGCGCGTAGGCAATTACCGCCTTCACTCGCTCGTCTCGATGCGAAAAATCTCCTTGTTCGAACTTCTTGCCGAACATTTTGCTCGCCTCCTTGGCGTCGACCGTGGCCCCGGCCAGCACCATGGCCGTGTAAGCGCCAAAAGAGTGGCCCGTCGCGCCCATGCGTTGCGGATCGATGTGCTGGTGCAGGCGATCAGCGGTGTCGCCATTGCGTTCAAGCAGGCGGTCAATCACAAAGGAGCAGTCGTGTGGGCGATCAATGCCTGACTGCATGCGGTGATCGTCGCGGTTATCGAAGACGGTATTGAACTGATGGTCCGGGGCAACGACCACGTAACCGTGGCTGGCCCAATGTTCGGTCAGGTACGTCGACTGCTGCCGGGTTGCGCTAGCGCCGTGCGAAAAAATGATCAGCGGAAACTTTCCATCGGCGCACGGAGCGTCGCGCTTAGTCCCAGTCGAGGAATCATCGGCGGCCCGCGTCACCGGGTACCAGACGTCGCTCGTCAGGCGACGGTTGTCGCGCGACGAGTCACGCAGATCAAGCCGCGAGATGCCGACGGCGTACTTGCCGGGCGCGTCAGGCGCAGCCTGCACGGCAGCCGCGGCGAAAACGATGGACAGGAGAACCGAGGTCATGGCGGGAACTCACTGGTTGAAAGGACAGGCGCGGAGTGGCGGAGCCAGGCGTCGAGCAACATTGTAATCTGGATGTCTTTGCAAATCTCGCCGGGCAGAGTTAAAGTCAATTTGCTTCACACACAGGCGCCCTGCTCCTGTCTCGGCGAAAGCCAATTCAGATTTAAGGCTGCTTATTCCCTCTCCCCGACGTGGCTCCTTCTCCTACTGGCGAGAGTGTCTAGAACTCTCGAATACCCATGCCAACTTCAATTTTCATTTCACTGCCCGTCAAAGACCTGCAGAAGGCGAAGGCATTCTACGAGGCGCTCGGCTACAAGAGTAACCCTCAGATGTCGGATGAAACCGCAGCGGGCATCATCATCAGCGACACAATCTCTGTGATGTTGGCCACGCATGCGAAGTTCCAGGAGATCTCGCCCAAGCCACTCTCCGATGCGACGAAGTTTTGCCAGGTCTTGCTCAGCCTCACTTGCGAGAGCCGTGAAGAGGTCGATGCCTTGGTGTCGAAGGCAGTCGCCGCCGGAGGAACGAAAGCGCATGAGCCCGAGGACTATGGCTTCATGTACCAGTGCGGTTTCTACGACCTCGACGGTCATGGGTGGGGACTCACGTGGATGGACCAGAGTAAAATCCAATGAGCCTGAAGGTGGCGCCTTCTCGTTGCTGAGAATATTGACACGTTGAACTTCTGTAGATTGCCATAATCAACGACCAGCTTTCAAAATTGCTCTCCGAACAATCTCCGACGATCGGCAAAGTCGACGAACACCGCTAGTCGGTTAGTGCGTTATTTGGCTAAGAAGCTGTTTCAAAACGTCGAGGACTGTCCCCCTGCATGTGCGTTTTGAAACATCCTTTAAGAGACCGACGGTTTCATGGACGGTATCGGTGGAAGTGGACGGAATTCCTGGTAGAATCGGGAATCGTTAGAAGCAGGGAATCGCTCAGTCGATCCCCTGCTCATCCCACCCTGCGGGCGTAGCTCAGTTGGTAGAGCGCTAGCTTCCCAAGCTGGATGTCGACGGTTCGAGTCCGTTCGCCCGCTTTTTTGTCGTCGACTGATTTGTCGGATTTGGCTGATCGCCTGGCTTGGCGCCGCTGGTGCTAAGCTTTGCTTGGCGGCGCTAGTTCTGCCAAGGCTGCCGTCATCTCGGCCTGCCACTGTGGGTGGCGTTGGAATGAGAGTTCGCCGCCCATGGCCGCGCGCCAGGTGGCCCACATTTCGTCTTCCAGTTCCGAGCGAATGTCTTCGTGCTCGTCGGTTGGCGCGTCCAGCCGGACCAATAGCACCCAGGTGTAGCCGGGCTGCCCGTCGGCGATGTCGCCGCCGCCGAAGCCGAGTTCTTCGGCGTCGTCCTCTTCGGCGATGAATTCCTTGACTGCTTCCGACACGATTCCAGATGCGCCATTGTGCGAGTAGCCGTCGTGGCCGAAGGCGACCAGCAGGCGATCATGCCACAAGATGGCGCCGCGCGGAGCGTCGAACGCCCGGGCGTGAATGAAATTCGCCACGCGCTTAGCTTCGGCGTTCCAATTGGGGTGGCTCATTGTTTTCGACTCTCATTATCGGGGGGCTTTGCGCTCGTCGAGGCTGCCGCGCTCAATGTCCTTCGACAAGTCGTCGGCCGAGGGCCGAGAGATCGTCGCGCGAAAAGACGCTGATGCAGGCCAAAAAATCCCCGCGGGCGTAATCCGGGTTTTTCGTCTTAAAGAACCGCACTTCCGGCGCGTCGCGCTCTTCGGTCGCCGGATCGAGACGCTCTGGTCGCACCGGGGTCTGCTCGACGAGTGAAATGATACCGCGCGCGGAGTCATATTCCTGCCCGAATTTTGCCGTGGCCAGCGCATCAAGACGGGCTTGCGCCGCGGCCGGCGTTGGTCGATCATGGCGTGGATAGTACTCGCGAAAAATTCCGGCCAACAGTCGATAGCTGCGGTGCGTGGCGGTGCACAGCAACCAGTAGAGCGGCGTTGGCGCCACGCGGTCGGCTTGTGAAAAGGCGTACTGCGCCCAGACGCTAAGCCACGCGCTCTCGCCCCAGAATTCCGGCTCGATCACCGTGTCCCCGGCGAAGAGGGCCAGAACGGGCTCACCATCAACGACGGCCGTTAGCCGTCCGATTGTCGAAAATCCGCGCAGTTCGCCTTGCGGTACATCGGTCATGACGACGACCACGTCCTTCTCGTCCAGATCGGCAAAGAAGCGCGACTCGGAAACATTCTCGAAATGTCCGGACATGATTTCGAACATTCGCATCCGCTCCGCGTCGGTTAGTTCGGCCACTGGGCGGACTGCGGCCGACATTCGCGGGGCAGGCCGGGCGGGCGTTGATTCATCGTGCGCCATGATGGACTACGCCGGGGGCGCCTGGATGCTTGCGGCGCCGTTCGGGTCGACTTCGCAACGAAAATCCTCGAACTTACCGGACGCGCTGCGCGGAATCTCCGGGACATACGTCAGCTTCAGTTCGAAGCGATGCCCCACGGCTTGCGTTACCCAACCGTGCAACAGGTTGGCCTCGGCCTGGGTGAACGCGCGCGGCGCGACGAGCAACATTTCCATTTGCTCAAGCGAGCGCTGAATGAGTTGAAACTGCTGGATAGGCGGAAAGTTGTCGAGCGCGTCCGTCCCGGACAATTCGATCGAGGGCCAGCGCCGCTCGCCACCGGGGAGCACCGCCATATTGCGTTGCCGACCGAGAATGCGGTTCAGCACTGGCAGACCGCGCCCGCAGCGACAGGGCAGACCGACCTCGGCGTAGTCGCCGATCTCGTAACGTAACAGCGGCAAAGCAAAATTGTGCAGGCTGGTTACGACCATGCGTCCGATCTGGCCGGGCTCGCAAGGCTGGTTCTTGTCGTCGAGCACTTCGACCAGCACGTTTTCTGACTGAACGTGGTAATGCTCGTGCTCCGGGCATTGCAGCGCGAGATAGCCAACTTCCTGCGAACTGTAGATGTCGACGACCTTCAGGCCCCACACGTCCCGGCATTCTTCGCGGATCCGCGGTTCGACCAGCTCGCCGAAGGTTCGCACTTCGCGCAGCCGCGAGAGCCGGTCATCGCGCGGGCCGATTCGCCGGACGAGCGCCGAGACGTTCGAGGGGTACGTGAGCAGGTAATCGGGGTTTTCGCGAATCAGCCAATCGGCCTGTTCTGCCACCGTGCTGTGGATGTTGAGCATCACGCTGGGGCCGGTGTCCATGATGCCGCGCGTGGCGGGCCCCCAATCTTCGGCCGTGATCCCCGCAGGCGGCAAGCCAACTTCGGCCGCCAGCGAGCGGATCGCGGCGAGCTTGCCACCGGCGACGCGGCGATGCCAGACATGATCGCGTAGCGTGCAAGCGTTCCAATAGAGTTGCGTGACGCCGGTGCCGATCGTCATCACCGGGCGACCGGTCGAGCCGGACGTCATCATCCGCGAGCGCGGGCCATGCTCGTCCGGCACGGCGTTGCTGTGGAGCGTTTCGCCAGCGGCTTGTATATCGCCGCGCGTCAGCAGCGGGATCTGGCGCCAGGTGTCGGGGCCGGTGATTGCTTCCGGGGGCAGACCGGCGGCGTCGAGCCGCTGACGATAGAAAGGCGTGGTTGCGTAAGCGTGCGCGAGCAGTAATCCGAGCTGAGGGATCTGTCGCTCCTGGATTTCTGCGGGCGACAGCCACTGCGTCTGTTCGAACTGAAACTGCATCGCCATCAATTGTGAGGCGAACGGCCCCGCAATTCCGGGCCAGGCGATTCCGCGGACGGTGCTTTTGACGTTCAACATCGGAGGATATAGGCCGCGGGGCGCGCGGGGTTTCGTCTGGGCGCCACCCAGGCGATAGGCTTGGGTGGAAAACGCGAGTCTCGGTTCACGCTCATCATAGCTGAGCGTCGAGCCGTTGTCGCGCAATGGCAAAGCGCCCTCACGAGGATTGCAATGTCCGGAAGAAGAGGGGCGTTCTGGCCGACTACAGGGTATCGGTCAGCGTCTCGCCAGGTTTCACGCGGTGCGTCGTATCCTGGCTGAAACGGTAAAGCAACCAGTTGGCCTTGCCGTTGGTATCGCTGAAGATGTCGTCGATCGCCCCGTCGTCAAAAACGGTCTGGCCGGTTTGGAGATAATTATTTCCGTTGAGGCGATCGGCCGTTCCGACGCCGGTGATGTTGGCGATTTTTTGCTCGTAGGTGTGAACCGAGGTCCATTCGCTAAGCACGGAGAGCAGCGCGGCCTCATTCAGCGAAGTGCTACCGCCGATCAAGACACTGCCGTGGCCACCTTCGACGCCATCGACAATCTGCGAGGCGTACACCGTGTCGGCTCCGCCCCCGGCGACGATCACATTCTGGCCACCTTCACCGCCGTTGCCGGCCGGATTGCTCGACGTGACCAGGTTCGCGCCAAAATTCCCGTAGATGATGTCGTTGCCGGATCCACCCACGATCAGGTTGTTGCCGCCACTGGCGCTCTTGCGAGCCAGGACGTCGTTGCCGTAGATCGTGTTATTGCCGTTGCCGGCGATGATCACGTTGTTGCCCTGGCGGCCTTCGCCGCCGTTGGAACCGCCGATAAGAATATCGCCGCCATTGCCGCCGTACAGGGTGTTGTTGTTGGCGCCGCCGTCGAGCGTGACCTTCGTCGCCAGGCCCGCGGCGTCTAGCGTGTCGTTGCCGGCGTTGCCATAGGCAATCAAGCGACCGGTTACGCCACTAAAAACCTGTTCGTTGTTGACCGCGACTCCGTTCAGTACTTGCTCGCGCACGCGAATTGTGGTGGGATCCACCTGCTCGAACTTCACGGTGTCGGCGGCGCTCGTCCCGCTCCAGACCAGATCCGTCAGCAATGGGTTGTCGGCATTCGCGCGAAGTCGAATGGCGTCGACCTGCACTCCCTGTGTGGCCGAGGCGCTGATGCCGCCGTCGGCGTCCGTTGCTGTGACACTAACTACGAACGATCCGGCGACATTGTACGCATGCGCAGGCTGTAAGCCGCTACCGCCGGTCAACACCAGCAATGGTGAGCCGTCCCCCCAGTTCACTGTGAATGTAAAGAGTGCTTGGGCATCAATCAGCGACGGGTCTGTCGCCGTCAAGGTCATTATGACCGAAGTTCCACGCAGGGCCGACGTGGGACCACTGACTCCAAGCGTTGGAGCGGCGTTGTTGACGGTGAGTGACGTGATCGCGGAGTCTGTGACGCCGCCATCCCCATCGTTAACGCGTAGTTGCACGTTGAACGAGTTGGGGCCATCGTAGATACCGAGCGAGATAAGGTGCGTCCACGTCAACGTTGGCGCTGCGCCGGTGGCGTCGCCGAAGACTCCGTCACCGTTGACGTCCCACGAGTAGGTGAGCGGATCGGCGAGCCCGGCCGGATCGACGCCGAAGCCCAGCAGACTGAGGCTTCCGCCTTCGTTGATCGTGTAGGGTCCGCCCGCGTCGGCGGTCGGAGCGGCATTGGCGATCGATAATGGGATTGGCGCCGAATAGGTCACGCCGCCGAGGCCATCATCAACGCGCAGCCGCAACAGGTAAGCGCCGTTGTCGACGATGCCGATCGCCACCAGGTTGCTCCAGGTGAGCGTAGCCGTGTCGCCCGCGGCGTCGTCGTACTGGCCATCCGCGTCAAGATCCCAGGCGTACGTAAGCGGGTCGTTGTCGGGGTCGGTCCAGCCGGTCGCTTGCAGGAACAGCGAGCTCCCTTCGTTGATCGTCAAGGGAAGCTGGTTTAGCGGATCGACGGGAGGCCGATTCAGATTGACCGTGAGCGTGCTGGCCTGGCTGACGCCGCCGTCCTTGTCAGTGGCTGTCAGGTGAACGGTCTTGGCGCCGGATGTGGTAAAGGTGTGCTGCACCACCGTGCCGCTAGCGCCTTGCACGGTTTGCACGTCACTGCCGTCGCCATTCCAATCGATATGGAAGGTGAAGCCGGCGGCCTGGTCAACGCTCGACGGATCGCTGGCCAACAATGTGAATGATAGTGGCTGGTTGAGCGCGCCGCTGGTCGAACCATTCAGCGTGGCGGTGGGCGCGACGTTGACTACGGTAATGGTGAATTGAGAACGATCGGGCAGCAACGGCGTGCCGTTATCCCAAACGGCGACCGTGACTGGTAAGGCGCCGCTGCTCTGGTCCGTCCACACGCCGGAGATGGCGCCGGTGTTCAGGTTGATTGCCAACTGCGCCGGCTTGGTTTCGAGATAATACTTCAGCGTTTGGCCAACGTCCGGATCACTCGCCAGGGCCTGAAGCGAGAGCGGCGAACCCTCAGGGATGACCAGGTCGTCAATGGGCTGCAATTCTGGAGGGTTGTTCGTCGGCGGATTTCCCTTCAAATAGACGCCGGTCGAAACCTTCATGTCTCCCATCGGAGTGGCGATCGTCAGCTCAATGTAATAGGCCGTGTAGCCAGCCGCGGGCGTTGGAACATTGCCGCGATAGACTCCGCCACCAAGGTCGTTCAGAGTCGACGACGTAAAGATGTCTCCCACGTACGCGTTGCGGAAATCACGCTTGCTGGCGTTTGTCGCTTTCCAGAGGGTCGCGTTCACCACAGTTTCATTTGTGATGACTTCAATCGTGCCGTCGGCAAGCTGATGGAAGTCGTATTCTGGAAGCGGCTGGTCGGCCAGCATCATCGTCATCGCCAACAGCGAGTCCGCGATTTGATCGATGCTTTGCGATCCGTGCCCAGAGTTGGGGAAGTAACGTATTGCCTTGGGCCCTGGGAGTTGGTCGTAGTAATACTTCCAACTGTCCGGCACAAAAAACTCGTCGCCGCTCGCGTTCAGAATCAACTTGGGGAGCGTCAATCGATCCAGATAGGAGTACGGATCGACGATGTGCGTTAGCTCATCCATTCGATCCAAACCAAAATTGTTGACGTTCAGCACACCGGCGGCCACGTAGTCGTTTACAGCGGCGGCAAACGCGCCGTTGTAAAACGCGTAATGATGGGCAAAGCTCTCTTCGGTATTTAGCAAGTCGGCGACGATGGGAATCTCAGCCGAGACGCGCGGATCCGCGGCGCTAGCCAGCCAAGTTGTCCAACCGCGCTTTGATCCTCCAGTGACAACGAACGATTCGAGGTCGATATTGCCGCCCAGCGGCGAGTTCAAGAACGAAATTGCCGTGTCCATAGCGCGCATCGCAGCCCGCGTCATCGGCAGATTAAGAATCCAGGTGGAGTCTCCGGTCTGAAGGTATTTCGCCCACGAGTAGGCGATGATCTGGTCTTCCGTGCGAGAAGAACTTTCACCGGCAAATTTAAGTGGTTGGCTCGGCACTGCCATCAGGTCGATAAACACCGACCCTGCGCTTGCGGCGAGTGGTCCGGCGTAGGCGTCGATGTCTGCATTGACGGTCGGAGTTGTGGTGAACGAGCCGCCGTCAATAAACAACAAGGCCTTGTTGTTCGTAACAACATTCGGCACGTAAACCGCCATCCAATGTTGCCAGAGTGGCTTGTCGACTTCGGCCGCGGAGCGCCACGAACCAGAGACGAGTAGTACATCGTAACGGATGAACCCGTCGCCGATGACTCGATTTCGAATCGTCCACGAAGCTGTGGGATCGACCGCATTGACGTAATCGTCCAAGGCAGTCCGCTGACCGGGGGCAAAGACGGTCGTGGCAACTGTCGTCTCATCCGTCGCGCCGGCGAGGTCCTGCGCAATAATCGTAATGAAATAGCGATCGGGCGTGACGCCGGTCGTATTCCACGTGAAGGCGCCCGTCGTCGAGTTGATCGTCGCTCCGGCCGGAGACCCTGGGGCCAGGCTGTAGGTCAGCGTATCGATGGCCGAGTCCGCGTCGTCGGCCTTGGCCGTGAATGCGATCGTGCCGCCGACGTCGGTAATTTGGTTGGTAATCTGCCGCATGACCGGCGCGTCGTTCACAGCACTGTAGCGGCGAGCGAACACGCCCAGTGTGGTTGTGCCGCCGGTGGTTTCCTGCCCAGGACTTTGCCAGGCGAGCAGAAAATCACCGTCGCTTTCCATGCCGATCGACGGATTATTCTGGGCGCCTGTCGTAAACGTGTTCGCGATGAATTCATTGCCCGTCGGCGCGCCGGCTGCGGTAAACTGGCGCGCGACAACGGCGTCGCTGTTGCCGTCTTGCAGCGCGCTTTGCCAGGCGATCACGAATCCGCTATCACCGGCCGATGTGATGCTGGGGTTGGTCTGATCGCCGGTTGAAAATTGATTGGCAAGGAACTCATTGCCAATGGCCGCGCCGGCGCTATCGTATTGTCTGGCTACAATGGCGCTGCCACTCGTGTCTTGCAGAGCGCTTTGCCAGGCGATCACAAACGACCCATCGGCGTTTGCGGCGACTGATGGATTGTTTTGGTTGCCGGCAGTCGTCTGATTGACAATAAACTCATTGCCGAGCGAGGATCCGGTGGGACCGTATCGCCGCGCAACGACCGCGTCGCTACTAGCGTCCTGCGCGGCGCTTTGCCAGGCGATGACCACGCCCGCGGCGCTAATTGCAATCGATGGGGCCTGCTGATTGCCGGTGGTGAACTGATTGACCAAGAAAGGGGCTGTCGTTCGCGCGGCTCCGGTCGAGTCGTATAAGCGAGCGTAAACGCCCGTGCCGCTACCGTCGCCAGAGGAGCTTTGGAAGGCAATTGCGAAATTTCCGGTGTCGTCCATCGCGACTGCCGGCGCGAGCTGATCTCCGCTGGTCGCTGTGTTGACGCGGAAGTCAGTCGTCGTCAGCGGCGTGCCGTCGTAACCGAAGCGCCGCGCGTAGATGCCATAGCCGCTGCCATCGCCCGCGGTTGTGGAATTGTTTTGCCAGGCGATGACGAAACCACCGAGCGAATCCATCGCGATGGCCGGGGCGCCCTGGTTTAAGTTGGTTGTCGCGTTGGCGCGGAAGGCTGCGCCGACTTTGGCGCCGTTGAGATCATAGCGCTGCGCGTAGACCCCCTCGCCGCTGCCATCTTCGGAAGCGCTGACCCAGGCGATGACGATCTGCGTGCTATTGGGATTCGAGCCGACAACGACCGACCGCTGGTCATTGGTGACTGCTGTGTTGACCTGATACTCGGCGCCGAGCGTTGTCGCCGAGAGCATCGAGCGCACTTCAAGTGGCTCCAACGCCAACCGACGTAAACGATTCGCACAAGAACCCAGATTTGCCGCGGTCTGATTCAGGCCAACTCGCGCGATCGTGCGCGAACGCCAACTCGGTTGTCGTCGTGACAAGGTGTGGTTCCCAGGCCCCGGATTAAGATCACGGCTTCCAGGAACGGACCGAGAAGCGCGGCATATGCCATTAATCTGCGGTCAGTCTATCTAACGATCTCGTTAGGGGCAACGAATTTGCGACCGAATTCTTCGGAATGAGCGATGCGCCAATCGGGCGCTTATGTGAGGATGGATCGCCGGGGCAAACCCGGTACGATTGCGATGGCCCAAAGGATGGCAGCCGCCTCGCCAATCGCCCACAATCTGAGATCGTCGCATGGATGAGTTCTTGCAAGAGTTGACTGGCGACTTGCCAACCACGGCCGGGTTTTTAAAGGTCTTGTTCCGGCTCAGCCTGGCCGCGGCGGCCGGCGCGCTACCAGGCCTGCAGCGTGAACGAGTCCACGTTGCCGCCGGACTGCGGACCCATATGTTGGTCTCACTGGGCGCGGCGATCTTTGTCCTGGCAGCGCTCGATAGCGGCGCCACGATGGACGCGACCACTCGTGTCATCCAAGGGCTGGCCACGGGCATAGGCTTTGTTGGCGCCGGCGCGATCTTGAAGTCTGGCGAGAACCAGCAAGTTCATGGACTGACAACGGCCTCGAGCATCTGGCTCACGGCCGGGCTGGGCACTGCCGCCGGAATCGGTCGCATCTGGCTGACGATCTTTGGCAGCGTGTTGGCGCTGATCATCTTATCGACATTGCGACAGTTCGAACGCCACGGCGAAACCCTGGGCGCCCCACCGAAAGTTCCGATCGACGTCGACCCGGATCGAAGTTAGCGCTTCCACTGGATCACTTCTTTGCCATTGCGCGTAAATAAGGCGCGCAGGTCTTCGACACTCAGATCGAGCGGGACTTTTTGAACGCTGCCGTCGCAGAAGAGCGCCACGAAGGCCTTGGGCGTCATCTTGCCGAGCCCTTTGAGGGGCGTTTCAGCGTCGTACTTCAGATCTTCGGGTTTGGTCCAGACAACGGCGCGGTCGTCATCGGCTTCGACCACCATGATGGTGTTCGAAGTTCCGTCGGCGATCGCGGCAAATCCGACAGGCTTCGGCCCCTCGAAGACAGATCCCTTGCCATCGGCCGCCAGATAGACGGTGGTCCCCTTGGCGCCCTTCTGTCCGGGCGACCGGAACACCTCCGGCATTTTTTCGATCAGCTTTTTGTTGTGTTCGCTATCCCAGGGCTCGTCGAGGTGGAACTCCTTGTGCAACTCCGTGCCACCTTCGATGAACGGCAACAGTGTTACGCGCCAACTCAAAAGTTGCTTGCCCTCTTTATCGAGCCTGGCCGGCGGTGGAAATTTGTTGTTCACATCGTGGTAGGTATGCATTGCCAGGCCGATCTGCTTCAGATTCGTTGTCGTATTCTTGGCGCCGCCGCCGGCGAACCGAACCACGGCCGGTCGAATCTCAACGACCGCCGGAGGGGCTTCCGGCGGCGCCGCGGCAGCGGGACGGGCACCGGCGACCGGCTGAGCCGCAGGCGTTGATGTCGCCCCGAGCATGATGACTCCGAGACCCGTCGAGACAACGTCGAGTGGCAACTTTGCGTGCAGCGACAACTCTTTGTCGTTCTCCTTGATCTCGATCTTGTCGAGCAGGGCTTTCGTGATTCGCCGGGCGTAATTCGCCATTGCCGTGTGCATCTCGCCTGGCGCGCCACTATCGAGATTCGGAACGATTTGCGTTTCGACGTATTCGCGCGCGCGGTCTTTTGCCTGTTCGGCCAGCTTTTTCAATTCCTTGACGTCATTTGCGTCGCGCGCGCCAAGCGTCAGTTGCAAGTCGAGATCGGTGCGCACCTTGACAGACGCTTCGATGCTGGTGACCAATCCAGGCAATTGCAGAAATTCGTCGAACACCGGCGGCAGATCGGGATAGGCTTGCAACCCCAGCACGATCAATGGGGCCAGCTTTTCGAAGTCGATCGCGACGGAAAGATCGCGAGACATGTCCACTCGCCGCAGCAGGCGATGAAAACCCGTTTCTTGTGGTTTGGCGGAGAGCATCTTTTTGAGATACGTCTCGTTGCTGGCGATGACCAATGTCCGCTCGTCCGTAAACGCCACGGTGATCGACTGCTTTTGGCCGGAGCGATAGCGATAGTAATCGACCCCCTCGAATTTGACCCCGTTGTTGTTGAGACCGAGGTGATTGAAGACCTCGCTGACTGGAATTGGCTGCGAAAAATAAAGGACCGCGCCCATGCTCGGTTCGTTGATCGTCCAGCCTTCAAGTCCAATGAAAAAGACGGCCAGGTTGACTTGCGCGGGGTTGATGCCTACCGACCGGTCGGCGGCCGACGTGAAAAGCTCCCAGGGCAGAATCTCCAACTCGGGCAGCTTCATCGTCCGTTCTGGATGCATGACGAAGCCAAAGACGGCGTCGCGCGGAATATATTCAAGCTTGAGCTGCTCAGCGGCGCGGGCCGAAAGGGGCGCCATGACCGCCAGCAAAGCAGCCGCCACGCATGTGAGCAATTTCCGTCGAGCGGGACGCGCTCTCCCCTGCCCTGCCGGGACCTGCTGTCGGCCGTAATCGCGATTGTCAAAACGTGTGCGTAGGCTAGCTGCGTCGCGCATCATCGGTCCCGCCCTTGAAGAAGTGCCCTTAAAGAAATGCCTGTCAGAGATCCGCCCCCGGTATTGCGACGCGGTCATTTTGATCGTTCGCCAATCGGCAATCAATGGGAAAGCGATTGTTTATCGCCCCCCATCGCTCGATTGCGATTCAGCTGCTGGTGCGCCAATCGGATTACGGACTCGTTACAGAAATGGTTTTGGCGCTACCATAGGAAGATGTTTCAAAACGTCAATGCAGGGGGATAGTCCCCAGTTTTTCTCCGCTACCCTGCGAAAAATGGGGACAGTCCCCGACGTTCTGAAACATCCTTTGAGTCGAATTACCCCAGTCTGCCAAAAGCACGCTCGTCGCCGACAGCTAGATTACGACGCTACGTATTTCGCCGCCATGCGTCATTCCTTGGTGAATAACGCATCCCAACTATTGATTTCGTTACGCCCGTCGCTTTCAATAATGTGCAGTTGGGCGACATTCAACGACCATCAGGTCGGCGGGATGTCGCAACATCCTCGTCAGGCTTGATCGGGAGTTCTGGCGTCGCGTGTGTGGTTGAGCGATTTGCTGCTGCGGGATTGTATGAACAAATGCAGTCACTCAGGCAACAAACAGGGAAACCCTGCGCGGGAAAATCGTTCGCGACATTCGTCTTACTAAAAAAGGGGTAAATCGTTTCGTCTGCAAGTCGAGAGGCAACGGAACAGACATCGTACGGCTCGCAGCTCTCTGTCAATGATCGGGACGACAGCGCTCTTGGGTTGCTGTGTGGGTCGCCATCAGTGTGCATGCACTGGCGTCGCTCGCGCGCGATCATGAGCAATATCGCATCGACAGGGCTCCGCCGAGACCTGCAATCGCTGCGCAAGCAGCTTTGGGGCCACGGCGCCGCTGCGCGTTAGGTAGGGACTGCCTGGGGTAGGTAGCGACGCGCCACTTCGCCTATGCGCGAGCGCGTCGCGGTAGTGACGAGGGCACGACTTGTCGTGCAGGCGCCACGATGAGGTCATTCTAACTTCCATCATTCGAGGATCCGCGCGCATGTCACAGACTTTGTCTTCGCCGTCGACGACCGAACGTTTGAGTGATTCGGACGTCCAGGCCATCGACCATCTGCGCGAGCTGTACGCCAAATTGCGAAAAGAGCTAGGACGCGTCATCGTCGGCCAGGAAGGCGTGATCGAGCAACTGTCGATCTGCCTGTTTGCCCGCGGCCATGGCCTGCTAATGGGCGTCCCCGGCCTGGCCAAGACGCTATTGGTCAGCAAGCTTGCCGAAACGATGTCGCTCAAGTTCAGCCGCATCCAGTTCACGCCAGACCTGATGCCGATGGACATCACCGGCACTGATATTCTGCAAGACACCGGCGGCGGCAAGCGCGAGTTCGAATTCATTCGCGGGCCGCTCTTTGCGAATGTCGTGCTAGCCGACGAGATCAACCGCGCCCCGCCAAAGACGCAGGCCGCGATGCTCGAAGCGATGCAGGAATACAAGGTCACCGTCGTCGGCAAAATGTCGAAGCTCGACCCGCCGTTCCTGGTCCTCGCCACGCAAAACCCGGTGGAGCAGGAAGGAACCTATCCGCTGCCCGAAGCGCAGTTGGATCGCTTCATGTTCCTGATCGAGCTCGACTACCCATCCGAGGCTGAAGAAATTCAGATCGCGCGCACCACGACAGGCGACGCCCTGCCGGAATTGCAGCACCTGATGACAGCGGCCGAGATCATCGACTTCCAGAATCTGGTGCGGCGCGTGCCGGTGCCAGACCATATCTACACCTACGCCGCGCGGCTCGTCCGGCAGACACGGCCATCCAGCCCCACGGCGCCGGCCTGGATCAAACCGCTAGTCTCCTGGGGCGCCGGCCCACGGGCGGTGCAGAATTTGATTTTGGGCGCGAAGGCTCGCGCGGCGCTGCTGGGAAGTTACATGGTGCGGCTCGAAGACGTGCAGGAAGTCGCCTCGCCCGTGCTCACGCACCGCGTGATTACGACGTTTACAGCGCAATCGGAGCGGATCGACGCAAAGGCGATCATCGCCCGATTGGTTAAGGAGTCGAACACGGAGAGTTAATGCGGGTGGTAGATGTGTCGAGTTGTGTTTGCGTCGAGCAGAATGGATGCCGTAGCCGGCCGATCACTTCCAGCAGAAGCGTGACCTGATGTTTCCGGACCACAAACCACGCAGCTTTCTCGACGCCGCGGCGCTGGCCCGCCTGGCCAGCGTGCCGTTCTTTGCGCGGCGGCCAATGTTGGGGAATGTTTCCGGGCGGCACACCAGTCCCCATCGCGGATCGAGCGTTGAGTTCGCCGAGTATCGGAAGTATGTGCCGGGTGATGACCTACGCCGGTTGGATTGGCGGGCCTTCGGCCGGACAGATCGCTTTTACGTCAAGGAATTCGAGGCCGACACCAACCTGCGGCTGTGCGTCGTGCTCGATACGAGCGGCTCGATGGACTTCGGCTCGACCGGCGTCACCAAGATTGAATACGCCCGCCGTTTGGCCGCTTCGCTTGGTTATCTGGCGCTAGAGCAAGGAGACGCGGTCGGTCTGGCGTGCGTGGCCAAGGGCATCGTTCGCAACATTCCGCCGCGGCGCAATCCGGCCCATCTTTCGACGATCTTCGACGTCCTGGAAGAGACTCGCCCCAAAGGCGAGACGCAAATTGCCGAAGTTCTGCACGAGATTGCCGAGACGGTCGCGCAGCGGGCGCTGGTGGTGATTATCTCGGACTTGTTCGTCGACCCCGACGTGCTGGAGGAGTCGTTGCAGCATTTGCGGTTCCGCAAACATGACGTGGCCGCGTTTCACTTGCTCGACCCGGCCGAGATCGCATTCAACTTTCGCCGGCCGACGCGATTCCTCGACATGGAAGGTGGTCCGGCGATCTTCGCCGAGCCCAACGAAATCGCCGATCGCTATTTCAAAGCGCTCGACCAGTACCTGGTGCGGTTGAAAGAAGTCGTCCTGGCCTCTTCGGTCGATTACCACCGCGTGTCGATCGACGAAAACTTTGAACAGGTCTTGATGCGGTTTTTAATTGGCAGAACCCGAGCGAGCGGCGTGCGATGAGCTTTTTACATCCACTCCTGTTGTTGGGTCTGCCGCTGGTCGCGCTGCCGATCATCATCCATCTCATCAATCAGCGCCGCTTCCAGACTGTCCGCTGGGGCGCGATGATGTTTCTGCTCCAGGCGAATCGGATGTCGCGCGGCTATTCACGGCTGCGGCAATGGCTGATCATGGCGATGCGGATGCTGGCCATCGCCGGACTGATCTTCGCTGTCAGCCGTCCCTTGGCCAGTGGCTGGCTAGGGCTGACCGCTGGCGGCCGACCCGACACAACGATCGTGCTGCTGGATCGCTCGCCCAGCATGCAGCAGTCCGGCACTGGCGCTGCGCAAAGCAAGCTCGAAGCCGCGCGGCGGCAACTAGCGGGCACGCTCGGCATGCTTGGGCCCGGCCGGCTCGTGTTGATCGAGAACACCACGAACCAGCCGATTGAGCTCGATTCGCCCGAGGCACTCGTGCAATCGACCAGCACGGAAAGTGTCAGCGCGTCGGCCGATCTGCCGGCCATGCTCGGCGCCGCGCACAACCATATCGAGGCCAATCAATCCGGCCGCACCGAGATTTGGATCTGCTCAGACCTGCGCGAAAACGACTGGAACAGCGACAGCGGGCGTTGGCAGACGATCCGCGACACGTTTAGTAAGTTTCCACAGGGGGTTCGCTTTTACCTGCTGGCTTATCCGCAGACGCCTGAAGGTAACGTCTCGGTCCGCGTTACCGACGTCCGGCGACAATCCGCCGGCGACGGCGCTGATCTGCTTGTCTCGCTCCGGCTGACTCGCGAGGGTGGTCAGCACGGCGCCGCCGCGACCAAGCAAACCGTGCCGATTCAATTCGAGATCGACGGCGCGCGTTCAGAACTTTCGGTCGAGATGGACAGCCCCGAATTCACGCTCAAGGAACATCGCATCCCGATCGAAAAGACGCGGCAGCGCGGTTGGGGGCGGGTTTCGATCCCGGCCGACGCCAACCTGGCCGACAACCAATTTTATTTCGTCTTCGATCAGCCGGCGCCGCGCAAAACGATCGTCGTTGCTGATGAACCGCAGTCGGCCCAGCCGTTGCGCTTATCTGCCGCCGTCGCGTCGGATCCCAAACTCGTGTCTTCGGCAGACGCGATCGACGCTGACCAATTGGCGAACGTCGAGTGGGACCAGATCGCGCTAGTCCTCTGGCAATCGCCATTGCCCGAGGGTGACAACGCGCGATTGATCCAGGAGTTTGTCGAGCGCGGCGGCCGCGTGATCTTTTTTCCGCCGCGCAACCCAACGTCGGCCGAATTGTTTGGCGCCCATTGGGAGAGCTGGGTCGAAAGTCCCCAAGAGGTTCCGGTAGATAACTGGCGCGGCGACTCGGACCTGCTTTCGCAAACGCAAAGCGGCGCCCCCCTGCCCGTCGGCAAGCTCGAGATTCGCGGTTACTGCAAGCTCGCCGGCGAACTGACGCCGCTGGCCATGTTGCGCGGCGGAGCGCCGCTGTTGGCGCGAGCGGCCACAAATCGGGGAGGCGTTTATTTCTGCGCCACCACGCCAGCCGCGGCCGATTCTTCGCTCGCCAACAACGGCGTCGTTCTCTACGTGCTCGTGCAAAGGGCCTTGGCCGATGGCGCCGCTGTGCTCGGCACCACGCGGCAACTCGTCGCTGGCGAAGCGAAAGACGATGACGCCACCACCTGGCAAGGGCTGGCCGCGCCGGATGGCGCGCTGTCGACAGAATATCCCTTTCACCAGGGCGCGTACGAAGCGGGCGAGCGACTACTGGCCGTTAACCGAGCATCGGCCGAGGATCAGGCCCCGGTGCTGGTCGATCGGCGCGTCGCCGAGCTATTCAAAGGGCTCGATTTCTCCCGCGTTGATGACCAGGCTGACGGCGCCGGCTCGCTCGTTCAGGAAATCTGGCGAATGTTCCTGATCGCCATGATCGCGGCGCTGTTGCTCGAGGCGCTGTTGTGCCTGTCGCGCCCCGCTCGGGCGCCGGGAGCGACCACATGAACATCACCCGCGCGCTCACGTTCGTCTGGACGCCAACGTCGCTGATCGTTTCGTCCGTTGCCATGCTGGCCACGGCCGCGATCTGCTTTATCTCGTGGCGGCGCAGCGGTTATCGCAATTCGCAAGGACTGCTCGAAGCGTTGCGTTTCGTGATCGTCGGCATGGCGATTGTCTTGTACAACCAGCCCGAATGGGTCGAGACGTATCGGCCGGAAGAGAAGCCAACGATTGCCGTGCTGTATGACAACTCGCCGAGCATGGCAACGCAAGATGTGACGAATTCCGGCCCCACCTCGGCCGCGCGGCTGCGGCGCAGCGAGGCGATTGCGCCGCTATTGGATCGCACGCCTTGGAATTCTGTGGCGGAAGAACTCGACGTCGATATCGAAGCCTTCAGCGGGCCTGACGCCAGCCAAGGGAGCGATCTGAACGCGGCGCTCACCAAGGCGATGGAAGAATATCCGAACCTGCGCGGAATTGTTTTCGCGTCAGACGGCGACTGGAACGAAGGGCAACCACCGGTGCAGGCCGCGGCCCGTTTGCGGTTGAAAGGCATCCCGGTGTTCGCGGTTCCAGTCGGCAGTCCGATCCGCATGCCGGATGTCGAACTACTGAGCCTCGACGCGCCCACGTTCGGCATCGCCGGCAAGAGCGTGCGGATTCCGCTGACGATTGAAAGCTCCTTGCCGCGCGAGTACGTCACGACTGTCACGCTGCGCACCTCCGACGGCGAAGAAGTCACCAAGGACGTCCGCGTGGCCCCCATGGGACGCACCACGGATTGGGTCATCTGGAAACCCAAGACGACGGGCGACTACACGCTCACGCTGAATGTGCCGCCCCACAGCGATGAGTTGATCACCGACAACAATCGCCTGACGGCGCCGATTTCGATTCGCGAAGAAAAGCTGCGCGTGCTGGTTGTTGAATCGGTCCCGCGTTGGGAATACCGCTATCTGCGGAATGCCCTCTCGCGCGATCCTGGCGTGGATGTCTCATGCCTGTTGTTTCAACCGGGGCTGGCCAAGGTCGGCGGCGGCAACAAGGATTACATCAAGGCCTTCCCGGACAAGCTCGAAGAACTCTCGAAGTTCGACGTCGTGTTCCTCGGCGACGTCGGTATCGAAGATGGCCAACTCACGGCCGAGCAATGCCGGCTGTTGAAAGGGATTGTCGAACATCAAGCGAGCGGACTGGTCTTCATGCCAGGTTCGCAAGGCCGGCAGTTCTCGCTGCTGGAAACTGAGCTCGGCGATCTTTGCCCAGTGGTTCTCGATCCGGCGCAGCCCGGCGGTTGGGGATCGCGCACGCCCAGCCACTTCGAACTCACTGAGTTGGGCCGCCGCAGCGTGTTGACCAAGCTGGCAGACACTCAGGATGACAATATTGACGTTTGGGAAGGCTTGCCTGGCTTTCAATGGTATGCCCCCATTGCTCGAAGTAAACCGGGTTCTGAGGTGCTTTGCGTCCATAAAGACGCCAGCAATGAGAACGGTCGCCTCCCCTTGCTGGTGACGCGAACTTTCGGTTCGGGTAAAGTGTTGTTCATGGGGACCGACGGCGCTTGGCGCTGGCGAAAGGGTGTAGAAGACAAGTACCACTACCGTTTTTGGGGCCAGGTCGTGCGTTGGATGGCCTACCAGCGCAACATGGCCAAGGGCGAAACGATGCGGCTCTACTACACTCCGGATCAGCCGCAGTTGCGGCAAACGCTCAGCATTCACGCCAACGTCATGGAACGGAGTGGCGAGCCGCTGCAACACGGTGAAGTCACCGCGCGCATCACCGCCCCTTCGGGCAAGTCGGAAATCGTCCGCTTGAATTCCGCGGGCGAAGAATGGGGCACGTTCGACGGACGTTTTCGCACAGCCGAGCCCGGCAAGCACGCGGTTGTGCTTTCTTGCAAACAAACAGGCGCCACGCTCGAGACCTCGTTCTTCGTCCAAGGTGGAGTGAATGAGCGTTTGGGCCGCCCCGCTCGGCGCGAAGTGATGGAAGAGATCGCGCGCGTCACAAACGGCAAAGTGATCGAGCCGGAAAAGATCGACGAAGTGGTGCGGGCCATCGCCGCGCTGCCAGAGCCGGCCGCCTCGGTGCGGCACGTGCAACTCTGGAGTCACCCAATCCCGGCCGCGGTGTTGATTACGTTGATGGGAGTGTTTTGGGCAGGAAGAAAAATGATCGGGCTGGTTTGAAGGGTTCTCGGCAAATCGTGTTTTCGCAGAGCGGAACTCTGCGTAGTCGTATAGCGTCCAAGTGGCAGGAAACCATCCGACGGTCGGAACAACTTTCAGGAGGGATGAGATGAGCTTCGTTCAATCCCAGGATTCGTTACGGCTCCCAGAGTCTCTGGAATCTCAGCTCCATGCGTTCCGACGCCTGGTCCGGCGGATCAAACTGGCCGAGGCGGTGCTGGGCGCCGTGTTTGGCGTGCTGGCCGCGTTCCTGTTGTTGTTTGCCGTCGATCGATTGTTCGAAACACCGGACAGCGTTCGCTATGTGCTATTCGGCGCCTGTGTGCTTGCCTGCGCCATTATCCCAGTGGCAATGCATCGCTGGATCTGGAAACAGCGCACGCTGGAGCAACTCGCCCGCTTGCTGGCGCGCCGCTACCCGCACTTCGGCGATGAGTTGCTCGGCATTATCGAGCTCGCGCACAATGATTCGGAACAGGCTCGCTCGCGCGTGCTGGTGCAAGCGGCGATCGAGCAAGTCTCGCGAGACGCCGGCCGGCGCGATCTTTCGGACGCCGTGCCAAACCCTCGCCACAAACTGTGGGCTGGCCTGGCCGCCGCGCCGCTGGTTGCCGTGGTCGCGCTGGCCGTGTTGTTTCCGCAGGCTGCGACGAACGCCTGGACGCGTTTGTTAGCTCCATGGAGTGACGCCGAGCGTTACACGTTCACGCAGGTTGAACCATTGCCGGATCGGCTCGTCGTGCCGCACGGCGAACCGTTCGAAATGGCGCTGAAGCTTTCCGATCAAACCGTTTCTCGCCCGGAAGAAGCAGCGGTCCGCTGGGAGAATCAGGCGCCGGTCGCTGCGCCGCTTGCTGACGACAAGTACAAATTCGAACTGCCGCCGCAATTGGAGCCAGGCACGCTTCATGTGCGCGTCGGCGACGCCCGAAAGCACGTACCGGTCGAGCCGCGGCTCCGTCCGGAGCTGACGGCCATCGTGGCAGATTACTCACTGCCGAAATACTTGGGCCGGGAGAAGCCAGTGCATAAAGACGTGCGCGGCGGTGTGATCTCACTCGTCAAAGGAAGCGACGTGAAGTTCACCGCCACGGCCTCCCGCGCGCTGGCTAGCGCCATGGTTGATGGTCAACCGCAGACGCCCACGGGCGAGAAAATCGCCAGTCCCTCGGTGAACGTAAACGCTTCACGCGTTGTGCAATTTGAGTGGCAAGACGACGCCGGTCTCGCCGGCAAGGAGCCTTTCAAGCTGACGTTAACCGGCCAGGACGACGAAGCGCCAACGCTCAGCTGCGAAGATCTGCCGCGCCAGAAAGTCGTGCTCGATACCGAGACGCTGATTTTCAAGGTCAAAGCCCGCGATGACTTCGGCGTGCGGCAAGTCGGCATCGAATGGAAGGGATTGCCTGACGTCGCGATCAGCAAGCCAGCCAAGGGGGAGCGAATGCTCTCGGCTGGCGGTCATGAAGTGGAAGAGATGGAAGTGTCCGGCGCTTTCTCAGCCCGCAACTTGGGCATTGAGCCACAGCCGATCGAGCTGCGCGTCTTTGCCGACGACTACCTGCCGGGCCGCAAACGGGTTTACTCGCCCGTCTTCGTGCTCTACGTCCTCAACGCTGAGCAACACGCGATCTGGCTGACCGAGCAACTCAGCAAATGGCATCGCCAGGCGCTCGAAGTTCGCGATCGAGAGTTGCAACTGCATGAAACGAACAAGCAGCTCCGCGATCTGACCGACGCCGAGTTGGACCAGCCGGACAATCGCCGCCGGATCGAGGCGCAATCTTCAGCAGAGCGCGCCAACGGGCGCCGGCTCTCGAACCTGGTCCTCTCGGGCGAAGACCTGGTCAAACAGGCTGCGCGAAATCCGGAATTCGGCGTCGGCCATTTGGAGACCTGGGCCGAAATGCTGCAGATTCTCAAAGACATTTCCGGCAACCGCATGCCGTCGGTGGCTGACTTGCTCAAGCAGGCCGCGCAATCGCCTGCCCAGGCCGCTGCCGGAGCCAAGACGAAGCAGGCGGGGCAAAACCGTGACACCGCGGCGGGCAAAGGATCGAACGCCGCGAGCGAGCCGAAGAAGGAAAAGCCACCGGTCCCTTCGGTCACGGATCACGAATCGTCGCAACTCGGCGCCGGCAAAAAGAAGGAAGAGGAGCCGGCCGAGGATAAGCCTTCGAAGCCAAAGGATCCGCGGCTGACGCTCGCGCAGACCACGCTGACGGGTCCACCGCAGAACAAAAAGCCGGCCCCGGGCGCGCCGCCGCGAGAAGCGGTCGACGAGGCGGTCCGTCAGCAGCAGGATTTGCTGGCCGAGTTCGAGCGGATCACCGAAGAGTTGAATCGCGTGCTGGCGAATCTCGAAGGAAGCACGCTCGTCAAGCGGCTGAAGGCCGCCTCGCGCTTGCAATACAGTGTCGCCGGTCGGATGTCGGACCAGGTGGGAGACACGTTCGGCGCCGTGCCGACGAACATTCACCGTAAAGGCGCCGACGTGTTGGCGGAACTGACGAAGCAGGAGGCTCAGAGCAGTGAGAACGTCTCGCTGATCATGGACGACATGCACGCTTACTTCGAACGGCGCAATTACGTCAAGTTCAAGACGGTGCTCGATGAGATGCGCAAGCTCGACGTCGTGGGCGAACTGCGGCAGCTCTCGGACGACATCAAAAAGGAAACCGGCGTCTCGATCGCGCAGTGTGAGTACTGGTCCGACACGCTCGACCGCTGGGCCGAAGACCTGGTCGATCCGGCCTGCTGTGGCGCTTGCCCCGGTGGCAAATCGAAGGGAAGCCTGCCGCCGTCGATCGTGCTCGAGGTGCTGCAGATTCTCGAAGCCGAAGTGAATCTCCGCGAAGAAACCCGCGTGGCCGAGAAAGCCCGCCCCGCGGTCAAAGCCCAGCAGCACGAGGAGCAAGCCCAAAACTTGTCGAAGACCCAGTCCGAGTTGCAGGAACGCGTCGTGAAGGTCAACCAGCGCATCAAAGAACTGCCGGACGCGCAAGAGGATTTCGGCAAAGAAATCAAATTGCTGGCAGCCGTCGCGCAAGTCATGGACGAAGCGACCGGCATTCTGGCTCGACCGGACACCGGCAAGCGAGCGATCGCGGCCGAGACCGAAGCGATCGAACTGCTGCTGCAGTCGAAGCGCATCAATCCCGGCAAGGGTGGCGGTGGCGGTTCGAACCCTGGTGGCGGTGGCGGCGGCACGACGAACGATTCGGCCCTGGCGCTCTTAGGCGTGGGCGCCAATCAGAAGGAAGTCCGCGAAGATCACGGGATCTCACAAGCCACGGGCGACACCGGCGAGAGCCTGCCGGAAGAATTCCGCGCCGGACTGGACGAGTATTTTAATCGCCTGGACCGGGAGCCGGCGCCGGGCGGGCAGTAATTTCAGATTGCGGAAAGCCGTAAAGTGATCGGCGCTAGCGTCGACAAAAGGAAAGCTGTGATGAACAACCTTTGGGCAAGTCGCCTCGCAGCCGGCGCAGTCGCTGGTTTATTGGTCATCGCCAGCGCGCGTCTGGGTTTTGCGCAGAAGCTGGTGATTGTCGGCCAGGCCGGGGCCGTGGATCAAAAGGCCGCAGCAGCGCCGGCGGCGGAAAACGCCGAGGCGCTGCAAAAGATCAGCCGCAAGCTCCTCTCGCCGGCCGATATTCAGGCCGACAAGAAGCCGCTGGCGAAGTTCGCCGAGGATCTTGCCAAGCAGTACGAGATCCCGATCCGGCTCGATGAGCCGGCTTTGAAAGCCGCCGGCGTAGCGATCAACGCGCCAGTCACGGCGGAGATCAAAAAGGGCTCGCTCGGCCAGGCGCTCTCGAAGGTGCTGAAAGAGCACAAGCTGCGTTGGGAGCTGCGTGATTCGGAAGTTGTCATCACCGGCGCTGCGAAGGTGGCAGCTCCGGCGGCGAACGTGGCCAACGCAGCAATTACTGGCACATTCACTATAGCTGTCGAAGCGGCTCCAGCCGAGGCGCCCAAAGTCGATCCGGAAATGCTCCAAAAGATCAGCCGCAAGATGCTGGCGGCGGCTGACATTCAGGCAGACAAGCAACCACTGGCAAAGTTTGCGGCAGACCTCGCCAAGAAATATGAGATCCCGCTGCGCGTTGACGAGCAAGCCCTCAAGGCGGCCAACATCGCGCTCGATTTGCCCGTCACGGCGGAAATCAAAAAGGGAACGCTCGGCCAGGCCCTGTCGAAGGTTCTCAAAGACCACAAATTGCGCTGGGAGATGCGCGACACCGAAGTCGTAATCACCGGGCTGGCCAAAGCCGCGCCAGCGAATCCACCAGTGTTGGCTGGAGGTGGCGGGGGAGGAGTCGGCTGGGTTTTTGCGAATAACGGCGCGGTCGCTGTTCCTGCACAGGCGCCACCGGTCGAACAGCCCAAGGTCGATCCAGAGATGCTGCAGAAAATCAGCCGCAAGATGCTGGCGGCGGCGGACATCCAGGCAGAGAAACAGCCCCTTGCCACGTTCGTGAGGGATGTCGCGAAGAAATATGACGTCCCGATTCGTATCGACGTGAAGACGATCCAGGCCGTGGGTCTTAAGCCTGACCTGCTGATCACTGCCGAGATCAAAAAGGGAACGTTCAGCCAGGCCTTCAACACGATCCTTAAAAAGGAAGGCCTGCGTTGGGAACTGCGCGACACGGAAGTCGTCGTCACCTCGATCGCCAAACCGGCGGCGCCCGTGGTCAACAAGCAACAGGCCGCGCAAGCCCGGGCGCTCGCCCAGGCCCAGGCGCAAGAGCAGGCGCTGCAGCAACAAGAGAAGCAGTTCGTCCCGCAGTTTCGCATTTTGTGGAAGGCCGAACTGCATTTCATTCGCAACGTCTGCCAGCCGAACGACGACCAACTGGCCAAACTGAACGCCGCGGGCAGACTAGTGGCCGAACAAGCCAGCTCGCAAATGGTGCGGGGTCGCAACGGTGGCCGGCGTCTGGTCGAGGGCCGCCCGAACGTTGTGAAACTCGTGTCGACCGAACCGCGGGCGATCATCCAAGAGGCGATCCTGCCGCTTGTCGAAGCAAATCTCACGGCCGAGCAAGTGGCGCGCTACAAGCAAGAGCTCGAACAGAGCCGCCTGGAGCGCCGTCAGATGGTGATCGATAACCTGGTCGCCAAGCTTGACCGGGATTTGCAACTATCCGTTGAGCAGCGAGACAAAATCGCTGGAACGCTGGCCAACGATTGGGACGTCGCCTGGACGGCCTCGACGCAAGCGCTGATGAACCTGGATAACGCGTTTCCGGTAATTCCTGACCCGTTGGTGATTCCAGCGCTGAACGAGCGCCAGCAAAAGATCTGGCGCGGCATCCCCAAGCAGAATATCAATTACTTCGGCGGCTTCGGCATCATGGGCAATCAGATCGACGAAGCGGTCTGGGACGACGACGACTCTGCCGGCGCGTCGGATAAAGTCGACGCGAACGATGAAGCCCAGCCGGTGAGGGTGAACTAATGATGAAACGATTTCCCATCAGCACGTCGTGGAAGCACCTGTCGCGCGGCTGCCGGCTGGCAGCGCTAATGCTGGCCGCGCTCATGTGCTGTTGTGTGTCGAGCGCCGCGGACGATCCGCCTGCAGTTGAATCTGGCCTGATCGAAGAAGGCGATCAGAACGTTGAGCCACCCGGCCTGATTGAGTTCGCCGAATGGGCGTGGGACGCGGTGGATGTGGGATTCGACGCAGTCGACCTCGTGGACGTCGATCTCGACGCTGGCGCCGTTGACCTGGTGGACATCGGCGAAGTGGCCCTGCTCGAAGCGGACGTGGACATCGTGATCGGAGGAAATGTCGTCGCGGACGGCGCCGCCGATAAGCAAAAAGCGGCAGACGACGATTGGGATGACGAGCTGGAGCCAGAGCCCGGGGTAGTCGCGCAGCAACGATTTGTCGTCAACGACGCAACATTCGACCAATGGATGTTCAACCAGCTCGGCAACGCGCAGAAGGCAACCGAGAAATTTCATACTTCGTTGAACGTGCAGATCGATTCGATCGCCGCCGCCTGCGAGCTGGCCCCGGAACAAAAGCAAAAGTTATTGCTGGCCGGGCGGGGAGACATCCATCGCTTTTTTGACCAGGTCGAAGTCTGTCGCAAGAAGTTCGACAAGGTCAAGACCGACCAGAACCGGATCAACGAAATCTGGCAGGACATCCAGCCGCTGCAAATGGTCGCCACGGCCGGGCTATTTGACGAAAAGTCATTATTCCAAAAGGTCGTCAAGCGCACGCTGAATGAGGAGCAGTCCGCCAAGGTCAACCAGATCGAGACGGAGCGGCGCAAGTACCAATTCAAAGCCAAGGTTGAATTGATCGTGGCGGCGATCGATGACACGCTGGCGATGCGAGCCGACCAGCGCAAGGAACTGGTCGCCCTGCTGCTGGAAACTCCGCCCCCTAAGCGATATAGCCAGTACGACTCGTATTTGTTGCTCTACAAGATTTCGAAGCTCCCCGAGGAGAAGCTGAAAAAGCTCCTCGATCCGCCGCAGTGGCGAGCGCTCGACCGGCAGCTGGAGCAAGCGCGGAACCTGGAGCAATTCCTGCGGCAACAGGGAATTCTTTCCGACGAAGAACTCAAGCGTTAATGGCCCCCGATCTTTCGACTTTGCGTGCGAACCGACCGATGAAACATCACAATCTCCGTAAACGCTTTGGCGTGCCTCGGCTGTTCGTTTCGCTGGCGATCGTCGCCGCGTATTGCGCTAGTTCGCACACAGCGGCGCAAGCGCAGCCCTTGGCTGTTCGGACAGGCGAGATTGTCCCGCGCGATGTGCGCGAGATGTATGATCGTGGCCTGCAATATCTGGCTAAGACACAGACCGAAAAAGGCGATTGGGCCGGCTCCGGCGAGCAAGGTCCCGGCGCCACGGGACTGGGCCTGATGGCGTTCCTGGCCTCGGGTGAAGATCCCAACTTCGGCCTCTACAGCACGCAGGTCCGCCGCGCGGTCCGCAGCATCATTCGCGGCCAGAATGTGAACACCGGTTATCTGGGCAACAGCATGTACCATCATGGGTTCGGCATGCTCGCCCTGGCCGAAGCCTATGGCGCCGTCGACGAGCGCACGTTGTGGGAACAAGGCGAGAAACACAACTCGATCGGCCAGGCGCTAGAGCTGGCGGTTCGCGCCGCGTTGACTTCGCAAAAGAAAAATCCGCTTGGCGCCTGGCGCTATTCGCCAGACGCGCGCGACGCAGATACCTCGGTCAGCGGATCGATCCTGGTCGGACTACTCGCGGCGCGCAACGCTGGCATTGAAGTCCCGGACGAGGCCATCGACAAGGCGATCTCGTATTACCAGTCCATGACGTCCAACCAGGGCGAAGTCGGTTACTCCGGGCTGGGCGGATTCGGCGAGTCGTTGGCTCGCAGCTCGATCGCCACGTTGGTTTTCTCCGTCGCGCGTCGCAAGGACCTGCCGCAGTTCAAGGCCGCGGTCGGTTATCTCTCCACGCGGATCGAAACGCCGGCCGCGAATTCAGGCTGGATGGAATACACGCGCTACTATCAGGCGCAAGCGCTGTTTCAGGGAGACGTCGAAGCGTGGGAGAAGTGGAACAAGCTCTTGATCCGGCAGCTCAAGCAGTCCCAACAGCCCGACGGCAGCTTTAGCGGCCAACAAGGCGCCACGCTCGGCACGTCGATGTCGCTATTGGCGTTGGCGCTGAACTACCGCTTCCTGCCGATCTACGAGCGCTAAGGAATACGACTATGACTCGATCGGGCCTCTTGCCTTCGCGCTGGCGCCAACACTGGTTGTGCCTGGGGCTGGTATTTGGGTTGTTGAACGCCGTGGCGGGCGCCGCTGACCCACAGGAAAAGCAACTCGCGCCCGCAATAACGCTCATCGATGGCAGCGTGGCGACCGGCGAACTGAAGGACTCGGACGATGTCGCCGTGGTGCGTTGGCAAGCCCGCTCATTCGCGTCGCCGTTCGAGTTCGCACTAGCGGCGGTCAACGCAATCCACTACCCGGCGCCTGCGCAACCAGTGAAACCCGCGGGTGAGATGTGTTTTGAACTATCCGGTGGCGATGTCCTGTTTGGATCGCTGCTCTCGCTGGACGGTACGACGGCCGAGATCGACGCGCCGCCGTTCGGGCGGTTGCGCATCGAGCGCAGCCGGATCGATCGCATGTACCGCTGGCGGGACCGCGCAGATCTCGTCTACATGGGACCGCGCGGGCTGGCGGATTGGACGAATGACTCGCGCGCAGGCTGGCGCGAAGAGGCCGGCCAGATCCTCACAGAGCAAACTGGGGCCCTGCTGTCAGGCGATTTCAAGATCCCGGACCAGGCCGAGATCGAACTAGGGCTGTCGTGGAAAGGTAAACCGAACTTCCAGTTGGCGCTCGCTGTGAATGAAGATGAGACCACGATCGAGCAGGCGTTTCATCTCGACGTTTGGAATGATGACCTGGTGCTCGCGCGCGAAAATCCGCGCGATGCTGACGTGGCCCTGTTGCAACACCTCGTCTCGGGCAAAGGCGGTCTGCACGTGCGGATCTATCTCGACCAGCAGAGCGGCGGCTGCCTCGTTTACTCGCAAGAAGGAGAGCGGATCGCCGACTTGACGATCCCGCCGGCGAAAGACGCTCCCGCAGACGCGGTCGGCAGGTTTGGCAAGAAACAAGTGGCGGTCGCGAGAAAGCAGGGACCGCTCACCGGCTTGAGATTGCTCAACAAACGAGGCGATTTGCGAATCGAACGTTTGCGCATCGGCCGCTGGAACGGAGAACCGCCGCAAAACGTCACGCCTGGCAAATCGCGGGTCCATCTGACGGATAGCAGCGTCGTCTATGGCGAGATCATCGGTTTCGATGCCGTCCAAAAGGAGTTTGCGATCCGTGATGGCGAAGCGTTGTCGAAGCTCGCGGCCGATCGGGTCGCGACGATGTTCCTCAAATCGACTCCGAACGCTGAGCCAGCCCAGGTCCGCGTGATTCATCAGGACGGCTCGCAAATCAGCGGAGACCTGAAAAAGATCGGCGATGGCTCAGTGCATATCGCGGCAGCGGGCATTGCGGAGCCACTGCAGTTGCCGGTCAAAGATCTACGCGCATTGCTGGTGCTGCGGCGTCCCGAATACGACGTCAGGACGAACGCCGATCCGCCGTATCGAGGCGTGCTCGAACTCGAAGGATTACGTCTGCCGGGAAGACTAGTCGATGCCCAGGAACAAGGCGCCAGCAGTTGCCTGGTATGGCATCCTACGAATAGCGCAACGGCCAGCGCGCTGTTGAAGGGCGCCGCGGGTAGGATCGTTTATCGCGAACCGCCGCCGCCGAAGCCGGCAGCCAAGAAGCAGCCGCCTCGTGCGCAGGCTGTTTTTCCGGGCGGTGGAGTCGTGGTGAATGTCGCTCCGGCGGCCCCCGGCGGTGTGGTCGCCGGCGTAATTGGCGCCATCGGCGGCGCGCCGGCGCGGGTGGCCGTGCCGCAGAATGGCCAGCGGCCGGCTGAACCGGGGCCGGGCGCTTCGGCGCAGCTTCACCTCCGCTCGGGCGACACCGTCCCTTGCGAAGTAACCGGCATCGACGAACAAGGCGTTCATTTCAAAACGCCCCTGTCCGACGCCTCGTTCGCGGCAAACGACAAGGTCAAGGCGGTCGAGCTGATCCCTGGCGTCAACGGTCCGCTCCGTTTGACCAAGGGCAAACGCGACCGACTACTCACACTGCCAAGGTTGCAAAAAGAGAATCCGCCGACGCACTTGATTCGTTCGATCAATGGCGACTACCTCCGCGGCAGCGTCACCTCTCTCGATGAGAAGTCGCTGAACCTGGAAATCCACCTCGAGGCCAGAAAGCTACCGCGTGAGCGAGTCGCGCAGATCATTTGGCTACACCCGGACGAGCTGGCGCCCAAGGAGTCGCCCGACGACGCGCCGTCGGCCCAGGAGATGCGCGTGCAGGCGCTGCGGAGCGATGGCACTCGGATTACGTTCATCGCCGAGCGCTTCGCGGAGAACGTCCTCTCCGGCAAGAGCGAGATTCTCGGCGCAACGCATGTCAGCCTCAAGGAGATCGATCAACTGGCGATCGGGCCGGCCATCGAGCTGCACGCCGCCCGCCTGGCGTTCCAGAAATGGAAGCTGCACAACGCCATCGAGCCCAAGATCATGGCGGATGGCGGTTCTGAAGGCGGCGATCCATCGGCGGCCAACTCGGCGCTCGTCGATAAACCGGCGCCAGATTTCAATCTGGTCCTGCTCTCCGGTAAGAAATTCCACCTGGCCGAAGCCAAGGGCAAGATCGTGGTGCTCGATTTCTTCGCTTCGTGGTGCGGTCCTTGCCTGCAAACGATGCCGCAGATCGACAAAGTCGCCAAGGAATTCGCCGACCAGGACGTGCAAGTCGTCGCAGTCAACCTGGAAGAAGGCCCGCAGGCGATCACGGCGATGTTCGAGCGGCATAAACTGTCAATGCCGGTCGCGCTCGACGAGGACGGCGCCGTTTCGGCCAAATACGGCGTGACGTCGATCCCGCAGACGATCGTCATCGATCGCGAAGGAAAGGTCGTCCGGCATTACATCGGCGGCAGCCCCAAGCTGGGCGAAGAAGTCACGGCCGTGCTGCAAGGTTTGTTGAAACCGGCTACGCCGTAAGTGAGGCGGTTATCGGTAGTCCCCGCCTGGTCGCCGGACAGTAAACGCATTGCGGTTACTTCGGATCGCGCGAAGCAATGACCGGCTGTGTTCTACGTTGCCGAACTTGGGCGATGCTCGACGGATCCGCGACTACCACAAGCCGTAGGCGGCGCGGCCAGATTCCTGCACCGGCACAACGATCATTGGCCGGCTCGATCCGTTCCACTGAAACGGCACGGTCGAACTGCCCGCCCAGGTGGGCGAGTAAGGGCCTGACCCCGTGAACGGTGTGATGTTGACGGTCGGTCGGGAATTGGAGAGTCCGAACCAATCCATCGCGGCAATCCGCTTCTGTCGTTGATCTGCCTGGAACTCCGCCCGGCGGCGGACCGAATTCTTCGGGCTGCGATACTCGCGCAGCCGTTGTTCGTAAAACCACATGTCTGGCGTGGGGGTCAGCTCGCCCATCGTGAATTGCGGTCCGAGAGATTCTTCTCCCGTCGCGCGAACGATGGGACGCGTGGGAGGCGAACTTGGTTTCGGCGTGGGCTCCTGAGCGCGCAACACGCCTGCGCTGCAGAACAGTCCGATCGCTACAGCCGGAATCAGCACAACTTTCATCGAGTTCGCTCCCATGCCAAACAGGCCCGCCGCGTGCGCAGTGATAGCACATCTTGAAGAGATGCCCTGGTTCGTTGTTCGGCGTGCGCGACGGGGGGCGTTGAAACGATTTTTCCTGGCGTGACGGGGCGCATTCAAAACCCGCAGCTTGACGCAGAGCGGTCGCATGGGGCGTGGCGCGCGGTTGCTGGCGCCGTTCATCGGCGAACAGCGCAATAGTATCGAGCAGCTAGCATTTGCGCACTGCGATCGCGAGAATGAAATTCCAGGAGTGCGGACCGATGTTCAGCGCTGCGCACTGTTCGATTGGTCTTTGGCTACGTACCCCGCGCACCGCAACACTGGCTGAGGAGGGTATTTCCGATACGCCTGATTGGTCCGCGACAACTGGCAGAGCAGGAATCTTGAGCCGGTTCCAGATACGATCTCGCGCATGTGCGCACAATTGTGGCAGAGGCTAATCGTCATCGTTCATCACGCGGATAGTAAGGCGACATGGAACCTGATATTACCACAGCGATCGAGCGTTGGTTCGCGGAACACGCGGAAGAGGAAAACGGCGATTTTGTTCGGGCTGATCGTCTGACGCCGTACTTCGTAATTCCGCCGCTAGTCAGTTCTCGAAAGGTGGTGTACACAACCAAGTCGCACGGCATGGTCGCGGCCGTGGCAAAGTCCGAATCGAGCACGGACTTTGGCGTCATCGGTCGCCACGGACTGCCCTGCGAATCGGACGTTGCGTGGATCCACGACATCGTCGGAACAAGATCGCTCTGGTTTCTGGGCGATCTCGACCCGGCGGATTTGCTGATCTTCGCGTGGTTGCGCGCCAGGGTCGCGCCGCAAGCAGTTCAGCACTTGGGCGTTAGCGACCGGTTTCTGCAGACGCTATGGATCGAGGCCACGGACCGCTTGCTGATTCGAATGGCGCCATCCGAACGGGACGCATTGCCGTTATTGGATATAGCACTACCAGACTGGCGCACGCTCGTCGGGGCCCGGTGCACCGACTTGTTGCAGGCCGGGCGAAAGTTCGAAGTCGAAGCGGCTATGCACGGTCCCCACGGCGTCGCCGGGCTGCTGCTACCACTGGCCAACGATTGAGCAAGCCTGCGACCCAAACTCGCATAGCGGTTCACAACAACGCCAGCGGGCCTGGTTGGGCCACGAACGCCTTGTAGTGCTGGGGGCCTCCTTTGACGACCAGCACATAGAGCAGGTCGCCTTGCGCCCAGGTCGAAACGGCCCAGCCGCCGGAATCGACCAGCGCCGTCGTGGGCGCCGTGGCAGCCAGGTGTTCGAAGCGCGGTGCAAAACGATTCGGTGGATCGCGCTCAACCACATAGAGCGTGGCCGCAATCGCGCCGCTGCGCAGGTCGTAGGCCACGCCGCTGCGCGACAGCAGATCACGCACGTTGCGCCACGACGTTGGCTTGGCTGTCAGGCCGCTGCCGGCGGCAAACGGGAACTTGGTCAGGATCGCCGGCGGGGCGCTGGCCGGTATCGGTTGCCAGTCGTCAGGCTGTTCGTTGTCGGCAAAGTGCTTCACTTCGCCCACGATCTGATCTGCGTTGTACGCAACGGCCGACCCGGTGAAGAAATACGCGACGACGCCCAGGCTGGCGACCAGGGCAAACACGCCCCCCTCGATCAGACCCAGCTTCCATTTGCGCCGCGGCGATGACCGGCCCGGCGTGTCGTCCAACAGATTCTGCTGGAGCGACTTTGAGTTGTCATCCGGCAGCGATTTTTTGTCTGCAGCGACGGATGATTTTGCGGTCCTGCTGGGTGCTGAGGTTGCACTGGCTGCTGTGGTTGGCAATGCCGGCGCCAGAGGGGGTGGCAAAGTTCCACCGTTCGTGGCCGCTGCGTCGCCAGCGCTAGCGCCGGTGGCTGATTTGGCGGGGCCGGCTGGCACGTTGAGTCTTGCCAGCAAACGATCGACCGAGCCGGTTGGGATCGGCAGATCGTGCATGGCGTCGCCAATCGACTGGTCCAAACGCTGACTGCGGGTGGCCATTTCCTTGAACTGCGGATCGCGCTGCAAGCGCAGCGCCAGCTCGGCGAACTCGCTGCGCGAGAGGTCGTCGCTCCCCGGTCGCAGGGCATCGAGCAATTCGCGCAACTGCGCGTCTTGAGGGGAATTCAAGTCCATAGATTCAGATCCACAATTGTCAAAGCGGACACAGCCTGAGAACTGCGACGATTTCCGATCGAACGTCAGCAGGTCTATTTTCAGTTCGCTCGCTGCGCCCCTGCCGGACCCCGCGCCCCACCAAGTTGTGCCCCCACGCTCTCAAGTTCTGGCTCGAACAATTTGCCGCGCAGTTGCGCCTTGCCGCGCGAGAGCCGGCTCATCACGGTCCCCAGCGGGATTTCCAATCGCTGGGCGATGTCTTTGTACGAACAGTCCTCGAAATAAAACATCATCAGCACGATCTTGAACTCGTCGGCCAGGCCATCCAGGGCGTGCTGCAATTTGTCTCGATCGACAGGCGATTCCGGCGCCGCTTCGGCCGGAATCTCATTGACGTCGAGCTCCAGCGTAGCGGCCGAAGTCGGCGTGGGTCGGCGGCGCGATTTCAGGTAGCAGTTCCGCAGGATGGTATAGAGCCAGCCGCGCGCACTCTCTGGCAAGCGCAATTGATTCAGATTGCGCTGCGCCAACAGGAACGTCTGCTGAGTCAGATCTTCCGCGTCGGCGATCGACCCGCTCAGACGGTACGCATAGCGGTACACGTCCGAGTAGTGGTCTACGACGAGCCGGGCAATCTGGGCTCCGCCTGGGTTGTCCGCCATCGCCTTCTCCCCCACCTCAGACCCGCGAGCGGGCCGAAATATTCCCGAAAAAAATCCGCTTTTGACCGCTGCGTGAGAAACGTGACAGGCCGACCGCCGGGAGGCCGGCGCTGGATGGCGAAGTTGTCCACGCAAACCGAAAGACTCGCACGCAGGCGCCAATCGAATTGTACCGCCTGCGGGAATAAATTCCCAATCTGCAGTCTCCATAGTAGTTAGCGGACCGCTGCAGGGAGGCCCTGCCGCGTGATCACCGCCAAAAACCGACTAATTCTGTTCGAAAGGTGTCAAAATGAAGAAGCTAGGACTCCTGGCATTGCTGTTGAGCGTGAGCGTGGCGAGCGTTGGCTGCGAGCCACCTAAGAAGAAGGAAGCCGACAAGAAGCCAGCGGCTACCGAACCCGCGGCCGCCCCGGCCGGCGACGCCAAGCCTGCCGAGCCCCCAGCAGCGCCAATTGCCCCGGCCGAACCAGCCGCGAAGTAAGACGCTGGCCAAGCGCCTGACGAAAACAAAGGGAGGGAAGGCGAACGGCGTCTTCCCTCCCTTTTTGCTGCGTAGATGGGTATACAGTTCGTGAGCCGCGATACGCTAGCCGCGGGTACTTCGTACTTTGAGTCGACGTCGATTCTTGCTGACGCGCTAGAGGTACAGGATGAGCCACATCAAGACCGCGCTGAGTGTAACCACAATCATCAAAGTACGAAGGCTGAACCGCCAGCTCCACCGGAACACCCACGGGGCCGCGGCTAGTCCAACCGCGATCAGGACAAGAAACCAGTACGGCAGATGCCAACCACCGCGATGGAGTCGACTTTCAAATCCACGAAAAGTCTTTTTGAACCCCGAGGCGTCGGCGATTTCACTTCCATACCCCTTGTACGACGACGTTCGTCGCGACCAGCCCATTGCAGGTGGACTGCCCATCGCAGGCAAGCTTTTGCTGGCATTACGAAAATGAACGGTCCCCTCGGTCGAGAGCGCTCGGAATGCAGTGGTCGTCGTCGGTCTGCAATAGATGATGTCCCACAACCGGTAGCTGCGGACCCAGAGTGCAATCATCAGCAACGCGAGGAGGCCGCACAAACACGAAAACGCCGTCCGCAACTTGTGCGATCGCATGCCCAATGCTATTCGACGAAATGTGTTCATTGCGGAACGAACCACGAAGAACCCGCGGCTAGCGCCTAGCGGCTCATGGAAGAATACCCACCCACAGATCGCATTCACGCCGTCTTGTGTTCTTTCAGATCCAACTCACGGATCATCTCTTCGCGGATCTTGAACTTCTGGATCTTGCCGGTCACGGTCTGCGGGAAGATTTCGACGAACTTTACGTACCGCGGCACTTTATAGTGCGCCAGCTTCGCCCGGCAGAATTCGCGAATCGTGACCTCATCCAGCTGCGTGCCGGTTTTTAGCTTGATCCAGGCGCAGAGCTCTTCGACGTATTTCGGATCAGGCACTCCGACGACGGCCGCCTGCTCGATCGCCGGGTGCGTGTACAAAAACTCTTCGATTTCGCGCGGATAGATGTTCTCGCCGCCTCGGATCACCATGTCTTTAATGCGGCCGGTGATCCGGTAATAGCCGTTCGGTTGCCGCATGGCCAGGTCGCCCGTGTGCAGCCAGCCTTCGGGATCAATGGCTTGCGCGGTCGCTGCGTGATTGTTGTAGTAGCCGATCATCACGACGTGGCCGCGCGCGCAGAGCTCGCCCTGCTCATTGTCACCGAGCGTGGCGCCGGTGGCCGGGTCGATCAGCTTGACTTCGACGCCCGGCAGCGGCTGGCCGACTGTCTCGACGCGCAGCTCTAGCGGATCGTCGAAGCGGGTTTGCGTGATCACGGGCGACGCCTCGGTCTGACCGTAGGCGATCGTGATCTCCCGGGCGCCCATCCGGTCGACCACCTGCCGCATCACTTCGATCGGGCAAGGGCTGCCAGACATGATACCGGTCCGCAATGACGAAAGGTCACGGCTGCCGAACGATTCGTGCTGGAGCTGCGCGATGAACATCGTCGGCACCCCGTAGAGCACGGTTGCGCGCTCGGCTTCGATCGAGGCCAGCGTCGCTTGTGGATCGAACGATTCGGCCGGGACGATCATTGCGGCCCCGTAGACGATCGAACAGATATTGGCGAGCACGCAGCCAAAGCAGTGATAGAACGGAACCGGGATTGCGATCCGATCGACCTCACTCATCCGTTGGCACGCGCCAACGTAGTACGCGTTGTAGAGCAGGTTGCGATGGCTGAGCGTGGCGGCCTTCGGAAAGCCTGTAGTGCCAGACGTGTACTGGATGTTGACCTTTTCCGCCGGATCGAGGGCGCGATCGATCGCGTCTAGATCGACTCTCGTGTGCGCCGCGAGCTCTTGTCCTTGCGATAACATGTCTTTCCACGAGATCGCGCCGGCCGGAGTTTCGCCCTTAAGTGAGACAACCCAGCGGAGACGCGGAAAACGCTCACTGGCTGCGTGGCCGGGCGCGCCGTCGGCTAATTCCGGGTAGACCTCGGCGAGCATGGCATAGTAGTCGCTCGTCTTGAAGCGATCGACGAGAAACAGCGCCACCGAATCGCTCTGCTTCAGCACATACTCCAGCTCGAACGGCCGGTAAGCCGGGTTGATGTTCACCAGCACCGCGCCAATGCGGGCCGTGGCGAATTGCAGGATCACCCATTGCGGAACGTTGGTCGCCCAGATCGCGACATGCTGGCCGCGCTCAATGCCCAGGGCCAAAAGACCGCGCGCTGCGCGATCGACCTCGGCCATGAGTTCCGCAAACGTCCAGCGCAAATCGAGCGCAGGAAAAACGAGCGCGTCTCGATCCGGAAACGTTTGCGCCGTGGCAGACAGGGTCTGCCCGAGCGTGAGTCCTTCGATCCAAAGGGGCGACGTCGCAGGGGGCATGCGTGAATGCTCCTCCGTGGGCCAGGGCTCTTAACGCTCATTCAAGAACGCTAGAGCTGAATGCAGTGCGTGCGTGGGCGAACTGTTTCACAATATACACTCTGTCACTGGGCCAATTGAGATCAAAGTCCCGCCGCAGCCGGGCACTGGCAGAGCCAGTGGCACACTTGACCGGGGCTGACTCGAAGCGACTAACCGCGGCGGACGGCGTCGATGAGTGCGAGCGCCCCCTGCTCTGCCAATTGCGCGGCGACGCGCTGGCCGAGTGGCTCGGCCTCGGCCGCAGCGGCCGCGCCTTCTGCCGCCAGGCGCGTTTTTCCATCACCACTGAGGACCACGGCGCTGAGGTGGAGTTGGCCATCGGCTTTAACCTGGCCGATCGCTGCGATCGGCGCCAGGCAGCCTCCGGCCAGCGATCGCATCAGCGCGCGTTCGGCGAGGACCGCCACGTGCGTTGACGCGTGGTCGAGATCGGCGAGCGCCGCGCGGGTTTCCATGTCGTCCGCGCGGCACTCCAGTCCCAGCGCCCCCTGCCCTACCGCCGGCAGCATCAGCGGAGGCGACAACCGCTCAGTGATTCGTTCGGCCAGGCCCAGCCGCGAGAGGCCGGCCTCGGCCAGGACGATCGCGTCGAACTCGCCTTCTGCGAGTTTCCGGAGACGCGTGTCGACGTTTCCCCGGATGTTGTGCATGGTGAGGTCGGCCCGCGCGTGCCAAAGTTGGGCGCGCCTTCGCAAACTGCCGGTGCCGATTTTCGCGCCTGCCGGCAGGTCCGCCAATAGCACGCCGCTGCGCGACACGAGGGCATCGGCCGTTGGCGCCCGTTCCGGCGTGGCGGCCACGGTCAGGCCGGGCACGAACTCCGTCGGCAAGTCCTTCAAACTGTGAACGGCCAGGTCGACCTCGTCGGCCAAAAGTGCTCGTTGCAGTTCTTTGGTGAACAGCCCGTCGCCGCCGATTGCGCCCAGTGGCTGCGCTTGATCGGTGTCGCCACGCGTCACGATTGGCACGAGGATCACATCGTGCCCGTGGGCTTGCAGCGCGGAGGCAACCCACTCTGCTTGCCAACGGGCGAGCGCGCTGCGGCGCGTGCCAATGCGTAATGTCTTTGTCGATGGATCAGGCACTGCTGGTTTCTGTAACGGTTGTGAGAAGAATTTGAGAACGCGATCCGGGCTCGGACTTGGGGTGGTCTGGCCGACACGCCAGGCCCGGCGAAAACCGCCCTCAGGGAGTTTACCTTAGCGAATCGGCCCGCGCCAGAGTGGCCACGGTCACTTGCCGGGCGCCGGCGCGACGCAGGACGCGGGCCGCCTCGTCGCAGGTGGCGCCAGTGGTCACAACGTCGTCGACGATAATGACGTGCGTTTCCGCGAGATCAAGCTCGGGCCGAAGATCGAATGCGCCGCGGACGTTTTGCAATCGCTCGGTCCGCAACATCGGCCCCTGCTTGCGGGTGTTCTTACGACGCACCAGCGCGGAATCGTCAAGCGGCAACGCGAGACGCGCCGCAAGCGCCGCGGCCAACAGGTCGGGGCTATTTGCTTGTTGGGCCACGCGCCGTATCCAGTGCATGGGGATGGGCATGACGAGCGCGTTTGCCAGCGCGAGAGGGGCGTCGTCTTCGGCCAGCGCCGTCGCAACGCGATCAGCCAGCCACCGCCCCATCGCCGTGGAGAACGCTTCGTGCCCGGGACGTTTCAACCGTAAGACGGCAGTGCGTAGTGCGCCGACGTATGGCCCCAGCGTTACGAGCCGTGCAAACTTCGGGCGGCGCTTGCGACAGGACGGGCAATCGCCGGCCGCCACGCCGCCGCAGCGCGGACAGCGACGATCTACACTGTCTGTAAATTGTTTTCGGCAAGAATCGCAGAGCAAAATGTCGCCGGCGAATTCCTCGCTCTCAGCACCGCAACCGGCGCAGCGCGGCGGCAACAACAGGTCGACAAGTGGCTGGCCCAGCGACGCCGTCGCATGACGCAAACCGACACCGGCCTTCCG
>Ga0268266_10000254_pt1 | contig 90104 bp, 76 predicted proteins | sample KBSS13metaG_FD_190356 | JGI IMG/M metagenome (GOLD analysis project Ga0268266, IMG submission 190356) | Switchgrass rhizosphere microbial communities from Kellogg Biological Station, Michigan, USA - KBS S1-3 metaG (SPAdes) (version 2) | ecosystem: Host-associated > Plants > Roots > Rhizosphere...
CGTCAGCCATTGTCTCACCAGATTGCCGACGATGGAAAAGCCCATCGGCCGCGACGGCATATACCAGGCGAAGAACAGAATGCGCAGCAGCCAGGCTGCTTTGCCGGTGAACTGCAGCCGATAGAGTTCGGCGATACCGCTTGTGCCGGCGAGGCCCGCTGCCTGGCCCATTCCCTTGAACGCGAACGCCGCCGCGCTCTTACCCTTCAGGGCACGGGCGATATTCCGCCCAACGAGATCGCCCTGCTTCATCGCCCAAAGAGCATTCGTCGGACAGGGCTCGCCCGTCTTCGGATGCCGCACCGCGGCAATATCGCCTGCCGCCCAGATGCCGGGCTTGCCGATAACCTCGAGTGTCGACTCGGTACCGATCTGGCCCGTGCGGTTGCGCGGCAGCGGCTCGGTCCCCGGCAGAATGGCAAACGATACGCCGGCGGTCGCGATGGCGACGTGGGAAGCAAGGCTGGTTCCGTCGTCAAAGACCACCTGATCCGCTTCGATCCTTGCCGCGCGGCGGTCGAAATGCACCTCGACGCCCTGATCCTGCAGCACCGTCGTCGCGTGATCGGCGATCCGCACGAAGTCCGGGCGCAGCGCACCAAGCAGGCGCGTGCCGGACGAGACGAGATGCACGGCGACCTGCGAACTGTCGCGCTGGCCGAAGCGCAGCGCCAGCGCCGACGCGGTCTCGACCCCCGCTAGGCCGCCGCCGATTACGACGATATTGCGCATAGCCTTGGGCTCATCATCGAGCGCATCGAGGCAGCCTACGAGGCTTTGCATGTCCCTGGTGTTCTTCACGCACCAACCATGCTCGGCAAGACCGGGAAGCCGATCGAAAGGATCGCGCGAGCCGGTGGCAAGCAGCAGATGGTCGAAGGCCAACGTCCGGGCGCCATCCTGTTCGGACGTGACCGATATCGTCCGCGCCTCGAGATCGACGGACTCCACCTCGGCCTGGAGGAAGTGATCCTTCACCAGCGGCACGATCGGCGTCAGGGTGCGCTCGACAGCGAGACGGCCGGAGAGCACCTCCCCGGTCCAGCCGTGATAGGTGTGGTAGGGGTCTCTCGAAACGAGCGTCAGCTCGACTTCGCCGGATTTCAGCTGCCGGCCAAGCCGCCTGCGGATGGCAGCGAAGGCGTGGAGGCCGGCGTAACCGCCGCCGAGAATAACTATGCGGCCCATGATGCGAGCTCCTTGGCTGGCGCTTCGCTGAAGCGGCGCTGCGGCTCCGAAACGAGTTTCCCGAAAGAGCGGAACGGCGCGAGCGTAAAACCGAGATCGCGATGCGCGGCGGCGAGCCTGAGCAGATGCTCGGCCTGTTCGACCTGCGGCGTGCCGATCGAGAAATGTCCCTGATGACCCGCCAGCGAAAGCAGCATGGTTTCGGCAAGACACGCATAGACGGTCTTGGGGGCGAGACCGATAGACCCCCTGAGGTTGAGGCCCGGTATTTCGATGAGCCCCCCATCGACGATGAGCACGTCGGGGCGTTCCGCGATCAGCCGCATATCGGTATTTCGCGGCACGGTATCGTCGAGCACCACGGCACCAAATTTGAGGTGCTCGCTCCGCAGCAGCGCCTCGCTCGCCGAGGTCAGCAGGATGACGAGGTCCGCCTTTGCGACATCTGCCATGTCGGTGCTGACGGAGACGTCCGCGCCGCTGGCGCCGACCTCCTTGGCCAGGGCATCGAGCCGGCCGCGGTTCCGCGCCACGAGCAGCAGCCGCCCCGAATGCTTGCGGGCATAGAGCCGCGTCAGGCAGGCGCCGACACTGCCGGTCGCACCAACCATGGCAATCAGCGGATCGGGGCCGAGCCGGGTCATCAACCGCTCCATGCCGACGAGCGTCATGGCGGCGGTGAAGGCATTGCCGTTAGTGAGGCCGATATCGGTGCGCTTGATCAGCGCCTTGCCGCCGGCAGACGCCGGCGCCGTCAATCCGCCGAGACCGACGATGCTGGCGCCAAGGTCCCGCGCCTTATCGACGGCCGCCGAAATCCTCGCCTGCACCTTGGTACGCGGCAACGTCAGGAGCTGGGTCGGCGTGAGAGGAACGGTTATAAGCGTTCCGACGATCTCGTCGGGCGCATCCGCATATGACATACGGCCGGTGATCAGCGGCGCAAACGGGAATCGCGCGAAGGCAGCGCGCCAGACGGGATCAGGAAGGAGGGCAAAGGGCGCTCCGAGCAGCTCGCCCATATCGGCCCGCAACGTATTGCGCGGGTGAATCAAGAACGCAAACTTGGTGCGCATCAACACGCCTCTCGAAGCGCGGTTTTCCGCCAACCGCCATGTGCTTTCGATTAGCTCAATTTTAATAAAATGTTAATAGATCATTCACCTCATTATTGGTGTGAATGGTTAACTACGACGCTTTGCTTGGTTGCCTGAAGCGCATACCTGAGCGACCAGTAAAGGACGGCAAACCCCTAGAAATGCTCGATGAATTGGCACGGTAAAAAGCTGCAGCGCACTGCAAGCCTTGCTTAACTTCGCCCAGCTAGGCTCAGATGGGGTCGATTACGATCCAGACTTATGCCCTTGCGATTTTCGTCCTGCGGTGGGAGCTCCGAAGGATGCAAACGGGGCAGAGTTATTGTTGCGCTCCCGATTGATCAGGTAGTCACCAGGAGGCGGCGATGACCAAAGACCAAGCAGATCCGTTCGAAGTTCTGCGCTCAATGGACGGGGCGATGGATGGCGCGGGCGGACTCGCCAACGACACCGTCAAGCGCGCGCTCGAGGCCGTGCGGCTGCACATGGGAATGCAGGTCGCTTACGTTTCGGAATTCGTCGATGGCCGGACCTATTTCCGCGAAGTCGATGCGCCGGGCTACGAAGCGCTGATCCAGCGCGGCGGCTCGATGTCGCTCGATGACACCTACTGCAAGCACATCCTGGAAGGCCGGCTGCCCGAGCTCATGCCGGACACGCTGGCCATTCCGCTGGCCGCCGCGACGCCGATTACCGCCATGGGTGCCCGCTCGCATATCAGCGTGCCGATCTCGCTGCCCGACGGCACGACCTACGGCATGTTCTGCTGCATGGGCGCCCAGGCGGAGCCTACGCTCAATCCGCGCGACCTCAAGATGATGCGCGCTTTCGCCGACGTGACCGCGCTGCAGATCAGCCGCGATCTCGAGGCGATCCGCAAGCGCCAAGCCAGCATCGCCCGTATCCGTCAGATTATCGACGGCGACGAACTTTCAATCGTTTATCAGCCGATCGTCCGCCTTTCGGACGAGCGTGTCATGGGCTTTGAGTGCCTGTCGCGCTTCTCGGGTCCGGAGAAGCATACGCCGGATGTCTGGTTCAACATGGCGGCCGCGGTCGACATGGGTATCGAGCTCGAAGTCGCGGCGATCAAGAAGGCGATCGGCAGCCTCGATTCTTTCCCGGAAGAACTGTTCATCACGCTCAATACCTCGCCTGAGGTCATCATGTCGGACGCCCTCAAGCGCTCGATCTCGGCGGCGCCGGCAAAGCGTGTGGTCCTCGAACTGACCGAGCACGCCACGATCAACAACTATACGGAGCTGCTCGCCGCGGTGCGGTCGTTCCGGCACAAAGGCGTGCGTATTGCGGTCGACGATGCCGGTGCCGGCTATTCGAGCCTTCGCCATATTCTGGCGCTCAAGCCGGATATCATCAAACTCGACATCAGCCTTACCCGGAACATCAACAGCGACGTCGCCCGCAGCGCGCTGGCATCGGCCCTCGTCCATTTCGCCAAGGCGACCAAGAGCCAGATCCTCGCCGAAGGCGTCGAAACGGCTTTGGAGCTGCAGACATTGCGGGAACTGGGCGTGAACAGCGCCCAGGGCTACTTCCTGGGCCGTCCCGTCCCGTTCGAAGCCGCGATGGATCTCGTAGCGTCGCAAGCGCGGGTGCCGGCCAAAGCCGTGGCCTGATCCCGCTAGCTTCGGCTAAGCGGCGGGGCGTGCCGCAAGGCGCGCGCGGCGGGAATTGCCGCGCCCGTTTACGGCGGCACGGCGCGGCAGGGGATAGACTCTCAGCTCCACGGCACGGGTCACGAGGCCATCGTAACGGCCGTCATGGCCCGATGCGAAATGGAAGCAGAATACCGCGAGGAATGCTTTTTCCCAGGCAAGGCGCCCGGACCGGCGCAGGAAGAGCTGAACGCGCTCGGCGAGCAGCGGGGGGATGGTCTGACCTCCCTCAAACCAAAGCGATGCCGCATCCGACAGCCGCTCGACATGGCTGCTGAGATCGCTGCGGACGACGTACGACCGGCTGAGTTGGGCGGGGTCGCTCGCTGGCAAGCCGCTTTTGCCTGTCAGGCTGGTAACGAGCTTGCGGCGCGCCCATGCTTCATCGGCCGATTGGCGCGGCGTCTCGAAAAGGCACCGGACGAAAGCACGAAGTTCGCTGATGTCGTCGCGCGTGACCGCGAATGCCTGGCTCGGCCTCCGGACAGCTGAAACGGGGGCCTTATAGATGGGCCGGCCGTTGCGCCGCCCGTCCCGCAAGAAGTTCATTACGTTCCGATGCGCCGTCATACTCGCTACTCCACGCAACAGGACAGGCGGTTCGGAAATGCCGGTCGCTGCTCAGAATAAGTGTGAGCGCGTATGGTTACTTTTCGGTTTCTTCGGCCTGTTGCGCGTGGTTGCCGGCGTTCTTCTTGTCACTCCCCAGCGGCGCAGATTGTGATCGGCAAAGCGGTGCCAAAGCCGCCTGCACGTGTCCAACACGTCTTGTCATCCTCCGATCGAGGGAGGTAGCGTGAAAAATCGTACCCAAGTCTGCACGCGCCTTTTTCGAAACCGAACAACAGGACCGAGCGATGAGATTACGCCAGATAGCCGCCATGGCGGCATTAGCCGCCGTATTGGGTTTACCTCTAACCGGCGCTGCTACAGCCTCCACCTTACGGATTTCAAACGGCGGACAAGTCGGATCGCTCGACCCCGCCAAGATGGATGGCAACTGGGAAGATCGCGTCATCGGCGACTATCTCGAAGGACTGATGGCGCAGGATCCCGCGGACAATCCAGTGCCCGGCCAAGCGGCCTCCTACACCGTGTCCCAGGACGGCCTGACTTATACGTTCAAGATTCGTGACGATGCCAAATGGAGCGACGGCGTACCCGTAACCTCCGCCGATTTCGTCACCGCGATGCAGCGTGAACTCGACCCGAAGGCGGGCCACGACTACGCCTATATGCAATATCCGATCAAGAACGCCGAGGCCTACAACTCCAAGAAGATCAGCGACTTTTCGCAGGTCGGCATCAAGGCGATCGACGACAAGACGCTTGAGTACACGCTGGCCCAGCCGACGCCTTACTTCCTCCAACTGCTGATGCACGAGACGGCCTATCCAGTGCCCAAGCACGTCATCGACAAGGTCGGCGACGACTGGATCAAGATGGAAAACATCGTGGCCAACGGACCGTATAAACCGGTCGAGAACGTCCCCGGCTCCTACATCAAATCGGTCAAGAACACCGCCTACTGGGACGCCAAAAACGTCCACATCGACGAGGTGGTCTACACCGTGCTCGAAGATCAGACCGCCGCGCTCAACCGCTATCGTGCGGGCGATTTCGACATCATGACCGACTTCCCCACCGACCAGTATCAGTGGATCCAGAGCAACCTTTCCGGCCAGGTGCACGTAAAGCCGTACCTGAGCGTCTACTATTACGTGATGAACCAGTCGAAGCCGCCGCTGAACGACAAGAATGTCCGCGAGGCGCTATCGCTGGCCGTCAATCGCGAGGCCATCACCAACGACATCATGGGCACCGGCCAGGTGCCGGCCTATAGCTGGATTCCGCCGGGTACCGCCAATTATACCGGCGAGCCCTACGCACCGGCATGGGAAGAGCAGACCTATGACGACCGCGTCGCCAAGGCCAAGCAGCTGATGGAGGCGGCGGGCTATACGGATGCCAATCCGCTAAAACTCCAGCTCAAATACAACACCAACGACAACCACAAGAAGATCGCCGTGGCGATCGCCGCCATGTGGCAGCAGATCCATGTCAACGCGGAGCTTTTCAACTCCGAGACGCGCGTCCACTACGACTCTCTGGAATCCGGCGACTTCCAAGTCGGCCGCGCCGGCTGGCAGATGGATTTTTCCGATCCCGACAACATGCTGCAGCTTCTGGAAACTGGGAACGGCAACAATTACGGCCGCTATTCGAGCAAGGACTTTGACGCCCTGATCGCCCAAGAGCGGACGATGCTCGACCTAAATGCCCGTGCGGTGGTGATGCACAAGGCCGAAGGCGTAGCGATGGACGACTTTGCGACCATCCCGATCTACTTCGACGTGGCTAAGGATATCGTGTCGCCGAAAGTGCAGGGATTTGTCGACAACGCCCAGGATATTCACCGGACCAAGTACCTGACCCTGACGCCGTGAGATCCGGCGTGACCGGCGTCAAAGTCGGGGCCGAGACGCGATGCTGAGCTTCACCGCCCGGCGCGTGCTTTCGGCCCTGCCGGTCATCTTCATTGCGGTGACGCTGTCCTTCGTCGTGATGCGGCTTGCGCCCGGCGGCCCGTTTGACCGGGGCCGGGCGCTTCCGCCCGAGGTGATGAAGAACGTCCTCGCGCACTACAATCTCGACCTGCCGATCTGGCAGCAATATCTGATCTACCTCAATGGCCTGCTGCACGGTGACCTCGGGCCCTCGATGTCGTTCTACGACTTTTCCGTCAGCCAGCTCCTGCTCATCGGCCTGCCGTTCCCGCTGAAACTGGGCTTCACCGCCTTCGTGATATCGACGGCCATCGGGATCGTCGCGGGGATATTCGCGGCGCTCTACCACAACAAGTGGCCGGACACCGTGCTGGTGCTGGCGGTGATGCTGGGCGTCATCGTGCCCAATTTCCTGATGGCTGCGCTCCTGCAGCTCTTCGTCGGTGTCTATTTGAAATGGCTGCCGGCGGGCGGCTGGCAGGATGGTTCACTCGCGTATCTTGTGCTGCCGGTCACGGTGCTCGCCTGGCCGCACGCCGCGCGTATCTCCCGGCTGATGCGCGGCTCCATGATCGAAGTGTTGGGCAGCAACTATATCCGCACGGCGCGCTCCAAAGGCATCGGCGAGCGTTTGGTTCTCGCGCGCCACGCGCTGAAACCGGCGCTGCTGCCGGTCGTCTCCTATCTCGGGCCGGGCCTCTCCTATCTGCTGACGGGCTCGCTGGTCGTCGAGCAGATTTTTGGCCTCCCCGGCATCGGCAAATACTTCATTACTGCCGCGCTCGACCGCGACTACGGGCTCGTGCTCGGCACGACCATCCTCTACATGATCGTGATCCTGCTGCTGAACCTCATCGTCGACCTGCTTTATGCTTGGCTCGATCCAAAGGTGAGGTATCGCTGATGGCCGATGTGACCGGCAAGGACGGGGCGCTCACCGACTACGCCCGCCAACTCGCAGGTCTCAGCGCGCCAAAGGGACGCTCGCTCACACAGGACGCCCTGCGGCGTCTCTTTGGCAACCCCGCAGCGTTCGTGTCGCTGATCATCCTTGCGGTCATCATCGTGGTGGCGCTGGTCGGCCCGCACCTGCTCCACTGGACCTATGACAAGATCGACTGGGGCGCGATCAAGAAGCCGCCGGACTTTGCCAAGCAGCACTATTTCGGTACCGACCAGAACGGGCGTGATATGCTGGCGCGCACGCTGCAGGGCACGCAGATCTCACTGCTCGTGGCGTTCGTCGCGACGTTGGTGTCGGTCGTCATCGGCGTCGTCTACGGCGCCATCGCCGGCTATTTCGGCGGCCGGCTCGACACGGTGATGATGCGCTTCGTCGATGTGATGTACGCCCTGCCCTACATCCTCTTCGTCATCATCCTGATGGTGGTATTCGGGCGCAATTTCATACTGCTGTTCGTCGGCATCGGCTGCCTCGAATGGCTGACGATGGCCCGTATCGTGCGCGGCCAGACGCTCAGCCTCAAGGAGCGCGAATTCGTCGAAGCGGCGCGCGCCGGCGGTGCGAAGCCGATGACCATCATCCTCCGCCATATCGTCCCGAACCTTGCCGGTCCGGTCGTTATCTTCGCAACGCTGACGGTGCCCGAGATCATCATCATTGAGAGCTTTTTGTCCTATCTCGGCCTTGGAGTACAGGAGCCGCTGACGTCGCTCGGCACGCTGATTTCAGACGGCGGGCCGGTGGCGGAAATCATGCCGTGGCTGCTGATCTTCCCCGCCGCGATATTGGTGACGCTGCTGCTTTGCCTCACCTTCCTCGGCGACGGCCTGCGCGACGCGCTCGACCCCAAGGACCACTGATGAGCGTTCTTGAAATCAGCGATCTCAGCGTCCGCTTTGCCCTCCATCAGGCCGAGGTTTCGGCTGTCGCCGGGCTAAGCCTCAAGCTTGAGGCCGGCGAAACGCTGGCCGTGGTGGGCGAAAGCGGCTCGGGCAAGACCCAGGCATTTCTCGCGATCATGGGACTGCTGGCTAAGAACGGACGCGCCGGGGGCAAGGCGCTGCTCAACGGCGTCGATCTCCTCGCGCTGCCGCCCGGCGGGCTCGACACCTATCGCGGGCGCGATATCGCGATGATCTTCCAGGACCCGATGACCTCGCTCAATCCGACGCTGCGGGTCAAAACACAGCTCGCCGAAGTTTTGGTACGGCATCGCCACTTTACCCGGGAGGCGGCGGAGGGCGCGGTCATCGAAATGCTCGATCGCGTCGGCATTCCGATGCCGAAGAAGCGGGCAGATGCCTATCCGCACGAGTTGTCGGGCGGTATGCGGCAGCGCGTGATGATCGCGATGGCGCTGCTCTGCCGGCCAAAAGTGCTGATCGCGGACGAGCCGACGACGGCGCTCGACGTCACGGTCCAGGCGCAGATGCTCGATCTCTTCAAGTCGCTGACGCGCGAGTTCGGCACGGCGCTTATCCTCATCACACATGACCTTGGCGTCGTTGCCGGCCTCGCCGACAGTGTGATGGTGATGTACGCAGGTCGCGCCGTGGAGCACGGGGCGGTCGACGACATTTTCTACGATCCGCGCCACCCCTATACGCTCGGTCTTCTCAATTCGACGCCCGATGTCGACCGGCCGCGGGGTGCGCTGACCGCCATTGATGGTCTGCCGCCCAGCCTCGAGCACGTGCCGCCGGGCTGCGCCTTCCATCCCCGCTGCGGCTTCCGTTTCGATCCGTGCTTTACCGAGCGGCCGCCGCTGGTCGAGGTCGACGGGCACCACGCCAAGGCATGCTTTTACGCTCAGCCGCTGCTCAGGAAGGGGGCGGCATGACCGAACTGCTCAGGGTCGAGCACCTCGAAAAATCGTTCGACATCGATGTCGGCTTGTTCCGGCGTCCGCTGGAACTCAAGACGCTGCACGACATCAACTTTTCGGTCCAGCGCGGGGAGACGCTGGGAATCGTGGGCGAAAGCGGCAGCGGCAAATCAACCCTCGGCCGCTGCATCCTGCAATTGCTGGCGCCTGACGCGGGCCGCGTCCTGTGGCTCGGCGAGGATCTTGGAAAACTCTCCGCCGAAGCGATGCGCTACCGCCGCCGCGACATGCAGATCATCTTTCAGGATCCGCTCGCTTCGCTCAATCCGCGCATGACAGTCGGCGACATCATCGCCGATCCGCTCAAGGCGCTGATGCCGGAATTGAGCAGCGCGGAACGGCGGGAGCGCGTGCTCAAGGTTATGGAAGCGGTCGGCTTGTTGCCCGAAATGGTCAATCGCTATCCGCATGAATTTTCGGGCGGACAGGCACAGCGCATCGGGATCGCTCGGGCGCTGGTCACCGAGCCGAAGCTTATCGTCTGCGACGAGCCGGTCTCGGCGCTCGACGTATCGATCCAGGCGCAGATCCTCAACCTCCTCGACGATTTGCGGGAACGGCTCGGGCTAACGCTGATCTTCATCAGTCACAACCTGTCGGTTGTTCGCCACGTCGCCGACCGGATTTTCGTGCTCTACCTCGGGCGGATCGTTGAGATGGCGGCGGCCGATGTGCTGTTCGAGACCCCCCGCCACCCCTATACGCGCGCGCTGCTGTCGGCAGCGCCGATCCCCGACCCGAGGCGTGCCCGGCAGCGCGATATCGATATGCTGACCGGTGAAATCCCCTCCCCGCTCAACCCGCCGTCCGGCTGCGTATTCCGCACGCGCTGCCGGTTCGCGGCGGACATCTGCGCCGCAACCCGGCCGCCAATCGAGCTGCTGCCCGATGGCGATGAGGTTGCCTGCCATCGCTGGCGGGAGATCGCGTCGCCGGCTCAGGCAACCGGCTGAACCGGGTCTTTCCGCTTGCGCAGCAGGAACAGCGCGTAGAGGAAGTTCGGCAGCAATAGCGCAATCGGCGCGACCAGCATACCGATCGGGAGACCACCGCTGGTTGCCGCCGCCGTCGCGGCTCCGGCACCCGAGCCCGGATCGCTGAGAAGCCGTGTCACGGCCATCAGCGAGGTAAAATCCCATAGCGCGTGATAGACAATTGCCGGAATAAGCGAGCCCGTCCGCAGGCGGATGGCCATGAACAGGACGCCGCTCATCGCGGCGGCGACGGCCTGAGCGCCGGCAAGCTGCAGATTGCCGAACACGGCGATATTGACGAGATGGGCGAAGCCAAACAGCACGGAGGAAATGATCACAGCCGGCGCTACAGCTAAGCGAGTGCGCAGGGCGGCGAACAACACGCCGCGAAACATCATTTCCTCGGAGAAGGCCCCCAGCGCGATGTTGAGCGCCATGAAGCCGACCATCGTCAGAGGTGGCGGCCCGGCGACGAAGTCGAGGGCCACGAAAATCAGCAGGTAGATCGCCGGCAGCCAAAGCAGCAGCAAGTTCCGGGCGGAAGCCGGCGGGTTGAGCCCGAGATCGTGCCAGCGGCACAGCCAGGTGAGAACGATAAGAAACAGCCCAGCGAAGAGGATGCCCCATTGCGGGCCATCCGCCACCGCGCCGACCAGGCCAGTCGATGTATGGACGTTGAACGGGTTGGAGGTGGTGATCAGCAGCCAGACGACGAGCGCGGCGCAGGCAATCGGAATACGAAACCGGGAAATGGACCAGCGGCGGGCGGGCAAGCCCGCCTCGACGGTCTCTCCTTCGACCGATCCTGCAACGTCCTCTGCCAAGCCAACCGCCTTTCGGGATGATTCTGTCATTTTGCCAGCAAAACCGCGCGGCTGCTCTCGCGGCGACTGGATGTCCCTAGCAAGCGGTTAAGCAGACGGATGCCGAGCATACTGCCTTTGCAACAGTGCGACCAAACGTCCATCCATGGATGGGGCGTTCTAAGGCACAGTCTATTTGGGCGTCGCCCGCCCTACCGGGCTGGGCCGGTGATTTTAGTCGGGGCGTGGGAGCCGCTCCTGCCGCAATCTGACGTGAAGCCGCCTCATACCTGCAACATTAGCCTCGTGGCCAAATGTCAGTTTTTGGAGTTCTAGATTGAGCATAGTTGGTCTGCACGACTTCGCGTTCCAAACCGGAGATTGGCGCGTCCACCATAGGAAGTTGAAAACGCGCCTCGCGCAGGACGATAGATGGTTCGAATTCGAGGGGACCTGTCGCGCCTGGGAGATACTTGGCGGCGCCGGAAACGTCGAAGATCAGTTCCTCGACGACCCGAATGGGGCTTACCGAGCTGGCGCACTTCGCACTTTCGATCCGGATTTGGGGCGATGGTCAATCCTGTGGATCGACGCGCGCTCGCCGCAGCTCGATCCGCCCGTTTGTGGCGGCTTTCATCACGGCGTCGGAACTTTTCTCGGCCATGCCGAACTAAGAGGCCAGCCTATTGCCGTCAGGTTTATCTGGTCTCACATCACAGAAACCAGCGCTCGCTGGGAGCAGGCATTTTCTCCGGACGACGGCGCATCCTGGGAACTCAACTGGGTGATGACCTTCGACCGTGTGAGATAGCGCTACGCCCGAAAGGCCGAGTCAGCGGCTATAGGGACCTGCAATGGTCGCCAAGCACAGGCAATGCTGCCCTTCCTCGCGCGGCGGTCACTACGGCGCCGCAGCAGCCGTCATCTACTGTTCGCAGCCGCGGCATGCGAAAATCCGGCATTGCCGATTGTTTCGGGTTCGGCATTACTGCCGAGCATGCCGACGCCCGAGCTTTCGATCCTCATCATCGACGAGAACCGGATCCGGTCCTCGATCATCGAAGACGGCCTCAGGGAGGCCGGACATCAGCTCGTGCATGTGGTGCATGACATCAACGATGTAGCGCGAACGATCGAGGCGATCGCGCCGGATGTCGTGGTGTTCTCGCTCGAAGATCCCAATCGCGACAGGCTCGAACACCTGTTTTCGCTGTCGCGGGCCATTGAGCGGCCGATCGCCATGTTCGTCGACCGTTCGGACCAGGCGACGACCCAGGCGGCGGTAGAGGCCGGCGTCTCTGCCTATATCGTCGACGGGCTGAGGAAGGACCGGGTCAAGTCGATCCTCGATATGGCGATCAGCCGCTTCAACGCTTTTGCCCGGCTGCGCCGCGAGCTCGAGGAAGCGCGAACAGAGTTGCAGGACCGCAAGCTGATCGACCAGGCCAAGGCGATCCTGATGCGGACACGCGGTCTGAGCGAGGCCGACGCCTATCAGCTCATGCGCAAAACCGCGATGAACCAGAACCGGCGGATCGCCGACATCGCGCAAAGCCTCGTCACCGCTGCCGCGCTACTGGACCCAAAATCATGACGACTTCGCTTTATCCGATCAGCGCCGGCTTCATGCCGCTCATGGACAGCGTGCTGCTGGTGCTGGCGCGTGAAAAGGGCTTTGCGGCTGCCGAGGGGCTGGAGCTTAAGCTGGTCCGCGAAACCTCGTGGGCCAATATTCGCGATCGTGTCGGGGTTGGGCACTTCGACGTCGCCCAGATGCTGGCGCCGATGCCGATCGCGGCGATGCTGGGGCTCTCGCCGCTGGCCGTGCCGTTCATCACGCCGATGGTGCTTGGCCTCGGCAATAACGCGGTGACGGTGAGCGCGGCGCTCTGGGCCGCCATGGCCGAGGCCGGCGCGCCGGCCAATCTCGATGCTCGTGCAACCGGGGCCGCTTTGGCGAAGGTCGTGGCCGCGGGTGCGAGGAAACTCCGTTTCGGGGTGGTGCACCAGACCTCGGCCCACAACTACGAACTGCGCTACTGGATGGCAGCGAGCGGCATCAGGCCGGATCGTGACGTCGAGATCGTCGTACTGCCGCCGCCGCTGCTACCCGATGCACTCGGTTCCGGCGGCATCGATGGCTATTGCGTCGGCGAGCCCTGGAACAGCGCCGGCGTGGCTGAAAAAGGCGCCCACATTGCCACGGTCAAAGCCTCGATCTGGCAGTCGAGCCCCGACAAAGTTTTGGGGATGCGAGCACAATGGGCGGAGGAACATCCCGACCTCGTCGCCGCACTGATCCGCGCGCTGCACCAAGGGGCACTCTGGTGCGCGGATGCCGAAAACCATGCCGAAATCGCGGCGATCATGTCGCCGCCGCACTATCTCGGCCATCCGGCGGCGCTGGTGCAGCGGGCGCTCAGCGGCCAGCTCGCTATCGGTGGCGGTGTCGAGCGAAAGGTCGCAGATTTTTACCTGCCCTATGCGCGCGCCGCCAATTTTCCCTGGAAGAGCCATGCGCTTTGGTTTTATTCGCAGATGGTGCGCTGGGGCGAAGTGGCGCCGAGCGCCGAAAATGCGGCGTTGGCGGCCGAGAGCTTTCGGCCGGATCTCTATCGCAATGCTCTGTTGCCGCTTGGCGTGCCAATCCCGAAGGCCGATTATAAGTCGGACGGGTTGGTCTCACGGCCCGTCCTGATCGAGGCCGACAATGGTCCGCTTGAGATGGGGCCGGACGCCTTTTTCGATGGCACAGTTTTCGATCCGGATCGGCTCGACGACTATATTGCTAGCCAACGTTTTAGCGTGTGACTTTATTTTAGGCACATGTCTTTCGTGCATCACAAATAGGCATTGTGGTCGCGATTTGGGCCAAGGTAATGCTGGAACCGTCCGGCAGCGCAGACCGTCAAATCTCGTAATCTATTGATTCGACTGATTATTGTGCGTTGCCGCCGATCTGGCACGCTTCGTGCAGTGTCTTTGGTGAAGCGAGCGATCGCTCACGATTTCGGCGTCCAATGACGGGCGCTCCCTGACAGGCAAAGCTGCCACCAGAAACGAACGTCGGTCTTTTGACCGCGATCGGGGCTGATGGCGGCTTTTTGTTTTGGGAGTGCCGAGGGGCGTCCTCGGGGCCGAAATCGAGGTGCAGCACCCGGAGACCATTTGATGATCGACCCCGAGACCTCCCCTCAAGCCGCAACGACCAGGCTGAGCCGCCGCCGTTTTCTGCAGGCCTCTGCCGCAACCGCGGCAACGCTCGTAGCGGCGCGGCAACTTGTCCCCGGTGGGGCCTATGCCGCTGCGGCCGGTCCCGAAGTTAATGCCGCAAAGCTCGGCTTCATCGCCCTCACCGACGCCGCGCCGTTGATCATCGCCAAGGAAAAAGGCCTCTTCGATAAGCACGGCATGCCGGGTGTCGAAGTGCTGAAGCAGGCGTCCTGGGGCGCGACGCGCGACAATATCGTGCTTGGCGGGGCGGCGAACGGCATCGACGGCGCGCACATCCTGTCGCCGCTGCCGTATCTCATCCATGCCGGCAAGGTGACGCAGAACAACCAGCCGCTGCCGATGGGGATCGTGGCGCGTCTCAACTACGACAGCCAGGGCATCTCGGTCGCCGAACAATACAAGGATGCTGGCGCCGGCCTCAATGCGGCGCCTCTCAAGGAGGTGTTCGCCGCGAAGAAGGCGGCCGGCAAGACGCCAACCGTCGCCATGACCTTCCCCGGCGGCACGCACGATCTCTGGATCCGCTACTGGCTCGCCGCCGCCGGCATCGACCCCAACAAGGATGTGTCGACCATCGTCGTGCCGCCCCCGCAAATGGTGGCCAACATGAAGGTCGGGAACATGGACGCTTTCTGCGTCGGCGAGCCGTGGAACGAGCAGCTCGTCAATCAGGGCATCGGCTTCACCGCCACAACCACCGGCGAAATCTGGAAGCACCACCCCGAAAAGGCGCTCGGGCTCCGTGCCGATTTCATCGAGAAAAATCCGAATGCCGTCAAAGCCATCCTGATGGCGGTGATGGAGGCGCAGCAGTGGTGCGACGCCATGGCCAACAAGGACGAGATGGCCCAGATCTTGAGCAAGCGCGGCTGGTTCAACGTGCCCGCGACCGATATCGACGGCCGGCTCAAGGGCGATATCAATTACGGCAACGGCCGCGTCGCCAAGGCGAGCGGGCTTGAGATGAAGTTCTGGAAGGATTTTACCTCCTACCCGTTCAAGAGCCATGACACCTGGTTCCTCACCGAGGACATCCGCTGGGGCTATTTCCCGCAGAAGACGGACACCAAGGCGCTGGTCGATCAGGTGAACCGCGAGGATATCTGGCGCGACGCCGCCAAGGATTTGGGCGTTGCCGCGGCGGATATTCCGGCGTCGACTTCGCGCGGACCCGAAACCTTCTTCGACGGCAAGGTGTTCGATCCGGCCAACCCGTCCGCCTACCTCGACAGCCTCGCCATCAAGGCAATGGTCTGATGCCCACGCCCCTCCCCGTTTCGATCGACGATACCGCCGCACGAACGTCCTCGGCCAAGGCCGCCATCGGTCTCCTACGCAGCCCCTCGCGCCTCGACGCCGGCAAGATTGGCCTTGCGCTGGCCCGCACGCTGGTGCCGCCGCTGATCGTGCTCGCCATCATCCTGGTGGTCTGGCAGATCGCCTGTTCGGGGCCGACCGCGACGCTGCCGCCGCCGAGCCAGGTCTGGGCAGAATCCGGCGACCTGATCCTCAGCCCGTTCTACAACAACGGCGATGCCGATGTGGGGTTGGGCTGGCGCATCCTCTCCTCGCTCGAACGGGTCGGCGTCGGCTTCGGCCTTGCCGCCATCACCGGCGTGCTCGTGGGCGCCATCATCGGCCAGTCGATCTGGGCAATGCGCGGCCTTGATCCGATCTTCCAGATCCTGCGTACGGTGCCGCCGCTCGCCTGGCTACCGCTGTCGCTGGCCGCGTTCCGCGACAGCCATCCGGCGGCGATCTTCGTGATCTTCATTACCTCGGTCTGGCCGGTGATCATCAACACCGCCGTCGGCGTGCGCAACATCCCGGAAGACTACCGCAACGTCGCACGCATCCTGCAGCTCAACCAGATCGAGTTCTTCTTCAAGATCATGCTGCCAGCCGCGGCGCCCTACATCTTCACCGGCCTCCGCATCGGCGTCGGCCTCTCCTGGCTCGCCATCGTCGCCGCGGAAATGCTGACGGGCGGCGTGGGCATTGGCTTCTTCATCTGGGATGCGTGGAACTCCTCCCGCCTGCCCGACATCATCGTCGCGCTCGTCTACATCGGCGTGGTCGGCTTCCTGCTCGACCGGCTGGTCGCCGGCATCGGCGCCTTTGTCACTCGCGGCTCGTCCGCCAAATAGGGATCTGAGACCATGTCGGCCTATTTGCAAATCGACCATGTCGACAAGACCTTTGAGCGCGGCGGCCAGCGGAGCGAGGTGCTCAAGGACATTACGCTCGGCATCGAGAAGGGCGAAGTGATCGCCATCATCGGCCACTCGGGTTGCGGGAAATCGACGCTGCTCAACCTCATTGCCGGGCTGACCGAAGTTTCGGGCGGCGGCATCATTCTCGAGCACACCGAAGTCAACAGTCCCGGGCCGGACCGTTCGGTGGTGTTCCAGAACCACTCGCTGCTGCCTTGGCTCACGGTCTACGAGAACGTCAACCTGGCGGTCGCAAAACTCTTCTCGAAGACCAAGACGCCGGCCGAACGGCATGACTGGGTGATGCGCAATCTCGACCTGGTGCAGATGGCGCAGGCCAAGGACAAGCGGCCGGGCGAAATATCCGGCGGCATGAAGCAGCGTGTCGGTATTGCCCGGGCGCTGGCGATGGAACCGAAAATCCTGCTGCTCGACGAACCGTTCGGCGCGCTCGACGCGCTGACCCGCGCGCACCTGCAGGACGCGGTGATGGATATCCATCAGCGGCTCCAGAATACCATGATCATGATCACCCACGACGTCGACGAAGCGGTACTGCTCGCCGACCGGATCGTGATGATGACCAACGGCCCCGCGGCGCGGGTGGGCGAGGTGCTGGAGGTGCCGCTTGCGCGGCCGCGCCGCCGCACCGAGCTCGTTACCGACCCCACTTATCTCAAATGCCGGGAGGCGGTCCTAAAGTTCCTCTACGAGCGCCACCGCTTCGTCGAAGCGGCATGAGGAGCGAGCCCATGCAACGCGAAAAACTCGTCGTCGTCGGCAACGGCATGGCCCCCGGGCGAGCGCTGGAGAAGTTGCTCGAGCTGAAGCCCGAGGCCTATGACATTACGATCTTCAACGCCGAGCCGAGGGTCAACTACGACCGCATCATGCTCTCGCCCGTTCTGTCGGGCGAAAAGCAGTTCGACGACATCGTGATCCACGGCGATGCCTGGTACATCAAGCACGGCATCATGCTCTATAAGGGCTGCAAGGTCACCTCGATCGACCGCGACGCCAAGACCGTCACCGCCGCCAATGGCACGGTCGAACCCTACGACAAGCTGATCATCGCGACGGGCTCGGTGCCCTTCATCATTCCCGTCCCAGGCAACACTCTTGCGGGTGTGCTCAGCTACCGCGACCTCGACGACGTGCACGCGATGATGCTGGTCGCGAAGTCGCGCGGCCGGGCTGTAGTCATCGGCGGCGGCCTGCTCGGGCTCGAAGCAGCAGCGGGCCTCAGCGAGCAAGGTATGGATGTGACTGTCGTCCACATCCACCCCACGCTGATGGAGCGGCAGCTCGATCCGGCCGCCGGCTACCTTCTCGGCGAAGCGATCAAGGCGCGCGGCATCAAGGTGCTGACGGGTGCCAACACCAAGCAGATTCTTGGCGACAAGCGCGTCACAGGCGTCGAGCTTGCCGATGGCACCGTGCTGCCGGCCGACCTCGTGGTCATGGCGGTGGGTATTCGGCCCAATTCGACCCTCGCCAAGGAAGCAGGGCTCGCCGTCAACCGCGGCATCGTCGTCGATGCGCAAATGCACACCAGCGACCCTTCGATTTATGCGCTCGGTGAATGCGCGGAGGTGGATGGCGCCTGCTTCGGGCTCGTCGCGCCGCTTTACGACATGGCCAATGTTTTAGCCGCAGAGCTTGCCGGCGAGACCACGGCGGGCTTCAAGGCCGAGGTCACGGCAACGCGGCTAAAAGTTACCGGCATCAACCTCTATTCGGCTGGAGATTTTGCCGAAGGCGAGGATCGCGAGGAGATCGTGCTGCGCGATGCCGCGGCGGGAGTCTACAAGCGGCTGATCCTCAAGGACGACCGCATTATTGGTACCGTGCTCTACGGCGAGACCGGTGACGGGCCGTGGTTCTTCGACCTGATGAAGAAGCGCTCGGACACGACCGAACTGCGCGACACGTTGATCTTTGGCCAAGCCTATCAGGGGGGCTCCCCTCTGGACCCTATGGCGGCCGTTGCAGCCTTGCCGGATGATGCGGAAATCTGCGGCTGCAACGGCGTCTGCAAATCGAAAATCACGGGCGCGATTACCGGCAAGGGGCTGACGTCGCTCGACGATGTGCGGGCCCACACCAAGGCGTCGGCGTCCTGCGGCTCCTGCACCGGGCTCGTCGAAAAGCTGCTGCAGATGACGCTCGGCGACAGCTACAACCCCGCCGCTGTGCAGCCGATGTGCAAGTGCACCGATCTCGGCCATGACGATGTCCGCCGGCTGATCATCGCCAAGGGAGTGAAATCGATCCCCGAGGTGATGCAGGCGCTCGAGTGGAAGACCTCCTGCGGCTGCGCAAAGTGCCGGCCAGCCCTCAACTACTACCTGCTCGCGGACTGGCCGGGCGAGTATGTCGATGACGGCCAAAGCCGCTTCATCAATGAGCGTGTCCACGCCAACATTCAGAAGGACGGCACCTATTCGGTGGTGCCGCGCATGTGGGGTGGCGTTACGTCCCCGAAGGAGCTGCGGGCCATCGCCGACGTGGCCGACAAGTTCAACATCCCGACCGTAAAAGTCACCGGCGGCCAGCGCATCGACCTGCTCGGCGTGAAGAAGGAAGACCTGCCCGGTGTTTGGGCCGACCTAAACGCAGCGGGCATGGTTTCTGGCGCCGCCTACGCCAAAGGTCTCCGCACAGTGAAAACCTGCGTCGGCTCGGAGTGGTGCCGCTTCGGCACGCAGGATTCGACTGGTCTCGGCATCCGCATCGAAAAGTTCATGTGGGGAAGCTGGACGCCTGCCAAGGTCAAGATGGCGGTTTCGGGGTGTCCCCGCAACTGCGCCGAGGCCACCTGCAAGGATGTCGGCGTGATCTGCGTCGACAGCGGTTACGACATTCAGTTCGCCGGCGCTGCGGGGCTCGATATCAGGGGTACCGAACTGCTCTGCCATGCTGATACTGAGGACGAAACGCTCGAGATCATCGCCGCGCTCGTTCAGCTTTATCGCGAGCAGGGCCGCTATCTTGAGCGCATCTACAAATGGGCGAAGCGCGTCGGTATTGCCTCGATCAAGGCCAATATTGTCGACGATCTTGAAAAGCGCCGTCGCTACTACGACCGCTTCGTTTATTCGCAGAAATTTGCCCAGATCGACCCGTGGGAGGAGCGGGTCAACGGCAAGGAGGCACACGAATTCGCCGCGATGGCGGAATTCGGCGTGCCGGTGGCGGCGCAGTGAGCCTCATGACTGGCTGGATAGAGATCGGCCGTATTGCCGACATCCCGCGCCGCGGTGCGCGCTGCATCAAAACGCCGGCTGGCAAGATCGCGGTGTTCCGCACCATGGAGGACAAGGTCTTCGCCATCGAGAACCGCTGCGCTCACAAGGGCGGGCCGCTGAATGAGGGGATCGTGCACGGCGCCTCGGTGACCTGCCCGCTGCACAACTGGGTCTACGACCTTGCAACGGGTGAAGCACTAGGTCCCGACGAGGGCAAGGTGCAGACGTATGCGGTCGACGTGGTCGACGGGCGGATCCTCGTAGCGCTCGATCTCGCACTGCTCGCGGCGGAATAAGTGAGCGCCGACGCCATCCCGCCCATCCGCACCACCTGCCCCTATTGCGGCGTGGGCTGCGGCGTCCTCGCGACCCCGCAAGGTGATGGCTCAGTTGCCATTGCCGGGGACCCCGATCATCCGGCGAATTTCGGACGGCTCTGCTCGAAAGGCGCTGCGCTTGGCGAGACACTGTCGCTCGAGGGCCGGCTGCTCCATCCGGAGATCAACGGTCAACGCGCGAGCTGGGTTGAGGCGCTCGATCTCGTCGCCTCTACCTTCAGCCAGACGATCGCCGAGCATGGGCCTAATGCCGTCGCCTTCTACGGCTCGGGCCAGCTTCTGACCGAGGATTATTACGTCGCCAACAAGCTGATGAAAGGCTTCATCGGCTCGGGCAACATCGATACCAATTCCCGACTCTGCATGGCCTCGTCGGTTGCCGGGCATAAGCGCGCCTTCGGCGCCGACACGGTGCCCGGCAACTACGAGGACATCGAGCTCGCCGATCTCGTCGTGCTGGTCGGCTCCAATCTCGCCTGGTGCCATCCGGTAATCTATCAGCGGCTGGCGAAGGCCAAGGCCGAACGTCCCGGCATGCGCGTCGTGGTCGTCGATCCGCGCCGGACGATGACCTGCGATATTGCCGACCTGCATCTCGCGGTGACCGCAGATGGCGACACGGCCCTGTTCGTCGGGCTGCTCGCCGATCTCAGGCGGCAGAAGGCAATCGACATCGGCTTTGTCGAAGGCTACACGAGTGGCTTCATCGAGGCCCTTCACACCGCTGCGAACTGGGACATCGCCCGCGTCGCCGAAACCACTGGCCTCGCCGAGCGCGACATTGCGCTCTTCTACGACTGGTTCGCTGCGACAGCGAAAGTGGTCACCGTGTTCTCGCAGGGCGTGAACCAGTCGGCGACCGGCACCGACAAAGTCAACGCCATCATCAACTGTCACCTCGCGACGGGCCGCATCGGCCTCCCCGGCATGGGACCGTTCTCGATCACCGGCCAGCCCAACGCCATGGGCGGCCGCGAGGTCGGCGGCCTCGCCAACATGCTCGCGGCGCATATGGATTTTGACGTCGCGTCGACCGATCGCATCGGCCGCTTCTGGGGCAGCGAGCGTATCGCGACGAAGCCCGGCCTCAAGGCGGTCGACCTGTTCGATGCCGTGGCCGACGGCCGGATCAAGGCTCTGTGGATCATGGCCACAAACCCGGTAGATTCGATGCCAGAGGCCGATGCTGTGCGGGCAGCACTACGGGCCTGCCCCTTCGTCGTGGTCTCGGACATGAACCGCTCAACCGACACGGCGATCGAGGCGCATGTCCGCCTGCCCGCGACCGGTTGGGGCGAAAAGGACGGGACCGTCACCAATTCCGAGCGCCGCATTTCGCGCCAGCGCCCGTTCCTGCCGCCGCCCGGCGAAGCGCGGCCGGACTGGTGGATCGTCACGCAAGTTGCGCGGCGAATGGGGTTTGCCGAGGCTTTTCCATACACCCATGCCGGCGAGATTTTTGCAGAGCACGCAGCGCTCTCGGCGTTCGAGAACCAGGGGAGCCGCGACTTCGATCTCTCGGGCCTGATCGGCGTCGACTACGACGCGCTCAAGCCGGTGCAGTGGCCGGTGCGACCGCAAGGCACGACACGCCTTTTCGGCGACGGCCTGTTCTTCACTGCCGACCGGCGCGCCCGCTTCGTGACGGTCGAACCGCCGCCACCGCTCCGTCCTGCGCCGGGGATGATGCTCCTCAATACCGGCCGGGTCCGCGACCACTGGCATACGATGACCCGGACCGGCAAATCGGCGCGGCTGTCTGCCCATATGGCCGAGCCGTTCGCAGAAATTCACCCTGACGACGCCGCGCGGCTCGGGATCAGGCCGGCGTCGCTCGTCCGGCTTGAGAACCGGCATGGCACGGCGCTGGTGCGCGCTTTGATCACCGAGCGTCAGCAACGTGGCGCGGTATTTGTGCCGATGCACTGGACGAGCCAGTTCGCGTCGAGGGGGCGGGTAGACGTGCTCGTCACCGCCAAGACCGATCCGCAATCCGGGCAGCCCGCTCTCAAAATGAGCGAGGTCAGCGTCGAACCGGCCGGCCCGAAGTTTTATGGCTTTGCCGTCACCCGAAAACGGCCGCGGCTCGACGGTGCCAACTATTGGGCCATCGCCGAGACTGACGGCGGCTACAGGGTCGAGCTCGCATGGATGGAGCAGCCTGACGATTGGCACACTTGGTTGGGCGACGCATTTGGCAACCCGCCCGAGGCGGCGGTCCTCTCGATGCGCGACAAGGCCTCTGGGCGGCGGAATTTCGCCTTGTTCGACGGCGACGCGCTGAGCTTTGCGGTCTACATTTCGCCCGACCCGGTGCTCGTCTCGCGTCAATGGGCGGCAAACCTGCTCGCGGCGCCGCCGATGAACACAGGCCATCGTGCCGAGGTGCTGGCGGGACGACCCGGCGCCGATGTGCCCGACGCCGGCGCCATCGTCTGCGCGTGTTTCTCGGTCGGGATCAACACCATCGTCGATGCCATCGCGGGCGGATGCCGCACAGTCGAAGCGGTCGGGCTGGCAGTGAAGGCCGGCACCAATTGCGGCTCATGCCGTGCCGAAATCCGTGGGATCATCAACGCAAATCGGATCGCCGCCGAATGAGCTACATGCCGCTCGACCTGCTCCCGCTTCGCACCACCTCACCCTGCGACCATCCATCGGCCGGCGCTCTCGATATCGACGCGGCGCGGCACTTGATCCTCGCCAACGTTGTTCCTGTGAATGAAGTCGAGCACGTGCCAGTTGGCGAGGCGATCGGGCGCATCGCGGCCGGCGACGTTCTCTCTCCGACTGCCCTGCCCCGCTTCGATAATTCCGCGATGGACGGCTACGCGGCCCACGCCGCCGATCTGACCGCGAGCGGATCGCTACCAATCGCCGACCGAGTTCAGGCCGGGCAAGGCGATTTGCCCACTCTCACGCCCGGTACAGTTGTTCGCGTCACGACCGGCGCTGCTGTTCCGGCCGGCACCGCGGCGGTTATTCCGGACGAGGATGTCAAGCTGCTTTCCGGCTCGAGGATGATCCGCGTGCGGTGCCCTGCCCGGTCGGGCGCGAATATCAGACGGCGCGGCGAGGATACTTGGCTTGGGGATATCCTGATCCGCGGCGGGACGCGGATCGATGCGCGGCACGTGGCCATTGTGCGGGCCGCCGGCGTTTCCGTTGTCGGCGTCCGGCGGCGCTCGAAAGTCGCGCTGCTGTCGGTTGGTAACGAGCTTGTCGCCCCTGATGACGAGGTCGGGCCGGGCAAGATCGTCGACGTCAATCGCATCTTGCTTCGCGAATTGCTCGCCACAACTGGCGCGGAAATTGTCGATCTCGGTATTGCCGAGGACTCGGCGGAGGCAGTCGCGGAACGGCTGAACGCGCTCGCCGGCATAGACGTGCTCATCACCACCGGCGGCGTCGCTGGCAGCGAATGCGACGTCACCGCCAAAGGCGTCGAGGTGAATGGTGGCGACGTGCTGAACCTCCACCTAACGCTCAAACCAGGCCGATCGATCGCCTTCGGCCGGCTGGGACAGTTGCATAGCCTGCATCTGCCGGGCAACCCGATTGCGGCACTCGTTTCTGCGCATTTGTTTGCCGTCCCATTGCTGGCTCTGCTGGCGGGGAGGCCGTTGCGTGACGGGCGCTACTTTGTCGCTGCGGGCGAACTGCTTAAGCATCGTCAGGGCCGTACCGAGTTCGTGCTGGCGAAGATCACCGAGGGCCCCAATAATCGTCAGATCGCCGTTTGTGCCGGCAAGAGCAGCTCGTCAAATCTCCGGCCGCTCTGCGAGGCCGACGGCTTCCTCGAGATCCCGGCCGCGGCTGGGGATGTTTCGCCGGGGCAGCCGGTGCGTTTTCATCCGTTTGGGTGCGAATTCGGATGATCGTCGTCGGCGTAATTCTGGCCGGAGGGAAATCGCGGCGCATGGGCGGCGGCGACAAATTTCTCCGCGCGATCGGCGGCAAAAGCATGCTCGATCACGCGCTGACCCGGCTAGCGCCTCAGGTCGATCAGGTGATCCTGAGCGTGAACGGCAACCGGCAAAATCTTGGCGGTTACGGGCTGCCGATCGTCGAGGACGGCCCCTACGCCGGCAGAGGGCCGCTCGCTGGTATTCTCGCCGGGCTGCGCTGGAGCGAGGCTGCGTCTGCCGACAGCGCAATCATCGTGTCGGTGCCCGCCGATACGCCCTTTGTCCCCCTCGATCTGGCCGCTAGTCTCAGTGGGGCTCTCAGCCCGAGCATCGACGTCGCAATCGCAACCTCGCTCGGCCAAAACCATCACGCCATCGCCGCCTGGCCGGTTCGCATCCGCCGATTGTTGGACGACTGGCTTAAGCAAAGCGAAAGTTTCGCGGTCAAAGATTTTCTGCTCTCCTGCAGAACCACGACCGTCGATTTTGCAGGCGCGCCAGGCGATCCGTTCTTCAACGTAAACACCCCACGCGATCTCGAGGAAGCGAACGCAATGCACGGTGCCCGATAAGGGCCGCGCGCTCCGTTTTAAGAGGGGGACGGTTGTGTCGTTCGGCCGTGACAGGTAACTCACCTTGCCGCGCCCAAGTGAGCTATCCTATTCCGACGCTGTTCGCCGTTACAGATTGGAGAGCCCGTGACCAACGACCGAATCCATACCCTTGTCGAGCAAATGACACTCGATGAAATGGTCAGTCTGCTGTCGGGCGAGGATTTCTGGTCCCTGCCGGCAATCGAGCGGCTGGCAATCAACAAGCTCAGGATGACCGACGGGCCCAACGGCGCACGCGGCGGCGGTGGTTTGGTTGGCGGCGTGAAGTCGGCGGCGTTTCCCGTGGGAATCGCGCTCGGCGCGACGTGGAACAGGGAGCTGGTGCACGAGATCGGCGCGGCGCTGGCTGCCGAGGTGAAGTCCAAGGGCGCGCACGTATCGCTGTCGCCGACAGTCAACATCCACCGCTCGGTGACCAACGGGCGCAACTTCGAGTGCTACGCGGAAGATCCGGTGCTGACGGCGGAACTCAGTGGACAGTTCATCGCCGGGCTGCAGAAGAACGGTGTTGCCGCGACGATCAAGCACTTCGTCGGCAATGAATCGGAGATCGAGCGGACGACAATGTCCTCGCAGGTCGACGAGCGAACCCTGCGCGAGGTCTACCTCCTTCCGTTCGAGCACGCAGTGAAGGTCGCCGGGACCTGGGGCATCATGAGTTCCTACAACCGGCTCAACGGAATTTTCACGTCGGAGAACGAATGGCTGCTCACGCAGGTGCTGCGGAACCAGTGGAAGTATTCCGGCGTCGTGATGTCCGACTGGTTCGGCTCGCATTCGACCGCGCCGACCGTCAACGCCGGACTCGACATCGAGATGCCGGGGCCGCCCCGCGATCGCGGCGCGAAGCTGGTCGAAATGGTTCGGGCTGGCGAGGTCACCGCGGATACGATCCGGCAGCGTGTGCTCAATGTGCTGCGATTGATGGTCCGCACTGGCTCGATCGATGACAATCATCCGTATGAAGAACATGCTGATGATCGGCCCGCGCACCGTGCCCTGATCCGGCGCGCGGGTGCCGAAGGCAGCGTGCTGCTCAAGAACAACGGCGTCCTGCCGCTAGGGATGGAGGGGAAGATCGCAGTGATCGGCCCCAACGCGAAGGTTGCCCAAATCATGGGCGGCGGCAGCGCGCAGCTCAACCCGCACCGCGCCGTGTCCCCGTGGCAAGGGCTCGCTGCAGCGCTGGGCGAAGAGCGGTTGATCTTTGCCGAAGGCTGCAGCAATCGCCGGTTCGAGCCGATGCTCGACCAGCGTTTCGACGTCGAGTACTTCAACTCGACCGACCTCAGCGGCGAGGTAGCGCACCGCGATACCATGATCGGGAGCGAAGCGTTCCTCATCGGCAACATCGCCGACGGCAAGGTTGATCAAAACGCCTGGTCAGCTCGATTCACGACCAGCTTCACGCCGCAGCAAACTGGCGAGTATCGGCTGGGCATCGCCGCCGCCGGCCTGGCGCGCGTGTTGGTCGATGGCAGGCTCGTCGTCGACGACTGGAGCAATTGGCAGAAGGGTCGGACCTACTTCGAGGAAGGAAGCGACGAAGTCATCGGCACGATGCAGATGGAGGCCGGCCGGGCCTATCGGATCGATATCGAATTCACCGTGAAGCCGGCGGCAGCGCTTGCGCTCTCGGCGTTCCGCATGGGTATCGGCAAGCCTTTGGGCGATGCTGAGATCGCAGAAGCGGTAGCGGCGGCGAGGTCTGCGAAATGCGCCGTTGTCTGTGTCGGCCGTAGTGGCGAGTGGGACACCGAAGGCAGCGATCTATTGGATATCAAATTGCCCGGCCGCCAGGATGAGCTGGTCAGCGCGGTGGCGGCGGTCAATCCCAATACCGTCGTTGTGTTGCAGACCGGTGGACCGGTCGAGATGCCGTGGCTCGACGACGTCGCTGCCGTGCTTGAAGCCTGGTATCCAGGCCAGGAGGCGGGTCACGCCATCGCGGACGTGCTTACGGGGATAGCGGAGCCAGGGGGGCGGCTGTCTCAAAGCTTTCCGGTCAAATGGAGCGATAACCCGGTCTATTCGCAGGATCGAGAAATCTATCCGGGCCTTGCGGGCAAAGTTCGCTACGAGGAGGGAGTGTTCGTCGGCTACCGGCACTACGATCGACTTGGCATAGCGCCGCTGTTCCCGTTCGGTCACGGGCTGAGCTACACGACGTTCTCGCTGAGTGAATTTGCCGTCGACTCCACGCGCTTCGAGACCGATGGCATCGTCACGGCTTCGGTCGTTGTTACCAACACCGGGGACCGCGAGGGCAGTGAAGTATTGCAGCTCTATGTCGGCGATCCGGAGGCTGCAGTGGCGCGTCCGCTTAAGGAGCTCAAGGCCTTTACCAAGGTATCCCTCAAACCGGGCGAGATCAGACGGGCACAACTCGCGCTTAAGGGGCGAGACTTCACGTATTATAGCGTCGCTAGGGCGCTTTGGATTGTCGAACCCGGCGTGTTCACTTTGATGCTGGGCACGTCGGCGACGAACCTGGCGTTTACCGCCGAGATCAGGCGTGACACAGAGTTGACGTTGCCGCTTTAGCCGGTGCCAAATCGGGCGATCAGTAGCTACTTCTCGAGACGTCGATGAGAACGGGCCACGATCGGCGTAGAACTGCGTCGGATGATCAGCTCGTGCGGCACTGTCTGATTGCCGATTGGCGGCGCGCCGTCGATCAGGCGGGTCAGGTAGCGCAGCGACGCTTTGGCCATCTCTTTTCGTGGCAGGCGGATGGTCGTTAGCGGCGGGTCGAAGAGGTGAGAAAAGCTGAGGTCGTCGAACCCCGCTACGGCAATGTCTTCGGGAATGCGCACCCCGGCAGCCTTAAGTTCAGTCATCAAGCCGAACGCCGACTCATCGTTCGAACAGAAGACCGCGTCCGGCAATTTTCCTTCTGACAACAGCCGGTGGGCGACATCACGCCCATCCTGCAAGTCGAAGCCGCCCTGCAACAGATCGTGTGGTTCATAAGGTTGGCCGGCTTCCGCTAGAGCACGCCGCCAGCCTCTCCGCCGAAGGATGGCGGGCGGCTCGTCCACTGGCCCATTAAGGTAAGCGATCCGCCGACGGCCACTATCCAGCAAATGGCGAACGACGTCGTAGGCCGCCTGCTCCTCGTCGATCAAAATACTATCGATCGGATCGCCCGCCTCGCCGGGGCTCAGCGTTCGTACGATCGGCAGGCGATCCCCGGCCTTGATCCGTTCGACCAGCCGGGCCGGCGAGAAGCGCGACGTCAACAAAATGCCATCGATACCTCCGGTGAGGAGCTCATCTGTCAAACGTTCTGCTCGCGCTGGGTTACTGCCCAAATGCCCGATCATCACGTCGTAGCCCAGTTCGAACGCCGCCCTGTCGATGCTCTCGAGAATATCGGGGAAGTTCTGGTTCGCCAGATTGGGGATGACGACGAGGATGATCCTGCTGCGTTGAGAGCGCAGCGACCGAGCGTGCCGATTGATCTTGTAGCCCGCCGTCTGCGCCGCCTGCTCGACCCGCTTGCGGGTTTCCTCGGTAATCGGAGGCAGGCCTGCAAGCGCGCGGCTGACGGTGGCGGTCGAGACACCTGCGACGCGGGCGATGTCCGCCATCGTCGGCGCCTTGCTCCTTGCCACTGGCGAGGCAGGCTGTCCTCTATTTGCCTTTTTTGCCATTCGCGAATGCCTCCACACGAAACCGAACGCCACGCGATCCGCGCACCCGCGGCCGAGCCCCAGCGCTCCAAAGTGGCGCGGCAGCAGGCTTTGACTCCCGGTGAATCGCCCCCTTAACCCTTGTACCGCGATCGCGCGACGCAGCAAGTTGGTACATCGGCGGGACATCATAGCCCAAACTTTACTCTTGCGCGCAATCGATTGCGCAGATACCTCTAGTGCACCCTGAAGAACGATAACGAGCGCGGGGGAGAGGAAAATGAGCCACCGTCCGTTGAAGGAAGGCTCCGCCCGCACTGGCGGAAAGGTCCCGCATGGCGCTTGATGATTTTCTCTCTCTCCAGCTCTATTCCGTACGCGGCCTTGGCGATACCGAGGCTCAGCTTGATGCTGCTGTGAAAGCAGGTTTCCGACTGGTCGAGACCGTCGGCGGTCAGCTTTCCAATCCCAGGCATCTCAGGTCGGAACTCGACGCTCGCTCGCTTTCAGCGCCAACCGGCCATATCGGCATCGCCGATCTGCGCGGCAATCCAAGCCGCGTCGCATCGGCCGCCGCTGAAGTCGGCATCGTCCAGCTCTTCATGCCGGCCTACCCCGAGTCCGAGCGAGGCAACACCGCGGCAAGTTGGCGTCGGGCGGGTGAAGAGTTGGGCGCGATCGCCACCTATTTCGCCGGCCAGAACATTGGCTTGGGCTATCACAACCATTTCTGGGAACTCGATGTGCTCGACGATGGCCGGACCGCGCTCGAGAGCTTCTTCGATGGTGCCAAGGGCAGCCCGCTTGTTTGGCAGGCGGATGTCGCCTGGCTGGCAAGAGCCGGAACTGATCCGATCCTTTGGATGGACCGATATCGCCATCTGCTCGTGTCCGCTCACGTAAAAGATCAGGCCCCCGCAAGCATGAACACCGACGAGGACGGGTGGACCGATGTCGGCGCCGGTATCCTTGATTGGGACGCACTTTGGGCAGCCGCCCGAAAGGGTGGAGCAAGAACAATGGTCGTCGAGCATGACAACCCAAAGGATCCGGCCGGCTTCGCCACCCGCAGCCACACCTTTCTAGCCCAACTCGCCCGGCGCGTTCCCTGAAGCAGCGGACGCCTGGCGCGCGCGCACTCTCGTCGTCACCAAGACTCTCAAAGGAGGAATTGAGAATGACCGACCATCCGACTTCGCAAATGAACCGGCGCACCTTTTTGGGCGCTTCGGCCGCCGCCGTGGCGGCCGGCATCGGTAACAAAGCAGCCTTCGCAGCCGGTACCGATCCCATCAAATTCTGGGACATGGTTTGGGGCACCGGGGCCGACTACACGGCCGCTGCCAAGAGCATCGCCGCGAACTACAAGCCGTCTGGCGATGCGCTTGGCGTCACCTATCAGTCGGTGCCGTGGGCGAACTGGTATCAGACTTTCACCTCCGCCGCTGCATCCAAGACCACGCCCGCGGTCAGCTCCGGCGCGGCATTTCTGCCGTTCTATTTTCTCGAGCAGGGCGTAGCGGCGCCCGCCGATGATCTTGTCGCGTTACTCGACAAGAACGGCACAAACGACTTCCTCCCTGGCCTGCTCGATTCGATGAAGACCAAGAACGGTTATGCCGGTGTGCCGTGGTCGATGGATTTGCGCGTGCTGTGGTACCGCAAGTCGCTGCTCGAAAAGGCCGGGGCCGACGTACCCACCGACTGGAAGAGCTATGTCGAAGCCGGCGCCAAGCTCAAGAAGATCGGCGTCACCGGGCTTGGGCTCGCCGCAGGCAGCCAGACGACCGATGCGCAACACACCGTTTCGGCGCTGATGATCAACAACGGCGGCGGCTTCTTCGCCCCTGATGGCACCGTGGCCTGCGTCACCGATCGCAATATCGAGACGCTGGAGTTCTTCAAGGAACTCGTCTCGAACGGCACCATCGATCCCTACGCGGCGAGCTACACCAACGACAATCTCGCTGGCGACTGGAAATCGGGACGGGTCGGCATGGGCTTTGGCCAGACCGGCCTCGACAAGACCCTTCCGGCCGATGCGCAAGCCGATCTGGTGGTCGCGCATCCGATCGCCGGGCCTCATGGCGACAAGGGCACCGTCTACTACATCAACCCGCTCTGGATGTTCAAAACCACACCGTCGCAGGCCTCGTCCGAAGCCTTCCTCGCCTACTACCTCGACAATCTCAAAGACTTCTGGATCAAGGGCGTCGATACCGATCTGCCGGTGAAGAAAAGCATCGCGCAGTTGCCGATCATCCAGCAAAACCCCAACCTCGTGATCTCGATCAACGAGTGGCAGCCGGTGGGAAAGACGATCGGTGCGCAGGCTCCCGCCGCCTTCGGCGCCCTCAATGCCGTCGATGGCGGTGCCGCAAGCGCAGCCTTCGTGCAGCAGATCGTTGCCGGCAAGACCGACTCCAAGACGATGCTCGAAACGCTGCAGGCAGGACTCGAAAAGGTTGTGAAGTCAACTTGACGAATACTGCGCTAAAGTACCCGGCGACGGCGATGCACAATGCGCCACCAGTGAGGCAGCGCATGCCGAGCATCTCGCGCCGGGTAACGATGGCAGGACTGGCGCTGCCGTCGCTGGTACTGATGCTGGTCGTCAATGCCTATCCGGTGGTCTACGCCGCCATCCAATCGCTGCATGGCGGCGACCTGCTGCACCTCGGGCCTTTCGTTGGCCTCGACAACTTCCGCAATGCGCTGACGGACGGCCTGTTCTGGCAGGCCGCCTGGTTCACGCTGATCTTCAGCCTCTGTGGGGTGCTTGGGAGTTGGGTCGTCGGCCTTGCGCTGGCCTTGCTGCTCAAGCCAGATTTTCCCGGCAAGAGCGTCTTCAAGGTGCTGCTTCTGCTACCCTGGATCGTGCCGATCGTCGTCTCGTCGATGAGCTGGAACTGGCTTGTCGCCACCCGCGACAGCCTGATGCCCTACCTCGCTACGTCGCTCGGCTTCGGCAACGTGATGTTTCTTGCCGATCCCAATATGGCGATCGTCACGGTCTGCCTATTCAAGATCTGGATCAGCTACCCCTTCATGATGATGATGATGGCCGCTGCCCTCGAAGGCATCGAGCAGAGTGTATATGAGGCTGCTGAGGTCGATGGCACTACGGCCTGGCAGCGCTTCGTCTATATAGTTCTGCCGATGACGGCCCGCTCGACCTTCATTTCCTGGGTCCTGATGGCGATGTTTTCGGTCAACGACTTCGCCACGATTTACCTGCTCACCGGCGGTGGCCCGGTTAACAGCACCACGTCGCTGATTGTTCTCGCTTACCAGGCCGTCTTCCAGAACTTTCAGCCCGGCTACGGTGTCGCGATCTCGTTTCTGATGACCGCGACGCTGGTCACACTCTCGGTCATCCTCTTCAGGGAGATCAGAAAGGCGGATGTGTCATGAGTTCGCCAGGCGCCGCCTCCCCTGCCGGGTCTAGCGCGCGCGTTGCGACGCTCGAACGGGCCCGCAAACGCGCCGGCCGTTGGCGCGCTGCCGCAACGGCTCTCATAACCCTGGTGTTGCTCGGCCCGATCATCGTCGTCTTCTGGCTGGCACTAAGACCGCGCCTGACCTCAGGCGCCTCCGGCCCGACGCTCGACACCTTCCTCTATGTTCTGCAGCAAACCGATGTGCTGCTCTGGCTGCGCAACAGTCTTACCGTGTCGGTCGTCGCGACGGTCTTGTCGGTTATCGTTGCCGCGCCGGCTGGCTACGTGTTGTCACGCGGCCGCGGCAAGACAGTATCGGCCTATTCCCTGCTCATCTTCATCATTCAGAGTTTTCCGGTTGTTGTCTTCATCATCCCGCTGTTCATCATGTTCGCCGCCGTCGGCCTTGTGGATTCGCTGGCCGGCGTGGCTTTCATCTATGTCGCAGCGTCGGTATCGGTCGCATGTTGGATGATGGCGGCCTATTTCGACACGATCCCGGTCGCTATCGAGGAGGCCGCCTGGATTGACGGCTGTTCGCTGTTCGGCGGCTTTGTCCGTATCGTGCTGCGCAACGCGCTGCCAGGGGTGCTGTCGACGGCGATCTATAGTTTTCTGCTGGCCTGGAACGACTATTTGGTGGCGCTTGTCTTCCTGCGCTCGGACGGCCAGTTTACGCTGCCTGTGGGGTTGCAGACTTTCTTCCAGCAGAACCAGACGGACTGGGGGCCGGTGATGGCCTGCGCCGTCATCATGCTGCTGCCACCGGTTCTGGTGTTTGCCGTTCTCAATCGCTTTTTCAGTGTAGGTGGTATTGGTGGATCCCTCGCCGGCCGTTGACGAAAATCCCGCCGAAGTCTTCGTCAAGGCGAATGAAGGCCGGCTGACCGCCGTCGTTGCGGCAATCGTTCCTGCTGATGACTATCCATCAGCCGTCGAAGCGGGCGGGCTCGATTTTCTCCGCCGCATTCTCACCGAGCGTCCGGACTGGATCGCCCGAGTAGAGGCAGTGCTGGGCAATGTCGGCGAGATGGCCCGCAACGACTATCGCGCCGAGTTCGAAGCGCTTGCGCCGCTCGATCAGCAAAAGATCCTCGATCGCCTCGTCAACGACACCAACTATGGCTGGTTCGTCCGTATCGTGAATGGCGGCTACTACGCCGATCCCGGCAATGGCGGCAATCGCGACGCAAAATCCTGGGAGATGGTGGGCTGGGACTCTGCCCCGCCGGGCGGCTGGCCGGACCTCCCTATCCGAACCGACCGCCGCGTTCTGATCACGCCGGAAGCCGTGCTCGATCGCTATGACGCCATCGTCGTCGGTTCCGGCGCCGGCGGCGGTGTTGCCGCCTGCGGCCTCGCCGAATCCGGCAGAACCGTCCTCATCATCGAAGCCGGCCGATGGCCATCGACCGCCGAACTGTCCTCCGACCACATCCGCAATCCCCGCTCGACCTGGGGCCTCGTTTCGCTGAGCGGCCCGGATGAAGACGGCAATCCGCGCGTCCTCGAGACGCCGGACGGCGACCGCGTTTTGCGGCCGTCCGATATCGGCTGGAGCAATAACGCGATGACCGCCGGTGGCGGCACCCGCGTCTATGGCGCGCAGGCCTGGCGCTTCGGCCCGAAGGACTTTGCCATGGCCTCGACTTATGGCGTCCCGGCGGACAGCGATCTCGCCGACTGGCCCTTCGGCTATGACGAGCTGGCGCCCTACTACGACCGCGCGGAGTGGGAAATCGGCGTTTCCGGCGACGTCACCTTTGGCGCCCACGCTGGCGGCCCCTATCACGCTTATCCGATGCCGCCTTTGCCGGCGGGACACGGCCGTGAAATCCTCGCCGAGGGTGCGAAAAAACTCGGCATTACCACCCATGCCGTCCCGCTGCTCGTCAACTCGACGCCCTATCTCGGCCGCGCCGGTTGCGCGCAGTGCCGGATGTGCGTTGGTTTCGCCTGCCCGGTGGATGCCAAAAACGGCAGCCAGAACACCATGCTCGACCGGGCTTTCGCCACCGATCGCGCCTCGATGCTGCTCGAAACGGCCGTCGAGCGGCTGATCACGGACGGTGATGGCCGAGTCATCGGCGTTGCCGTGGTCAGCACGCGCAACGGCACGATCTGGCGGCGCGAAATCCTCGCCGAGGAGATCGTCGTCTCTGCCGGTGCGGTGGAAACCGCCCGCCTGCTGCTCAACAGCGGCAGCGCGCGCGAACCCGATGGCATCGGCAACAAGCACGATCAGGTTGGCCGGCGCCTACAAGGTCATGCCTATGGCGGCGCGGTGGGCATCTTCGATGAAATCATCGAAGATCTCATCGGACCGGGGCCGTCGATCGCGACGACCGACTTCCGGCACGGCAATGGCGATCTCATCGGCGGCGGCATTCTCGCCAACGAGTTCGTGGCAACGCCATCCAACGTCTACCGCTACCTTGCCGACAATGGTCTGATCCCGCTGCATGGGCACGGCGCCAAGGATGGTATGCGGCAACTGGCACGACGGATGACCCGCATCATGGGGCCGATCCAGGAAGTGACGAACGCCGAGTCCCGGGTTCGCGTGGATCGCCAGACGCGAGATCGCTTCGGCATCCCCGTCGCCCGTTTGAGCGGCGCTCTCCATGCCGAGGATCTTCGCGCCCGCGACTTCTCTGCCCAAAAGAGCGCCGAATGGCTGCGCGCCGCCGGCGCCACCCGCGTTGTGCAAATGGGCGGACGGCCCGGTCCCGGTCCGAGCGGCGGCCAGCATCAGGCCGGCACCTGCCGCATGGGCACCGATCCCGCCACCTCGGTTACCGACCCCCTCGGTCGCGTCTGGGGCCACGACAACCTGCGCATTGCCGACGGCTCGCTGCACGTCACCAATGGCGGCGTGAACCCGGTCCTCACCATCTACGCCAACGCCTTCCGGGTGATCGACTACATGGTCGGCGGCAAGGACTGAGCAGCGATATTGCTCGTGGCCGGCGCATCGGCACGAAGCAAATCCAGTTGCACTGCCCGGATGGCGATGTACCCATGGGCCCACGGCTGGCTGGGAGGGCGCCAACATGTTCGGCAGGGTCTTGCGGCTTGGCCTCGCGATCGACTGGACACGAGTTTTGCCCATCCTCGCGTGCATGGCGCTGGCGGCGGCCCTGCCGGTCGGCGTGCCTTTCCTCCTGGGCCGCATTATCGATGCCGCGCTTCATGGGGCCGGTCTCATCGCGTTGCTGCCGCTGCTCGGCCTAGTCGCGGTCCTTGCGGTCGCCGCCGCGCTGGCCGAGGTACTGGCCAACACGCTTGGCGCTCGCGTAGGCTACGGCCTTTCCTGGCAGCTGGCGCAGCGGGTCTATGGCCAGCTCCTGCGCATGCCGCTCCTGAGCTATACGACCATCAATCCTGGCGTACTCAACAGCCGCCTGACCAACGATATGCGCATGGTCGATCCGCTATTCACCGCCGTGCCGTTGGCGGCTGTCCATGGTTGGGTCGGGCTGGCCGCCGTCGGGATCGCGCTGGCGGTTATCAATCCCTGGTTCCTTGCGGCCTTCGCGCTCGTCCCTCTGGCCCTGATGGCGGTGCGCTTCGCCGAAGGGCGGATCAACGCCACGATCAAAGACTCCTACGAGATCAACGCCGCAGTCGCCTCACAGATCGAGAGCACCACGAGCGGCGATGCCATAAGCCTCGTCCGGCAGGCGCGCGCGACCGGGCTCGAAGAGGGACGCTTCGCCGAACTAGCCGATAAGTCTGTCGCCCTCGCGGCCCGTATGGACAACTGGCGCGCAGTGATCAACGTTGCCTATCGGCTCTGCTTCGATCTGATCACCGTGCTGTTTCTCGGCATTGGGGTGCTGCTGGTTTCGTCTGGACAGATATCGATGGGCAGTGTCGTTTCGGCGCTGTTCTTCGTCGGACTGGTGCGCCAGCCGCTGGGCGAGGTGGTGGGCCAGCGCTATCCCATGATCCGTGCCGGCATGGGGCTGGATCGTGTCGAGGCCGTCCTCCAGTCGCATAACACGGGCCTGCCGACGGTAGCGGCTGCGCCGAGCGTGCCGGTAACCGATGCCTCCTCGGAGGTCTTGGCGTTCGAGAACGTGAGTTACAACTATCCCGGCCGCGATGCCGTGGCGGTCCGCACGCTTTCGGACGTCGCCAGCGCCAGTTCCGGCATGACCGGGTTTCTTGCCGGGATATCCCTGACCCGACTGGACGAGGCGGTTGAAACGGACGGACAGGACCACTCCTCGCGGATCCTCAACGATATCTCATTCTCTGTTCGCAGGGGTGAAACGGTCGCCATTGTCGGGCATTCCGGTTCGGGCAAGTCGACCATCATCAGCCTCGCCTGCGGCTCTATCCGGCCGTCGAGCGGTCGCATCCGGGTCGAAGGCCTCGATGCGGGCGACCTGGCCGAAGAGGATGTGTGGCGTTCCGCATCCCTCGTTAGCCAAGACATCTACCTGCGCGATGCGACGCTGCGCGACAACCTCGGATATGGCCTCGGAGATGCGACGGATGATCAGTTCATCGATGCGCTGCACAAGGCGGGGTTGGGCGAGTTGCTGCGACAGTTGCCGGAGGGGCTGAGCACCATGGTGGGGCAACGCGGCAAGCGGTTCTCCGGCGGAGAACGGCAGCGCATCGCGATTGCCCGTGCCGTGCTGCGCGATCGACCGCTGCTCATCCTCGACGAAGCGACGTCGCATCTCGATGCGGAGCGCGAGGAAAGCGTTCTCGATGCCATCGATGTAATCGCAGCGAACCGGGCGGTGCTGGTGGTGGCGCACCGTACATCCGCCATCGAGCGGGCGGACCGCGTCGTCATGATCGAGCATGGCAGCGTGGTCGAGCGCGGCACACATGCCGAGCTGATCGCCGCCGGTGGCCGCTATGCGGCGATGCACAGGGCCAAGGCGGCAAGTTGAGAGTCGGCAATGGGCGGTGCGCCGCATGACACCGGCGCATCGGACATTCTACTCAGCCTCCGCCACCCTGATAGCGTGCGAGACACCAGCGCCAATGCAGCGCAGCCGCACCGACCGCGACTGGACCTGCCAACAACGATAGCGCCATGCCCCAAGGTCCGAGGAGCGCCACGTCCTTGCCGAGGAATACGGCGACCGGCACATAATTCATGAAGCCGAGCGGTACCGCGGTGACCAGAACCCACTGCAATGCCGCCGGGTAGATATTCATTGGATAGCGGGTCAGCTCCCAGAAGCCGAAGAAGATCGAATAGAGATAGCTCGACTGCACGAGCACCAGCGCGGAAACGCCGATCATCGTCATAACGGCGGCAACGACGAGAGATGCGCTCACCAAAGCTGCAATGAAGTAGAGGACGTGCCATGCTGTCCAGTCGACATCGGCCACAACAAGCGCCCAGGCCATCAGCCCCACCGCCAGGATGACGTGGCCGAGGTAGCCGATATTGAGCCCTGAGAACGTGAGGTAAACCCAAGGATTGATTGGGCGAACGAGCAGCGCGTCGAACGTTCCGAGCCGCACTTGCTCCTCCACGTCCCGGAACTGGACGAAGCTGAACGCGGCGCCCAGCGAATAGGAGAGAAGCTGGAAGCTGAGCAGCAGCGCCATGTCGCTCCAACGCCAGCCGCCAAGGGTGTTGAACCTGTTGAGCAAGACCCAGATCGCGGAGAATGCCGCGCCATAGGACAGTATCTGCGCGATCCGATCCATCACGAACGCGGCGCGATACTCCATCTGAGACCGCACATACATGCGCACAAGCATGAGGATGGTTTTCATTCAGCCACCATGCACGACGATGCGGTACTGTGCGCGCGACCACAGCACCACGACGCAACCCGTAAGCACGACGATCCATCCCACGCCAACGCCGAGCGTTCCGAGCGTGGCGGAAGGGTCAAGCTTGCCGAGATAGACAGCCATCGGCTGGTAGCCGATGAAGGAAAACGGCAAGAGCCTGACGATGTCAGCCGCAGCGGGCGGGAAGAACCATATCGGCAACGTACCACCGGCAAAGATGGCCATCAGCGCCATCAGCGTCCATTCCAGCGAAAACACGGTCAGCAGCCAGAAGGCGAGGATCGCGGCAATGGCCGACAGCAGGAACAGAATGAGGAAGCCAACTCCCCAGAACACGACCGCCATCCCTCCCACAAAGGCCGACGCCGGCGGCGTGAGGCCATAGAAAAGGCTGGCGACAATCGTCACCGGCAGTTGCACTGCCAGTAGTTCGAAGGCCAGGTTGCCACACGCTCCCGCCAGCAGCATCAGGGGATAGCGAACCGGCTTGAGCAGGAACACGGAGACATCGCCCGACTGGATCTGCCGGCCGAAGGTCCGAATGAAGCGCGCGTAGTCCCAGTTCAGCACGACCCCGCCGAGGATGGCATAGGTGATCATGTCCGACCGGGTGATCCCACCTACGGTCGCGGTTCCGACCTGGGCATAGAGCGCGACCCAGATGGCGATCTTCGCAAAGACGGTGACGAAGCCATAAAGCAGCAGCGCCCAGACCTGGCTCCGATAGGCGAGACGTGTCTGGAATGCGCTGGCGAAGAATGCCCGGTACATCCCTCAGCCCCGTGCAGGCTTCGACAGATAGAAGCTGCGGATCACCTCTTCGATCGATGGCTCTTCGATCAGCACATCCCTCAACCCCGCATCCTCAGGAATCTCCGACAGGAGCGAGATGAGCGACACATCTTCCCGGTCAATCCGGAAGTGCTTGAACAGTTTGTCGTCCTTGACCAGTTCGGCGCCAGCAAGCGCGATTACACCGGGATCGGACGCGAACTCAAGCCGCAGGCGACGGCTGCCGCCGAGTGAAGCTCTTAGCTGGGTAAGTGCTCCATCGTAGAGAAGCTTTCCCTCGTCAACCATGATCAGCCGCGGACAAATCTGCTCGATGTCGACCAGATCGTGGGTGGTGAGGATGATCGTCATGCCGCGCTCGCGGTTGACCGTTGCAAGGAACCTGCGAACGACGTCTTTGGCGACCACATCGAGGCCGATCGTCGGCTCGTCGAGGAACAGCACCTTGGGATCGTGCAGAAGCGCCATGACCAGTTCGCACCGCATGCGCTGTCCGAGGCTGAGCTGCCGAACCGCGCGATCGAGGAAGCTATCGAGGTCGAGCAGCTTGGTGTAGCGCGCAAGGTTGTCGCGGAAGCGGCTCTCGGGAATGCCGTAAATCTGCTGGTTGAGCAGAAAGGAGTCGACGACGGGCAAATCCCACCACAACTGGCTCCGCTGTCCGAAGACAACGCCTATTTCGCGCGCATTGAGCATGCGCTGCTGGTGCGGCACCCGTCCCAAGACCGACACACCGCCGCTTGTGGGTACCAGAATGCCGGTCAGCATCTTGATCATCGTCGATTTGCCGGCGCCGTTCGGCCCGAGATAGCCGACTGCTTCGCCCGCCTCGATCGCAAACGAGATATCGTTTACGGCGACGACCTCGGTGAATTCCCGCGTCAAGAGTGTACGGAGAGCACCGGAGAAACCGGGAAAGCGTTTGTGCTGGCGAAAACGCTTCGACGCGCCAAGCGCTTCGATTATTGGGGCCATCAAGCAGCACCGCGACAGTGACCGATGAGCGCTAGGGCGACTGCCTGGAGGCTGTCAAGGGAGCACGCTGCTTTACTTCCTCACGCTAGACCGCCGGGGGTTTGGTCGCGCATTTTATCCGATGGGCCGATGCCGAACACAAAACGGCCGTAGAACCAACTGACCGCGAGCAGCGCGATTCCTATGCCGAGGAATGAACCGACCCGCCATAACCCTTCGAGACCGCCGACGTCGTACATGAACACTTTGACGATGGTAGCCAAGACAACCACGAGCGAGCCCACGCGCAGAGCAAGGCTCGAGAAGGCGGCACCCGCCCAGAGAAGTGCAAAGCCGTAGAGCAGCATGCCGCCGGAGTAGAGATAGAGCTCTGCCTGAAGGGGGACGGCACCTATGCCGTTCAGAGTCGGCCCATGGATGGCCTGCCGAATGACGACAAGGATCGTGATCAGCCCGGCTAGGCAGCCAAAGGCGGCGAGACTACGTGCCACTGGAAGGACACCCTGCCGTCGGACCAGGTAAGCAGGCGGCGTTAAGGCTTACCAGTGGCCGCTGGAGACGGGCTTGGCCTGATGCTGCTAGTAATGTGCTTGGTGGGTATGCATTCTTCCGGTTCAGGAGGAAGCAGCATCCCTGCGATGACATTGCCGCTGCTCCGGGGATGGCGAATGAGACTGCTGGTGGTCGCGCTGTCGCTGGGGGGACTAGTAGTAGGTTCTATCGCAGTCGCGGCAGTCGCCTACTACTTGTCCCCCGCAGAACAATGCCGCGAGCACGTTCTTCGACAAGAATATGTCGCCGCCCTCCCCGCTTGCAGGCAGAGTGCTGAAGGCGGAGATGCGCAGGGCATGGCCACAATGGGAGTGCTTGAACTCGGTGGCTACGGACTAAAACCGGACTACGACAACGCGATGTGGTGGGACCAACGTGCGGCCTATCTTGGCAGTGCAGACGCAATGGCGGAGATCGGTTTCATGTTTGCCAGCGGCCTTGGCGCAACTAAGAACACGACAGAGGCGTATATTGGGAGCGTAAGGCGGCAGACGCTGGAAATTCGGCAGGGATGTACCTGCTCGGTTCGTCGTATGGGAACGGAACGGACGGCACTCTACCGGACAAGGCTCTGGCATTTCAGTGGTACATGAAGTCAGCGAATGCCGGTAACCCACAAGGCATGTATGCGGTTGGAGTGAGTTACGACCTGGGCGCGGGTGTAGGCAAGGACCCGAAACAGGCCCTCGCTTGGTACTCGAAGGCAGAGGCGGCAGGTAACCTGTTGGCGATGGTCGGCATCGGCTTGCACTATGAACACGGGCTAGGTGTGACGCAGGACAAAGTGGCAGCCTTCAATTGGTACTTGCGTGCCGCCAAGGGAGGCAGCAAGGACGTGACGCAAGCAGCGCAATGGTACCTAGCTGCTGCGAAAGCAGGCAGTTTAGAGGGCATGGTCAATGCGGGAAATGACTACGTCAACGGTGTCGGCGTCGCTCAGGACTATTCGGCTGCCCTAACCTGGTACCGGCAGGCTGCAAGCGATGGGAATGCTGAGGCAATGGAGAACATCGGCATTCTGTACCGTGATGGCCATGGTGTACCCAAAGACCCTAACGTGGCTGTGCAATGGTTCGAGAAGGCCGAGGCCGCAGGCAGTCCGGAGGCCAAGGCAAGCCTTCTGGCCCTAGCGAAACCGGCCTGATCAAGTCCGGCGAGCCGGTAGGACGCGCGTACTGTTGCCTAACCCCCTTGGTGACCCACGCGTCATCCATCGCTCAAGGCCTTAACGGGCATCTTTCGCGCAAAAAGAAAGCCCAAGACCAGCATGAGTTCACTCGGGCGGTTGAAATGCAATCGGCCACCGGGGGCAAGACCACCTGCTATTACAACCGCTTTCGACAAAGCCCCTATTGCGTCTTCACGTTCGGTCAGCGAACTGCCCGAAAGATATAGCAGCCGTGACGTCACGGCCTGCATCATCTCGCCTGCATTATAGTAGCGGCCGGATGCGCGCTCGACGCTTTCACGCAGGGCCGGGTCTAGATGAAAGGTGAAACCCGACTCTAGCGGGCGCATGCGCTGCAAGGCCATTCGTCGCGCCTCCTCTGCATCGAGGCCGGCAAACTCGCTTAGCGCAAGGACCTCCGCCACACCACCTTCGGCTGTTGCAAATCGCTTCGCAGCAACGCCAATCCCCTCCCGGACGGTCCGATCGGTGTCGACGGACCACTTCAATGGAACATCAGCGAGGATGAGCGCGCCGAGCTTGAACTGCATGCGCTTGATGAGAAGGAGGTGAAGGAGGCCGCCCCAGCCTTTTCCCAGGAGGACGATTCGGCGGGTTGCATATTTCTCGATGACAGCCATTAGTACGGTCAGATATGTCGCGGGCGTGTAGCGGCGGGGATCCGGCATTATCCCGCTTTGACCGCGGCCCGGCATGTCAGGGCTCACCACGCGGAAGCCGTTCTCGGCGAGAAACTTTCCCAGAATGTCGAAATCGGCGGCAACGCCATTGAAATCGTGAAGACAAAACACCGTGCCGCGCGGCTTTCTGGGCTCATAAATCTGGACCGAGATCGGTACGAAGTCCTGACGGACTTGCATCATAAGCTGACGGCGCAGGACGGAGACTTCGGCTTCGCTCATGCGGAAGCGTTGCTCGGCGTGGCTACGAGCGCTTCGAGGAGCGAGACGATTTTCGGCAGTCGCAAAGCCGGATCGTGTTTGGCAAATTGCTCGAGCGCAAGCTGATGATACTCTTGAAACGCCTGTTCATCCGTCAGCAGGACCCGCAAAGCCTCGACCCAGGGAATCGCATCTGACAGCGGCGGCACCAACCAATGGTCAGCAACAAGCGGTGCAGGCGGTTCGACAACGATGCCCCCCGGCCCGACCAGTTCAGGAAGCCCTCCCCTGTTGGACACCACCGACGGAATACCAAACGAGAGCGCTTCGACAGCAACTCGAGGACCGCTGTCATGCCAGAGGGACGGTGCGAGAAGGACCTTGGTTGCGCCGAATACCGCGCCCATGTCCCTTTGCAGGCCTATCCGCTTTACATTGCCGAATCTGGCGGCATTTATGCCCGTTCGCTGTTCCGCCCTGCTCAGCAATGACCGGCTCTCGACCACCAGAAATCTCGCAGCCGGCATAATTTGAGCGGCAAGCTCCGCTATTCGCAAAAACATCGTCACACCCTTCTCGGGGGCGGGATTGATGAAGGTAACAAAATGCGGGGGGCGGGTGCTTGGCGGCACCGCGGGGGGTTCAATGAACTTGCCGATTACCTTGCAATCGAAGCCGAACCGTTCCGCGAACAAGTCGCGCGTGGCTTCGGTATCGGTGAATATCATATCGACGTGCTCGAAGCGCTCACGTTCCTTGTAGTTTGGATTGACGAGGTAAAAGACGGTTTTGATACCTCGCAGCCTCGCCTGCCGAAGCATCGACGCCTCGTAGCGCCGGTTTCCGTAAAGCAGCAGAACGTCGGGACGAAACTCGTCCAATATCGCCAGCGCGCGATTGTATAATTTCTGTTCGTCTTTGAACTCGACCTGGGTCATCGCCGGACCAAACTCGATATTGTGACGCACGCCCTCGTCAACCTTGAGCCACAACGTTTGCGTCAGGCCCGGCTCCTGAACCGGCAGAGCGCCTGTCGCCTGCATGTTCTCCAGTGCCGTTCCCGGGCCAGGCTTGTCATAAATCGAGGCGGTCAATGATTGGCACTCGACACCGTAGCGGCTCAGATACCGCAAGAACGTCCGAATGCTGATTGCAGCGCCATTGCTCGTGTCGAGCACGCAGTTGATCGCGCTGAACATAAGCTTCACGTCGGACTCCTATTCGCAAATACGGCACCACTAGACAGCGGCGAGATGAAACCTTTGGCCGCCACGGCGGCGAAGGCTGGCAAGCCATTCAAAGGACAGTCTGTTCTCCGGCGGCCGCGCAATGTGTATATTGCGCAGAAGGACGGCCATAGCGGTCTTTACTTCGACGCGCGCGATTTTCGAGCCGGGGCAGCCGCGTTGCCCCGTTCCGAAGGGCAGGAAGTGGCCGCGCAGGGCAGCGGGCATCTCGCCACCGGGAAAACGTCCCAGCGATACCCGCCGTGGATTTGGATAGACGTTGGCATCATGGTGAAGGCCGATTACCGACAGAAGTACCTTCTGGCCTGCTGCGATCGGCACACCTGCTACCGTATCGTCGTTTTTGGCAATTCGCGAGAGAATCGGCACTGGTGGAAAGATGCGCATCGCTTCGGCGAGAAAGGCGTCTAGGTCACCCGATTCCGATAAGCCGCCCGCTTCGTGGCCATCGGCGCCTGCAGGCAATTGATTCCGCAGCCTTTGCTGCAAGTCGGGTTCTCCGGCCAACAGCCACATCGCCCAGCCCAACGCAGCTGACGACGTATCAAATCCGGCGAACAGCAGCGTACAGACCTCGGCGAAGACGTCGATGTCCTCACCGGCTTCCAGCAGAGCATCGAGGAGCTTCGGCCGCGACTGGCCTGGTCCTCTGGCCCGAAGCAGTTCCAGGCCCCTGCGCAGGCGTTCGTTTGCCGCCATCGCCTCGGCAAGCCGGGCCGGCGAGCTGATCTGCGGGGCCCCGGGGACATTCCACGTGGTCAGGGCGGCATGCTGCAGAATGACGCGGAAATCGTTTGATAGGCTTGAACTGAGATCGCTCGGCCCAAAGCCGAGCGTGACTTCGGCGATGACCGCCCCGGCCGCGTCATTGAGGAAGGGATCGACTTCGACTGTGTCGGTCGTCGCCGCTGCACTCAGCATCGCCTGGCTCGCCATCGAAAAGAATCGCACCGCGGCGTCCGTTACGAACGACGACTCCGTGCCTGCGATGAACGGCTGAGACAAGCGCTGCGACCGGCGCCAGGCATCGTCATCGTTGGTGAGACGGCTGCTGCCAAAAAACTGCCGGAAGCCGGCGAGGTTCTTGCGGTAGTTATCAACGTTGGTGTGCGCGATATGGCGGGCTGCCTCGGCATCCTGGAAGACAACGATGTCCTCGTAGCCGAGGTGAAGAACGGCAGGCGCTCCCGGATGACGCTCGGCCATCTCATAAAGAACAGCACAAGGATCGAGTCGCCACCGCTCGGCCGCGGTGCCTTGCTGTATATCCAGGGAGATCATCGAGCCGATCATACCAAAACAAAACGGCCCCAGCCAATAAGCCGAGGCCGTGTTTTAAAAGACGTCCGGTCAGATCAGTTGAAGCTGCCGGAGACCTTTACGAAAGCACCCTGCGTCGTCTTGTTGACGTTCGAATCGGCGCCTATGCCGACATTCGTCAGCTCTTCGACCTGATAGCCAACCGTCAGCTTTGTCGCGTCGTTGAGATAGTAGTCGACGCCGACCTGGGCCTGGAGATCGAAGACTGTCTTCGAGTAGGTGTGGCTTGAACTGAAAGAGGAACCAGAGCCGCGGGTGGACGTAGGGCCACCATTGATCGAACTGCTGAACGACGATGAGAACGAGAATGATGACGTGTCGGTCTGCTGACCAAAAATCGCCGCAGCGGCCAGCGAGCCCGAGATCCCGAAATTGCTGCCATCAAAGCGCTTCGACGCCGAAATCCCTACCCGTGGGCCGGCACCAAGAAAGTCACTGGAAATGCCCGAATTGAAGTTGAAAGTGCCCGACTCGGCAATACTCGACCCCCCACTCGTAAAGCCGTTTCCAGTGAAGCTCGAAGTTGTCTGGAACTCGTCGCTGCTATGAAAATGCAGTACGCGCACACCACCAAAGAGGCGCACGTTAAACCCGTCCGACATCACGGGCGTGAAGCCAATCTCGGCGTCAGCGGTTTCGAAACCAAAGACAGTCTTTTCCGTGGTCTTAAGCGTCGACGTCCCGCTGAAGCTACCACTACCTCCGGAAAAGCCGAAGTTATAGTTCCCCTGCACCGAGGCGGTATTCGTCACAAACTCGTTGGCCGACAGCCCGAACGTCGCATCCCAGCCGCCGTTGAACTGAACACCGAATGTTGTCGCGCCCGCATACCCAGCATCACCCGGGTGATCCTGCACGACGACGCCGGTAAAGCCATCGGAAATCTTGTTTGCCGCGTCCTCATCAATGACCGCACTGCTCGGCCCCGGCGAGAAGATCGCGCTGCCCTGGACGCTGTAAGTGTAACCCGTGACTGCCGGCATGCCCGCCGCATGCGCGCCACCGACTGCCGCCGCAGAGGCCGCAACGGCCGATACCGAACTCAACAGAATTGCTTTGTGCTTCAATTTCGGGCCCCTTAACTTGAGGTTCTCAGATTACCGGCGAGTGCGCAGCCTATCAAGCCTCGACCCGATTTTTGTATGGGAAAAGCCGCAGAAGTGACCAAATTACAACTTGAGCAACTGTCTAGTTCGGCGGCTCGAAGTTTAGCACCGAGATTTTCTTGGGCATACGCAAGACGTTATCGTAACCACGCTTGAAATAGACTCGGACACCGGGGTTTAGATTCCGGGCGCCGCGTATCAGCGCCGCAGTAGCAGAGGCCTCCCGGCTGAGGACGATCGTCAACGCAACCGCGTCGTGTGCCCCAGGTGCAAGGACCTTCAGTGGCCCTTTGTCTTCCACCCAAAGCTGACCCGCCGCCAGCGACGTGTGAATCCAGCCAGCATAGCCAATAAGCGCGTCCTGCTCGTTCTTGACCGCAACGTTGGCGCCAAATCGAAGCTGATCCCGCACGACGCGGGCGATCTGCACCAGCGGATACTGGTCGAATGGAGCTGCCTGGGAGAGCAGGTCGAGGATACGCCCGAGCGAATCGAACGATGCTTCCATCGGTCGCGCCTCAGGGCGCGTTTCATCTGCATTCGTCACGGAATTGGCGTTCCCCGAAGCGGCCCCGGAGCAGCGGCGGGACCGTTTAATCTTATGCCAGTCTAGCTTTGGCAGCAAAGACCGGTATTCTTGGCGATACAGTTTCCGGAGGAACTATCGTTGTTTGGCCTGGCCCGCTCAAGCTTTTTCGAGACGATATCGTCTCATGCGAAGGCGACTCCAGCAAAACCAGCCGTCGTTGCGGCAGACAGCATTTCGTATCGGGCCTTAGAAGACCGCGTTGTCGACGCTCACCGCTCGCTATCGGCGGCTGGAATCGAACCGTCATCGATCGTCGGCCTCTCAATCGCCGACGAAGTTGAGCATCTGATCGCCACTCTGGGCCTTTTGCGGCTCGGATGCCGTCAAATCACGCTTGCAACCTTTGATTCAGAGGAATTGCGCCGCAAGCTGAGCATGCAAGTCGGGGCGACACACATTCTCGCCCTCGGCGGCGGATCGCCGGGGCGACGCTGGGTTGTGACGAAACGGCCGGGGGCAGCTTCCCCGGATTACTCGACCGAAGGCGGCAGCATTTTTCTCAAGACCTCCGGCACCACGGGTGACGTGAACATCGTGGAATTTTCGCAGGCTCAACTTGCTGCTCAGGCCGCGCGTCATGCTGAGTATGCCGACGAGCGCCTGCTCCGGCTGGCGGCGATCGAACACAACAACTCAAAGCGTCACCGTCTCTATTGTGTCTACGCGGGCGGAACGAATGTCTTTCGTTTCGACACCGGCCTTGGCGTGCCCGCTTTTTGCGCCCGCGAGAACGTTACCTGCCTTGATATTTCGCGCTTGCACGCGGCCGATCTGATCGAGCAGGCAGCGCATTCGTCGTCATTGCCCCTGCTCGGCAATGTCAGGCTGCGCACAGGCGGTTCGGCGGTGCCCGGGGCACTGCGGCAACAGTTGCAGTCGTTGGTTACTCCATCGCTCTTTGTGCGCTACGCTGCTACCGAATGCGGCGCCATTGCGATGGCCGGTCCGAACGATCATGCGGAAGAGGATGCGGTGGGCCCGCCACTGCCCGGCGTGACCGTCGAAATCATCGACGACGAGCAGAGACGGACAGCGGACGGCGAGGTCGGCGAAATACGCCTGCGAGCCGAAGGCATGGCCGACGGCTATGTCGGCAACGCTGCCGACACCGCCAAGCGATTTCGGGACGGCTGGTTTTATCCCGGCGACGTGGGTTCACTCTCCAAGGACGGGGTCTTGTTTGTACGCGGCCGCAAGGACGACATGATGATCCTGAATGGGCTCAATATCTTCCCTGCCGAACTCGAGCGCGCACTGGAGCGCCACCCCGCGGTAAAGATAGCCGCTGCCCTTGCAATACCGTCGCGAGTTCATGGTCAAATACCCGTGGCGGCGGTCGAGCTCGTCAGCGAAGGAGCGGTGTCGCCGGAGGAGCTCCAGCGCTTCGCCCGGGACCAGCTCGCTCTACGGGCGCCGCGAAGAATACTCGTTGTGCCTGCGCTTCCCAGAAATCCACAGGGCAAACTAATGCGGCGAGAGCTCGCCAAGCTTTTCGAGGTAAAGTCTAATTGAAGGACATTGCAGCCGCGCGAAGATTTTTGGTCGAGGCGCTCGAACAATCAAATGTCTCCTACTTTCGAGATGAAAGAACTTTGGCTGAGTCCTTCGTGGCAGGCACAACCGATGTGTCAATTGCCACGCTTGAAATGGACAGCCTAGCCGAGATGGAGCTTTGCATCGCCATCGAGGTCAATACCGGCATCTCCATAGTCCCCGAGGAGCTTCGCGACATGGAGATGCTTGGGGATCTGGCAAAGGCCGTCCTGTGACGAGCAAGCTGATACCCGAGTATGCCGGGCTGCTGTTGAGCTGCAAGACGCCCAACCAGGTCAACGGACTCCACATCGAGTTTGAAAACAGCATTACCCCGGCTGAGGTCTTTGAGCTCGCGGCGGCCGGTGCGAGCATAGTAGATCACGTCGACGCCCGCGGTCACGAGGCCCCCGGTGCACCGGAATCTCAAGTCTACGCTGTGCTGCGCGAAGCCCTGTCATCCGCGCCCCCGGTTCATGCCAGCTACGCCCTGCGATGGATAGCCAATATGCAGGCTTTCATGAGCCTGAGCGGCAAGGACAGGCCCGAGCCTTTTCTGCGGCAGAGAAGGGGCCAATACGTTTCGCTTTACACCGATGGAAAGGACTCGCCGAGCAAGCGCCTGGCGATCTGCTTTGCCGGCGCCGGGCAGCGAATGATGATGCCGACTGGCGTTTTTCTGCAGCACATCGACGCCTCGCAAAACGACGTTCTTATGCTGCGTGACGTTGCCCGAAATGGCTATCGGCACGGTATCCCCGGTGTCGCCGACAGCCTTGAGGAACTGGTTCAGATCATCGGCGCGAACCGCAAGAAAACCTACTCATCGGTGGTATCGCTTGGCGTAAGCGGTGGCGGTATGCCGGCGATCTGGGCAGCACTTCAACTCGATCTCGACAAAGGTGTCAGTGTCGGCGGCAACAACCCGGCCGATCAACGATGGCAGCTCTGGGAAGATGAAGGCATCGCCCGCCCCTTCCGCCACTTCAGGGCCCGGATGACGAGAGCGCCCAACCTTCTTTACGTCTTTGGCGCCGATCAACGCCGAGACCGAGAAGCCGCCAGCGGGCTCGCCGAATTGCTCCCCGTCCGCACCATCGCAGTTGTGGGAAACGGCGGGAAACCCTCTGGGCACAACGCGCTCTATACGCTGCTCCAAAGGGGGGCTTTATCGGGCTTTCTGGAGGAAGCACTTTCGACCGACGAGTCGTGGGACAGGTTGGGTGCGTTTGCGGCCAATAGCGTCGTAGAATCTCGGCAGGGTGAAGCCAGTCCAATTTCGTAACGTTGGTCCCCGCCGGGGACCTACTGGCTGGCGGCAAAGCTGCGCAGGATATTGTCGGCGACGACTGTATCAATTCCAGTAAGGCCGACCGGATAGCAAACCCGTATGGCGTCGCTCGACGGCTCTCTAACATCCACTCGCCCCGACAAAACATCTGCTAGGTCAATCATCCGGCCGAGGTAGGGTGTTCCATGCAGGATGAACGTTTTGCCAAATGCGGCAACCTGAGCAAGGCTGTCCGTGATGAGCCAATCGGCGGCTTCAGCAATATCGAGATCAAGTTCTTTCGCAGCCGGGCTCTTATAGCCGACGGTATGGACGAAAGCACCACGGTCCAGGTCGGCGGCGCTAATGACGGGTCTTAGACTTGTCGTGGCAACGATAACTAGAGAGGCGCCCGACACAGCGGCACGTGCGGTCGGCATCGCGACAACATCAAGCTGAAGGCGTCGCGCCATTTCAGCGGCGAACGTCTTGGCGCTTTCTTCGCTGCGGCCAAAAACCTGCGCACGTTTCAGTGGTCTTACCGCGGCAGCCGCCTCAAGATGGCTGCGCGCCTGCTTGCCGGTTCCAATTACACCCACTGTGTCTGCCGACGGATGAGACAAGGCCCGAATGGCCACGCCACCAATAGCGCCCATTCTAAGAACGCCAAGCGCCGACCCAACGATCACGCCTTTCAGCGCTCCAGTCTTGGGACTCCAGACCGACACGACCTGATCTTGAAAATGGACGCCGCTACGAGAAAAGTAAGATCGTGCCCCGACGGCGTCACCTGTGTGCGGGGTCATGCCGCCAATAGCAAACACCAGTTCGGTAGTTGGGCCGAAAGACACACGGTGTCGCGGAGGCGCTACCAAGTCCTTGGATGCCCGCGCGCGTATGGCGGCTTCCACCTGTTCGATCGCCGCGGCCATGTCCCAGTGGCGTTTGACATCTACGTCGGTAAGCATCAGAGCGGCAGGCATGGCTACAACCGGCTCCAGTTCGTCCACGGGCGCGATCTCGCTCGAAGTGCAAGCTTACTTCAACTGCTGTATCTGCTTATTGATATCGGCTGCACCCTTTGGAGGGCGGATATCTTTTGGGCACGGTCGCGCCTTGATCCGTGTGTCGCATACTCTAACACCGTTCAAGAATCCGAGCCCTTCATTATCAAGGGCATCGGTATCTTTGGCGCTGTAGGCGAATTGAACGCTGTAGAGGCTATATGAGCCCATGATCGCCTTAAGCAGCATCGTCTGTGGCTTTCCGGTCAGCGAATTGAACGGACAGCCGAACAGCCACAGCGAGTATTGGTAGCCATTCTCGAGTCCCGATTTGATCTTCTGTCCGGACGCGCCCGTGCACGCTGCAGACCACTCTTGCACCAGCTTGCCGGCGAAGAGATCCGGCTCGAGCATGCTGACCTTGAAGACCGAGATGGTGATCATCCGTGACCAGTTGCTCACGCTCTCAGCAGTTGGAACGAATTCAGCCGTGTTCTCTTTACTGTTGGCAGTGGTGTAACCAGCCTTGAACCCCTGGGGTATGGGCGCAAGCAGGTTCTCGCCTTTTAGCGCCGCATGGACGCTTGGGGACACGAGGGACAAGATCGCCGCCGCAATGATAGCCGCGCACCTGCTTCTGGTACCCAAACTCAGTTCCCCCAACTTAGTTTCTAGAACTCGGTGCCCGAGATACACTCGGCCCTTCCTCGTAGCATGACCGGCTAACGACCCCTCCAATCTCGTCGAGCGATCCGTCCAGGCGAGAAATTGTCCACGAGTGCTAGCCGCTTTGAAAACATGAAGCACACCAGCAGCGATGGAACAACAGCTCTAGCAAGCTGTGCTCCAGCTTTCGGACTGCCCAGCAGTGCCAGAGGGGCTGCCTCCTCATGCCAGAGCGCATCAGCAACGTGTAAGGTAGACCGTCCGCTGGTCGAGGCTGTTCTAACCGTCGCTTTCCCTAAATCGGGCGAACCTAGTCTGCGCCGACAGCGATGCCGGTGGTGCGGTCAAAGCAATAGACGTCAGCGGGGCGCACGCCCAAGCCTATGCGTTCATTGTCGGCGAACCGCTGCTGGCCCGGCCGTTTGATGACAATTCGGTCGGCGCCGTCGCCGAGCTCGCAGTAAACGAACGTCTCTCCGCCCAACTGTTCCGAGAACTGGACCCGCGCGACCGCGGGAGCGCCTTCGGGGGCCACTATGTTGACGTGTTCCGGACGAATGCCGAGCTCGAGGCCTTCGTTGGCACCGAGCGGCTTGATAGCAGGCAACGGTAACCGACCGCCGGCGATCTCGGCGAAGCCCCCGCCCTCGTTGGTTACCCGCCCTGACAGGAAGTTCATCTTGGGCGAGCCAAGAAAGCCCGCGACGAACTTGTTTGCCGGCTTGTTATAGAGATCGAGCGGGCTTCCGGCCTGCTCGATGCGGCCGTCGTTGAAAACCACGATCGTGTCGGCTAGCGTCATCGCTTCGACTTGGTCGTGCGTCACATAGATCGTGGTGCGCCCCATGCGTTTATGCAGATTGGCAATCTCGACGCGCATGTGGACGCGAAGTTCGGCGTCGAGATTGGATAGCGGCTCGTCGAACAGGAATATCTTGGGGTTGCGAACGATGGAGCGGCCGATCGCGACGCGCTGGCTCTGACCGCCCGAGAGTTGGCCGGGCCGGCGTTCGAGCAGCGGTTCGATCTGGAGCGTCCGCGCCGCCTGCATCACGAGCTCATGAATTTCGGGCTTGGGAAGCCTCGCCTGCTCAAGGCCGAACGCCATGTTCTGGTAAACGGTCATGTTCGGATAGAGGGCGTAGGACTGGAAGACCATCGCAATGCCGCGTGCCACCGGCGTGGCCTCGTTCATCATCGCGCCGTCGATCAGCAACTGGCCCTGCGAAATCGTCTCAAGCCCGGCGATCATCCGGAGCATCGTGGATTTCCCGCAGCCCGATGGCCCGACGAATACGACAAATTCACCGTCCGCCACGTCGAGACTCACGCCGTGGATCACTTCGTGATTGCCGAAAGACTTGCGAATATCCTTGAGGGCGACGGTGGCCATATCAGTGCTCCCTTGCCAGCATCTGCTGACGGTATTCGCTCGGCGTTGTGCCGAGATATTTTTTGAAGACACGCGAAAAGTACTGCGAGCTGCCAAAGCCGAATTCGACTGCGATCTCGGTGATGGGATCGCTGGTGGTAACCAGCTGCCGACAGCACCGTTTGATGCGTAGCCGCTGCGCATAGTCGCTTGGCGACATGCCGACTTCCTTGCGGAAGCGATCGTGCAGATAGCTGCGGCTGAAGCCGAGTCGAGTTGCGACTTCGCCAATGTTCAGCTCATTGTCGGGATTGGAATGCAGCAGTTGCAGGAACTCGTCGACGAGTTCGTTGTTGCTGCGGTCGGCGAGTTTCCGCCCCTGAGCCTTCCAGGCCTCGACGAGAACAGTATGTAACTGTGCCCGCATTTCGGCGATCAGCAGGCTCGATCCGGTATAGATGCGCGGATCGTTCATCAGCCTGTGCAATTCGGCAATCGCATCGCGGCATCGCGGCTCGATATCGTGTGTGAGGCCGCGTCGGCCGAGGTAGTTCTGGAAGTCGCGCAACCCCTCGGCGGTAAGAAGCGCCGGTTGCACGTCGCTCCCCGACATGACCATCCAGAATGAGTGACTTGGGGGGTAGAGGCCGTTGACGATCCGGTGCGGCTTGTTGGCGGGGAACAGCGCAAACTGGCCGCCCGAGACCGGGATGAGCGCTTCGCTGTCCAGTTCCCAGCAGGCCTCTCCCTCAATGACAAAGACAAGCTCAGGGCCGGTGTGCGCCGACCAGGTGTCCGCCGTCGGCAGTGCCTTCTGGAAAGTGGCGAAACCAAACGTCCGAACTTCTGGAACGCCGATATCGGCGCCGGCGATGCTGCGGTTCAGATCCAGAGCCTGAGAGCCTAGCATGATCGAACTCCTATCGCTTGACGCCGGTGCTGGCGATGCTTTCGACGATGAAGCGCTGTGCCACCAAAAATACAATGAGAAGGGGCAGAACGCACATCGTAACCGACGCCATGATGACCGAAAGAGACAGTGCTCCGAAGGAATCCGACATCGCGCCGAGCCCGACCGGCAATGTCATGACATCGAACTTCCGAACGAACACGAGCGGTAAAAGGTAGTTGTTCCAGCTGCCAGTAAACACGATGATCGAGAGAGCCGCGATGGGCGGCCCCATCTGCGGCAGGGAGATGCGGCGGAAGATCGTCCAGTAACTCGCGCCATCGACGAAGGCCGCTTCCTCATATTCGCGCGGCTGGCCATCCATGAACTGGCGCATCATGAAGATCGCGAGGGGGTTGGCGAGCCCGGGCAAAATCAGCGACCACAGACTATCCAGCAACCCAACACGCGCCATACCGAAATAGAGCGGGATGAGCACAAGCGCCGGCGGGACCATAAGACCGAGCAGCAGAAATGCGAACAGCGGCCGGCTGCCCGGAAAGCGGAGCCTGGCAAACGCATAGGCTGCCATCGCGCTGGTCGCGATCACCCCAATGGTCGTCGCTACCGCCACGATCAGGCTGTTGAGGTACATCCTCAGGAAGGGGATCGGCGACGTAAGGGCCGAGACATAGGCATCGAAATTGAGCGAGGTCGGCAAGAAGCTCGGCGGCAGGTGATAAGCCTCGCCCGCCGGGCGCATGCTCGTGGAGAACATCCAGAGGAACGGCAGCAGCATGAATACCGCGCCGATAGCGAGAACGAGCATCACAGGGAGATTGCGCCAATTGACGACATGGAATGCCGAGTAGACGCGTGCCGTGAGGTTTGCCTGGTGCGTCGTGGTTGCGTGGGTGTCCATGGCTGCTCCTAGCGATGCGCCAGCCGGCGACCGATCGACAACTGGATGGCGACGATCACGGCAATAACGATGAGGAGGGTCAGGGCGGCTGCTACACCGGTGCCAAGATCACCGGCGTTGAAGGCCTCGCTGTACATGTACATCACCACCGAGCGTGTCGCGTCGCCGGGGCCGCCATTGGTGATGATCTTGATGGAGTCAAAAACCTGCAACCCGCCGATCGTGGCATAGGTGATGCAGAACAGGATGACCGGGGCGATATAGGGGAGCTTGATGCGCCGCAATGTGGTGAAGTTCGAGGCTCCGTCGATGCGCGCTGCTTCCAGCAACGTCCGCGGCACGCCCTGGAGTGCAGCCAGCAGCACGATGATGAAGAACCCCACATTCTTCCACACATCCACGACGATGATCGAGAACATCGCGACCCGCTGATCTGTCAGCCAGCCGACGGCAGGGATACCCGGCATCCTGAGATAGTAGTTGATGACGCCGAGATCGGACGAATAAAGGAATTCCCAGATGTAGGAGACGAAGGCCAGCGAGACGAGGACGGGCAGAAAGTAAGCCAGGCGAAAAATGTAGAGCAGCGGGCCCGGAAGCCCGCGATCGAGCAGGATGGCGAGGAGCAGTCCGAGTCCGACATTGCCGGTGATCGCCATGACGATGAAGTAGAACGTATTGGCGAAGGTGCGCCAGAAACGCGGGTCGGTGAAAATCCAGGCAAAGTTATCGAAGCCGACGAAATCCGCCTCGAGCGTTACCCGGTCGATATCGAGTACCGAGAGCCCAAGCGACGCCAGCAGCGGTATTGCGAGAAACAGCAGGTAGATAACGTAGGATGGCAACAGGAACGCGTACGCGGCCCGTGCCTCTTTCTGCTTCAACGTCGCCATATGCCTCTTCCCTGGGAACGGGGAGGCAGCCTTCGCCGCTCTCCCCAGGCGTCGTTACGCTTACTTGTAGGCACGCTTCATGGCGCGAGAAAGCTCGGAGTCGAGGCCCGAGATAGCGGTTTCGAGGTCCTCGGTGTCCGTCATGTACGCACCGATATGGCGCATGGTGATTTCCTCGACCTGAGCATAGTTCGGGGGCGCAGCGACCGGCTTGGCATAGGACGCGGTGTCGTAGAAAAGCTTCGCGTTGTCAGGGAACGCCAAGTATTTCGGAGTTGTCGCAAAGGCGCGAGCCGAGGGGATCGACCGGTTCGAGTCAGCCAGCTCCTGCTGGTACTCGTCGCCCGTCATCTCCTTGACGAATTCCCAGGCGAGTTCCGGATTTTTAGATGCCTTCGTAATACCAAGCCCGCCGATGCCGAAGACAGTCGTCATGGTTTTGCTGATAGGCATGACCTGCACGCCGACGTTCTTGAGCCCGCTCTTGATGATCTCGGGCAGCGGCCAATGTCCGGACGAGAGCATGGCGACCTGGCCGGAGACGAACTTGTTGCTCGGGTCCTCGTTGTCGTAAGCGGGCGCGACCTTGTCGACGTGAATAAGGTCGTGCACGAAGCTCAATGACTGCTTGAATTCGTCAGTGGTGACGGTGGGCTTTCGCCAAGCGTCATCGAGAACGCCGGCATTGTTGGTGTACAACCACGGCGTCATCCCGAAGTAGAAATTCGGCACGACATAGCCATACTGGGTGGTGTTACCGCTAGCGTCCTTGAGTGTCAGCTTTTTGGCCGCGTCCTCAAAATCCTTCCAGGTCCATTTGTCGGTAGGATAGGCAACCCCCGCCTTATCGAACATGTCCTTTTGTAGTACATGACGATGTCGTTCCACTCGGTCGGGAAGAAGTTCAGCTCGCCGCTCGGCCGGGTCTGCATGCCCTTCAGCAGATTGGGATCGAGAGCGTCGAGCACCTTCTTGGCCTCCGGATCATTTTTGGTCAGGACATTGAGGTCGACGAACAGCCCTTTGCTCGACGTCTCCGCGAAGCCTTCGATGGCCGAAGCGAAGATGTCGGGCACGTCGCCGCTCGCCACCTGATTGAGGAAGGAACTATTGTACTGCCCCCAACTCGGCTGAGGCACATACTGCGCATCGATCGTAACATTGGGATACTTGGTCGCGAACCGGGCAATGGCGCGGTTCGTGCTGTCCATGATCTGAGGGTTGACCCACTGGAAGATCTTGAGTGTCGCCTTGATGTCCGATGCGGGCTGGGCGATGGCCGGTTGTGCCAACAGACCTGCTGCGATGAGTCCGGCTAACAGAAATTTCTTCATCCGATTTTCCTCCTTTTCGGGTGATGTTTGGTCAGGCAATCGCGATCGCAGGTTTGTCCGAGACGCGGATGGCGTCGTGACGGATCAGGAGCTTCATTCCCGCGCCGAACATCCTTCGATTGCGATCTGCATCAGGGACATTGCCGCCCGCCTCGATCGCCGTGGCAGGGAGAACTTGGCCACATAGAGTGATCTCGGCGAGCGGCAGCGTTCCACCAAGGATAACGAGGGTGGCCTCACCGTCCTTGATCTCCACGCTTCCCCAACCCGTGCCGGTCGACCAAAGGTTCCTGAACCGCCCGTTGCTCTGGATGCGCGGATCAAAGCCGATACGGCCCGCTGTCATGTCGAAGCTGAAGCCTGAAAGGATCGGTACGGCCGCGTAGCTCGCCATGGAGCGCGCGTAGTTCGATCCACACTCGAGCTCGTTCCATGGATTGCGGTTGTGGCCGCGATAGCGGTCGCGGACAGCGGCGAAGACTTCGACTGCCTTGTCGATCTCGCCGATCATCATGAGCTGGCAACCGAACGCATATTCGAAGCCGTGCATCGTCTCCTGGCTGTAGGGGACAGGGATGGCCGGTCGGACAGCGCCTTCGGGCCAGGCGCACATCAGCGTGCCGCTCTCCTCCTCAAGGCCGAAGACGCGGCAAGGATTGGGCACGTCGCCCAATCGCGTCTGAAAGTTGTTGGCGTAGATGGCGCGGACGGCGGAGCTGAACGTATCTGCGTCAAAGATGTGCGGCAGCCCGTAGAGCCCGGCATGCCATTGCGCCAACACCTGGTCGATCTCGCAACCGTCGGCAATCTGGTACTTGAGCTGCTTGTGCTCGTCGCTCCAATAGAGGCCATAAATCGGTCCCTGCGACGCATCCGCGGAGCTTGGCTTGGCGAACCGGTCGAGTTGCGATTTATCGGTGAGGTCGACCTGCTGAACGAAATAGCTGCCGTTGAAAAGGTGCTCGCGAGTCCAGGCGCGGCCGCGGTCAAAAATGTCACGAAATTCTGTAGCCGTGTCCGCTTCGCCGATCGCGTCAGCCATTTCGGCGCCTGCTGCGAGGGCACCGAGGTAGAAGCCGTTGAGCCAGGAGTTTGGCCCAAACAATTCCATGTCCAACGTATGGTGCTGCCGGCCGGTAAGGACGCCGGTCTTTTCCGGGTCCCACCTATCGTAGTTGCCCGGATGCCAGGCGTAGGCGATCGCTGCCTTGATGTGCGGCCAGAGCTTTTCGAGCCAGGCGTTGTCGCCGCTGAGCTTCCAGTCACGATAAGCCTTGAGCACGTCGCCGAACTGCCCATCCACGCAGGGGCGGAAGCTCGAAATACCGATACCGAGCGGCAGGTTGAGGCGAAACGCCATGCCTCCCGTTTCCGGGAGCTGATTGTAGGCGAAGTCGGCTTCCCGCATGCTGCGCTCGAGGTCTGGAAACAGGAAGGGCAGCACCTGCTGGTAGTTCCAGACGTGCGTGCAGCTACCCTCGCAAGAGCCGGCGTCGGGGTGGCACCCCTCCCACCCATAAAACGTCCCGTCCTCGAGCCGCATTGCAGTCGCGGTCTTGACGATAGAGAGGTTGGACGACACCGCATCGAGCACCGAGTCCGGCAGGGTCGAGGCGAGTAGCTCGGACTGGAGCTGCTTGGTGCCCTCGGCGAGAGTTGGCCATCGGTTGAAGGTTTCGGCGACGACGGCATCTACGTCCGGCCATTGGGTGGCGTAGTAGTTGCGCCAGGCATTGGGCAACTCTTTCGCCTCGCCAAGCAACGGATTGTGGGAAAGCCAGTATTTGCTGGCGTTAGGTACGTACCATCCCAGCGCGACCCGGATTACCTCGGTCTGGCCGGGAGCAACATCGACATGGCAGGCGAGCGTGCCGTGCTCGATCAGGGAGTGGCTACCCGGGCCGCGCTGCGGCGCGGTATCATAATGCCGATCGACGAGCGGCCCGCCGCGCGCGATATCCTGCCAATAGACCTCAAGCGCGTCGAACCATGCTCCGTGGTAGAAATTCCGCTGAAAACTGGCGTTCCGGCAGTCGGACGCAATCGCAAGCTCGCTGTAGGACGTCGACGTGCGATCCGCCGCTGAACGGCCAGCCAGCATTGTGCGGCCATCGGCCTTATGCACTTCCACCCGAGCTTGATCTTTGAAACCAAAGCCCAGGCACCCGAACAAGGTGTAGGATATGGGCAGGACGGTCGTGTTGGTGAATGCAAGCTCAAACATCGCGACGGGGAGGCTCGACAGCCGGCTCTCCATCGGCAGGTAGGGGCTGAGGGCGCGCATTTGAACCGCACCGGGGAAGCGCTGGTCCGCAAAGTCGAGCGTCGCAATCGGATAAGGACCAGAGAAGTCGCAGCTCTCGAAACTGGGAAACCCCGCCATGTGCTCGCGGCGCACGCCAAAGCCGAACGAGTTGTAGTGCGTGCCCAGGTGGTCGCCCGTAAGTGATCCCTGAAATGGCCCGTGCAATACGCGGGTATCTACAACCGACCCGCCCTGCTCTGCGCGGACGGCAAAATGGCTAAAGCCATTGACGCTGCCCTTGCTGGGACGGTTATAGATTTCCCAATCGCGCAGCCGACCGTCACCGCCAAGACCGATCGAACCGGCTCCGATTCCGCCGAGCGGAAACATCACATTGCGAGCGTTCTCGCCAGCATAGCGAAAATAGTCCGCACGACTCATGTGCACATGCCTCCCCAGAACCGGATACGAAGGCGTTGGCCCTCAACGTTGCGAGGCTTATACGCGGATGCGCAGGCGAATGCGTTCATTCCTGTAGGGAGGACAATCGTGCACATCGTTAGAGCGAAGCGAGACTGCAAGCTGACGAGGTCGCATCATGAGACCGTCGGCAGGTCTACTCGCGTCGATCGTAAACGAAGGCCGACCGGTTCGGCCGGATCCATGTCGGCGGCGAGGTCGTGCAGGTACTCTCAACGCTGCGATCCTCGCCTCCGCCGAAGGCGATATCGTACTTGGCCGCCGTGGCATCGCCATCCCTGGTATGCGCGCCGACGGTGAACCGTTCGTCGTGCATGTCATGCCGCTTACCGATCGATCGGGGCGCTCGGATGTTCCGGGTGAGACCGTCGCCGCGGTCTTCGTCGCGAAGCGACGGGGACCCGGCGGACGGCCAGACGGCGTAGATCGAAGGTCTGCGAGCTAGCGAGGTTTTGGCGGATCGATGCAGCTGATCTCCCACACCTGTCCGCCGTGCTGGCCGCCGAGATGCCGGACTGAGTTGAAGAAGCGCGGCGTCATCTCCCCATGCACCATCACCATGCAGGCCTTCGTCGGGAGGCTATACTCCACAGGAGGCGGAAAACGCGCGGCAAAGTCGGCCGGGCTATATTTGGTCGCGCCTGCCGGACAGGGTGGTCCACCTTTGCCGGTTACACAAACATAGACCATTACGTCGTTGGCCCTGGCAATGCAGGGGACCGCAACGAGAAGAAGACTTAGAGCCACCGCACCTAAACGTCCAAGCATCACCTGTGCTCCTCCCCACCTTTACCATCGATCGCGCTGCGCTCGACCTTAGGGCATGCGACCCCAAGCGTAACCACTGCCGAGCATAAAAGTCTCGTTTCTTTCATGATGACAGGAGCTCAAATCCGCGCAATGGTCCGTCGGCCAATTTCAGAATTTCCTCTTGGAGATAGCCAGATGCGCCGCTTCGTTACTGTCCTTGCCGCAAGCGTCATGCTTGCAGCGCCCGCCTTCGCCGCAGGCCAGATCGAAATGTTGCCGCCAGGCTCGGCCTACAACAAAGTCGCGACCACGCCGGCAGCGCAGATCCCGGCGCTATGCGCCTCGATCATCGCGAACCAGAATAAGGATAAGGTGGCGATGGCCGACGCTGGCAGGCTGCTTTTCCACGGGGAGCTGATGGGCCAGCATTGCGTTCGCCTCGATTACGTCCGGGGCGTCATGCTGTCACAACAATCGGGCGACGAATTTCAGTACGAAACCTATGTCCGCCTCTTGCGACAACAAGCTGCATCCGGCGACCGTGCCGCGAAATCAGCTCTGGCGAAGCTTCATCTCAAACCCTGAACGCCGCGGCGAACGCAGATAGTTCGCATAAGCCGAGCTAACGTCAGACCTAACCGACGCGCTTGAGCACTCGTCCCGTTGCGAGCGCCACTATTGCGTCTATCAATGTGTCCGATGCGTGCACCATCGGGTCGTGGATTGCGTCGGCCAGCGATAGCATCGACAGCGCACCGATCGCTGCCATATGGGTCGCCACCGCAGTGGTTCGTGCTGACCGAGGATTTGCAATATCTGGAGACTGCGCCAGTACGGATTCGAGCGCGCCATACATCCGGCTGGTGACGTCGTGGATCGAGTCGGCGACGTGGGGTAGCCCCGCGACCTGCCAGACCTGCGTGTCGAACTGAGCCGACACGTAGATCAGCCGGAAGCGACCAAAATCCTCCAGATGGAAGGCGACGAGGGTTCGCAAAAATATCTCGATCGCCTTGCGGCCGGTTTTGACCCGCTTGAGCGCGGTGACCACCGCATCGGCTTCGAGCTCCAGGGCAGGCAGGATGAGCGCGCGCGTAAGGTCCGACTTGCTCGGAAACCAGTAGATGATTGCCTGCTTGGTGACGCCGAGCGTTTCCCCCAGCGTCTGGAAGGTCATCGATGCCGCGCCCGTCTCACTGATAATGCGCGCAGCTGTTTCGAGGATGGCGTCGCGCGTAACACGGCTACGGCCTGCCAAGATAATGCACCTCCATTGACACCTTATCAGACGTAAGTATGGTTCTTACCATTGGTAAGCAAGGGGCGAGACATGAAGCACCTGCCGTACTATTTCCTGAGCGTTGCCGTTCTCCAGGGCCTTGTCGGCATGGGCCTTGGCATCTTTATGGGCATGACCGGCGACTACACCCTGGCGCCAGCCCACGCCCACAACAACCTGCTCGGCTGGGTCAGTATGGGGATCTTCGAGCTCTACTATACCGTCGCGGGCGAGGTTGCCGCAAAACGACTCGCGGCGGTGCATTTCTGGGTGGCGCTGGTGGCCAATCCGGTTCTCCCCTCGGGATCGCCCTCGTCGTCACCGGCAAGGGAGAGGTCCTCTCCGTCCTCGGCAGCCTGCTGGAGGTGCTGAGCATGCTTCTATTCGGCGTCACCGTATGGACCAACCGAGCAGCTCTCGCCCGCCTGACGTCTCAGGGCTGACCGATGGAGTTGCTGAGCTTCGCAACCCAGTCTTCGTTCGCCTTCGCGATTTCATCCGCCGTCATGGTGTTGAAGGCGGTCGCCATGTCCTGGCTCACCGTCGTTCGCATGCTGTGGTTCCGGAGCGGCTTCCGGGCCCCCGAGGACCTCAAAAAGACGCTGCTCACCCGGCGCCTGATCCCAACCAGCTGCTGCCCGATGAGCGGATCGAGCGCATCCGGCGCATCCAGCAGAACGATCTCGAGAACCTGCCGTTCTTCTTCGTCGCGGGTGCGTTCTATGTGCTCACCGGACCACCGCTGGCGCTGGCGCAATGGCTATTCTACGGCTACGCGGTCTCTCGGCTGCTCCACTTCGCCGCCTATTTCACCGCCCAGACCCATGATGTGCGCGCGACCTTGTGGACGATCGGCTCGTTGATCACAGCGTTTATGGCCCTCGCCGTCCTCGCTCATGGCGTCAGTTTGATTTGAGTGCGCTACGAGCCAAAAGAGCCTTCCGCAGAAACCCGTATTTTATTAGGTTTCGGCGTACGAAAATGTAAACCGTTGATTTTCTTGTGATTTCTGGTGCTGCCGGACAGGATTGAACTGTCGACCTCCCCCTTACCAAGGGGGTGCTCTACCACTGAGCTACGGCAGCGAGAGGCTTGGGCGGCCGGCGATGCTGGCCCCTCCTAGCGCGGGGCGGTTACTGCCATAGGGCCTGCGGCTACGCAAGGGCTAAAGCGCCACTGGCCGGAGTGCATCGCCGGTCGAGCGGGCTATTGGCTGCTACGGGGCCAACTGGCCAATTGATAACGGACCGGGCGGTGGCTTTTTCCGCGACTGCCGGGCCGTTGCCAAAAGAAAGGCCGCGCCCCGAGGCGCGGCCCTTTTTTGATCGACGATTGCTCACAACCGGTTAGCGGATGACCTCGTTGGCCGGCCCATTGTTATTGAGCATCAGGCCAGGGTTGACCCGAAGCATCGGGCGGCAGTTCGGGTAGCGGCCGACGGTACCCCTCGGGCAAACTTTTACCGGTTCGTCCGGATTGAGCTTGAGGACATTGCCGCCTTTGAACGGTCCGCCCTGAATGTTCGGGCCGCCGCCGTTGTCGTTGTTGCCGTTGCCGTTATTGTCGTTGCGCCCACCGCGGATCGGTACGCAGGCGCTGGACGGAGCCCGTCCCGAGTGACGATAGCCAAGGTCGCATGAACAGTCGGGGTAGCTGCCTGAGCTGTGGGCGCCGCACTGCAACAAGATCGGCGGCACCTTCAGGTTCGCGATGCAGGCGCTGGTCAACGACCGCGACTGATGGTGATAGCCAGGATCGCAGACGCAGCGCGGATAGGTGCCCGAGCTGTTCGCCCCGCACTGTAGGGTAACCGGCGGCACGTTCAGGTTCGGCACGCAGGCACTGGTCAGCGACCGCGACTGATGGTGATAGCCGGTATCGCAGGCGCAGCGCGGATAGTCACCCGAGCTGTTGGCGGGGCACTGCGGCCCGGGATTGACCGGCACCGGCACGCAGGCGCTGGTGCTGTCACCACGGACGCGGTGCCGATAGCCCGGATCGCACGAGCAATCCGGATAGGTGCCCGAGCTGTTGGGACCGCACTGCGGGCCGGGGTTCGGCTTGACGCAGTTGGGATAGATTCCCCTGAGGCCCTGATCCGCGCAGGTTGGGTTGCTCGGCTTGATGCAGTTCGGGTAGATGCCGCGCAGACCCTGATCCGCGCAGGTCGGGTTGTTCGGCTGGATGCAGTTCGGATAGACCCCACGCAGGCCTTGGTCAGCGCAAGTTGGGGGCGGCTTGTGGCCCGGCACGCCGCGGCAGGCGCGACCGTTCCATGACGAGCCGTCAGGGCAGCAGCCCGTCGGGTTGGCGTCGGAGATCGGAGCACGCTGCGACAGCGGGCAGATCGGCTTGGTGAGTATCTGCGGGGCACAGAGACCAACCGTCACGGTATCGGTCGCATTGGCGGATGGACCACCAAACGGGGTGATGATCGTTGCCGTGTTGTTGACCTGGCACTGCTGGTCATAGGCCGCCCGGCCGCTCGTCAGCACTTTGACGTTGAAGCCAAAGCTGCTGCCAGAGGTGAGGGTACCACCGAACGTACAGGTGCCGGCGCCGTTGTCGGGCGTACACGCAGACGAGGTGATATTGACCGGGCCGGCCGATGCGGGGCTGTCCTTGACGACGATCGGGCCGCTGGCCGAACCCGGGCCGGCATTGGTCACGGTGACGGTGAACGAGCAGGAGATGCCGGCCGTTGCCGCAATTCCGGCGGTCTGCGAGCAGTCGCCCGGTGTCTTGACGATCCTCAGGTGCGGCGGCTGGGGGTTGTTATCGCAGTTCGGATTGGGGATCGGCAGGACGGCCGAACCGCTGTCGTTGCCCGGATTGGTGTTGAGTGACGACCCGCCGGGCGGCGAGGTAATCTTGGCGGTGTTGCTGAGGCGGCAGAGCCGTGTATCAGCCGGCACGTGGCCATAGATCACATAGGCGATGCTGCCGAGCGGCGGCAGGAATACGTCGCCGATGCTCGAGCAGTTTCCGGCTGGCGTGCAGGTAATGCCGGGGCCGCTCGAGATCGTCGCGCCGCCCGTCATGTTGTCGGAGAAGGTGATGGGCGCATTGAAGGCGCCCGGCCCTTCATTCTTGATCGTCACGATATATTCGCAGGTGAAGCTCGGGCCGGAGGGGCCAAGAGCGCGGACGAGATTGGCGGCGCATTTGACGCCGGTCTTGGTCAGCGACAGATCGGTGCTGCCGTTGTTGCAATCCCGCGAGGGAATTGCCGACACGGCCGAGCCGGAGTCGTCGGCCGGGTTGGTGTTGAGCGAAGAGCCGCCCGGCGCCTGTAAGATCTTGGCGGTGTCGCGGACTTCGCAGATCTTCCGGTCGCTGACGAGGCCAGGCGAGACGATCGCCTTGACGCCGAGCAGCCTGTGTTGCCCCGGCAGGAAGTTCGACAACATCTGGTCGCAGGTGAGGGTCGAGCCAACCGCGGAACAGGCCCAGGGCGGCGTCGGCACTCCAGTGATCGAAGTCACCGGCGTACCGAACACGTCCTGCACCTTGAGCAGGCCGTTATAGACACCCGGCCCGGTGTTAGTGACGTCGATGACGTAAGCGCAAGCCCAGCCGGCTGCAGTACGGCTGCAATCGTCTATCGCGCGCTTGGTCAGCTTGAGGTTGGTCTGGTTGCCTTGCGGCGGCACGCAGCGGACGCCCGGCACCAAAATGCTGGCAAAGGCGGAGTCGGTGCCGATATTGCCATAGCCGTTGCGCCAGATGAGCTGCGCGGCATTATCCAGCCCGCAGATATCGCCGCGGTGAGGCAGGGCGACCTTGACGTAAAGGTCGGTGCTTTCGCCCGGATAAAGCAGGGTCGACGGCAGATTGCATTCGGCCTCGCCCGGCCCGGTCGGGCCGCACATCCAGGGCGGGGTTGGATCGAAGTGGAAGCTCGCGCCCGGATAGCCCGAGGGCAACCAGTCTTCGATCGTCAGCGGACCCCAATAGGGCGCGCGGCCGGCATTGGTGACGCGGATGACGAAACCGCACTGGAAGCTGTCGCGGGCATCGTAGCACTCACGGCGCCACGGGAACTTCTGCAGAATCAGATGCGGCGGCTCCGGCACATAGTTCGGAGGCGGCACATAAGGCGGCACGAAGGCATAGCCGCCGCCTTCGCACTGCTGCCAGATTTCGACGTCGCCGATATGGCCCTGAAGCGGGGCCTGGTCGTCGCCGGTGTTGCCGTCATAGTCGGTGAAATAGGACGAGAACGGCGGATCATTGTCGGGCCGAACGAGCGTCCGGTCATTGCCCTGGAGGCCATGCACCTGAGCCGGCGGCCCAAGCTTGTCGGCAAGATCGGGGTTGTCGCGCAAAGAATCGCCGGTCGACCAAAGGTAGGCCGAGCAGGCGCCGCCGATCGTCTGCTTGTCGGGATCATAGCCATAGCCAAGCGCGATGCCGCCAGAGGCGTTGTTGCCTTCCGGACGGAAGCCGATGGCGTAGCTGTCCGGCGTTTCCACCCAGGTGCTGGGCGTCGACGGATCGTCGGGGATTTCGCGCGTATAGCGCACAACCGACGAGGTCTTGGGTTCGGCAAAGACGGTATAGTCGTAGCTGCCGACCTGGGGGCCGCGCTGCGCCAAAATCATGCGGCCTTCCGGATCGAACACGATATTGGTGACTTCGTTGGTCGAGGGCAGACCGGTGACGTCGAGCTCCCAACGGGCATCGTTGGCAAAGCTGCCGTCCGGGTTAAGCCCGATCGACCAGATCTGCGGGCCATCGGCGACGGCGTAGTAGACGCGGCCGCTATGTACGGCGAGGCCATAGACCTTGCGCTCGGGCTGCGCAAAACCCCATGTCTTGGGGTCTTCCGTGTTGAACGACGGGTCGGTGATCGAAATCTCGCTGCCATCGTCGGGCACGGCAGCGAGCCCATGATTGGGCCGGCCGTTCACACCGTGATCGAAGGTGTCGAGAATGGTGCCGTCGGCGCCGAGCCGATAGATCAGGCCGGTGTCGAGGTCGGAGACGAAAAACTGCTGGCTCGCGGGATCGAAGACGATGTCGCCCAGCCCGGCGCCGCTATTGGCGGCAATGGTGGTGAAGAGCGAAATCTCACCTGTCGTGCCATCGACCTTCCAGATCGAGCCGGAGGTGCCGGTGGCGCCGCCAGCGCTGCCCCACTGGCCCGCCATGAACTGTGCGCCTGGAGCGCCCACCTTGCTGCGCACGAGATTGCCGCTCGCATCGGGCACGACGATGTTGAGGCCGAAGGCGGAGGTAGCGGAGAGATAGATATTGGGCGCGGCCGCGCCGGTCGTTTCGGGCGCATCATCGAGCGCGATGCCAAAAACCTGGCCGACATCCTTAGCCTTGGCGGTGAAGACCGGCGGCGACGGGATGAGCTGGCCCTGCGGAGGGCCGTTCGGCTGCAACTGCTGGATGACCATCGAGTTGCCGGCGAGGTCGATGAACGTATAGTCCAGCGGATCGCCGGTCGCAGGGGGCGGGTTGGGTGGGATGATGCCCGAGAAGCCGGTGACGATGGGCTCGCCCGGCGCGTAGATCGCCGGCTGCTGCGCTAAGGCAGCACCGCCGAACAATAGCGGCGTTACCGTGAAAGCAATGGCAGCGAGAACAGCCCGAAAACTTTTCGAGGACGAAGGCGAATGCGTTACCATGGCTCTCTCCCGGCCAGTGTACGCCCTAAACCACGCATGACCTTCGCGTTGTCATGCAAGCCCGCAACTTGTTCGATAGCATGGCGCTTTGCCGAAATCACGAAGAATTTGGTGAATGTTTCACAACACGAAATTCAACCGCCGTTCATGTAATCTTCGGCCACAAAAGACTTTCGGCGCAGTGATTTAGTCTTTATGTCAGCAATATAGGCGCTTTTCGACGCCCCACCGGATTCAGGCCGTGGGAAGCGCACCGAACTCATTTTCTTTCCACCATCGCCTTGCGTCGGAACGTCGCAGGCGCGTGGCACGGCGTTCCTGCCAACGGTTGACCTTGCGGCAACACCTTCGCATTGTCGGAGCCGATTTCATCGACGCGAGCGCGCCTGACCGATGACCGTTCTGATTGCCAATGCCCTGATCCTCACCATCGATCAGGCCATGACCGCGCACGAGAACGGCTGGATACACATCGAGGGCGGCGTCATTGCCGCGTTGGGTAGCGGCAAGCCGCCAGACCTGCCCGGCGCCGAGGTGATCGATGCCGGCGGCGATCTGATCATGCCCGGCATGGTCAACCCGCACTGCCACATGGCGATGACGCTGTTCCGCGGCCTCGGCGAGGACGTCGATGACCGGCTGTTCCGCTACATCCTCCCCATCGAGCGCAAATTCGTCACGCCGGAGATGGTGGCTGTCGGCAGCCGGCTCGCAGCATTGGAAATGATCCTCGGGGGCGTCACCAGCGTTGCCGACATGTATTATTTCGAGGCCGAGGTCGGCCACGTAATCGACCAATCCGGCATGCGCGGGGTGGTTGGCCAGACGCTCGCCGATTTCGATCCGCCCGACCATAAAAGTTTTGACGAAGGCTTTGCCCGCACCAACGAACTGGTGGGTGAATTTGCAGGGCATCCGCGCGTCACGCCGTCGATTGCGCCGCACGCCCCCTACTCCACCGGCCCGGCCGTGCTGAAGCGGGTGGCGAAGTGGTCGGAGGCGCATCCCGGCGTTCCCGTACAGATGCACCTCGCCGAGATGGCGACTGAGCTCGACTGGTGCGCCAGAAATTTCGGCCTACGGCCGGTAGGATTCGCCGACACGACCGGTATCCTCAAACCCGGCCTCGTCGCGGCGCATTGCCGCTATCTCGATCGCAGCGAAATCGAGCTCCTCGCCGAGCGCGGCGTCGGCGTTGCACACAACGCTCGCTCGAACGGCAAGGCCGGGCGCGGTATTGCGCCGGTTACGGCGCTCCGCAAGGCCGGCGTGCCGGTCGGCATTGCGACCGACGGTCCGATGAGCGGCAACACGCTCGATCTCATCTCGCAATTTGCTCCCGTATCGATGTTCCAGAAGACGCTAGGCGGCAGCCGCCGCCCGATGCCGGCGGCTGAGGTGATCCGCATGGCGACAATCGAGGGCGCGCGGGTACTCGGCCTCGATGAGAAAATCGGCACACTCGAGGTCGGCAAGCAGGCCGACCTCATTCGCATCGACCTATCGGCGCCGCGGCTCCATCCGATCTATGACATCTACTCGGCGCTGGTCTTCGCCGCGACGCCGAGCGACGTACGCGACGTCATGGTCAGCGGCAAATGGCTGATGCGTGACCGGCAGGTTCTCACCCTCGATCGCAAAAAGGTTGTGCGCGACGCCCTCCAAGTCGCCGAAAGTTTTAGAATCGAAATCCGGGCCATCGACGCCGCCCGCTGACCTGCCGCCTTGGCTTTCGCGCCGTCGAGGTGCAGAACCAGACCTACCTTTGCTGAACATGTACGATCCAGGAAATGCCGATGCCCAATGAACTCGACGCCGTCCTCGCCTATGCCGAGAAGAATATCGATGCGAGCCTCAACCGGCTGTTCGAGCTGATCCGCATCCCCTCGATCTCGACCGACCCGGCCTACGCGGCGGACTGCCAGCGCGCCGCCGAATGGCTGACGACGGAACTGCGCGGCCTTGGCTTTGATGCCTCGGTCCGGCCCACCGAAGGCCGGCCGATGGTGGTTGGTCACGATCCCAGGGAAGACGGGCCGCATGTGCTGTTCTACGGCCACTATGACGTGCAGCCCGTCGATCCGCTTTCCCTCTGGGATACGCCGCCGTTCGAGCCGGTGATGAAGCAGGCGCCGAATGGCGACACACACATCGTCGCCCGCGGCGCCTCGGACGACAAAGGCCAGCTCATGACCTTCGTCGAGGCCTGTCGCGCGTGGAAGGCGGTGACAGGCGCGCTGCCGATCCGCGTCTCGGTGCTATTCGAGGGTGAAGAAGAAGCCGGCAGCAAGAGCCTCGGGCCGTTCCTCGATTCCGCTGCCGACGAACTCAAGGCCGACATCGCGCTCGTCTGTGACAGCGACATGTGGGACAACGACCACCCTGCGATCACCATCATGCTGCGCGGGCTGGTTGGGCAGGAAATCGAAATTACCTGCGCCAATGCCGACCTCCATTCCGGCATGTTCGGCAACGCCGCGCGCAACCCGCTGCAGGTGCTAGGCGAGATCATCGCGAGCCTTCGCACAGCCGATGGCGGGGTGGCACTTGCCGGCTTCTATGACGGCGTCACTGAGCTGCCGGACGACGTACGGGCGCAATGGAACCGCCTGCCCTTCGATCAGGAAGGTTTTCTCAAGAACGTCGGCCTGACGATCCCCGCCGGCGAAAAGGGCCGCACCATCCAGGAGCAGATCTGGGCGCGGCCGACCTGCGAGATCAACGGCGTCATCGGCGGCTATACCGGCGAGGGTTTTAAGACCGTCATTCCGGCCAAGGCGTCGGCAAAAATTTCGTTCCGTCTTGTGGCCGGGCAGGATCCGCAGAAAATCCGCGCTGCGTTCCAGGCGCATGTTCGCGCGCGGGTGCCCGCGGATTGCAGCGTGACCTTCAAGGACCACGGCGCATCCCCCGCGGTCGTCATGCCTTTCGACGGCGTGTTCATGAAAAAGGCGCTCAAGGCGATGACCGACGAATGGGGCGCCGAGGCCGCGATCGGGGCAACCGGCGGCTCGATTCCGGTGGTTGGAGAGTTCAAGCGCAAGCTCGGTATGGATGCGCTGCTCGTCGGCTTCGCCCGCTTCGACAATCGTATCCACTCGCCCAACGAAAAATATGACCTGTCGTCGTTCCGGCACGGCATCAAATCGTGGGTGCGAATCCTTGCGGCTTTCGCGGACGAGCAAGCGTGAGCGTGCGGGTATATCTCGCCGGGCCCGAGGTCTTTCTGGCCAACGCTCGCGAGCAGCTCGACAAGAAGATCGCGCTGACACGGGCTGCCGGGCTGATCCCGGTATCGCCGGGCGATCTGGCCATTCCCGACACACCGACCAAGCGCGAGAAGGGCCACGCGATCAGCCAGATCGACGAGGGTTTCATGCTCTCGGCCGATGCGATCATCGCCAACCTCACGCCGTATCGGGGGCAGAACGCCGACACCGGCACCTGCTATGAGCTTGGCTTTATGTGCGCTCTGGGCAAGGCGGCGTTCGGCTACACCAATGTCGCCGCCGGCCATTATGAGCGCCAGCACCGGCACTATGCCGGCGCCATCACGCCCGGAGCGGATGGCCGGCTGCGCGGCAGCGACGGCATGCTGATCGAGGACGTCGACATGATCGACAACCTCATGATGCATGGCGGCATAGAACGGCGCGGCGGTGTGGTGGTGGTCGGCAACGCCCCGGCGGATGCGATTTACACCGACCTCGCGGCGTTCGAAGAGGTGCTCGCGATCGCGGCGGCGCGGCTGCTGAAGTGACCCACGACTTCTGGCAGAGCATTGAGCCGGCGGGCACGCATTCGACTGACGGGCCGTTTTCTGACTCCTATCCGGCGACACTGCCCGATGGTCGGCAACTCCTGCTGCCCCTCCGCATCCTGCCGGGCGACGGCACGCGCGGCGTCGCGGGGTTGATCTGCAATCAGGCGAGCTTTGCGGTGCTCGACGTGCTGATCGAGGCTCTGACCGCGATCGTGGCACCGCTCGACCCCGATCTCATTGTCGGCGTGCCGACACTCGGCCTGCCGGTGGCAGAAGGCGTGGCGCGGCGGCTCGGCCATTCGCGGATCGTGCCGCTCTCGACGTCGCGGAAATTCTGGTACCGCGAGGACCTTTCGGTCGCCCTCGCCTCGGTCACGACGCCCGAACGGCGGAAGAGCCTCTACATCGATCCGCGCATGCTGCCGCTGCTCGAAGCGGCGAAGCGGGTCGTGATCATCGACGACGTCATCAGCTCCGGCCAGTCGACGACGGCAACGCTGAGCCTGCTGCGCAAGGCAGGCATCGCCCCGTTGGCCATCGGTGTGCTGATGGAGCAGGGCCAGACTTGGCGGACCATGCTGGCCGACGCCGATCCGGCATGGCCGGACCTTGTGCGCGGCGTGTTCAAAACGCCGCTGCTCCGGCGTCGCGACGATGGCTGGTGGCCGGTCTAGCGAGCGCTCCGGAGCGCGAGCGCCCGCTGCGTCCGGTACGAGAACAGCACCAGCGCGAGGATCGTCACGATGAAGGGGATCATGTGGATGATCTCGGGCGGCACCCAGGCGAAGAGGCCAGGGAGCACCACCGTCAGGCCATCGAAAGCGCCGAACAGTAGCGCGGCGAGCAACGCGCCGACCGGATGGCGCGCGCCGAGCAGCACCGCGCCCAGGGCGATGAACCCCCTGCCCGCCGTCATGTCGCGCGTGAAGCCGACATAGTTGAACATGGCGAGCTGGGCGCCGGCGAGGCCAGCCAACCCTCCGGAGACGAGCAGGCTGTAGACCTTGACCGCCGTGACCGGGATGCCGGCGGCTTCGGGCGCCGCGGGATATTCGCCGACGCCGCGGAGCCAGAGGCCCCAAGGCGTGCGGTAGAGAAAATACCAGATGCCATAAACCAAGAGCGCCGCGACCCAGCTCAGCAGCGAATGTCCGGAAAAGATCGCGGTCAGGACCGGGCCGACGCCGGGAATGGCCGAGAGGAATGAGAGGTCAACGGCGGGAATGGCTTTCGACGGCAGGTTGATCGATGTGCCCTTGTCGCCACCCGTCGCCAGCGTCAGCGCGAACACCGTCCCGCCTGAGGCGAGAATGTTGATGGCGAAGCCGACGAGAATGATGTCGGCCTTCATCCTGAGCGCGAAGAACGCCATCACGAGGCCGAGGATGCCCCCGGCCAGGATGGCAGCGAGCACCGCAACGTACCAGGGCGCAACGACCGAGACGAGCACGGCGGTCAGGCAACCGATCAGCATCTGGCCTTCGAGCGCCACGTTGAGGGCGCCCGAGAGATCGGCGATGAGGCCGCCGAGCGTCGCCAGCAGCAGCGGTGTGGAGGTGCGGATCACCGTCGCGAGGAAGGCGGCGGAAAAAATGGTGAGGAGGAGCTCGGTCATTTCGGCGCGCTCCCCGCTACCGACGTCCCCGACGGCACGGTGGTATTGCCGCGCAGCAATTTCATCAGCCACGCCTTGCCGGGCAGGCTGAACGTCGACGAGACAAGCAGGATGATGATTGCCGTGACGACGCCGATAACCTCAGCGGGCACGTCGGTGCGGATGTTCATCAACTGCGCGCCCTGCCGGAGGTAGCCATAGGCGAGCGCGACGAACGGCACCGCGGCCGGGCGGCTGCGCGCGACGATGGCGACAAGGATGCCCTCGAACGCGAGATTGCCCTCAAACAGCACCGTGAGCTTGGCGTAGGACTGGCCCTGCACGAACATCGAGCCGAGGAGGCCGCCGAGCGCGCCGGCGGCCGTCATCGCCGAAACCATGATAAAGCTCGATTTGATGCCGGCATATTCGGCGAAGCGCGCGTTGTGGCCGACAAGGCGCAGTTTCAGGCCCCAGCTCGTGCGGTAAAGCGCGAACCAGACGACAAAGACGGCGACGAGGGCGAAAATCGTCCCGACGTCGATGCGGGTGTTCTTGACCAGCGCTGGGAAGACCGATGTTACGGGAAACGGATCGGTGGTGAGGAGCCCGCTACCCGGTGGGACGAGCGAGACGCGGACGAGATAGTTGCAGAGATCGATCGCGATGTAGTTGAGCATCAGCGAGGAGACGATTTCGTTAGCGCCGAGCTTTGCCTTGGCGAGGCCGGGGATGAAGCCGTAGATGCCGCCGGCGATCATGGCGCAGATGATGCCGAGCGGCAAACCGAGCCACGTCGCGCCGATCGGCGACAGCGCGACATAGCTCGCGGCCAACGCGCCGACATAGACCTGCCCCTGCACGCCCATCGAGAACTGTCGGGCCTGGAACACCAGCGAAAAGGCAAGGCCGGTGACGGTTAGTTTTGCAGCGTCATCGATCCAGAGGCCGATGGTGCGGATTTTTGACGCCGGCGCGGTGAGCAGCGTGCCGAAAGCCTCAAGGGGTTCCTTGGAGGTCAGCAGCACCACGACGAAGGTGACGACCAGCGCGATCGCGGCGGCCAGAAGAGCGCGGCCGATTTCGCGCCGCGCGACGGTCCAGCGGCTTTGCGGTTTGAGGCTCGTGCCGGTCAAACTCATGCGAGGCCTGCCTGCATTTCGTCGAATCCCTGTTCGGCGAGGCCGAGCATATAAGTGCCGAGCGTTTCGGGCGTCAGGCCCTCCTGGTTGAGGAAGGCCGCGACGATCTTGCCGCGGTAGAACACGAGCAGGCGGTCGGAGAGCGCCAGCAGTTCCGAGAGATCGGCCGAACTCAGCAGCACGGCGGCTCCGGCGTCGCGGGCGCCCGCGATGGTTTTCCAAATGAACTGCGTCGCGTTGAGATCGACACCGCGCGTCGGCTGCGACACCAGCAGCAGCTTTGGTTGTTCTGCGAGTTCGCGCGCCACGACCACCTTCTGCATATTGCCGCCGGACAGAGTGCCGACGGCCGCGCCGGGGCCGGAGACGCGAATATCGAACTGGCCGATGAGTTTTTGCGCGTTGGCGCGGATCGACTTGAGGTCGAGCAGGCCGCGGCGGACAAAACGGTGGTCGCGCAGGCGCGTCGCCACGAGATTTTCGGCAACGCTGGCGCCCGTCGCCAGCCCTTCGGCGAGGCGATCCTCGGGGATGCCGGCGATGCCACGGGCGCGCCGTTCGAGCACCGACAACGGCACGATATTTTCGTTGGCGACGACGATTTCGCCGCCTGCCACAGACCGGAGCCCGGCGATGGCTTCGAGCACCTCGGCCTGCCCGTTGCCTTCGACGCCGACGAGCCCGACGATCTCGCCCGGCCGCACGGACAGATTCATGTCCCTGACCACATCATTGCCGCGGGCGTTGACGATGTGCAGCGCAGAAACTTCGCAGACGGGCCGCTCCTTGGCGGTCGGGGCGCGATCGACTTTGAGCGTCACTTCGCGACCGACCATCATAGTCGCCAGCGAATGCTCGGTGACGTCGCTGGCCTTGACGCGCCCGACCGTCTTGCCCTGTCGCATCACGGTGATGGTGCCGGAGATTTCGAGCACTTCGGGCAGCTTGTGGGCGATGAAGATGACGGTACGGCCCTGCGCCACCAGCGAGCGGATGGCGACGAACAATTCTTCGACTTCCTGCGGCGCCAGCACGGCGGTCGGCTCGTCGAGGATCAGGATGCGGGCGTTGCGGTAGAGGGCCTTCAAAATCTCGACGCGCTGCTGCTGGCCAACGGGCAGGTTGCGCACGGCCGGCAGCGGATCGACCTTAAGCCTAAAACGCTCCGAGAGCTGGCGCACTTCCTCGATGGCCTTGGCCCGGTCGAAGCGGATGCTGTTATGCGGCTCGGAGCCCAGCACCACGTTTTCATAGACCGAAAACGAGGGTACCAGCGAGAAGTGCTGAAACACCATGCCGATGCCGGCATCGATGGCATCCTTCGGACCGGCGAAATGCACTGGCTTGCCATCGAGCATCAGCGTGCCGGCGTCGGGCCGCTCGGCGCCGAACAGGATTTTCATCAGCGTCGATTTTCCGGCGCCGTTTTCGCCCACCACCGCGTGGACTTCGCCGGCCGCGACGGAGAGGTCGACCCCGTTATTGGCCACGACCCCGCCGGGATAGACCTTGCCGATGCCGATGGCTTCAATCAGGGGCATGGGTTGCCTTCCGATCTATGCGGAGTCCGCGGCCACCCCCACCCCTGACCCCTCCCCGCAAGGGGGAGGGAGACCATAAGGCACGATATTGCCGCAAGCACTCCTCCCCCCTTGCGGGGGAGGATGGGTGGGGGGTGGCCAAAGACACGATACTTTCGAGCCCTACTTCATCACCGTATCGACCGTGATCTCGCCGGACTGGATTTTCTTTGCCAGCCCCTCAATCTCGGTCTGCACGTCGGCGGGGACGATCTTCTTGTAGTATTCGTTCTCGGAGATGCCGACGGCGCCATCCTTGAGGCCGAGCAGCTCCCCCATGCCGTATTTCTGGGTACCGTCGATGGTTGCTTTGAGAACGAGATAAAGGGAGTCGCCGACTTTCTTTTCCACTGAGGTGAAGATCACATCGGCCTGCGCCGGATCGGTGCCCTTAAAAATTTCGGCCTGATCGCTGTCGACGCCGACCGCGAGTTTCTTGGCGTCACGCACGGCCTGCAGCGCGCCGATGCCGGTGCCGCCGGCGATCGGGAAAATCACGTCGGCGTTCTGGCCGAGCTGGGCCAGCGCCATTTCCTTGCCCTTGGCCGGATCGGAGAACGTGCCGGCGACCTGGTTCAGAATCTGGATCTTTGGATTGGCGGCCTTGGCGCCCTGGTCGAAGCCGACCTTGAAGTCGGTTACGGTGGGGAAATCCATACCGATGATGGTGCCCAAGATGCCGGTCTTCGACAGTTTGGCGGCGGCGTAACCGGCGAGATAGCCCGCCGAAGAGGTCTGGTAGTTGATGCCCAGCACGTTCGGCAGCGGGGTCTTCTTAAAATCCGGCGCGTCGTCGAAAATGATGAACTTCTTGTCCGGATATTGCGGCGCAAGATCGACGACGAAGGGCGTCATGTCGAACGTGCCGCAGATGATGACGTCGTAATCGCCGTCGGCGGCATCGGCGAGGCCCGGCTGCCACTTTGAGCGGTCATAGCCTTCTTCGATGATTTTGACCGTTACCGGCAGATCGGCCTCGGCCCGCTTCATGCCGGCGGCGGCGCTGTCAAAGAAACTCTTGTCGCCGAGCGTGCCATGCAGCACCAGCGCGACTTTCAGCGGCTTATCCTTGGTGTACGCGTCGGCGGCCATCGCCGGCAGGCCGAAGAGGGCGGCAGCGCCCGCGCCGGCCATGAGGCCGAGGACGCCGCGGCGATTGATCATTAGGACGGACATGAGCACTCCTGTTGGTTTTGTTTTGTTGTTAGGCGGTGATGACGGGCGGCACGGTCAGGCAACTTTTCGCGCTTGTTCGACGCGAGTCCAGAACGAAGCGTAGGTGGTCGAATAGGTTTTCCGGATATCGGCAAAATCCTGCAGCTGGAGGCGGCGGTCGCGCACGACCGGCACGCCGTCGACCCAGGCATGGCGCACGTCGCGGCCAGAGCCCGAATAGATCAGCAGCGTTTCGGGATCGGGCGTTTCGGAATAGCCGGGGCCGGAAATGTCGATGGCGATGATGTCGGCGGCCTTGCCGGTTTCGAGGCTGCCGGTTTCGTGATCGAGGCCGAGCGCGCGGGCGCCGTCGATGGTCGCCATACGCAACAGATCGCGGCTCGATATCGGCTGCGCCCTGCCCTCGCGGTGCGACGCCACGAGCCCGGCGACCCGCATCTCGGCGACCATGTCGTACGCATTGTTGGCGGCGACGTTGTCGGTGCCAAGGGCGACGACGACGCCGCGATCGCGCAGTTTCACCGCCGGGCAAATGCCCTCGCGGCCGGAGCGCAACCCGGCGGTTGCGCAATAAGCGACTGAAGCGGCGGGCGAGGCAGCGAAAATCTCGATGTCGGCGTCGGACAGATCGAGGCAATGGGCGGCGTGGACGCGGCCGTTGAAGAAACCATCGCGCTGCAGCGCCTGCGTTGCGGTCAGGCCGTAGCGGCGAAGTGTTTCTTCATTATCTTCGGGTCCAGCGGCCATATGGAGGTGCATGCCGACGCCGTATTTTTGCGCGAGCGCCACTTCGGCGCGCAGCAGCTCTTCGGAATTGTCGACATAGGGGGCGTGCGGGCCGAACCACGGCACGATCCGCCCGCCGCCTTGGCGCTGCCGTTCGATGAAGGCGCCGGCCTTGGCCAATTCGTCGGCGCCGCGCGCCTCATCGCCGAGTTGCACGATCCCGTAGGCGACGACGGCGCGGAGGCCGCTCCCCGCCGCGGCAGCGGCGATCTCGTCGGCGAAGAAATACTGGTCGCAAAAGGTCGTGGTGCCGGACAGCGCCATTTCGGCGCAGGACAGCGCCACCGCCGGCCCGATATCCCCGGCCTCGAGGGACAATTCGGGCTCACGGATGGAGTTGTACCAGCCTTCCATGGTGAGGAGGCTTTGCCCCTCGGAGCGGCCGCGGAACAGCACCATCGCGGCGTGGGTGTGGGCGTTGACCAGCCCCGGCAGGACGAGATGGCCCTTTAGGTCTAAATGCTCGTCGTAGCGCGAAGGGTCGGGACGGGTGTGCGCGGGCCCGACGCCGGCGATGCGGCCGTTCTCGATGGCGACCCAACCGCCGTCGAAGACGCGGTTTTCGGCGTCGACGGTCAGCACCGTCGCCTCGGAAAGCAGCACCGAACCCAATTGCGCCATCGACCCCCGCAGCATCTGGTAAACCGGTTTACAGGACGATCTAACGACACCAGGATCGCGATTGTCAAATGCTATTGCTAACGGATGGGGATGCCTGTGCATAGTTTTTCGGCGGCGCCGGCTGCTGCCCAAGTCTTTGGCAGCCGCAGCAAGGGCTTTGGTCACCTTGGTCTTGCAACTCGCTACTAAACCGCTTTACTAAACCGTTTTTAGCGCCTATCCGTTGGCTCGGGAGAGGCAAATGGCCAACATCCATGACGTTGCGCAGAGCGCCGGCGTGTCGCCGACCACTGTGTCGCGCTATCTCAACAACCGGATCGAGCTGCCGGCACCGACGGCGGCGCGGATCGATGCCGCCATCTCCGAACTCGACTATCGGCCGAACCTTCTCGCCAAGCGCCTCTCGACCGGAAAGAGCGAGGCAATCGGTCTCGTTACGCCCGAAATCGGCAACCCGTTCTTCACGGAGCTGGCCGCCGCGGTCGAAGACGAGGCCGAGCAGCACGGCTATGCGGTTTTCATGTCCTCGACGCGCGGCGATCTGGCCCGCGAGATCGCCAGCCTGAAGCGGCTCAACGACCGGCATGTCGACGGCCTGATCCTGATGACCAACCGGCCTGATGACGGTGCGCTCGCCCGGCTGATCGGAGACGCGCGCAACGTCGTGCTGGTCGACGAAGACATTCCGGGCGTCGAGGTGCCGCGCATCTTCGTCGAGAACGAGGCGGGTGCCCACGCCGCGACGACGCACCTCATCTCGCAAGGACACCGAAACATCGCGATGATCGGCGGTCCAAGCGGCCTTTTCAGCGTCAGCGAGCGGCGCGCCGGATTCGAGCGCGCCATGCGGGGGGCCGGGCTGGTGGCTCGCCCCGACCATCTGCTGCTCGGCGCCTACACGAAAGAATTCGGTCGCGCCGCCACAACGGCGCTTATGGGGAGTTCCGAGCCGCCGACCGCGATCTTTGCCGCGAGCGATTACATCGCCGTCGGCGTGATGCAGGCCTTGCAGCAACTGGGCCTCTCCGTGCCGGATGACGTCTCGCTCATCGGTTTCGACGACATGCCCTTCGCCGAGCTGATCGCGCCCGGCCTCACCACCATCCGCCAGCCGGTTGCCCAGATGGGGCGGCTCGGTTTCCAGGCGCTGTTCGCGCTGATGAACCACGCCCCTGCCCCGCCCCTGACGCGGCTGCCGGTCGAATTGATTGTGCGGCACTCCGTCGCCGCCCCCACGAAGAAGGATCGCAAGACTTCATGAGCAAACGCGTGCTGATCGCCGGCGAATCCTGGACGGTACATTCCATCCACCAGAAGGGTTTCGACAGTTTCACCACCACCGAATATGCGGAGGGCGTGAGCTGGCTTCGTGATGCGCTCGAAGGCGCAGGCTGGGACGTGACCTTCATGCCCTCCCACGTCGCGGCGCGCGAATTTCCGGCGACAGCCGAGGCGCTCGTGGCGTTCGACTGCGTGATGCTGTCGGATATCGGCGCCAACACATTGCTGCTCCACCCCGAGACTTTCACCAAGTCGAAGGTGTTGCCCAATCGCCTTCACGCCATCCGCGACTATGTGCGGGCCGGCGGCGGGTTCGTGATGATCGGCGGCTACATGACGTTCCAAGGGGTAGAGGCCAAGGCGCAATATGCCGGCAGCGCCGCCGAAGAGGTTTTGCCGGTGACCATCGACCGCTGGGACGACCGGGTCGAGGCGCCGCAGGGCGCGCATCCGACCGCGAGCGACGCGTCCCATCCGATCGTCGCCGGCCTCGGCGGCAACTGGCCAAATCTCCTCGGCTACAACCGCGTAACGCCGAAAGCCGGCGCGACGCTGGTGGCGAAGGTCGGCGACGATCCGCTGATCGTGGCTGGCAGTTTCGGCAAGGGACGCTCGGTGGCATTCACCAGCGATTGCGGACCGCACTGGGCGCCGCCACCCTTCGTCGAGTGGCCCGGCTACGCGACGCTGTGGGCGCAGCTCGCCAACTGGGTTTCCGGCAAATGATCGAGGTCAAGCAGCCGCCCGATCCCTGGCAGAGCGTCAAAACCGTGAACGGCCTTCCTGCCGACGAGGTGATTTCGGCGCTGCAGAAATCGTTGCGCCGCGGGATGGTGGAAAACGCCCTGCTGCTCGGCTGGGAGATGTATCTCACCAGCCCCGAGCTCGAAGAAATGCTCTGGTCGCGCCTCGGCGTGATTTCGGTCGAGGATGTTGGCTTCGGCAATCTCAACGCGCCGGTGCTGGTCGAGACGCTCTATCAGATGCACATGCGGTACGCCTATCCTCAGCACGACCGGTTCCTGTTCGCCGCCCACGCCATCCGCGTCATGGGGTCCGGCGAAAAAGACCGCACCACCGACGATATGGTCAACTGGGCAAAGCAATCGATAGCGCTCGGCGAAAAGCTGCCCGAAATTCCGGACGTGGCGCTCGACATGCATACGCGGCGCGGTCAGGGGATGGGCCGGGACTATCTCTTCTTCATGCGTGAGGCATCGAAGGTCGTACCCGAGATTGCGGGCAAGGACCAAAAGTACCGCGACTGGATTCTCAAGGCGCTCAAGGCGGGGAAGCTCAGCTAGAGGCCCTGCTCCTCGCACCATTTTACCCACATCTGACGGAACGCGGTTTCGAGGTTTCGCGCGAAGCGTGGCGCGTCCATCAGCGGCGATGTCGCCAGCCGGTGGCGGAGATTTTGGCGCAGCGTTTTGAGGGCGGTTGCGTCGGCCGCGAATGTGGCTGCCTTGGTAGCATAATCGGCGACGTCGGCCGCGATCCAGTCGGGGACGCCGACATTGTGCAAGATGCTTTCGCCCATGTGGGCCACGTAGCGATCGCCCTTGAGGGTGAGGACAGGCACGCCCATCCACAACGCTTCGACCGTCGTGGTGCCGCCGGCATAGGGGAATGGATCGAGCGCGATATCTACACGATTGTATTGGCTGAGGTGGTCGGCGTAGTCGGTGCGCGCGCCTTCAAGAATAAGCCGCTCGCCATCGATGCCGAATGCGCCGAAGCGCGCGCGGACTTCCTCGGCCACCCGCTCGTCGGCAAGATGCGTCGAGCGCAGAAGTAGCTTGCTCGCCGGCACGGCCTTGAGCACATCGGCCCAGCAGCGCGCCGTCGCATCGTTCAGCTTGTTGATATTGTTGGCGCTGCCGAAGGTGACGTAGCCGTTCTGCAGCATCGGCGGCTGCGCCATAGGAACGGCGACGTTCGGCGGCGTGAAGCAGAGATAAGTTTCCGGCAGGCGCCAGGGCTTTTCGACCCACTGGTCTTCCTCGACGATTGGGACAACCCAATCGTTGCAGAGCACGTAGTCGATGGCCTCGAGCCCCGTCGTTGCGAAGTAACCGAGCCAGGTCGCGGCGATCGGCGCCGGCTTGCCGGCGAAAACTTTCAGCCGGTTATGGGCCGTGTGCCCGGACATATCTAGGAGGATGTCGATCCGGTCAGCGCGGATTGCTTCATCGAGGCGAGTGTCGTCCCACTGCCCGGCGTCGTGCCACTGCGGGATGATCTTCCGCATCCGCTCGGTGACTTCGTCGCTGGACTTGGCGGTCGAATAGACGACAAGCTCAATCTGTGACGGGTCGATGGAGGCAGCCACCGCCTCGAGGAAGCGACCAACGGGATGACGTCGCAGATCGGCCGAAACCAGTCCGACGCGCAGGCGGCGCCGGGCATCGGCAACGTTGGCATGGTTGCGTCGCGGCGTGACCGCCCCATCGATCGCTTTGCCGTAGGCGACAGCCTCGGCGACGAGTTCGCCTACCGGCCGGTCGCCGATATAGTTGTCGAGAAACAATAGCTCGCTCCACGCCGCGAAATAGCCGGGGTCGCGTTCGAGCGCCTTTCGGTAGTAGCTGCGCGCCTCGTCGAGCCGGCCAAGCGACATCAGCGTGCCGGCGAGGTTGTTGAAAGCCACGGCGTTATCGGGGGTGACGGAAATGGCGACCCGGTATTGGGCCTCTTCCCGTTCAAGTTCGCTGAGTTCGCGGCTCGGCGCCGTTTCGCCGGCGGCGACGGGAACAAGCGCCGCAAGCTCAGCGGCGATCGCCGGGTCGTCGGGCGCAAGGCGCAGCGCCATGCGATAGGCCTCCGACGCGTCGGCCGGCTTGCCCAGCTTTGCGAGCTGGCGCGCAAGGCCAGCGTAGGCCGGGGCGGTTGGCTGCACATAGATGGCCGCGCGATAATTGTCGGCGGCGGCCTCGGTCTTGCCGGCCCGCGCCAAGACCTCGGCCAGCCCCAAATGGCCAGCCGCATGATGCGCATTGATGCGGAGAGCCGTGCGATAGCTCGATGCGGCCGCTTCCAGCTCATCCTGCCGCGCCAGCGCATCGCCGAGCCAGACGTGGGCGTCGAGGTAATCGGGATGCAGCGCCAGCGCCTTTTCGAGGCTGGTCACTGCGTCCTTGTGCCGTCCCAGCGCCGACAGGGCGCGACCGCGATTGGCAAAGCCGGGGGCGAAGGTGGGTCGTTGCACCGTCGCGCGATGATGCATCTGCGCAGCCTCCTCGGCGCGTCCGAGTTCGACCAGTGCAATCCCGAGATTGGTCAGAACTTCCGGCGCATCGGGACTGCGTTTCAGCGCCCGGCGGTGGCTTTCCACGGCCTCGGCCGGACGGCCCAGCGCCAGCAGCACGATGCCGAGATTGGAATGATAGTTGGCTTTCGTAGACAACGCTTCGATTGCACGGCCGATGAAGCGGGCGGCAGCCTCGTGATTGCCGGTCTGATGCGCCAGAAGGCCCATGCCGTGATTTGCGTCGGGATGCTTCGGATTTACCGCGAGGACGCGCGTGAACGCCTCATAAGCCTCGGGCAGCCGGCCGGCGCGATGCAATTCGACGGCCTTCAAATACGCCGCGGCCAGTGGATCGGCAGGCGCCGCTGCCGGCTTGCCGCTCAGCCGCTGCCAGCCCGCTGCTGGGGATGGCGGACCGCCAAATCCACGTCCCTTTTGCGGCATGCCGCCTGATCTCCCGATGCCCAAAACGCGGGCGGGCGGACATTGAGAGAAACAGCCTCCCAAGGCAAGCCCAAGGTGCTGTTCCAACGGGCTGCCGCAAGGCATAGTGCGGCGCGACAGATGAAGCCGACAGGACACCCCGAATGCAAAAACTTCTCGTGCTGCAATCGCTCTGGTCGATGCAGATGCAGGGCGACGGCCGCGAGCGTTCGCTCGAAACCAGCGTCGAGATGATCGCCAATGCCGGATTCGACGGGCTCGGCGGCATCTGGACGGACCGTGCCGACGCCCGCCGGATAAGTGCGCTTACGAGGCCAGCCGGCCTTGCGGTCGAAGGCATGTGCTTTGCCGCCTCGGTCGACGAGCTCAAGCCGGTGCTCGAAATCGCGGCGGAGTTTCCGGTCCATCACATCGACATCCAGCCGAACGTGCGGCTGCGGTCGGTGGACGATTGTCTGCCGATCCTCGAAGGTTGGGCGCGGCTTTCCGAAGAGGCCAAAATCCCGGTCTATATCGAAACGCATCGAGACCGGATGACCAACGACCTGTTCTTCACCCTCGATCTCGTCGGGCGCTTTCCCGGCCTGAAATTTGTCGGCGATCTGTCTCACTACGTCGTGGCACGCGAATTCGCCTTGCCGGTCACTGTGGAGAGCGAGGCGCAGATGCACGCGATCCTCGAACACTGCTGGGCCTTCCACGGCCGGGTCGCCAGTTCGGAGCAGGTGCAGGTCGAGCTGGGCTTCCCGCAGCACCAGCCCTGGGTCGAGCAGTTCAAGCGCTGGTGGTCCTACGGTTTCAGGAGCTGGCGGCAGCGCGCGAGGGCGGACGACACGCTGACATTCATGTGTGAACTCGGTCCTCGCCCCTATGCGATCACCGGGCCGGGCGGCAACGACATCGCCGACCGCTGGGTTGATTCACAGGCGCTCCGCGATATTGCGCGGTCGCTTTGGGAGGCCTGAGTGGCAAGGGGTGGGTGTGGACGCGGCGCCTCACCGGTCCAAAATCGGCGCTGCTGAACGGTTTGTGAACGGCGCGCGAGCGCCGGTTAAGAATTCGTCAGCTATAAGAATTCAGCGTCAATCTTAGTATTGCTACCCAACCCCGCCGACTTCATCGACGAGAAACAGACACTCATGACCATCGCCCTCGATCTCAACCGCCGGCATTTCCTATTCGGCAGCGCCGCGCTCTCGGCCCTGACCCTTGCGGGGTGCGCCACCACGGACATTCCGGAACAGGTCCGCGGCGTTGCCGTTATCGACCCCTATTACCTCGCGATGTACGGGCCCGATCCGAGCGAAAAGTTCCCGCTGCCGCCGGTCGACCTGAGGACAGTCGACCCCGCCTTCTGGCGCGCCGAGGTCGACGATCCGACAGGCGAGCGGCCTGGTACGATCGTCGTCCATACAAAGGACCGGTATCTCTATCTCGTCGAGGAAGGCGGGCGGGCGATGCGCTACGGCGTCGGCGTCGGCAAGGAAGGCTTTTCGTGGAGCGGCCACGGTCATGTAGGCCGCAAGGGCGAATGGCCGACGTGGACGCCGCCGGCCGAGATGATCATCCGCGAGCCGGAATCAGCGCCCTATAAGAACGGCATGCCCGGGGGCACCAATAACCCGCTCGGCGCACGCGCGATGTATATCTATTCGCCGGCCGGCAAAGACACGCTCTATCGCATCCACGGCACCAACGATCCGTCGAGCATCGGCCACGCCGTATCGAGCGGCTGTATCCGCCTCATCGACCAAGACGTGATCGATCTCTACCGCCGCGTGCCGGTTGGAACGAACATCGTCGTCATCTGAGGTAGCGCAATCCGAACCTGAACGGCCCCAAGCGGGCCGTTTACCGTGTTCGGTATCATATTTGTCCTGCGCCCCACCAAGCGGGAACTCGCCGCCCGGTCCTGCATTGTCTTAGCCAACCTTCGGTTGATCGAAGGAGGCGGCGATGACGGCAGGCACTGGCTGGTGGAGAGGCGGCGGGCGTGATCGCGCGCCTGGCAGAATTACCGGGTGGCGATGATGCGCACACCCATATCGTCCCACACGGCGCACCAGCAGTCGATTTGGCTGCAGATCGGCATGACGGTGGTTGGCGGCATTGCCCTTGGCCTTTTGATCCTGCAGGTGCTGGCCGGCCGCGACCACGGCTTCATCGGTAGGCAGGATGCGCTGTTCCAGCCCCCGCCCGCCCTGCATCAACCTGCCAAACGCTAGCTCGCGACAATCGGCGAAATCTGGATTTCGATGCGGCGGTTCTGCGCGCGGCCGGTTTCGGCGGCGTTCGAGGCGACGGGATTTTGCGAACCGCGGCCCTCGATGAAGAACCGGCGCTGATCGACGCCATGATTGGAGAGCGCCGTCGCGACGGCCACCGCGCGGCGCTGCGACAGATCGCGATTGTAGTCTTCTGCGGCCTGATTATCGGAGTAGCCGTAAACGTCGACGACCGTCTTGTCGTACTTCTTGACCAACTGCCCGACCGACGCCAGTACGCCGGCGACAGACTGCTTCACCACCGCCTTGTCGTTGTCGAAGGCGAGGTTGGAGGGCAGCGTGATCACGATCTGCTCGCCGGCCCGCGTAACCGTTGCGCCGCTTGGCTGCAGGGCGGCACGCAGGTCCGCTTCCTCCTGATCCATGTAGGTGCCGATGGCGCTCCCGGTCAGGGCGACCGTGCCTGCCCCCGTCAGCGTCGCAACGCGCGGGTCCTTGCTGCTCGCCGCGCCGGGGATAACCGGCGCTGGGGCGGTCGAGGCCTGGCTGGGCGTGCCGAAGGGGTTGGGCATGCTGGCGCAACCGGCGAGGAGCAGTACGGCAAAACTGGCGGCAAAAAGACGGGCGAACATCCGAATCCCTTAAATTTTTCGCGTAGGTGAAGCCAGAATGCGGCAATAGGTCGGCAGGTTGCCTCAGCTTCACCGCGCTTCTAGCGGCGTGGCACAATGGCCACAACCCGGGATTGCGGGAAGGCTGGTATGAACAGGTCAGCCACCTCGCTGGGGGCGAGATGGCTGATGAGCGGCGTAAGAGTGGCTGGATCAGTGGTGGCCGCCGACGACCTCGCGGAGTTCTTCGACCGAGCGGACCTTCTTGCGGGCGGAGCCTTCCCAGTCGCGGGTTTTGACCGTGGACTTGGCGAGACGTGCCTTGGCGGCGGGAATCGCGTCCGCATATTGCGGCAACCATTGCGCCTGGGCGACGACCATTTCGTCGACCATCTGCCAGACCTCTTCGGGGTTGCAGATGGCGCCGACCAGCGGGTCGTGCAGCACGGCGAGCTTCAACAGGTCGAGGTCCCCCTTGACCGCGGCTTCGACCGACATGCGCTGCACCGAGACGGAGACCGAGCAGGTCGCGGCGCAGCCGAGCGGCAGTTCCATACCTTCGACCATGTTGATGCCGAAGCGATCGACGAAGCCCGGGCTCTCGATGATGGCGTCGGCGGGCAGGTTCTTGATGACGCCGTTATTGCGGACGTTGAAATGCCCGCGATAGACGCGGCCGGTTTCGATGCCCTCGATGATGTAGCTCGCATGCTCGGTGGTGCGCTTATACTGGTTGAGCGACTTGGTCGCCTGTTCGAGGAACATCGGGAAGTCGGTCTCGAACCAGTTGCGACGTTCGGTCGAGTAGCGGAGGTAGCCGCCGGTCTCGCCGTGGATCCAGTCGCTCATGTCGATCCACTTGTTGATCTCGTCCGGACGCTTCCGGTACCAGGGCAGGTATTCCGACAGATGGCCGTTCGACTCGGTCGAATAGACGCCGAAGCGGCGCAGCACGTCGATGCGGACTTTTTCCTGCTTCGAATAGACCGGGTGGCGCTCGAAGGCGGCAAGCAGCTCGTCGGCCTCGATCTTGCGGCCCTTGGCCTTGATGTCGATGTACCAGGTCTGGTGATTGATGCCCGAACAGACGTAGTCGAGCTCGCTGTCGTCGACCCCGAGCACCTGCGCGATCTGATGCGCGCCGTGCTGCACGCCGTGGCAGAGGCCAACGACATTCACCCCGCCGTACTTCTCCGCCGCCCAGGTGTTCATCGCCATCGGGTTGGCATAGTTGAGGAACAGCGCGCCGGGGGCCGCGACCTCACGGATGTCCTTGCAGAAATCGAGGATCACCGGAATGTTGCGCTGGCCGTACAAAATGCCGCCGGCGCAGATGGTGTCGCCGACGCATTGGTCGACGCCGTATTTCAGCGGGATCGAGATGTCGGTGGCGAAGGCCTCGAGGCCGCCCACGCGCACGCAGCTCATAATGTATTTTGCGCCGGTGATCGCTTCGCGCCGATTGGTCGTCGCGGTGACCTTGGCCGGCAGGTTGTTGACCTGCACGATCTTGTCGATGATCTGCTTGATCATGTCGAGGTTGTGGGCGTTGATATCCGTCAACGCGAACTCGCAATCGCGGAATTCGGGCACGCACAGCAGATCCGAGATCAGCGTCTTGGTGAAGCCGACCGATCCGGCGCCGATAATGGCGATTTTGAATGGCATTTTCTCTCCTCCGGGATAGCAGCAGCGACGGCCGTTTCGGTCGTGCAAGCAATTCTGTGCCTTAATAGACCAGCACAAAGCGGCTAGAACAGAGTAGACTTGTGCTGCTATGGGTAATTTTATGCTTAGAGAATTGCTGTCGTTGTCGCCGCAGATCGCCACCATCGCCTTTCCGCGCGGGCGGCTGGCCTTGCACGCCATGCCGGCAAGCGGCGGCATCGAGCAAACCGACAGCCCCGGCTATAGCTGGAACGGGCTCAGGCGGGGCCTCACACCCTTTGCCGTCATCCAGCACACGATCGCCGGACGCGGCATGCTGACCTATGAGGGACGGACGATGACGGTCGGGCCCGGCGAGACGATGCTGGTGACGATCCCGCACGATCACCGCTACTTTCTGCCGTCCGGCGGGAGCTGGTCGTTCTTTTATCTGGTGCTCACCGGCCAGGAAGCGCTGCGACTCTGCGGCGAAGTTGCCGCCACGGCAGGACCGGTGTTGCGACTCAGCCCGCGGGCGCTCGACCGCTTGGCGGGCTGCTTGCTCACGCTGCTGCGGGGCGAAGCCGACACCCCCGGCGAAGCCTCGGCCCTTGCCTATCGTGCCGCGACGGCGCTGGTCGACGATCTGTCGAGCGCTGCGCCGCCTGCCGGCGAGGCTGCCAACCCAGCCTGGTTCACGAGGGTTGCCGCGCATATCGAAGCGCATCCCGGCGACAGTCTGACAATCGATCTCTTGGCGGGCGTCGCTGGGCTGAGCCGCGCGCATTTCGTTCGCCAGTTCAGCCGTCTCGCCGGCGCACCGCCCTCGGAATATGTATTCCGCAGCCGCATGGCGCGCGCCGCCCGGCTGCTGCAATCGTCGAGCCTGCCGGTGCTGGAGATCGCGCTGTCGCTGGGGTTTGCCGACCCCAACTATTTCACCAAGGCCTTCCGCCGCGCTTTCGATGTCAGCCCGACTGAGTTCAGACGGTTCGGACTGTTTACCGGGGCGTAGGCGAGGCGGTATAGCCAATGCCTTCGACCTACACAGCCGATGAGTTCGCGCATGGCTGACTTCGGACCGGTGATCGACTGGCTTCTTGCTTCCGACCCATCGATCCGATGGCAGGTTGCGCGTGATCTGCTGGATGCGCCGGAGGCGGCGTGGCGGGCCGAACGTGCCAAGGTGGAGACCGAAGGCTGGGGCGCAAAACTCCTTTCCCGTCAGGACGAGGACGGCCAATGGGCCGGCGGCGCGTTTGTCCCCGCCGGGTTCGACTGGGCCGAGTGGAAGACACGCGGCCAACCCTGGACGGCCACGACCTATTCCCTGACGCAGCTCAGGGAGTTCGGCTTCGATCCGGCCTCGGCGCGGGCCCGGCGCACGGTCGAGCTGATTGGCAGGAACTCCCATTGGGATGAAGGCGGCCAGCCCTTCTGGGAGGGCGAGGTGGAGGAGTGCATCAACGGCCGGACGGTTGCCGACGGCGCCTATTTCGGCGTCGATGTTTCGCCGATCGTCGAGAGGCTGGTCAGTGAGCGGCTCGATGACGGCGGCTGGAATTGCGAACGGATCAACGGCTCTGTCCGCTCGTCTTTCGCCACGACGATCAACGTACTCGAAGGTTTGCTGGAGTACGAGAAGGCCACCGGCGGCGGCACACCGGAATCGCGCGAGGCCCGCCGCACGGGTGAGGAATTCCTGCTCAAGCGCCACCTCTTTCGGCGGCTCGGTACGGGTGAGGTCGCCGACGAAAAATTCCTGTCGTTCCTCCATCCGAACCGCTGGCGCTACGACATCCTGCGCGCCCTCGATTATTTCCGCGCCGCGGCAATCTTCAGCGGCGCTTCTCCCAACCCACGGCTCAGCGAGGCGATCGATCACCTGCGTTCGCGGCGCCTCGCCGACGGCAGGTGGCCGCTCGACTGGAGCCTCAAAGGGCGTGTGTGGTTTGACGTCGACGACGGCGAGGGCAAGCCCTCGCGGTGGGTCACGCTGAGGGCATTGCGCGTGCTCAAGTGGTGGGATGGCCGAGGGGCGTGAGCGCTTGCGAGAGCGAGGCGGCCTAGTTCACCGCCGGCCACAGGGAGTCCTCTCCCGCGCAGTGGGGGAGGAAAGGCGAGGCCCTCGCAAAAAGTTATCCCCGCTCTCGGCGGCTGATTTATTCTGTCCCCACCTCACCGATGCGAGGTGCCGACGGGGCATCGCGGTGAGGGTTCGGGCAGGGTGCCAGCCGTGGTGCCCTGGGCTTATCGGGAAGCGTCCGCTTTGCGCTCCGGCAAGCCAAAAGACCGATCGCGATCGGGCGGGGCGATAGTCCCACCGCTACTCTTGCCGGAACTACCGGCTTCGGGATGAAAGTCCCGCCCGCGCCGCAATGGCGGCAACTGCGCAGGATGTTCCGGGTCGCGCCGGAGGAACGGTTATGCCGACCTTATGTGCAGCGGCCTCAGTCAGCCGTTTCTTCGACCATCGCGCGCTTGGGTGGGGTGACGATATCCATCGCCTCGACCTTCTCCAGCAGCGCGGTGATTTTGCCGACATTGGCGATGTGCCGCTGTTCCATGGAGAAGTTCATGGTGACGTATTCGCGGCCGGGGCAGAAGGTCGCGATGTTGGCCGCCGAATGCCAGGCGCCGCAATAGATCGGCTCCATGACGCCGTGCGTCATCGGCCCATAGGTGCGGTGCGGCGGCACCAGCGTGAGCACGATGTGCATGCCGCCGTTGAAGCGCCAAAAGCGCTTGCCGGGCAGCGCCGGGAATACCCGGTGCATCTGGCGGAGCGCATGGAACATCGAATTGATCATCACCTGGAATTTGGTGATGTCCTTCTGCTCGATCTTGGCGACGGTATCGTCGATCTCGCGCACAAAGGCGATGAAATCGTCGCTGACTTTGAACTTGGCTTCGAGCGCGCGGACGCGGAAGAAATCATCGTCGGCATCGTGGCGCTTGCCGTCGAGCATGGTGTAGGCGGCGCCGATCACTTTCTTCGACATATGCTTGTCGGGACCGTCGCCGTTGAGGGCGTACGTGACGAGCGCGAACATCAGCGAGCGCTGATTAACCCCGATGCGGTTGGCAAGGAGGCGCAGGCGATGCCGCTTGATGGCCAGCGTCGAAAAACCCCAGGGCTTCTCTTCGACTGCGAGTATATTGGCGAGCAGCAGGTAGGTCAGCGCCATCGACCAGGCGCGGAACTTGCCGGAAACTTTCGTCCCCATGCTGACGGATTTGGTCTGGTCGGACATCACGCCGTGGGCGGCGTTGGCCGAGCGGGTCAGAAGTGCGGAGTCCGAACCTTCGAGCAGCGCATGGCTTGAGCGCACCTGAATGATCGAAGCTCGTCCCTCGGCATCCGGGCCGCCACGGCGCACCGCGACCATGACGCGGAACAGCGGCAGATCCTTGCGCTCGAAGATATCGGGCGACTTCGATAGCCACTTGTCCGGATAGCCGTCAAACTCGTCGACCATTTCGACCGAGGTGATGGCATCGAGAATGTGCTTCGGAAAAGCCTGGCCCGGGCGCGCACCGACGTAACCATGCGTCAAT
>Ga0268266_10000255_pt1 | contig 89930 bp, 83 predicted proteins | sample KBSS13metaG_FD_190356 | JGI IMG/M metagenome (GOLD analysis project Ga0268266, IMG submission 190356) | Switchgrass rhizosphere microbial communities from Kellogg Biological Station, Michigan, USA - KBS S1-3 metaG (SPAdes) (version 2) | ecosystem: Host-associated > Plants > Roots > Rhizosphere...
GTATGCTGCAGGTCGACGCGGACTTTTCCGGCACGGATGTCGCCCACCGGAAAACCCTTGAGGTTCACGTTGCCGAAATGGAAGAACGAATTGCCAAAGAGGTTCGCGCCCATGCCGCCGAGCCGGCCGGCATCCGCATAGGCGGCTCCGGACACAAGGCTGACCAATGCACCGATAAACAAGGCAGTCCGATGCATCGCCATTCTTCTCCAGCTTGAATTGAAGGCCGGACCATAGCGTCGGTTTGGGTCAAATACACGTCACAATTCCGTCGATTCACATCGTTGAGCAGTTTTGCCCCATCGACTGCCGAAAACGGCTCGTCTTGCCGCCTTCGACGCAGGCCGCTATGCCGAAAGCACGATGCTGCTCAAGCCGCTGCCCGAAATATCTGACGCCGCTGTGGACCAATGGATTGCGGCCTTGCCACCGGCCACAGGGACGTCAATCGGCGCGGCCATGCCGACGCTGCGCCCCCTCTTCACCGCCGCGCCGTATCTCTTCGACCTCGCGCAGCGGCATGCTGAATGGCTTGCGACGGCGCTCGCCGGGGCCCCGGATTCGGTGCTTGCCGCCGAGTTGGAGCAAACTAGTATGGCCGGGCTGAATCTGGCCGAAGAGTCCGAGCTTGCCGCCTTGCTACGCAACGCCAAAGGGCGGATTGCTCTGCTGGCGGCGATCGCCGAGGTTGGCGGCGCCTGGACGACGGCCCAATCGACAGCGGCCCTCTCGGATCTCGCCGATGCGGCACTCGAGGGCGCGCTGAACTTCCTCATCCGCCGTGCTCGTGAAAAAGGCCAGACCACCGCCGGGGGCGCCTCTGACTGCGGCCTTGCCGTGTTCGCGCTCGGCAAGCATGGCGGCCGCGAGCTCAACTACTCCTCCGATATCGACATCGTCGCCTTCTTCGACAGCCGCGCAGGGGTGCTGGCCGATCCGGCCGAAGCGACAAAATTCTACACGACGATCGTCCGGCGGCTGGTGGCCCTCATGGAGGATCGCACGATCGGCGGTTACGTATTCCGCACCGATCTGCGGCTCCGTCCTGATCCGGGGTCGACGCCGCTCGCGCTTTCGACCGACGCGGCGCTGGCCTATTACGAAAGCCGTGGCCAGAACTGGGAGCGGGCAGCCTGGATCAAGGCACGGCCCTGTGCCGGCGACAAAGACGTTGGCGAAGCCTTCCTCAAGGATTTGGCGCCTTACGTGTGGCGCAAGCACCTCGATTTCGCGACCATCGCCGACATCCAGGCGATGAAGCGGCAGATCAACATCGCCAAGCAGGTTGGTGAGGCGCGGGTCGAGGGGCACAACGTAAAGCTCGGCCGCGGCGGCATCCGCGAGATCGAGTTCTTCACCCAGACCCAGCAACTGATCGCCGGCGGCCGCGATCCGAGTCTCAGGGTGCGCCCAACTGCGGAAGCATTGAAGGCGCTGGCCGCCGCCAACTGGATCGCTACAAAGGCGGCGGCCGAGCTGACGGAAACCTATTGGTTCCTGCGCGCCGTCGAGAACCGGCTGCAAATGCTGCGCGACGAGCAGACTCACATCATGCCGGAAACGCCGGGTGGCGTTGCGGCGATTGCCCGCCTGATGGGTGAGCCAGATTTAGCAGCGTTCGAAGCTCGTTACCGGGCGGCGTTGAATCTCGTCATGAACTATTATGCCGAACTGTTCTCTGAGCAGGAAAGCCTCGGCGGTGCCGGCGGCAATCTGGTTTTCACCGGTAGCGACGACGACCCGGAGACGCTCGAGACGCTCGCCCGGATGGGTTTTACTGACCCCTCCAAAACGTCGGCGACAGTGCGCAAATGGCACTATGGCGGCTATCCGGCGACCCGCGCCGCGGCCGCCCGCGCCCATCTCACCGAATTGCTGCCCGCTCTGCTCAAAGCCGTCGGCGCGGCGGGTGATGCCGACGGCACGCTGGCGCGGTTCGACGATTTCCTCTCGCGCCTGCCGGCCGGCATCCAGCTTTTCGCCCTGCTGCGCAGTCACGAGCAGCTGCTCGACTTGCTGGTCGAAATTCTCGCTGCCGCACCGCGGCTAGCCGAGGCGGTGATCCATCGCGCCCATGTCATGGACGGCCTGATCGACCCGGCCTTTGCCAATGAGGTGAACCGCCAGACGGCGCTTGTTGCCAAAGTGGATGCGTTCTTCGGCGACGCGCGCGACTACCAGGATGTCATCGATCGTGCGCGCATCATCGGGCAGGAGCAAAAGTTCCTGATCGCTGCCGGCCTAGTCTCCGGCACATTGACGGCCGCCCGTGCGGCCGAATTGTTCACGGCGCTTGCGGAAACCCTGCTGCGCCGCCTGTTTACCACCGTCCACGTCGAGTTCGAGAAACGGCACGGTGTGGTGCCCGGCGCGCGGGCCGCGCTGCTCGGCTTCGGCAAGATGGCAAGCCGCGAGATGACCTTCACCTCCGATCTCGATTTTATCCTGCTCTATGATGCAGGTGGCGCGGAGATGTCGGATGGCGAACGGCCGCTGGCCACCAATCACTACTTCACCCGGTTGACCCAGCGCCTGGTGACCGCGGTCAGCGCCCCCACCGCGGAGGGCGTGCTCTATGAGGCCGATATGCGGCTGAGGCCATCGGGCAATGCCGGGCCGCTCGCTACGAGCCTGACCGGCTTTGTCGACTACCACCGCGAAAATGCCTGGACGTGGGAGCATCTGGCGTTGAGCCGCGCTCGCGTGGTCGCGGCCGACAACGGCATGGCTGAGGTCGTCGACGCAGCCATCGCCGCCCAGATGGCCGCTGCGAGAGACGCGGGTAAGGCAATTGCAGACGTCGTCTCGATGCGGGCGCTGATGGGCCGCGAACGAAAACCCCGCCACACGTTTGACCTGAAACTCGCGACGGGCGGACTCATCGATCTCGAATTCATCGCCCAATCGGGCCAGCTGGTCGCCGGTAGAACGCTGGCCGTGCCGCAGGCGCCCACCGTCGTCGTGCTCGAAAAGCTGGCTGCGACAGGCCTGCTGTCACAAGGCGATCGGCTTGCCGAAATCCACGGCCTTTATTCCACCGTGCTACAGATCATGAGCGCGGCATTGCTGCACCCCTTCAGCGAAGGCGAATGGAGCACGCCGTTCAAGGAGCTTCTCGCCCGCCTGACCAATTACCCGAGCTTCGACCGTCTGGTCGACGACCTCGCCGCGATGCAGACCGAAGTCAGCACCGCGGCGGAGGCGTGGTACGAAAAGGCTAAGCGGTTGTAGTCTCGCGCTGGTCGGGGGCCCGTCCTGGTTGCCGCTCCCGCCGGACGCCTCCACAGCTGTCGACGACGGGAGCGACAGGCCATCCGTCCCGGCCTCGACAAGCCGGAACAGGTCCGCCAACTCGGATCACGCCCGGAGGGCGTGCAATGGCCAGTTCTTAAGCGGCGCGCGCCGTGCTCATTTGCGTGCCGCCGGTGGGCAGCGAGATCGCGACCGTGGTACCGAGCGCCGGGCGCGAGTCGATGACGAGCCGGCCACCGCTCAGTTCGGCGATGGCGCGAGAGATGGAGATGCCGAGTCCGGCCCCATCATGTTCGCGGGTGAAGGCCGCGTCGCCAAAGGCGAAGGGCTGTGACAGGCGGCCGAGCTGTTCTTCAGTCATGCCCATACCGGTGTCCGAAACTTCGAGCACGACGCCATCTTCGGCGGCGTAGCTGGCGAGCGTTACCTTGCCGCCGGCCGGCGTGAAACGCAGGGCATTTTCGATCAGGTTGCCGAGCATGCGCTCAAGGGAGAAGCGATCGGCCAAGAGGCCTGCGCCGCAGGGAATGCCGGCACTGAGCACGATGCCCGCGCGGCTCGCCTGTGCGGCGAACCGGCGCGTCACGGCTTGCAGCATTTCGTCGACCGATATCGCTTCTTCGCGCAGCGGCTTGCTGCCGTTTTCGAGCTCGGCGAGTTCCAAAATGGTGGCAAACGAGCCAAGCAATTTTTCGCCGGAGCCTTTGATCGTATCGAGATAGGCGAGATAGCGAGGATCGCCCACGGGCCCAAAGGTCTGCTGCCTGATCAGTTCGGCGAAGCCGATGATGTGGTTGAGCGGCGTGCGAACATCGTGGCTGAGATGAGCGAGGAACGAGGTCTTCGCCCGGCTCGCGGCTTCCGCCTTGAGCTTTTCCTCATGGTAGCGGCGGGCAAGCTGGCGCTGCTGCTCTTGGATCGAGGTCAGCAGCACGTCAGTGCGTTTGCGCTCGGTGATGTCGCTGACCAGCGTCACGAACCCGCCGCCCCGCAAGGGCCGCTCGTCGATGAGAAGGCACGACCCGTCCTCGCGTTGCAGTTCCAGCGTGCGATTGGCTTCGCCATCGCTGATCATGCGGAGGTAGCCGCCGCGAGTGAGCTGCTTGATCGCCTCGGGGTAGGAGCTGCCACGAACGGCGCTTCTTGGGATATCGGAGAGCCTCTCACCATAGGCCACGTTGCAGACGACGAGTTCGCCCAGGGCCGTCCAGACGGCGACGCCGAACGGGACGGAGGCCATGATGTCTTCGATGGCCCGGCGGGTGCTGAGATCGGAAATGCCGCCGGAGCGGCGACGAAAGGCGAGGGCGGCGGCGAGGAAAGCGATCGCCACGGCCACCAGGCCGCGCTGCCAAACACCGATGCCAAGGCCGCCATTGTCCGCGTTAGGCAGCAGCGCCGCCAAAGCGCGTGCTTCGCCCATTGTGTGTACGGCGTCGTAGACGATGAACAGCGCCGCGGCGGCGAGGGCCGTGCCGGCTACAGCCAACGTGACCGGAGATACGTCAGCCAGCAGCCGGATTGGCCGATCGACCAGTGCCGAAATTCTGGCTGTGTTGTCCGACCTGACCTTGGGCGCAAACGCACCCTTTGCCGTGACGCCGGATGTCTCCGCCGACCGCATGCCCCACCCCTACAATGCTTTGGATTCGTGACGCTTTTTACTGACCCGTGCGGCGAACTTGAATCGCCACAGCGTCACTGTCCAGTGCCATTTCGGTGGGTAATTGGCGCCGTTCGAAATTTACGAGTCGACTGAATCACTTAACGAGAGAGAAAAATTCTTCCACTCGTAAGAAACCATTAACCATCCAGCGTCCGGCCGAGGATATCGGCCGTATTGCGGCTCAGGGCGCCGGATTCGCGCAATGCCTTCAACGCAGATTCGGCCTCGCCACGACGCTTCGGCTCGTAGTTCCGGAAGGTGCGGAAGGCGGTCAAAGTCCGCGCTGCGACCTGCGGATTCCGCTTGTCGACGTCCGCCACGAATTCGGTGACGAAGCGGAAGCCGGCGCCGTCAGCGCGAGCGAACTGCGTGGGGTTCGCGGCGAAGTTTCCGAGGAGCGCCCTCAGTCGATTCGGATTGTTCTTCGGAAATTCCGGCTCGGCGAGAATGGCGCGCACACGCTCGATCGTTCCGTCCCGCGCCGGCGAGGCGCTGAGGCCCAGCCACTTGTCGAACACCAGCGGGTCGCCGGCGTAGCGGTTGCGGAAATCGGCAAGCAGGGCTTCGGCGTCCGGAGTCCAGCTTCCAACCGCCACTGCGAGCGCGCCGAAGCGGTCGGTCATATTGGCAGCCTCCCGGTATTGCCGCGCCGCAAGTTCTGCGCCGCCTGGTGCTCCACCACGCACGAGGAAGGAGAGGGCGCTAAGCTTTAGCGACCGCTGCCCGGCCTGTGCGGCGCCCGGCGAATAGGAGCCAGCACTCTGCGACCCATCGTACGTCGCCCGCAGCACGTCGCCGATTTCGCCGGTGATCGCCTCGATCAGCGCGATCCGCACCTCATGGATCTTGTCGGGATCGACATTGGTCCCGATGACGCGTGCCACATTGGACTCGGTCGGAACGCTCAGCGCATTGGCCTTGAACGCATCGTCGAGGCTTTTGGAGGTGATCGTTTCTCCCAGTGCGGTCGCCAGCGATTTAGCCGCCGCGCCGTTCCACGGTGTGCCGCCAACGGCCGCGACCAGCAGCGCCATCGACACGTTCTCCAGCGCCTGCCAGCGATTGAACGGATCGCTGTCGTGACGGGCGAGGAAAAGCTGATCGTCCTGCGTCAGGCCGGACTGAAGATTGACCGGTGCCGAGAAGGCACGGAAAAGCGAGGGCACCGGCTTGTTTGCAAGGCCCTCGAACACCAGTTCAACCGCGTCTTTGTCGACAACGATCATGTCGTCGCGCACCTCGCCGCCAGAAACGCTGGTCCAACCCGCCGGCGCCCCGTTCGGCCCGATCAGTCCAAATTTCACTGGCAGCACCATCGGCTGCTTGTCCGGCTGGCCGGGCGTCGGGGCGACCGTCTGGCTGAGTTTCAGCCGATAGGTTTTGGTTGCCGCGTCATAGCTGTCCTCAGCCACCACCTTGGGCGTGCCGGCCTGCAGGTACCACTGCTGGAAATGCTGGAGGTCGACGCCGTTGGCGTCCTCGAACACCTTGATGAAGGCTTCGATCGTCGTCGCCTCGCCGTCATGGCGCTCGAAGTAGAGGTCCATGCCCTTCCGGAAGCCGACTTCGCCCAGAAGCGTTGCCAGCATGCGGACGATCTCAGCGCCCTTCTCGTAGACCGTCGTCGTATAGAAGTTATTGATTTCCTTGTAATGATCGGGCCGCGCCGGATGGGCGAGGGGACCGCCATCCTCGGGGAACTGCGCGGCGCGCAGCAGTCGCACATCCTCAATGCGTTTCACTGGCCGGCTGCGCTCGTCCATTGAGAATTCCTGATCCCGATAAACCGTCAGCCCTTCCTTGAGGCAAAGCTGGAACCAGTCGCGGCAAGTGATTCTGTCGCCGGTCCAATTGTGGAAATACTCGTGCGCGATGACGCGTTCGATCGAGGCGAAATCGCCATCGGTCGCGGTCTCCGGCTGAGCAAACACCAGCTTGTCGTTGAAAATGTTGAGGCCCTTGTTCTCCATCGCGCCGAAGTTAAAATCCGAGACGGCGACGATGTTGAAAATGTCGAGGTCGTACTCGCGGCCGAACCGACGCTCGTCCCACGCCATGGCCCGCTTCAGCGAATCCATGGCATAGGCGCACTGATCCTCCTTGCCGCGCTCGCAATAGATCCCGAGCGCGACCTTGCGGCCAGAGGCGGTGGTAAAACTGTCGGAGATCGAGCCGAGGTCGCCGGCCACCATGGCGAACAGGTAAGACGGCTTGGGAAAGGGGTCTTCCCACACCGCAAAGTGCCTGCCGTCGCCGGCGTCGCCACTTTCGATGAGGTTGCCGTTGGCGAGCAACACCGGTGCGAGCGCTTTGTCGGCGATCATCTTCACCTTGTAGACGGCGAGATTGTCCGGCCGGTCGAGGAAATAGGTGATGCGCCGAAAACCTTCCGGCTCGCACTGCGTGCACCAGGTGCCGCTCGAACGATAAAATCCCATCAGCCGCGTGTTCTTCTCGGGCGCAATCTTGACGGTCGTCTCGAGCACGAAGCGCCTGAGCGGCGGTGCGAACACCGTAAGCGTGGTCGGCGTCGTTTCGTAGGCGGCGACGACCAGCGGCGCGCCATCAAGCGCGATCGAATCAAGGCTCAGTTCGTCGCCGTCGAGCACCAGTGGCGTCCCAGCGGGGGTGCCTTCGCGCGGAACGATGGTCAGCCAGGCGTGCACTGTCGACACTTCCGGCACGATGCCGACTTCGAGCTCCACGCGCTCGATCAAATAGGGCGCAGGCGCGTAATCCTTGAGGAAAATCGTGTGCTCGTCATCGGTGCGCATAATAACTCCACGTAACTTGTCAGGACCAAAAGATAGTGTCGTCAGGCCCTGTAGACGAGCGATTGCTTTGCCTATATTCTGAGCAGCTGGCAACCGGCATTGCGATCATTCCCGCCAAAATTGGCCGTATTGGGAAGCGATCGGTGGAACCCCAGCACGCACCTTGCCTTGCGCGTTTATCGCGCCCCTTTTGGTGCGTCCCCTAGAAGTCATAGCAAGGCCTTATCATGTTGCGCTGGTTCGAAGCCCGCATCGATCCCTATCCGTCCGCCGATCCGGACATGCCGCCGCGGAAGTTTTTTCCGTTCGTGCTGCATTACCTAAACGGCTCGAAGCGTTGGCTCGCCCTGATGACGGTGCTGACCGCCACCATCGCTTTGAGCGAAGTTAGCCTTTTCGGCTTCCTCGGCAATGTGGTGGATTGGCTCAGCAAGGCCGATCGCGCGACATTCCTGGCCAATGAAGGCACGCGGCTCTGGCTGATGGGCGGTTTTGTGCTCGTCGCGCTGCCGGTCATCATTATTCTGCAGACGATGGTCATCAACCAGACCATGCTCGGCAACCTGCCGCAGCGCATCCGCTGGCTGATCCACCGTTACGTGCTGCGCCAGTCGATGACCTATTTCCAGGACGAGTTCGCCGGCCGGGTTGCCACTAACCTGATGCAGACGGCGCTCGCGGTGCGCGATTCGGCGATGAAGGTGCTCGACGTCCTCAACTACGTCATCTTCTACTTTGCCGGCGCCGTGGTGCTCGCCGCAATGAACGACTGGCGGCTCGCCATTCCGTTCATCGTCTGGCTGGTCAGCTACATCGGTCTGCTGCGCTACTTCATCCCGAAGCTGGCCGATATTTCGTCGAAGCAGGCGGCTGCGCGGGCCCTGATGACGGGCCGTATCGTCGATGCCTACACCAACATTTCGACGGTAAAGCTGTTCTCGCACAGCCAGCGCGAGGAGGGCTATGCCAAGGAGGCGATGGAAGAGTTCCTGCCCACCGTTTACGGGCAGATGCGGCTCGCCTCGATCCTCAACATCACCATCTACTGCCTCAACGTGGCGCTGCTCGCCGTGGTGTTCGGCATGGGCATCTGGCTCTGGCTCGGCAACTCCATCACGCCGGGCGCCATTGCGGTCGCGGCGGCGCTGGTCCTGCGCTTCTTCGGCATGAGCCAGTGGATCATGTGGGAAATGTCGGCCCTGTTCGAGAACATCGGTACGGTGCGCGCCGGCGTAAACGCCTTTGCGGTGCCGCGGCTCGTCTCCGACAAGCCGGATGCCGGCCCGCTCGTGGTCAAGACCGGCGAGGTCAAGTTCGATCATGTCGGCTTCCACTACGGCAAGGCGACCGGCATCATCGACGATCTGACGTTCACGCTGAAGCCGGGCGAAAAGGTCGGGCTCGTCGGCCGTTCGGGCGCGGGCAAAACTACGATCGTCAACCTGCTGCTGCGTTTCTACGACATCGAGTCGGGCAGGATCACCATCGACGGGCAGGATATCTCGGCGGTGACGCAGGAGAGCCTGCGCGCCGCGATTGGCGTGGTCAGCCAGGATACTTCGCTGCTGCATCGCTCGGTCCGCGACAACATCGTCTACGGCCGCCCGGGCGCTACCGAAGCCCAGATGATCGCGGCAACCGAAAGTGCCGAGGCCGACGGATTCATCGCCGATCTTGCCGACAAGAATGGCCGTTCCGGCTACGACGCCTATGTCGGCGAGCGCGGTGTAAAACTCTCCGGCGGCCAGCGACAGCGCATCGCTATCGCCCGGGTGCTGCTTAAGGACGCGCCGATCCTGGTGCTTGACGAGGCAACGTCCGCCCTCGACAGCGAAGTCGAGGCGGCGATCCAGAGCCAGCTCCACAAGCTGATGGCGGGCAAGACCGTGATCGCCATCGCACACCGGCTGTCGACCATTGCCGCGATGGACCGGCTGATCGTCATCGACGACGGCCGTATCGTGGAGCAGGGCACCCACGCCGAACTGCTGGCCGAGCATGGCGAATACGCCCGGCTCTGGGCGCGCCAGTCCGGCGGCTTCATCGAAGCCGATGACGACGCGCCGACGCCCGAGGAATTGGCCGACAAGGCCGATGATGAAGACGAAGATTTAGAGGCGGCTGAGTAGCCGCGACAGCCTACAACCCGACTAACAACCCGAAGGAGAGTCCGATGAGACTGATTGAGCAAACGCCCGTTGTGGGAACTCCCAACTTTGCCGATGCCGCTGGGGGTTTTGCCCTCGACCGAACGCACCGAAGTCTCACGAGACAAAAATGCTCAACAACATTGTCGCTTTCTTCGACTCTCGCTACTCGCCCGTAAAACTCGCTTCCAACCGGCAGCCGCCGCAGGGCTTGCGGCTGTTCATCGTCTATTTCGTCCGTCAGTTCCGCACGGCTTTCCTCATTCGCATGGGGATGGTGGCCGTCGGCTCAGTGGTCGACGCGATGCTGCCGATCTTCGTCGGCCTCATCGTGGGCATGCTGACCACGACCCCGCCCGGCGAAATGTTTTCGCGCAACGGGCAAACCCTGTTTTGGATGGCGGTTCTGGTCCTGATCCGGCCGATCACCTTCATTATGGACACGCTCGTCCGTAACCACTCAATCGTTCCCAATCTCGTCAACCTCGTGCGCTGGCAAAGCCACTGGCACGTCATCCGGCAGAGCTGGAGCTATTTCCAGAACGACTTCGCCGGGCGGCTTGCCAACAAGGTGCTGCAGGCGGGCGATGCGATCGAGACCGGCGTCAACCTCACCGTCGATGCGGTCTGGTACGCGCTGGTGTTCGTGATCGTCGCCTTCATCGCGCTGGCAAGGCTCGACTGGACGCTGCTGATCCCGATCGTCGTCTGGCTCATCGGCTACGCGATCCTCTTCGCGGTCAGCATGCCGCGCATCACCCGCTATTCGGAGGAACTGGCCGAACAGCGCTCGGTGATGACCGGCCGCATCGTCGACAGCTACACCAACATCCAGACGCTGAAGACGTTTTCGACCGACAAGCACGAGGACGACTACGTCGCCGAGTCCGTGCTCGAGCACACGGTGGGCTTCCGCAAACTGATGCGGACGTTCACTTATATGTGGTCGACGCTGTTCGTGCTGAATGCGCTTCTGGTGGTTTCGGTCACCTGGCTGTCGCTTGCCGGTTGGAACAGCGGCGTCATGACGGCGGCTGCTGTGGCGACGGCGGTGCCGTTCGTGCTGCAACTGATGAACATGTCGGGCTGGATCCTCGAGACAGGCTCCAACATCTTTCGGCAGTTCGGCACGGTGCGGGACAGCATGGATACAGTTGCCCAGCCCCTGACGATGGTCGATGCGCCGGGCGCCAAGCCGCTGGTCGTGACCGCAGGCGAGATCGCCTACGACAACGTCACGTTCAACTACTGGCGCGGCAAGCAGGGCACGGTCCTCGAAAACTTCAACCTCAAGGTTGCAGCGGGCGAGAAGATCGGGCTCGTCGGCCGCTCCGGTTCAGGCAAGTCGACGCTGGTCAACCTGGCCCTGCGCATGTTCGACGTGCAGGACGGGTCGATCTCAATCGATGGGCAGGATGTCCGTGACGTGACGCAGGAAAGCCTGCGCCACGCCATCGGCCTCGTCAGCCAGGATACCTCGCTGCTGCACCGCTCGGTGCGGGAGAACATCATCTACGGCCGCCGTGAGGCGACCGAGGCGCAGATGATCGAGGCGGCCGAGCAGGCGAGGGTGCATGACGTCATCATGGCCCTCGGCGACCCGAAGGGCCGCAGCGGCTACGATGCCCATGTCGGCGAACGCGGGGTAAAACTCTCGGGCGGCCAGCGGCAGCGTGTCGCTATTGCTCGCGTGCTGCTCAAGGATGCCCCGATCCTGGTGCTGGACGAGGCTACGTCAGCCCTCGACAGCGAGGTCGAGGCGGCCATTCAGGAGCAGTTGCAGGCCCTGATGCGCAACAAGACGGTGATCGCCATCGCCCACCGCCTGTCGACTATCGCCGCGATGGACCGGCTGGTGGTGCTCGACGATGGCCGCATCGTCGAGGAAGGGACGCACGCCCAACTCCTCGCCCACGGCGGGCACTATGCCCAGCTCTGGGAGCGCCAATCTGGCGGGTTCCTGGACCTGGAGAAAGCTGCCGAGTAAAGAATAGGGGCGGCGCCGTCAGGGCGCCGCCTTTTTTCACATGGACATGACTTCGGCGATCTCGATTGTCCCGTTCTCGTGCGGTGCTTTGGTCTGCGGACACCCTTTGGCGATGGTGATCGCTGCTTCAAAACTTGCGGCCTCGATAATGTTGTAGCCGGTCGCAGGATTGGCGCCGCCATTGTCTACCACCTTGCCATTGGCCGCCAGCGTCCCGCCGGGCTGCAAGGGGCCGCCCTGATCCAGCACCTGGGGCCCCAGGCTCTGCAGCCAACTATCCCACGCGACACCCTGGCTCCGCGCCAGTTCCTCAGGGAAGTCGCCGCCATGATAGACAAAAAGGTATTTCGGCATCTCAGCTCTCCGTGTTGGCTAATTTCGATAGTCGAACCGGGCGCAGCGGATTCGACAGGCGCAGCAAAAGTGCGATGCCGGATGGCACAGCGTGGTGAGCCCATAGCCCTCCCCTTTGGGAGAGGCGGCGGCAGCCGGGTGACGCTGCGCCACCTCACCACGTTTACACAATTGCAAAAACTCTTTGCCTAGATTGAACTTGTCCGCTTTTGGACACGTTCAGGGAGCAGTGAGCGGAACCTTCCGCCGCGCCGTATCCCAGGCACCTGTCGCCAATGAAACTGGCTGAGACCCTCAATCGCGTCTTCGAGGGCTGGATCGACCCGTTCCGGCCCACGGCGAACCTGCGTCCGCCCGACAAGGCCATCCCGTTTTTCCTCTACTTCCTGCGCCAGGCGAAGCTGCCGTTTTTCGCGCTCCTCATTCTCGGCGGCCTCGTGGCACTCGTCGAGGCCGCGCTGTTCTATTATGTCGGCCGGCTCGTCGACGTGCTCGACGCCTCCCATCAAGCGGCCGGCTGGAATGGTCTCATCGCCGCGCACGGGCTCGAATTAACGACTATGCTGGTGGTCGTCGTCGGAATTCGCTTCATCATCAGCTGGCTCTCGGCCGTCGTCGAAGAGCAGACCATCAATATCGGCTTTTACAACCTCGTCCGCTGGCAGTCTTACGCCTACGTCGTTCGCCAAAGCCTTAGCTTCTTCCAGAACGATTTTGCCGGCTCCATCGCCTCAAAAGTGTGGCAATCGGGCGGCGCGGTCGGCGATTTCATCGTGTCGCTGTTGCAGTCCGCCTGGTTCAGCGCGGTGTATGCGGCGACCACGCTCGTCCTCGTCGCAGCGCTAGATTGGCGGCTGGCGGCCGTTATTCTCGTCTGGATCGTCGCCTTTGCATTGATGGCCCGCTACTACGTGCCGCGCATGCGCCGCGCTTCGGCCGCTGCCGCCGAGAATGCGTCGGCACTCAGCGGCCGGATCGTCGATAGCTACTCCAATATCCAGACGCTGAAACTCTTCGGCACGACCGAAGGCGACGACGCGTTCACCCGCACCGGTTTCGACAACTACATTTCCGCCGTGCGCCGTCTCGCGCGCGTGCTGGTCGGCGTTCGCTCGGCTATGGCGATGCTGTCCGGCGTTATGATCGCCGCGATCGCGGCGCTCTGCGTCGAGCTGTGGACCGAGGGTGTTATCACCGTCGGCGGCGTGGCGCTGACCATGGGTCTGGCGCTGCGCCTCTACACCAATCTCGGTCGGCTGATGAACCAGCTCAACGGCCTGATGCGCAATTTCGGCGTCGCCCAAAACTCGGCCGAACTGGTCGGCAAGCCGCTGACATTGGTTGATGCACCGGATGCAAAGCCGCTGGTCGTCACCGCAGCCGGCATCCGTTTCGACCACATCAGTTTTCACTACGGCCGGCCTGGCGGCATCATCGAAGACCTGTTCCTCGACATCAAACCGGGCGAGCGCGTTGGCATCGTCGGCCGCTCGGGCGCCGGCAAATCCACGCTGGTGAGCCTGCTGCTCCGTTTCTACGATCTCGAATCCGGCAAGATCATCATCGACGGTCAGGACGTCGCCCACGTCACGCAGGAATCGCTGCGGGCCAATATCGGCGTCGTGACGCAGGACACGGCGCTGCTGCACCGCTCCATCCGCGCCAACCTGACCTATGGTCGCCCTGAGGCCAGCGACGACGAAATGGTTGCCGCTGCGGCGCTGGCCGAAGCCGACGAGTTCATCGAAACGCTGATCGACCAGAAGGGCCGCACCGCCTACGACGCCTTTGTCGGCGAACGTGGCGTGAAACTTTCCGGCGGCCAGCGGCAGCGAGTCGCCATCGCCCGGGTGCTGCTGAAGAACGCACCGATCCTCGTGCTCGACGAGGCGACCTCCGCGCTCGACAGCGAAGTCGAGGCTGCGATCCAGGAGCAATTCGACCAGCTCATGCACGGCAAAACCGTCATCGCCATTGCACATCGGCTTTCTACCATTGCCGCAATGGATCGATTGGTTGTCCTCGATCGGGGCAAGATCGTGGAGCAGGGGACGCACGCCGAATTGCTGGCCATCGACGGTCACTACGCTAAGCTTTGGGAGCGGCAGTCGGGCGGCTTCCTCGACACCCAGACGGAAGCTGCGGCGCAATGAGAGATATGTCGTGGCCAGCCTAGGCGAAGCCACCGGCAAGGTGGCGTCCGCACTGCCGCGCTCGCTCGCCGGGTCCGACAGCTTTCGCGGCGTCTATATGCTGGTGCTGGCGACCGCCGTCGGCATCTTCTCGGGCCTTTCGGTCACCGCGCTGGGCTGGCTGGTCCGCGAGCTGCATGTGATCTTCTTCCGCCTGCATTCAGACGACCTGCTCAGCGCCCAATACGTGCTCAGCCCGCCAACGCTCGCGCTGTTGCCCTGCGTCGGCGGCGCCCTGATGGGATTGAGCATCGTGCTGGCGCGGCGCTTTCGCACCCGTCCGCCGGTGGACCCGATCGAGGCGAATGCCGTCCACGGCGGCCGCATGTCGGTGCGGGAAAGCCTGATCGTCACGGCGCAGACAGTCATTTCCTCCGCGTTCGGTGCTTCGGTCGGCCTTGAGGCCGGTTACACCCAGTTCAATTCCGGCCTCGCCTCGCACGTCGCTGTCCGGCTCAGGCTGCGGCGAAACGAGGTGCGGACGCTTGTTGGCTGCGGGGCCGCCGGCGCCATCGCCGCGGCCTTCAATGCGCCGCTGACCGGGGCCTTCTACGGCTTCGAAATCATCATCGGCATCTATTCCGCCTCGCTGCTGCCGCCCGTGATCCTCTCATCACTCGCCGCCAGCCTGACGGCTTCCCGCTTCGGCGCGCCGGAGGCGGCGATGGATTTCGGGCACCTGTCCGCGTTGCGACTGGCGGACGTCATACCCTTCCTGGCGCTCGGCTTCATCGGCGGTGGTGTCGCCATCGCCATCATGTGGCTGGTGAGCCTGCTCGAAAGCGGCTTCACCCGCCTCAAATTTCCGCCCTTCATTCGCCCCGCTATCGGGGGCCTCGCCGTCGGCGCGATGGCGCTCATCAGCCCGCAAATCATGTCCTCAGGGCATGGCGCGCTACGCCTGCAACTGACCGACAACGCCACCATTCAGGCCGTGGCGCTGCTCTTCCTGCTGAAAGCGCTGGCCTCTATCGTCTCGCTGGGCTCTGGTTTCCGCGGCGGCCTGTTTTTCGCCTCACTGCTGCTCGGCGCGCTATTGGGAAAACTCTTCAGTTTTGCGCTGATCACCACGGGTATTGCACCCAATCTCGCGCCCGAACTCGGCCCGCTGGTCGGCATGGCCTCACTGGCGGTGGGTGTGGTCGGCGGTCCGCTCACGATGACCTTCCTGGTCCTTGAAACCACTGGTGACCTCGCGATCAGCGCAGCCGTGCTCGCCGCATCGGTGATGGCCTCGTTCCTGGTGCGCGAGACCTTTGGCTACTCCTTCTCCACCTGGCGCTTGCATCTTCGCGGCGAAACAATCCGTGGCGCCCACGACGTCGGCAGGCTGCGGGCTCTGACCGTCGGGCCAATGATGCGCTCCGACGTGCGCACCGTGCCCGAAACCATGCTGGTCAGCGCCTTCTGCGAAAAGTATCCGCTGGGTTCGACCGAGCGTGTCATCGCGCTCGACGCCGACAACCGATACGCCGGTATCGTCGTCGTTGCTGATGCTCACCACGCCCGTGCCGAGCTGACCGGTGAGCAGCCGGTGATCCTGACCGGCCTGCTGAAAACCCGCGATTTCGTACTGTTGCCGACAATGACCGCGCAGACCGCCGCCGACCTTTTCGTCAAAGCAGAGTCCGAAGAGCTCGCCGTCGTCGACAATCTCGACCGGCGGAGGGTGGTAGGCTTGCTGACGGAAGCCTACCTGCTCCGCCGCTATGCCGAAGAGCTCGACAAAGGCTGGCGCGACCTCACAGGCGAGACTTCATAAGACACGCCGCGTTTTAAGGCGCGACCGTACTCGGCAAAGCTTTCGCCTTGCCGATCGGCCCGAGGTGGGTCTGCCCGAAACTGCCCGGATATTTGAGGCCGTAGCCAAGCATTCTGTCGCCGCCGATATGGGCGAACCAGATGGCGACGAACGGCAGCAAATAGGGCGCCGCGAAATAGGCGATGAGCCCTGCAAGGATGGGCAGCGCATAGTTGTGAACGGCATTGTAGGCGGTCGCGCCGATCGTCGCCCCACCAAAATAGCCGATCGCCGACAGATCCGGTGCGAGGATCAGCAGCAGGAACAGCCACCAGTTGCCGCCGAGCTGCCAGTAGGCGATGAGCGCGGCGACGAGAACAGCCGCGCCTTCAGCTCTGAGCAGCAGGCTGACGGCAGGCGGGTGGCGCATCACGGTGGTCGGTTCGTCGGTCATCGGCCTCTCCACAAAGCGTTGGATCGGCCTAGCTTGACCACGGCGGGCCACCGGTCAAGCGACGGGGCGGATAGCGCCATCGCACCATCCGCCCCGAAGCGGTTCGACTACATAACGGGCGTGATCTCGGCGACCTCGATGGTCCCGCCGGCGGCGAGCTGCGGGCAGTTCTTCACTGCAGCTACGGCCGCATCGAGGTTGGTCGCATCCAGAATGCTGTAGCCGGTGGTCGGATTGCCGCCACCGCCCGCGCTGATTTTGCCGCCCGGCGCGACGGTTTTGGAGGCGCCCGTGGGGTTGCCGACATCGGTCAGTGACTTGCCAAGGCCCCCGATCCACTTGGTCCATGCAGCCATGCTCTTTTCACCCTCCTCCTTGCTCGTCGGGGGATTTCCACCGTGGTAGACCAAAAGAAATTTCGTCATTTTCGTCTCCTCTGTTGTGATTGTTATGCAGGCGTCGGGATATTGAGAGGCTTGCCGGTCTCGAGGTACGTCTTGAGGCCCGCAAAAATCATCTGCCAGCCCTCGGCGGCGCCAGCAGCTTTTGCGATCTCGTAGTGGGTGACGGTGAGCTTTACGACCTCACCCAGCGGCTCGATTTCGTAGACGATCTTGGTTGTCGCTGCCCCCGGCAGCCAGTTCGGATTAAAGGTCGTCGCCAGCCGTTTTTCGGGCACGACTTCCAATATCTCCCCGTTCAGCATCGAATTGCCGTCTTGGCCGACATAGCGGAACGGGCTCCCCGGCTTGAGCGTCGTCTCGATGCGGGAGCCGTAGTAATAAAGCTGCGTCGTATCGGGATTGACGATGGCGTCCCACAGCGCCTTTGGCGTCGTTCGGATGTAGGTTTCGAGCACGAAATCGGGTTTGTCGGCCATCGTTCGGGTTCCCTCGAGAGCGTTCTTCAGATCCAGCGCGAACCGCGCCAGCGGCTTGGCGTAGGGCGCCATCCACCGGTCGGCGACCTCCTGGATGGGCAGGGCGTTGAGATAGTGGTGCTTGAACCGACCCGCCTTGCGGGTGACCACCAGATTTGCGTCTTCAAGCACCCTGAGGTGTTTCATCACCCCGAACCGGGTCATCCCGAGCCCTGCTTCGAGCTCGGTGAGACTCTGCCCGCTTTTGTCCCGCAAGCTGTCGAGCAGTGCCCGGCGCGTGGGATCGCTGAGTGCCTTGAAGACTGCATCCACGCCACTTCAATACGTGACCAGTTGGTCACGTGTCAAGCGTGCTGTTTGGGTGCCGTCGCGAATGGCGCAAAGCGGCACTTCCTGTTCCCAAATTTTATCCGGCGTTGACACCCGATCCGGATTGAAGGATCGCTCTCAACGTGGCCATTTCCTCCACGGCCGCCCGGAAAAGCCGAAATGACCCCGCAAACCGCTCCGCGGCAGGAGAACCTGCCGCTCGGCATTGGCCTGGTGCTGCTGAGCTATATCGGCTTCACGATGATCGACTCTTCGGCGAAATGGCTTGGCCGCGCCGGCATTCCGTCGAGCGAATACATCTTCATCCGCTACGCCGTGCACTTCGGGCTGATCACCGCCATCCTCCTGCCGCGGCGGGGCAGGGCACTCGTCACCACCCGCAATTTCAAGGTAGAGTTGGCGCGGGCACTGCTGCTCCTCGGCTCGACGATCTGCAACTTCTTTGCGGTGCAGTTCCTGCCGTTGACGGTGACCGGCGCCATCGCCTTCACCATGCCGCTGATCCTCTGTGCGCTCTCGGTGCCGCTGCTCGGCGAGCCGGTTGGCTGGCGGCGGTGGACAGCGATCTTCGTCGGCTTTCTTGGCGTGCTGGTCATCGTGCACCCGGGCACGACGGCCTTTCAGCCCGCCGCGCTGGCTTCGCTGGCCGGAGCCACTTGCTCGGCACTCTATTTCATCACGACGAGGCGCCTGGCCGGGGTCGACTCGGCTTCGACCCAACAGTTTTACGGCGCGCTGATTTCAATGATCGGCGTCGCGCCGTTCGCATTCGGTCGATGGATATGGCCGGCCGTGCCGGCCGACTGGCTCTTCTTCTGCCTGATCGGCATTGCCGGCCTGTCGGGCCACTGGATCTTCAGTGCTGCCCTGCGCCATGCGCAGGCGACGACCCTTGCGCCTTTCGCCTATTTCCAGATCGTCTACGCGATCCTGTCGAGCTGGATCATCTTCCAGCAGCCGCCCGATATCTGGATTTTCCTTGGCGTGCCGGTTGTCATCGGGTCGGGGCTTTACATCTGGCTCCGCGAGCGGAAGCTCAACCGCGAGACGGTTACAGAAGTCAGCCCGCAGGACTGACGCGACCCCGGAAGCGGTTGCATGGCCCCGTAGCCGGGGGCTAGTGTCGGGCCTCAAGAGGAGACGGCGATGGCGACCATTCACTACAAGATCGTGCAGCACGACGGCGGCTGGGCGTACAAGCTCGGCGATGTGTTCTCCGAGAGCTTCCGTACGCATGAGCAGGCGCTGCACGCCGCCCGCCGGGCTGCCCGCGAACAGGAGCGACCGGATGAAACGCGCGCCATCCTCTGGGAAGATGCCAACGGCAAATGGCATGAGGAACTGGCCCGGGGCAACGATCGCCCCGAGACCGAGGTGGACGACGCCTAGGCCGCCTGCGGCAACGGCATCTCAGGTTCGCGCGCCTTCCGGTTGATCATCATCGCGAGGCCTGCCGCCACGATGCCGGTCAGGCCCGCAACGTAGAACGCTGTCGCGTAGTCGCCCTGCAACTGACGCAGATAGCCGGCGAAGAACGCTGCCGACGCACCGCCTGCCTGATGGCCGGCCAAAATCCAGCCGAAGACGATCGGGCCGCGGCGGTCGCCGAACGCTTCGTTTGCAAGCTTCAGCGTCGGTGGCACGGTCGCAATCCAGTCGAGGCCGTAGAGCACGGCGAAGACCGACAACGTCCAACCCGAGAAGCCGGAATAGGGCAGGTAGAGCAGCGACAGCCCGCGAAAGCCGTAATAGACGAGCAGCAGTTTGCGCGGGTCGAAACGGTCGGTCAGCCAGCCCGAAAATGTCGTGCCGATCAGGTCGAACACGCCCATCGTCGCCAGCAATCCCGCCGCCGCGACCTCCGGAATACCATGATCGCCGCAATAGGCGATGAGGTGTGTGCCGACGAGGCCGTTGGTGGTGAAGCCACAGATGAAGAAAGTCGCGAACAGCAGCCAGAAGGTCTTGGTCTTCGCTGCATCACCGAGGATGCCGAACGTTTCGGCAATGAAGCCAGAGCCGGCCGCCCGGGCCGGCGGAACGACCTCGTCAGGTTTGGCGCCATAGCGTGTGAGCCCGATTGCAGCCGGCCGCTCGGGAACGAGAAAGTAGATCAGCGGGATCAGCACCGCTGAGGCGATAGCAATGGCGATGACCACGGCTTTCCAGCTCCCGCTTTCGGCGAGCGCCGCCATGGCCGGCAGGAAGATCAGCGTGCCGGTCGCCGTTGAGGCCGACATCAGCCCCATGACGAGGCCGCGATTGGTCGAAAACCAGCGGTTGGCAACCGTCGCGCCGAGCACTGCCGCGATCGAACCGGTGCCGACGCCCGAAACGATGCCCCACGTGGCCATCAGGTGCCAGGGCTGCGTCATGAACAAGCTAGCGGCCGTCGAGGCCGACATCAGGATGAGCGCGCCGATCACGGTGCGCCTCAACCCGATGCGTTCCATCAGCGCCGCGGCGAATGGCCCCGTGAGGCCATAGATAAGAATGCCGATAGCCGCCGAAAGCGAGACGGTGTCGCGGCCCCAGCCAAAGGCGCTCTGTAGCGGCTGCAGCAGCACGCCCGGCGCGGCGCGGAGCGCAGAGGAAATCAGCAGGCAGAGAAAAATCACCGCCACCACCACGAAAGCGTAGCGCTGGCCAAAAGGTCTCGTCGGGGCTATTGCCATGTTACTAACCGGTACGTATCTTGGATGTGCAAGGTAGGTACCGATCGGTAACATTGTCAAGAGGCGTTCGGATGAGCGACGCAGCGAAGATCGCACAAAAGGAAACGGTGACGGCATCCGTCGATGATGCGCAGCGCCCACGCGCGGCAGAGCGCATCCTCAAATCGGCGCGGGAGCTGTTCTACGAGCAGGGCATTCGTGCGGTGGGCGTCGACGAGATCGTGGCCAACGCAGGCGTGACCAAACCGAGCCTCTACCGCAGCTACTCTTCGAAGGATGAACTCGCCGCTGCTTATCTCGAGCTCTACGAGACGGAGTTCTGGGCACGTTTCAATGGGGCAATGGGCGAGGACGCAGCCGATCCAAAGGCGCAGCTTCTGGCCTATCTCGATCAACTGGCGGAGCGGTCCGTGGCCACCGACTATCGCGGCTGCGGCCTTTCCAACGCAGCGGTCGAATATCCGGAACCGGATCATCCGGCGCGGCTTGTTGGCCAGCGCCATAAGCGCGACTTCCGCAAGCGCCTTCGCGAGATGGCCGCCAAGATGGGCGCCAGCGATGCGGCTTTTCTTGGCGACGCGCTGATGCTGCTGATCGAGGGCGCGTTTCTCTCCGGTCAGATGTTCCACGGGCAGGGGCCATCGGGCAGTGTGGCGCGCGCCGCCCGCCTGATGATCGAGGCAAGTACCAAAGGCTGAGAGGGCGGAGATCATTTCCATGCGCTGAGTTTAGGTGCGCCTGGAAGGTGAGGGGATAACGTTCGACGTCAGGACGAGTGCTGCGGCTCTTTGCCAAAATCCTTGCGCAGCTCGTCCTTTGCGGCCTCAAGCACCCTCTTCTGCTTGGCGGGCAGGTTCTTGCCGGCTCGGTTGATGTAAAAATTCAGCATCGACATCGCCGATTGATAAGGTCCGGCCTTGCGGCGATGACTGTGCTCGGCGGATCGCTTGAGCGAGTCCGCGATCTTCTTCGGATCATCGAGTTCGAAGACCTTCGCCTCGAGATCGAGCGCATCGGAATGTTCAGTGACGTCCTGCGACCATTTGCGAGCGTTCGCCATCGATTCCTCCATCGTTTCGCTCGAGGACAAACTCTGCGTTGACGACGATTGTTCCGGCCAGCCCGGTGCTTGTGCGCTATCTTGTCAAATGGGCACCTGCCGGTTATTTATTCGAGCATCGACATTTGGCTGACGTTCGGCCGTTTCGCCCCTCGTTAAGGCTCGGCGCGCATAAGACTCCAAACATCGACCAGCAGAGTGACGTTGCCCCTGGGGGGTGCAATCGAACTCAAAACTTTGATCGCTCTTGAGGACTACATTCTATGCAGACCGGTACCGTAAAGTTCTACAACGACCAGAAGGGCTATGGTTTCATTCAGCCCGACGACGGCAGCAAGGACGTGTTCGTGCACGCCACGGCACTGCAGCGCGCCGGGCTTCGCGCGCTCGCGGAAGGCCAGAAGGTCTCGTTCGACACGGCTGAAGATCGTCGCACCGGCAAGGTCGCCGTGGACAATATCTCCGCCACCTGATCCCAAGGATCGGAAACGACAGATTGGAACCGGGTGCCTCGCGGCGCCCGGTTTTTTACTATTTTGTGACAGTCGCAAATGGCAGGTTGCCGCGTCGATAATCGGCCGGAACCCGGATTTTGCCGCAAAGCTTTCATCGCAAGCGCGAGGTGGCCGCCTCGATCCGCGCAATCGCGGTCGCGGAAATCGATCGGGCACTCGCGGCGATCCGCGACAACGACGCCGACGAGGCTGAGATCATCCATACCGTTCGCCAGCAACTCAAGCGGTTGCGAGCCCTGATCCGCCTGCCGCGTGGTCATTTCGAGGCCTACGGCGAGGAAAATGCGGCTTTTCGCGATCTCGGCCGCAAGCTTGCCCGCACCCGTGACTCCGATGTGCTGCGCCAAACCTACGATGGTCTTGTCACCAGGGCTGGAAGACGAGTGCCGGCCGCCGTGCGGCGGCGCGTCCTCGCCGGTTCCGGCAAAAAGTCGCCTGAAGCGCCCGGGCGTCGGCCGCTGCTCGAAGGTGAGATCGCTTCCGGATTGCTGGCGGCTCGTCAGCGCGCCAAGCGCTGGCGGTTCGGCAGGAAGGGCTTCCCACTGATTGCCGGAGGCCTTCGGCGCGTCTATGCCGAAATGCGCAAGGGCGAAGCGGTGGCCGCGGACCATCCGACGGCCTTGAACTTTCACGAATGGCGCAAATACACGAAGTACCACGCCAGCCAGCTCGCTTTGCTCACGCCTGTCGCGCCGGAGATCATCAAAGGCTATCGCATAATCGCCGACAAACTGGCCGTCGCGCTCGGCGATCATCATGACCTCGATGTGCTCCGCGCCGCCGCCGATGGCGTGCGGAACGACGCGGCTGCCGATCCATTGTTCGAGGTCATCGAGCAGCGGAATCGAAAGCTCGCAAGCCGGGCTTTCAGGCTCGGCGATGAACTGTCCGCTGAGCGGCCCGCCGACTTCCTTCGCCGCATCGAAGTCAGCTGGAAGAGCTGGCGGCGGTAGCCAGCGGCCCTAATGGGTTCCGTCCGCTGAACGCTCGGCGCCGTCGCCCTGGGTGATGAGCCGCGCACTGCGCTGTCCGGTAAGATAGATCCAGAACCAGCTGAGCATTACGAACAGCCGGTTCTTGACCCCGATCAGGAAGTAGATGTGGGCAAAGCCCCACACCCACCAGGCGATCCATCCCTTGAGCTGCAGCCGGCCGAAGTCGATGACGGCGGCCCGCTTGCCGATCGTGGCGAGGTCGCCCGCGTGCTTGTAACGGAACGGCATCGCGGTAGCGTCGCCTGCAAGCCGCGCCATGATTACGCGCGCCGCATGCCGGCCCCCCTGTTTGGCACCATCGCCAACACCCGGCACCGGCTTACCGTCGGGCATGACGATCGTCGCCGTGTCGCCGACCGCGAAAATCTCGGGATGGCCGGGAACACTCATATCGGCTTCGACCTTGCTACGACCGGCCCGGTCGGCGGGAGCCCCGAGCCACTTTGCTGCCGGTGATGACTCGACGCCTGCGGCCCAGATCACTGTCTTGGCTTCGAGGTGATCCCCGCCGGCCGTTACCCCGTTGGCATCGACGGCCGTCACGGCCTTGTTGAGCCAGACCTCCACCCCGAGCCCCTCCAACGCCTTTTTGACGTATGCCGAAAGGTTGGGCTTGAAGTTGGCAAGTACGCGCGGACCGGCTTCGATCAGGACCACCCGGGCTTCGTCCGGCTTCACCCGGCGAAAATCCTGGGCCAGCGTGGAGCGCGCCAGTTCGATGATTGTACCTGCCAACTCGACGCCGGTGGGTCCGGCGCCAACAATTGCGAAGGTCACCTGCGCCTTGCGCTTGGCCGCATCGGGCTCGCGTTCAGCGCGCTCGAAGGCCACGAGCAGCTTGCGGCGCACCAGCGTCGCATCCTCGAGCGTCTTGAGGCCGGGCGCGAAGGGTTCCCATTCGTCGTGGCCGAAATAGGCGTGCTGGGCGCCCGTTGCTAGGATGAGGTAGTCGTAGGGAATGCGGCCGCCATCCGCGAGCGTGACTGCCTTCGCGGCCGTATCGACGCCGACCACCTCGCCGAGCAGGGTTGTGACGTCAGCCCGCTTGTGGAGCAAATGCCGGATCGGCCAGGCAATTTCCGAGGTGCTGAGCGCCGCGGTCGCCACCTGATAGAGCAGGGGCTGGAACAAGTGGTGGTTGCGCCGATCGATAAGGGTGATGTCGGCATTAACGCCGTTCAGTTCATCGATCGCCGCGAGGCCGCCAAATCCGCCGCCGACCACTACGATCTTCGGCTTTGCACTCTGAGGGGCCATGTTCGCCTCCTTCGTTGTCCGCACCATAAATGGTCATCGGCGAAGGACAGCTCAATCGTGCCGTCAGGCGCTCCTGCCATGCTTCCGCCACAGAGCGGCTTGGCTTGGGAGGTAAGCGAAGCGACAACCGACGGGGATATCTTCAGGACTCCCCGCCGCCTGGTTTTATTCCGCGGCCTGCGCGCCCTGTTCCACCGCTTCCATGGCGATCTCGGCTTCTTCGGTGTCCTCGGCCTTTTCGGTCGAGCCTCCGAGCCATGAGGCGATGGCCGAGAGGACGTAGAGGATAAACGAGATCGAGAACGCGATCTTGATGCCGACCATGAACGGGCCGGCCAGCAGTTCCGGGAAGAACCGGGTGCCGGTAACCGTCGCCTGCTGCGCCGCCGTCAAAGCATGCAGCGCGTCGGCGGGGATCAACTGGCCCATCGGGTTGTAGCCAAGGAAGGCGGCGAAAAGGCTCGCCACCGGCGGGAGGTTGGCGACTTGCGTCGCGATCGCCTGCGGCAGCCCCTGACCGACGAGACCGGTTTCCATCGTGTGCGGCAGGCTGATCGACAGCCCGATGATCATCAGCGTGAAGAACACGCCGATCGACAGCACCTGACCGGCATTCATCGAGGTCGCCCGCACACCCGAGGCCTGCCCGCGTTCGCCCGCCGGCACGGCGTTCATGATCATCGTCGCATTGGGCGAACTGAAGAGGCCCGACCCGACGCCGTTGAGGAAGAGCAGCGTAGCGAACACCGGATAGTCGAAGTCGGCGTTGAGGAACATCAGCCCGAGGAACGTCGCGCCACCGAGGATCATGCCTACGGCTGCGAACGAGCGCTGGCCATAGCGGTCCGAAAGCATGCCGGCGATCGGCGTCGTCAGCAGGAAGCCTACGGTGATCGGCAGCATGAAGATGCCGGCCCAGAGCGGCGTCGATTCAAAGCTGTAGCCATGCAGCGGTAGCCAGATGCCCTGCAGCCAGATGATCAGCATGAACTGCAGCCCACCTCGGCCGATGGCGCTCAGCAGGCTCGAGGAGACGCCCGCCGCGAACGGCCGGATGCGGAACAGGTTGAAATCGAACATCGGCAGCCGCACGCGCTTCTCGAACAGGAAGAACGCGACGAGGAAAATGAGGCCGAGGATCAGTTCGCCCAGCACGCGCGGCGTGCCCCACGCCATCAGCGACGTGGCGGTCGGCTGGATGCCGTCATTGACCGCCACCAGCACGAGGATCAGGCCGATGGCGAACAGCAAATTGCCCCACCAGTCGATCTTGCCGTGCTTGCTCGGCGCATTGGTGTCCTTGAGGCTGTAAAAGCCCCAGATCGTGCCGATCAGCCCGAGCGGCACGTTGATCCAGAAGATCAGCCGCCAGTTGATGTCCGCAAACAGCCCACCAAGGATCAGCCCGATAAACTGCCCGCCGATGGCGGCCATGGTATTTATGCCGAGCGCCAGCCCGCGCTGATGCGGCGGAAACGCATCGACAAGAATGGCGGTGGCCGTCGAGGTGATCATCGCGCCGCCGACACCCTGCACGATACGCAGCCAGACGAGATAGGCCGACGCGTTGTTGTCGGTCGGCATCAGGCTCAGCGCGATTGAGCCGATGGTGAAAATCAGGAAGCCGAGGTTGTAGATGCGGGCCCGGCCATACATGTCGGCGAGGCGGCCGAAGGTCACGACCAGCACGGACGTCACGACCATGTAGCCCATTATCGTCCAGAGCAGCGTATTGGTATTGCTCGGATCGAGCGGGTCGAGATGGATGCCGCGGAAAATCGCCGGCAGGCTGATCAGGACGATCGAGGCATTGACCACGGCGGTCAGCATGCCGACCGTGGTGTTGGAAAGGACCATCCATTTGTGGTTGGCAGGCGTGGCGGCGTCGTTCATCTGAGTGACCCGAAAGAATGAATAGCACAATATTTGGGTGGACGGGCCCTTGACGCGCCTGCCATTCGGCCGACTTAGCCAGACAGCAACCGCCGCAGGAAAGACTCTGCCGCTCAATTACATTGTCAGCATATAATTAGCATGCTAACGAATGGCTATGAACAAATCAACATACCTGCCGCGCGATTTTACCTCTGATCTGGTGATCGCCGGGCGCATGTGGCGGCGCATGACACGCGCCGTGACGGCCCAGTTCGGCCTCGCCGAAGCGGGCGCCGCGCCGCTCCTCTGGATCGGCCGGATGGGCGAGGGCATCCGCCAGAATACGCTCGCCGAACGGATCGGCATCGAAGGGCCGTCGCTGGTGCGCATCATCGACGAACTGGCCGCCGCCGGTCTCGTCACTCGCGAGCCCGACCCGTCCGACCGCCGCGCCAATTTGCTCTACCTCACAGACAAGGGCCGCGTGGTCACCGCCGCAGTCGAGGTCGAGATCAACGACCTGCGCGAGCGCGTGCTCGGTGAGCTTGACCCCGCAGACATCGCTGCCGCCGCCCGCGTCTTCGCAGCGATCAAAGCGGCTGCCGGGCAGGAGCCGTCGCGGACCCTTGAATTGGCGGATTGAACGGAGGCCTAACCGGCCCGCCGCTGCATCGCCTCGAACGAGAAGAGGCCGATCGGTAAATCCGTGCCGTCCTCCGCCGCAAGGTCGGCGAGGATTTCGCCGATGACGCTGGCGAATTTGAAGCCGTGGCCGGAGCAGGGGGAGCTGACGATGATCCGCTTCTCGCCGGGGAGGAAATCGATGAGAAAGTCCTCGCCCGGCAGCATGGTGTAGCGGCAGGTGATGAAGCGCGACCCGGTGGGCACCACGCCCGGCATGCGCCGCGCCATAAAGTCGTCGTTCACGGCGCGATCGGCGTCGTTGACCGGTGGATTTGGCGCCTCGGGATCGATCTCCTCGAAGAAGTGGTGATGCTTGCCGGTCTTCACGCCCTCGCCGAGATCGGGAAAGCCGAACCAGGTGCCGCCTTCGCCTTCATCAACAAGGAAGCCCGGCATGCGACCAAGCTGCGTCGCGAGCACGTCACGAGAGGGGTACCAGCCGACCACCTGCTTGATCGGCTTCGCGTAGGGCTTCAGCGCGGGCAGCAGTCCGTTGACGTACGACCCTGCTGCGACGACGACCTTGCCGACCCGGTAGCTACCGGCATCGGAGACTATCGTGACCCCGGCGTCGTCCGGCTCGATCGCCGTGACCCGCTCGTTGAAATGCAGCACCGCGCCGTCGGCACCCGCCAGTTTCAGTGCCGCGGTAATCGCCCGCTCGGGCCGCAGGAAGCCACCCTCGGGCTCGAACACAGCCGCATCGCCCGGCCGCATGGCGAAAGCAGGGAAGCGGGTGTGCACGGCATCGGCGTCCAGCAATTCGTGCGCGATCCCGTGCGTGCGGCACGAGTCGAGCACGCCCGCGATTACCTTGCCATCAGGCGCGCCGATCTGCAGCACGCCGGTGATCGTCAGCAGCGCCTCGCGAGACCGTGCCTCGAGCGCGCGCCAGTTGGTGTAAGCGCGCCGCAGCAGCGGCACATAGGCCGGGTCTTCGAAATAACCGAGCCGGATCAGCCGGCTGTCGCCGTGCGAGGAGCCTTTGTCATGCAGCGGGCCGAACCGCTCGATGCCGATGACGCGCAGCCCGCGTGCCGCAAGCTGCTGCACCGTGTGCGCACCCATCGCGCCAAGGCCGACGACCGCAACATTGTAGTCGGTGGTCATCAGTTATGCAGCCCAGACACGAACTGCTTGAACCGCTCGGACTTGAGCTCGCCGAACACCTGGTCGGGCGTACCATCTGCCTCGACCAATCCCTGATGGACGAAGACGACCCGGTTGGAGACGTTGCGGGCAAAGCCCATTTCGTGCGTCACCACCAGCATCGTGCGGCCTTCGTCAGCCAGCGCCCGGAGCACCCGCAGCACCTCGCCCACCAGTTCCGGATCGAGCGCCGATGTCGGCTCGTCGAACAGCATCACCTTCGGCTTCATCGCCAGGGCCCGGGCGATCGCCGCGCGCTGCTGCTGGCCGCCGGAAAGGTGGGCAGGATAGAAATTGCGCTTGTCGGCAATGCCGACCTTTTCGAGCAGCGCCTCGGCCTCCGCGACGCACTCGGCGCGCGGGCGCTTCAGCACATGCACCGGGCCTTCGATGACATTCTGCAGCACCGTCATGTGGCTCCACAGATTAAAGTTCTGGAAGACCATGCCGAGTTCGGTGCGGATGCGGTCGACCTGCTTTGAGTTCGCCGGTTCCTGTCCGCCACCGCGCTTCGGCCGCATGGCAATGGTTTCACCGGCGACCGTTACCTCGCCAGCGTCGGGGATTTCGAGCAGATTGATGCAGCGGAGGAACGTGCTCTTGCCCGAGCCGGACGCGCCGAGAATGGAAATCACGTCGCCTTCCTGTGCATCGAGCGAGATGCCGCGCAGCACTTCGACGCCGCCATAGGCCTTGCGGATATCCTTGACCGACAGGGCAGGGGCGCTGGTCAACGTGGTACCTCCGGAAGTTCGATTGGACCGGCGGCATGCGCCGGCGGGGCGCCGGGACGGATGGATTTCGGCCGCGCCCTGAGATGCGGCGAGACAAGATACTCGACCAGCCCGAGCGCGCGGATGATGAGGAAATTCAGCACAAGATAGATCAGCGCCGCGCAGATGAAGACTTCGAACGTCCGATAGGTATGGGTGATGATACGCGAAGCGACACCGGTGACTTCCCAGACCGTCACGAGGCTCGCCAGGGCCGTGGATTTCATCATCAGCACGATTTCGGTCGAATAGGCCGGGAGCGCCTGGCGGAGTGCGATTGGCGCGATGATGCGGCGGAAGAGAGTGAAGCGCGACATGCCGATGGCGCGGCCCGCCTCGATCTCGCGGCCGGGCACCGCCTGAAGGCCGCCGCGGAAGATTTCGGCGGTGTAGCCGGCGGTGCAGAGCGCCAGCGAAATCACCGCCGAATTGAAGCTGTCGCGCAGCACCGGCCAGACGAAGGAGTGCCTGACCTCGCTGAACTGGCTCACGCCGTAATAGAGCAAAAACATCTGGATCAGCAGCGGCGAGCCGCGAAACACGAACACATAGGCGGCGGCAAGCTGTGTCAGGACGGGGACGCGCGAGACGCGGGCCCAGGTGATGAAGCAGGCGAAAATCCCGCCGATGAGAATGCACCAGAACCAAAGGGCAATCGTCAGCGGCGTCACCGCGAGGAGCTGGCCCATGGTGTCGGTAAGGAAGGCGATGTCCATGCCTAGCCTCGCCCCAGGCTGCCGCGGAAGCTGCGGGCAACTCGTTTTTCGGCGACGCCGAACACCCGGTCCGACAGCGTGGTGAGGATGAGGTAGAGTGCGCCGGCGGCGATGTAGAACGTGAAATAGAGGTGTGTCGAGCCGGCCGCGACCTGCGCCTGCCGCATCAGCTCCGCGAGGCCGGTGACCGAGATCAGCGCTGAATCCTTGAGGCTGAGCTGCCAGACATTGCCCAGGCCAGGCAGCGCGAAGCGGAGCACCTGCGGGGCGATGATGCGGCGGAACCGTGTGAAGCGCGACATGCCCATGGCGCGCGCTGCCTCGATCTCGCCCGCAGCGACGGCGAGGTAGGAGCCGCGAAATACCTCGGCCTGGTAGGATGCCGAGATAAGCCCGACGCCGACCGCGCCGACGAGGAATGCCGGCGGGCTCAACGACCCGTCGCCGCCGAGGGAGGTACTCACCCAGCTCAGCGCGCGCGAGCCGCCGAAATACATGAGATAGATGATGAGGAGTTCGGGCACGCCGCGGAAGATGGTGGTGTAGGCGTCTCCGAGAATGCGCCAGCCGCGTTTCCCCGAGAGCTTTCCCCAGGCGATGACCGACCCGACGACCGCGCCGACGAGCAACGCGCAAAGCGTCACGACCAGCGTCATGATGGCGCCGGTCACCAGCCATCCGCCCCACCCGTTTGGGCCAAAACCGAGAACCGAAAAATCAAGCATGGCCGCGCCTCTTGCGAGGTTCAGAGGCGCGGGCCAACGTCTGCGTCACCGAGTTTATTGCTTTGGCGTCACGTCGAGCTTGAACCACTTCTCGCTGAGCTTCTTGACCGTCCCATCAGCGATCGCCGCCTTGATGGCCTTATCAAAGGACGCTTTGAGGTCGGTGTCTGCCTGGCGCAAACCGAGGCCGATACCCGGTCCCCAGATCGGTCCGGCCATTTCCGGCCCGGTCAGCACCATGTCTTCGTTGCCTTTGGTGGCAAGGGAGGCGGCGAGTGCCGTATCGTCATCGACGGTGGCGTCGAGCCGGCCGGCGACGAGGTCGGCGTCGCGCTCGTTAACGGTCTTGTATTCGCGGATCGTGGCGATCGAGCCGAAATTATCGTCGAGGAATTTGGTATAGATCGTCGCTGTCTGGACGCCGATCGTCTTGCCCTTGAAAGCATCGCGGAACTTGTCGATCAGCGGCTTGTCGTTGGCGGCATCGCCCGTCAGCGTGATCGTCGAGCCCGTCCCGGTGAGGTTGGCCAGAGGGCTGTCCTTGAGGGTCGCGAAGCCGACCGGAGTCGCCGCGTAGGGAACCGAGAAAGCGATGACCTTGGCACGGTCGGGCGTGATGGAGAGGCCATCGAGAATGACGTCGAACTTGTTGGCGTTGAGGCTTTCGATCATCGTGTCCCAGTCGTGCGTCACGAATTTGCAGCTGAGCTGGGCGCGGCCGCAGACGTCTTTCAGCAGCTCGATCTCGAACCCGTCGAGCGAACCATCCGGATTGGTCAGGTTCCAGGGAGCGTAGGCGCCCTCGGTGCCGATCTGTACGTCCTTGGCCAGGACGGGCGTGGCCAGCGCGGCCAGTGCCAATGCCGCAGCCGCGATGAAAGTCCTCAAAGTCATGACATGCTCCCTGTGTTACGCGAGGCGCCGGGGCCCAAAGGCCCTCGATGCATCTAAAATTAGAAAGCACGTCACGGGACGCGGCGTCAATTTTTGCGTCATTTTGATGAATTGCCGAATTGTTGTTCAAACGGCAGCGATTCCGCGCAAAAGAAGCAATTTTTGCGACTGGCGGCGGCCTTTGCTCAGGCCGAGGCACAGTGCCGCACCGCCCAAGCGAACTTGTGGCGGTTCTCTTCCGCGGGGAGAGGCTGGGTTAGTTTGCCGTTTCCTGAGCCGGACCGTCGACATAGCGCCGCTGGAACCGGCCGAGTTTTAGGCCCGTCAGGATTTCATAGCCGATCGTTCCGCCGGCATCGGCCTGATCGTCGACGGTGATATTGGGCCCCAAAATCTCGGCGAGCTCGCCCGGCGCCGGGATCTGGTCGCCGAGGTCGGTGATGTCGACGGTTGTAAGGTCCATCGACACGCGGCCGATTACGGGCAGAACCTTCCCGCGGATGGCGACCTTGCCGCCGGGATGGGTGCTGGCCGAAGACAGCGAGCGGAAAAACCCGTCGGCATAGCCGATGGCGAGTGTCGCAAGACGGCTGTTGCGGTTGAGCGTGAAGGTCGCGCCGTAGCCGACAGACTCGCCCGCCCGTGCTTCCTTGACCTGCAGGATCGGTGCTTCGAGCGTCACCACGCGCGACATCGGATTGCGCCGGCCATTGACGGCGCGCCCGCCGTAAAGCGCCACGCCCGGCCGCACCATCTGGAAATGGTACTCGCGCTCGGTCATCAAGCCGGCCGAGTTCGCAAGCGAGGCGGGGATGTTCGGAAAATGCTGCTTCAGCGACTGGAACAGCTGAAGCTGCACCCGGTTCTTTTCGTGGTTCGGCTGATCGGCGCAGGCGAAGTGACTCATGATCATCTGCGGCGCGAAACCGAACTCGCCGATCCGCGCCGTCACGATCTCGGTTTCCGATAGGCGGATGCCGAGGCGGTTCATGCCGGTGTCGAAATGGAGCGCTGCCGGCACTGCCTCGTTGCGCTTGAGGCAGAAGGCGAGCCATTCCTCGAGCATCGAAAGCGAGCTGAGGCAGGGCATCAGCCGCTCGGCGGCAAAGGTCTCGGCGCTACCCGGAAAAAGCCCATCGAGAATGAAGATGTGCGCATCGGGCAGGGCAGCGCGTACCGCAATGCCTTCATCGACGGTCGCCGTGAAAAAGAACCGTGCGCCCGCCGCGTAAAACGCTTCGCTCGCCGCAACGATGCCGGTGCCATAAGCATCAGCCTTGACCACGGCACCGCACAGCGCGCCGACGCTGACTTTTTCCAGCGCCCGCCAGTTGCGCGCCAGCGCCGCCAGATCAACCGTCAGCCGCGGGCCAAGCCCGGCATTGGGGATCCTCAACATGCCTATTCCATCCGCTCGGGCAGATAAGCGTCGCGCGCCAGATTGCCGAAGCGGGTGAACTGGCCCTCGAACGAGAGCTGAACGGTGCCCGTCGGGCCGTGGCGCTGCTTGGCGATGATGATTTCGGCGTGGCCGTGTACTTGTTCCATTTCACCCTGCCAGGCGAGATGCTCAGGCGTGCCTTCCTTGGGCTCCTTGTTCTTGAGGTAATACTCCTCGCGATAGATGAACAGCACCACGTCGGCGTCCTGCTCGATCGAGCCAGACTCGCGCAAATCCGAAAGCTGCGGATGCTTGTCGTCGCGGGATTCGACCTGTCGGCTCAGCTGGCTGAGCGCGATCACCGGCACGTCGAGCTCCTTGGCGAGCGCCTTGAGCGTCGTGGTGATCTCGGTCAGTTCCTGCACGCGGTTCTCGCCGGCGCGCTTCGACGAGCCCGAAAGGAGCTGGATATAGTCGATGATGATCATGTCGAGCCCCTTCTGCCGCTTGAGGCGGCGGGCGCGGGCGGCAAGCTGCGAGATCGAGAGGCCGCCGGTGTCGTCGATATAGAGCGGCACCTGCGAAATCAGGTTCGACGCGTCGACGAGATGCGAGAACTGGCTCTCGTGAATGTTGCCGCGCCGGATATCGGAGGAGGGGACCCCCGACTCCGAAGCGAGAATACGCGTCGCCAACTGCTCGGCGCTCATTTCGAGGCTGAAGAAGCCGACGATACCGCCGTTTTCGGTCTTCCGATGACCATCGGCTGTCACAGCACCCTTCCACGTCTTGGCCACGTGGAAGCCGATATTGGTGGCAAGCGAGGTTTTCGCCATGCCCGGGCGGCCGGCGATGATGACCAAGTCGCTGCGCTGCAGCCCGCCCATCATCCGGTCGAGATCGGTGAAGCCGGTCGCGGTACCCGAGAGCGAGCCGTCGCGCTTGAACGCCTCGGCCGCCATTTCGATGGCTGCCGCCGTCGCGGCGTTAAACGCTTGGAACCCGCCATCGTAGCGGCCTTTTTCGGCCAACTCGAAAAGCTGCTTTTCCGCTTCCTCGATCTGCTTGGGCGCGGTTTCCTCGACATCGGCCGTATAGGCGACCGAAACCATGCCCTCGCCGATCTCGATCAGCTTGCGGCGAATGGCCAGGTCGTAAACCGTCTGCCCGTAGTCGGCGGCATTGATGATGGTGGTGGCGCCCGCCGCCAGCCGCGCGAGGTATTGCGACATCGTGACGTCGGCGACAAGATTTTCCGGCAGGAAGGTTTTGACCGTCACCGGCGTCGCCGATTTTCCGGCGCGGACGATCTTGCTGATCACCTCGTAGATGTCGCGGTGGATCGCTTCGTAAAAATGCTCGCCGAGCAAAAAGTCCGAGACGCGGTAAAAGGCTTCGTTGTTGACCAGCACGGCGCCCAGCAACGCCTGCTCTGCCTCCACGTTCTGCGGAGCCAGACGAAAGCTCTTCTCATCCTCCGGATGGAGACGATGAACGTTCTCGGCCATTACCCGCTTTTCCCCTCGCGCCCTTAATGTTGTCTTAACCCTGCGGTCGCGCGCCGCGAAGCGCCTCTACATCACATTCCGTCGAGGAGTGCGATCACCAAGGATAGCGGGGAAAACGTCAAAACCTCGACGCAGCCCCTTGCGTCTACAGGTTGCGCCGATTCGGGCTGCTGGCACTAACGGCGGTCGGGCCGATCGGGTTGCCGGGTGTCTTCGGCGTCGAGGTATTGGATGACCCGGCGCAGCATTTCGAGGAACACCTCGCGCTCCTGTGGGGCAAGCGGCGAGAGCCCGAGGGCGTTCGTGTCGCCGGCAGCCTGCAGCGCCTGCGTGGCCCGTTCCCGGCCCTGTGCGGTGAGGGCGACGAGAGCGCTCCGCCGGTCGTTGGGATCAGGCGTGCGCTCGATCAGTCCGTCCCGCTCCATGCGAGACAGCGTGTTGGCCATTGTCGGCTGTTCGACAGCCGCCCAGTGGGCCAGCTCTTTCTGGGTCTGCGCGCGGCCGTCGATAAGGGCGAAAAACACCGGCATGCTTCCAGCGCTGCCGCCCGCCAGCCGCCGCTCCAGCGCGCGTACAAAAAGCCGGGCCGCCCAGTTGATCAGATACCCGGCAGACGACTCGCGGCGATACTTATCATCCATAGCTTGCTATCTAATTACATAGTGAGCTATACAATCATGTATCGCAGTCCAAAACAAGGATGTTGGCTATGTCTCTCAAGAGCACGCCGGCGCGCTATGGCAGCGTCGCCATCACCATCCACTGGGCCAGCGCGCTCGCGGTGGTGCTGACCTGGATCGCCGGCTTCGTCGTGGCGAATGTCCTGCCGACCGGGCAGGGCATGCCGCTCCTTCTGGCGCACATCACACTCGGCCTTATCGTCTTCGCCCTTACGCTGCTGCGCCTGCTCTGGTGGCTCGCCTTCGACCGCCGGCCGGCCGAAGTGGGCGGACAGCCGCAGTGGCAGTCCCTGGTGGCCCGCGGCGTCCATATCACGCTCTATGCACTCCTGCTGCTGATGGCGACCTCCGGCATCGCAACGCTCATCCTGTCAGGGGCGATACCGACGCTGTTGGCCGGTGGCCCGGTGCCGGATTTCTCCAGCCTCATCCCCCGCGTCGCGCACGGCATCATGAGCCGCATCCTGCTGGCTCTATTCGTCCTCCACGTTGCCGCCGCGCTCTATCACCAGTTCATCCGCCACGATCACCTGTTGGCGCGAATGGGCGTCGGAGCGTAATGAAACAAAAAGGCCGGGCACATGGCCCGGCCTCTAAATGTTCGCGATAGCGGTAGCGCTTATTCTTCGTCGCCACCGGCGTCCGAAGCGGCGGAGCCGGCTTCGGCCTGGCCTTCGGCGAACTCGGCCGCGGCCTCTTCGTCGAAGGTCGGCACGGTGAGGTCTTCGCCCTTCGCCTGACGCTCGGCTTCGTCCTCGGAACGCGCGACGTTGACGGTGATCGACACCGCGACTTCGGCATGAAGGTTGAGCGGCACGGCATGGAGGCCGACCGTCTTGATCGGATCGGCGAGGTTGACCTGCGAGCGGGCGACGGTGAAACCGTCGGCCGACAGCGCCTCGGCGACGTCGCGCGAGGAAACCGAGCCGTAGAGCTGGCCGGTTTCGCCGGCCTGGCGGATCATCACCACGGTCTTGCCATTGAGGCCCGACGCGATACCCGCGGCGGCTTCGCGGCGCTCGGTGTTGCGCTGTTCGATGACATGGCGCTCGGATTCGAAACGCTTGCGGTTGGCTTCGGTGGCGCGCAGGGCCTTTTGCTGCGGCAGAAGGAAGTTGCGGGCGAACCCGTCCTTCACCGTAACCTCGTCGCCAATGTGGCCCATGCGGCCGACGCGCTCGAGCAGAATGACTTTCATATTTTCAGTTCCTTATGCTGTCCCGCGGATTTTCGCGGTTAGGGGCGCCGGACCATTCCGGGCGCCTCAACGCTCCTCGCGCTTTGAGCGCGAGGAGATTGCGATTGAGCCTTAGCTCACCGCGTACGGCATGATGCCGATGAAGCGGGCGCGCTTGATGGCCTGGGCCAGTTCGCGCTGCTTGAGGGCCGAAACCGCGGTGATGCGGGACGGCACGATCTTGCCGCGCTCGGAGACGTAGCGCTGCAGCAGCCGCACGTCCTTGTAATCGATCTTGGGCGCGTTGGGGCCGGAGAACGGGCAGGTCTTGCGCCGGCGCTGGAACGGACGGCGGGCCTGGGCAGTGGTCAGGTCACGAATTGCCATAGTACTCTACTCCTAAACCTGAAATCAGAACCGGCGGGGCGGACGGCTGTCACGGCCGCCGAAGCGATCGCCACCGCGGCCACCGCGGTCGCCACGATCACCGCGGTCGTCGTCGCGATCGCGCTTCTGCATCATCGCCGAGGGGCCTTCCTCGAGCTCGTCGACGCGGATCGTCATGAAGCGCAAAATGTCTTCATTGATGCGCATCTGGCGCTCCATCTCGGCGACCGCGGCGTGCGGCGCGTCGATGTTGAGCAGCGAATAGTGAGCCTTGCGGTTCTTGCGGATGCGGTAGCTGAGGGTCTTGACGCCCCAGTACTCGTTCTTGGTGACCTTGCCGCCATTGCTGGACAGCACTTCGGTGAGGGTATTGGTCAGTTCCTCGACCTGCTGGGCGGAAACATCCTGCCGCGCCAGAAAGATATGCTCGTAGAGGGCCATGAGGCGCCTTTCTCCTTATACGGTTCAAAACCAGCATCTTTCGGCGCGGAGCCCCTTTGAAGCCGGGAAAGGCAACAAAGCAGTCTTCTAAAGAGCGGGAACACGGGAGGACGGGATTTTCACCCTATTCTGCCATTTTACAAATGCGACGCTTACGCGCTCGCGAATAGCAAAACCCTCCGTTCAGCCCCCGGCCGAACGAATGCAGGGGCTACATATGGCCAATGTCGGCAAATAGCAAGCTTGAAGGGCCGCATGGCAAGGGCTTACCTGCCGCGACCCCAGGAGTTCACCTTTGTCCGCCCCCATCGTTGCGCAAGCCTCCATTGAAGCTGCCTATCCGCTGATCCGTCCTTACATTCGCGAGACGCCTCTTGTCGAAGTCGCGGCGGCGGATTTTGGGCTGGCCGGTCAGCCGGTCACCTTCAAGCTGGAATTCCTGCAGGTATCGGGGACGTTCAAGGCGCGCGGCGCGTTTTACAGCCTGCTGACGCGCGGCGAAGCCGGGCGGGGAGTGGTCGCGGCGTCCGGCGGCAATCATGGCGCCGCGGTTGCCTACGCGGCGCAAAAGCTCGGTCGGCATGCGGAGATTTTCGTGCCGGCAATTTCCTCGCCGGCCAAAATCGCAAAGATCAAGGCGTACGGCGCCGAGGTTGTCGTCGGCGGCGCGACCTATTCCGAGGCATTTGCCGCGAGCCAGGAGCGTGTGGCGGCGACGGGCGATATGTATGTCCACGCTTATGACCAGGCCGAGACGCTGATCGGGCAGGGCACGGTCGGACTCGAACTGCGCCGCCAGGCGCCCGAGACCGAGACGCTGCTCGTCTCGGTAGGCGGTGGCGGGCTCATCGGCGGCATCACCGCCAGCTACGCGGGAAGCGCAAAAATCGTTGGCGTCGAACCGGAACAAGCGCCGACCCTGAATCGTGCACTTGCGGCAGGTGAGCCTGTCGATGTCCAGGTGTCGGGGATTGCCGCCGACAGCCTCGGCGCAAAACGGATCGGCTCGCTCGCTTTGCCGATCCTCAGGCAGTTCAACGTGCAATCGCTGCTTGTCGCCGACGATGAGATCGTGGCTGCCCAGCGGACGCTGTGGGATAAGCTGCGCGTGGTGGTCGAACCGGGTGGGGCCGCGGCCTTCGCGGCGCTCATGTCGGGCCGGTATCGCCCGGCACCCGGCGAACGCGTTGCGGTGCTGCTCTGCGGCGCCAATACCGGCGCGGTGAATTTCGGCTGAACATAGCGGCCATCTGCCTTGACTTCGCCTTACCCCCATTGCAAACGCCGCCGTCTGGACGGGGAGGGCGCCCCGGCCTAGCGTCGGTGCCGCAACTAATAAGAAGGCGGGGGAATATGGTTAAGCGCGCATTTACCTTTCCGGGGCAGGGCAGTCAGGCTGTCGGCATGGGCAAGGAGCTGGCCGCCGCCTATCCCGAAGCCAAGGCCGTATTCGATGAGGTCGACGCGGCGCTCGGCCAGAAGCTTTCGGCCCTCATGTTCGAAGGTCCAGACGAAACTCTCCGCCTCACCGAAAACGCGCAGCCAGCGCTGATGGCGGTTTCGCTCGCGGTGGTTCGCGTGCTGGCGGCCAAGGGTGTGCATCTCAAGGATGCGGCGGCTTTTGTCGCCGGCCATTCTCTCGGCGAATATTCGGCGCTTTGCGCGGCCGGCACATTCAGCCTCGCCGATACGGCGCGGTTGTTGAAGTTGCGCGGCCAGTCGATGCAACAGGCTGTGCCGGTCGGGCAGGGTGCGATGGCCGCGATCCTCGGCCTCGACCTGCCGGCGGTCGAGCGGGCCGCGGCCGATTCCGGCGGCGGCGAGGTCTGCGCCGTCGCCAACGACAACGCCCCCGGCCAGGTGGTGATTTCCGGCCATGTCGCCGCGGTCAACCGCGCAATCGAACTCTGCAAGGCCGCCGGCGCCAAGCGTGCGCTGCCGCTGCCGGTGAGCGCGCCGTTTCATTGCGCCCTGATGCGCCCCGCTGCCGACGCCATGGAAGAAGCCCTCGAACATGTCGAGATGAAAGCGCCCGTTGTGCCGTTGATCTGCAACGTCACCGCGCGGCCGATCACCGATCCGGCCGAAATCCGCAAGCGCCTCGTCGAGCAGGTGACGGGCATGGTGCAGTGGACCGAAAGCGTGCAGTGGCTGACCACCGAAGGCGGCGTCACGCAATTGGTTGAGCTCGGCGCCGGCAAGGTGCTCTCGGGCCTCGCCAAGCGCATCGCCCCGGACGCGACGGCCGTCTCGCTCGGTCTGCCTGCCGATACCGACGCCTTCGTAGCGTCGCTCTAGTTGAATCAGTCTCTGACAAGGAGCCGATAAATGTTTGATCTCACGGGCAAACGCGCCCTCGTTACCGGCGCTTCGGGTGGCATCGGCAGCGAGATTGCCAAGGCGCTGGCTGGCGCGGGGGCCAAGTTGGCCCTTTCGGGAACCCGTCAAGGCGCGCTGGAAGATGTGGCATCGGCGATTGGCGGCGCGACGATCCTGCCGTGCAACCTCTCGAAGCTCGATGAGGTCGATAAGCTGGCGTCGGCCGCCGAGGCGGCCCTCGGCGGCGTGGATATTCTCGTCAACAATGCGGGGATGACGCGCGACAATCTCTTCATGCGCATGAAGGATGAAGAGTGGGACGACGTCCTGCTGGTCAACCTGACCGCCGCTTTCCGTCTCACCCGCTCGGCGCTGCGCGGGATGATGAAGCAGCGGTTCGGTCGCATCATCAACGTTTCGTCGCTGACCGGCGTTGCGGGCAACCCCGGGCAGGGCAATTACGCGGCGAGCAAGGCCGGCCTCATCGGCATGGGCAAGGCGCTGGCGCAGGAGGTTGCCTCGCGCGGCATTACCGTTAACGCCATCGCGCCGGGCTTCGTCACCTCCGCCATGACCGAGGAACTGACGGAAAAGCAGATGGAAGCCATCCTGCCCAAAATCCCGGTGGGCCGCCTGGGCACCGGCGCGGAAATCGCCGCGGCCGCTGTCTTCCTCGCCAGCGACGAGGCCGCCTACATCACCGGCCAGACCCTCAACATCAACGGCGGCATGCTGATGATTTGAGCGGAAACGCTCAGGCCAGCAGATACCGCGAGAAATACCCTCGACCCCTAAAAGGCCGAGGGTATTGCCGAAGCTGTCCTACAGCGCCTGTCCCCCTGATACCTCGATGCGCTGCCCGGTGACCCAGTGATTTGCGTCATCAAGCAGGCCCGCGATCATCGGGCCGATGTCGTCCGCATCAGCGACACGCCCGAGCGCGGTAACGGAGACCAGCATCTTCTGCATTTCCGGGCTGTTACGGATGCGGCCGCCGCCGAAGTCTGTCGCGACTGCGCCGGGCGCCACCACGTTCACCGTGATGCCGCGTGGGCCGAGTTCCTTGGCCATGTAGCGCGTCAGCGTCTCGATCGCGGCCTTCATCGAGGCATAGACCGATGAGCCGGGTATCGTCGTCCGCGCAAGGCCGCTCGACACGTTGATGATACGGCCTCCGTCCGAAATCAGCGGCAACAGCGTCTGGGTAAGGAAGAACACGCCCTTGAAGTGAATGGCGTAGATCGTGTCCATCTGCGCTTCGGTGGTGTCGGCGATTGGTGCGTAAAGGGCGGTGCCGGCATTATTGACGAGGTAGTCGAAGGTCTCGCGACCCCAGGTATCGCGCAGGGCCGCGCGCAAAGCATCGGCAAAGCCGGAGAAGGCCGCGCTGTTGCTGGTGTCGAGTTGCAGCGCGACGGCCTTGCGGCCGAGCGCCGACATCTCGGCGACGGCGCTCTGCGCCTGCTCTTCATTGCTGTTGTAGGTGACGATCACATCGACGCCGCGCCTGGCGAGGGCGATGGCGGTATTGCGGCCGAGGCCCCGGCTGCCGCCGGTGATGAGGGCGATGCGGGGGGAGGAGGTAAGTTCGATAGACATGGCTCTGACGTCCTGGTTGGGATGACACGGAAATAGGTCCGTCACCTGAATCGTGCGCGCCAAAACCTGCCGAGTTCTTGCCTAATCCTCCAAACCCATTGCCGTTCCGGGGTGCAATGCCTATTCAAAGGCGGCGCAACAGGCGCAAGGAGGCGGTCATGAGTTCTGGCCTGCGGCAAGCGGTTGAACGGCACTTTCCAGAACATGGCAGCGAGGGCGGCTTCGCCACGGCCATCCCGGGATTGGTGCTGATGCGCTCGACCGGCGAGGCAATTCCGCGCAAGGGCCGGCTCTATCATCCGGCGCTCTGCCTCGTGGTGCAGGGTGCCAAGGAAATGGCGGTCGGGGATCGCCTGCTGCCTTACCGTGAAAATCAGGCGCTGGTGGTGAGCCTCGAGATTCCGGCTTTTGGGCGGGTCACTGAAGCCACCCCGGAGCGCCCTTATCTCGCCATCGCGCTGGAACTCGATCCGGCCCTCATCGTCGAAGTTTTCGCCGAGCTGACGCTCCCGCGGCCCGCCACAAATCCGGAGCTCGGGCTCTTCGTTGTCGATGTCGATGACTCGCTTGGCAACGCCTTCGAGCGGCTGCTGCGGCTTCTCGATACGCCGGCGGCAATACCTGTGCTTGGCCGGCAGACGCTGCGTGAGATCTACTATTGGCTGCTCACCGGCCCGCACGGCGCGGCGATCGCCCGGCTGACCTCGCCCGATGGCTACGCCCAGCGCATTGGGCGCGCTCTGAATTTGCTACGCGAGAATTTTGCCCAGCCAATGCGCGTGAGCGATCTCGCCCGGGCCGCCAATATGAGCCCGTCGTCCTTCCACCAGCATTTCAAGGCGCTGACCGCGATGACACCGCTGCAATATCAAAAGCAGCTCCGCCTTATCGAGGCGCGCCGGCTGATTGCCGGCGATACGGCAAGCATTTCGGCCGCTGCCTACCGCGTCGGCTACGAAAGTCCGTCCCAGTTCAGCCGTGAATATGCGCGCATGTTCGGCATGCCGCCGCGCCGCCATGCCATCGAGGCCGGCGCGAGCGCATAGACCGTGGGAGTCGGCTCCATGGGCCCGTGCGCAACAAGGCCGTGGAGAAACCGTGTTTAGGCCGGGAATCCGCTGTTTTGGCTGTATGGCCAATGCGAATAATATGTGCTAATCGCCGCCGTCTCGTGCCGGAGTGCATCTTGCGACGGGGTAAAAGCCCGCCTAGAGTCCATTAGGCGAAACGACTTTGCCGGCCTCAATTTTCGGGCCGGCGCCAATAACAACCGCAATGGTTTCGGTGAAAGGGAAGTACCATGACCGATGTCGCTGATCGCGTCCGGAAGATCGTCGTCGAGCACCTCAATGTCGATCCGGAGAAGGTCACCGAAAAGGCCAGCTTCATCGACGATCTGGGTGCCGATTCGCTCGACCAGGTCGAACTCGTGATGGCGTTCGAAGAGGAATTCTCGGTCGAGATTCCGGATGACGCGGCTGAATCCATCCAGACTTTTGGCGACGCGGTGACGTTCCTCACCAAAGCGACAAGCTGAGCGCCAAAGCATCGGATCCCCAGTGATGGAACTTCGCCGTGTCGTCGTCACCGGACTGGGGATCGTCAGCCCTTTGGGCTGCGGCATAGAGACCACGTGGTCGAACCTTCTCTCAGGCAAGAGCGGCGCTAAGCGCATCGACGATTTTCAGATCGACGATATTGCCTGCCAGATCGCCTGCCGGGTTCCTCTCGGCTCCTATGCCGAGGGCAAATACTCTCCCGACGACTGGATGGATGTGAAGGAGCAACGCAAGGTTGATCCTTTCATCATCTTTGGCATGGCGGCGGCCACCCAGGCCATCGCCGATGCCGGGATCGAACCCAAGACCGAGGAAGAGCGCGAGCGCATCGGCGTGCTCGTCGGCTCGGGCATCGGTGGGGTCGGCGGCATCTACGACGCATCGCTCCTGCTGGCCGAGAAAGGTCCGCGCCGGATCAGCCCGTTCTTTATCCCCGGGCGCATCATCAACATGGCGTCGGGCAATATCTCCATCAAATTCGGTCTCAAGGGGCCGAACCATTCCGTGGTCACCGCCTGTTCGACCGGCGCGCACGCTATCGGCGATTCCTGGCGCATCATCGCCATGGGCGACGCCGATGTGATGGTGGCGGGCGGCGCGGAATCGCCGGTCAACCGGCTGTCGATGGCGGGCTTCGCCGCCTGCCGGGCGCTGTCGACCGGCTTCAACGACAATCCTGAAAAGGCCTCGCGTCCCTACGATAAGGATCGCGATGGCTTCGTCATGGGCGAGGGCGCCGGCGTCGTCGTGCTCGAGGAATACGAGCACGCAAAGGCCCGCGGCGCGAAAATCTATGGCGAAGTCGTCGGCTACGGCATGTCGGGCGACGCCTACCACATCACCGCCCCGGCTCCGGATGGCGATGGCGGCTATCGCTGCATGCAGATGGCCATCAAGCGCGCCGGCATCTCGGCCGCCGATATCGACTACATCAACGCCCACGGCACCTCGACGCCGCTCGGCGATGAGATCGAGCTCGGCGCGGTGACGCGCCTCCTTGGCAGCGACGCGGCGGGCGCGGTGATGAGCTCAACCAAATCGGCCATTGGGCATCTGCTCGGCGCGGCGGGCGCGGTAGAAGCCATTTTCTCGCTGCTTGCCATGCGCGACAATGTGGCCCCGCCGACGATCAATCTCGACAATCCCTCGGTCGAGACGGCGATCAATCTGGCGCCATGGAAGCCCGTGAAGAAGCAGATCGACGTGGCGCTCTCCAATTCCTTCGGCTTTGGCGGCACCAACGCGTCGCTGATCTTTTCGCGCGTCAACTAAGCGCGGCAGCATTAATTCGGCGAACGAAGACTTGCGCATTACGCAAAGGTTTGGGAACAACCGTGCGCTGCATTGCCGCTACCCCTTGTTTTTGCCCTATTCCCTGAAACAATGGCGCGCAATCGAGGGATTTGAGCGTAGATGGCCGACCGTAAGCAGAAGCGGGTGAAGCGACGCCGTGGCCTTGTCGAGGTCGTGAACGCATTGCTGACGCTCCTCGTCGTCGCCATTCTGGTCGCCGGTGGGCTCGCCTTCTACGGCGCTCATAGTTTTTATGCGGTCGGCCCGGCCAAGCAGGACACCACCTTCGTCGTTCAGAAGGGCAATAATCTGGGCGCGGTGGCGGACCGTCTCGAGCAGCAGGGCCTTGTCGACAGCCGCTACATCTTCGAGGTCGGCGGCTGGGCCATGAACAAGCGGACGGCCCTCAAGACCGGCGAATACAAGATCGCCGCGGGCGCCTCGATGTTCGACATCCTCAAGGCGCTCACCGAAGGCAAGCCGATCTCGCTGAGTGTCACCATCCCCGAAGGCTTTACCATTGCCCAGGTGATCGACCGCTTGACCGGCAACGACAAGCTGACCGGGAATATTGCAACGCCGCCGGCCGAAGGTTCGATCCTGCCGGACACCTACGATTTCGATCCGGGCGCCACGCGGCAGTCCGTGCTCGATCGCATGGAGGCGGCGATGACCGCCAAGGTCGCCGATATCTGGGACAACCGCGATCAGACCATTCCGCTGACCTCGCCGGATCAGCTCACCACCTTGGCGTCGATCGTCGAGCGGGAAACGCCGGTGCCCGACGAGCGGCCGCAGATCGCCGCCGTCTACTACAACCGTCTCGTCAAGCACATGCGGCTGCAGTCGGACCCGACGGTCGTCTATGGCATCACCAAGGGTGCTGGGCCTACCGGCCGCGCGCCGACACGTGCCGAACTCGATCAGCCGACGCCCTACAACACCTATCAGATCAGCGGATTGCCGCCCGGACCGATCGCCAATCCCGGCGCCGAGGCGCTTCAGGCCGCGGCGCACCCGTTGAAGAACGCCAACGTCTATTTCGTTGCGGCGAGCCTCAACCCGAAGGACGGGCACCTGTTCGCGGCCGATTATGCCGATCACCGCAAGAACGTCGCCAAACTCCGGGTGCTTCAGAAGCAGGCCAAGGCGGATGCTGAAGCCGATGCCGATGCAGCCAAAGAGGCGCTGGAGCAGCAGCAGGCGGCGGCGGCCGGCGACCCGACCGCTGACAGCGCCGACAATAGCGGCGCGCCTGCGGCTCCCGCCACTGCCGATCAGCCGGCGCCCGCCGCGCCGCAGGCGCCTGCGGCCCCGCCGTCTGACGCCGCATCGGCAACGCCGTCGCTCGACGACAGCGGCGCCGTGCAGGACAATTCGAACGGCACCACCGACCAGCCGAGTTCGACAGCTACCGTGCCGAGCGTCGGTGATAGCAACGCCCCCGTGCCGATGCCGGCCGATCAGCGGCCGGCAGCATCCGACGGCGGCGATGCGACGCCGGCCGCCGCTGCCCCGGCAGCGGCTCCGGTAAAGCCGCCGGCTAAGCCGGCAAAGCCGCGGCCAGTGACCCAGGACACTTTCGGCGGCTAGTATAATCGGACCGGACGAGCGCTTGGGGGAGCGGGCAGGATGAGTGAGCCTATCGCCAGCATGACGGGCTATGCGCGCGGCAGTGGCGCTGCTGACGGCGCGACCTTCAGTTGCGAAATCAAATCGGTGAACGGCCGCGGCCTCGATGTCCGGCTTCGTATGACGCCGGGTTTCGACGCGCTCGAGGCCGAACTGCGCCGCCGGATCGGGAGGGTGCTGGCGCGTGGTTCCGTCACGCTTACGCTCGATGTCGAGCGTGACGGGGCAGGGGCCGCAGTCTCCATCAATTCACAGGCGCTGGACGTGGTCGTCGCGGCGCTGGAGCAGCTTTCGCACCGGATCGAGGCGCAGGCGCCGCGGCTCGACGGCATCTTGGCCCTCAAGGGCGTCTTGGTCGAGCGGGCCCATCCCCTCACCGCCGACGCCGAAGAGCGCCTCCACGCTGCAATCCTTGCCACCGTGGACAAATGCCTTGCCGGGCTGGTCGAGGCGCGCCGCGCCGAAGGCAAACATCTCGCCGCCATCCTCCTCGAGCGGCTGGATGAGATCGCGGCGCTGACCGCCGCCGCCGAAAGCCACCCGTCACGCAGCCGCGATGCCGCGCTCGAACGCCTGCGCGGCCAGATCGCAGATCTGCGCGACAGCGGGGCAGGGCTCTCCGAAGAGCGGCTGGCGCAGGAAGCGATGCTGCTGGCGACCAAGGCCGACATCCGCGAGGAGCTCGACCGGCTGTCCACCCACGTCAAGGCGGCGCGAAAGCTGCTCGCCGATGGCGGGCCGATCGGCCGAAAGCTCGATTTCCTGTCGCAGGAATTCAACCGCGAGGCCAATACGCTGTGCTCCAAATCGAGCGCGGTGGACCTGACTGCCATCGGACTTGACCTCAAAGCGGCGATCGATCAACTACGCGAGCAGCTCCAGAACATAGAGTAAAGGGTGCCGGAAAGATGGAATTTGCCCGCCGTGGCGTGATGCTGGTCCTGGCCTCGCCTTCCGGCGCTGGCAAATCCTCGATCACGCGCACCCTGTTCGGCGAGGAATCCCACATCCGCCTTTCGGTGTCGGTGACGACGCGCGCCCGGCGCACCGACGAGGTTGATGGCAAGCACTACTATTTCATCGATGTGCCGACCTTCGAAAAGATGAAAGCGGCGGGCGAACTTCTCGAGTCTGCCGAAGTGCATGGCAATTTCTATGGCACGCCTCGAGCGCATGTCGAGGAACAGCTTGCCTCCGGTAACGACATCCTTTTCGACATCGACTATCAGGGCACGCTCCAGCTCTATGAAAAGTGCCGCGCCGACATGGTGACGGTGTTCATCCTGCCGCCCTCCATCAGGGAGCTACGCTCGCGACTTGAGCGGCGCGCCCAGGACAGCAAGGACGCCATCAACAAGCGGCTCAAGAACGCCCGCATCGAGATGGATCACTACCGCGAATACGACTACGTCATCGTCAACGAAGACCTTGAGGATTCGACGCGCCGTGTTCGCTCGATCCTTGCCTCGGCCCGGCTGGCCCGCCCGCGGCTGACCCAGCTCGACAATTTTGTCCGTGACCTGCAGAACCAGATCGACAGCTTGTGACGCGGCGGATCTTTAGGCTCTGAGCCGCCGCACGGCGTTGGCCATCGCCAGAAAGGCCGCGATCGGCAGATCCTCGGCGCGCTCGTCGCCACGTAACCCTGCCGCTTCCAGCATCGCTTCCACCGGCACGCCGAGCGATTTGAGGCTCTGTCGCACCATCTTGCGCCGTTGACCGAAGGCCGCCTTGGTGACCGCCTCGACGTCGCCCACCACAATGCTGGCATCGACCGGCTTCGGCCGCAAATGCACCACCGACGAGGTGACTTTTGGCGGTGGCGTGAAGGCGGCGCGGTCGACGTTGAAGGCGATCCTTGCCTCCGTGCGCCAGCCGGTCAGCACGCCGAGCCGGCCGAATGCCTTGTCGCCCGGCTTTGCCACGATGCGTTCGGCTACCTCGCGCTGGAACATCAGCGTCAGGCTGTCGAAGTAGGGCGGCCATGGCTCGGCCGTCAGCCAGCCGATCAGCAGCGGCGTTGCGATGTTGTAGGGGAGGTTGGCGACGATTCTGGTCGGTCCGTCGGCCAGGCTCGCATAGTCCATATCGAGCGCATCGGCCTCAACCACCTCCAACCGGCGCGGATAGGCCGCCGCGATGTCCGCCAGCGCTGGCAGCACCCGAGCGTCGCGCTCGATGGCGATGACCTTTTTCGCGCCCTCAGCAAGCAGCGCCCGCGTCAGGCCGCCGGGGCCGGGGCCGACCTCGATGATGGTGATCCCCTCGAGCGCGCCACTGGCCCGGGCGATGCGGCCGGTCAGGTTGAGGTCGAGGAGGAAGTTCTGGCCGAGCTGCTTTTTTGCCGAAAGCTCGTAGCGCGCGATGACTTCGCGCAGCGGCGGGAGGCCGTCGGGAACGCTCACGCGTGGCCAGCGGTGAGCCGGTCGGCCAGCCGGATTGCCGCGAGGAAACTCGCGGTCGAACCCTCGCCGGTTCCCGCGATATCGAATGCCGTACCGTGGTCGGGCGAGGTCCTGACGATCGGCAGGCCGAGCGTCACGTTGACCGCTTCTTCGAAGGCGACCGTCTTGATCGGGATCAGCGCCTGATCGTGATACATCGCGATCACGGCGTCGTATTTGCGCCAGTTCGGCGGATAGAAGACGGAGTCGGCGGCAAACGGGCCGTCGACCCGCGTACCGTTGTGCTGGAGATCGATCACTGCGGGTAGAATGATGTCGCGGTCTTCCGTCCCGATACGTCCGCTCTCGCCGGCATGCGGGTTGAGCCCGGTGATCGCGAGCTTCGGCTCCTCGATCCCGAAGCGGGTGCGGAGGTCATGCTCGACAACCAGCACCGTGTCGCGGATCAGCTTCGGAGTGATCAGCGCGGGGACATCGCGAACAGGCACGTGGATGGTGAGGGGGACAACCCGCAGCTCCTCGTGCACGAGCAGCATTACGGGGAGTGGCGCCGGTGCATTGGCGCGGGCGCAGAGCGCCGCCAGATACTCGGTGTGGCCGGGGTATTTGAAACCGGCGCTGTAAAGTGCCGCCTTGTGAATCGGTGCGGTAACGATCGCCCGGCAGGCGCCGTTCAGTGTTTCGGTCACGGCGCGCGAGATCGATTCGATCACGACCTTGCCCGAAAGAGGGCTGGTCTCGCCCGGCTTATCCGGGACGAGCCCCTCGATGTGGAGCACCGGCAGCGCCACGGGGAAATCTGCGGCGGCTCTCCCTGGGGTCGTCTGGGCGAAATTGATGTTGAGGCCGAGGCGGCGGGCCCGGGCCGCAAGGAACGCCATGCTGCCGACGACGATAAACGGCGGCAGCTCATGCTCGTCGCGTTCCGCGTAGAGCTTGAGGATCAGATCGGGGCCGATTCCCGCCGGCTCACCCATACTGACGGCAAGCGGCGGCTGCAGGCGTCCGTTCATTCGTTCACTCAGCTGTAGGTGATCTTGGCCTTCGACTTCAGATCCGCCAGATATTTGTCGACTTGGCTCTGGAGCTGGCCGTTGCCTTCGGTCTGGCGAAGCTGATTGGTGATGAACGTCAGATCCTTGGCGACGTCCTTCGAGCAGATCGCCAGCATGACGGTTCCGGTCGAATCCGGGTGCGGCTTGGTAATGCCACCCACCGGGATCGCCCCGAGTTCCGTTGCGAGCGCCGGTGGCAACTGTGTGGCATGGCGCCGGCCGACATCGACAACGGCTGCGTCGGTGAATTTCTCCGACACCGCCACGGCGCTGTCACAGCCTTTGTACGCGGCGCGATAGCGATTGGCGTCGGCGATCCGCGGGGCTTTGCCGAGGAAGGTGATCTGCTTGAGGATGTAGTCGAAGCTGTTAGCCGCAGTCGCCTTGCCGGCCGCCTGCTGGGCCAGCGTCGCCTCGGAGAACTGTACACGCGGCGTGATGACGTTCTGGATAACCTGGTTCCAGGCAAGCGTCGCCTTGAGCCGGTCCCTGAGCGTCGCCGGGCCGACGCCGGCCGAATTGAGGATCAGGTCCAGCTTATCCGGCGCCACCTTGAGATTGCGGGCTACGCCAAGATAGGCGGTATCCACCTGGGTGTCGGTGACCGTGATGCCGTAGCGCTTGGCCTCCGCCAGCTCGAGCGCCTCGTTCACCAGCTCGTCCGTCGCCGCCCTGGTCAGGTTACCCGGCTTATGCTCGAGCCCCATCAGCTTGGCCCGCAGCGAAATCTGCACGTCGGTGATCGGCGTATCGTTGACCGTCACGCGAACCCCGGCGGCAAAAGCTGGCAGCGCTCCTCCGACGCTGAGGAACAGTCCGAGGGCCAGGGCGGCGTAAGTGCGGTTAGTCTTCATGTTTAAATTCGCTTCCGGCTTAAGTGCTGCGCCATGCTAAAGATTTCGAGCGCGTTGTATTGTCAAAAAATACGGCGGAAATCCGTTTCGCACAGCCTTGGCCCCTTAGCAACGCCGGCCGCCAGAGCAGGAGGGCCGGACGCCGTCACGATGCTATGCCCTCAGGGGCCAAGGCCCTTGAGGTTGAAGGTCGCGGTGATCAACAAATCGTTGGGGTCGATATTAGTCGGCCCCGTTGCCCGGATTCCCGCGCCATAGTTCAGGTAACCGTCGTCATAAATGACGCTGGCGCCGGCATCGAGCCAGGTATTGTTGGCGATGTCCCAACTCGCATGCGGATTGATCTTCCAGTAGTCGTCGAAGGGAATAACTACCCCGCCGTCGACTTCCTGCTGGCTCTTCAGCACGCCGCGCGCCAGGTCCTGGCCGATATAGAGATAGTCGGCGTTGAAGCTGTAGCCATCGATGTCGTAGGTGCCGCCAATGCCATAGCGCGTGATGCGTGGCGTGGTCGGGTCGACTTGCAGTTTGCTGCCGAGCGTGAGCCCTTTGAGCGGCGATCCAGTCGCGCCGAGAACCACGTAAGAGGCGCTGGCCGAAAGGCCCTGGCCGGTCGTCGACTGCGTTGCATCGTAGTCGGCGAAGGCATTCGTTCCGGCCAATTGGAACGACTGGCCGCCGATCAGGTCGATCCAGTTGCCGTTGTCGAAATTGGCCTGGTAGTGCGCGCCGACATTGGCCCTGAGGCCAGTTTCCTGCCGGTCGGTGCCGGAGAAGCGGTTGTAGCTGAAGAGGTTCGTGTCATCGAACACGAAGCTCTGCGCATTGTCGTTGGTGATGCCGACATCCGAGACATCGCTGCCGCGATAGTAGAGCTGGGCGATCGGCTCGATCACCTGCGTCGCCGGGCCGCCCTGGATGACCAACGGATAGCGCACGTCGACTGCCGCGATCGGGGTGGCGTTGAAAAGGTCGATCGAGCCGGGTTTGAGCGGGCTCGAACCGTCGTAGTAGGCGGCGTCTGCGCGCAGGCCAAGGAACGGCGTGACGGCTACGCCGCCCGGCACGATCCAGCGCTTCTGCCAGTCGGCTTCGACCGTGCCGTGCGCTTTGTTCTCGGCATAGCCCATATTGTAAGGCACGCCGTTGACCGGTGTCCGGACGTCGTCTGTGCCGCGATGCACGCCGAGCAGGTCGGCATTGATGTCGATCTCGCCGAAATCCTGCGGCAGGTAAAGCACGTTACGGTAGCGCATGTTGGGCAGCGCTGCCGCCTGCTTGTCCTGGTCCGCGTCGGTCACTTGCCCGAGGATGTTGAATTTCTGCACGCGGAAATCGAAGTACTCATTCCGCGTCAGTTGCGTCGCATAAACCTCGTTGGTGACGCCGGTGTCCGTATATTCACGATACCGGTAGTCGGTGAGGTAGGCCGGATCGGTGAAAGCCGTGTACGACCAGCCAACGGTCCAGTCTTTCGTCGGGGTGAACTTGCCCGATGTCTGGAACGCGCCGCGAAACGACCGGTCGCCGATCTGGCCGGCATAGGCGCCCAGGTTCAACTGATAGACGCCGTTGATCTTTACCTGCGTTGCGCCATTGGTGAAACGCTGGTCCCATTCAGCCCCGAGCCCGACGCCCTGGCCGGACATCAGGTAGGGCGTCAGGATGAAGTCGGTATCTGGCCCGTAGGGGATGAAATAGGGCAGGCCGAGGCGGGCGCCATAACCGGGGCTGGTGTCGAATAGAGGGGCGCGGAACTGCGGCACGCGCTTGGTGGGGTCGGGGAGCTGCAGCCACGGCAGGTTCGCGACGGGGATGCCGAGCAGGTAGAGGCTCGGCTTGTCGAGCGTCACGATGTAGGTCTTGTGGTTGTAGACCATACGCACCGCTTTCGCCGACCAGCCGATGCGCCGCCCCTTGGAATCGATGCACTGGCCGCAGGGCGAGAACGTCGCATCGTTGAGGATCGTGCGGTCGCCCTGCTTCATGTCGCCGTCGCCGGCGGTGACGAGGGCGCCACTCTTGGTCGTGATGACGAGCTGGCGCATCAGCGCCTGATGCATCGGCCCCGACAGAACCATGTCGGGCGATCGATAGGTGATGCCATCCGGTGAGTGGACGATGACATTGCCGACGAAATGGGCCGTGTGGGCGACCTGGTCGAAGACCAGATGATCGCCGACGAGGTGGTAGCCCTGGTAGTCGACGACGACATTGCCGGCGGCAATCGCCTGATGTGCATTGGCGTTGTAGGTGAGTTCGTTCGAGCTGATCGAAACCGCGTCGTTGCCGATCGTCGGGACGTTGTCGAAAATGCCGGGGGCAGGTGGCGGGCTCTGCGCCAATGCAGGCGCGCCGAAGGCCATTGCCACGGCAAGGCCTAGCAGCAAACGCCTGGGCACCCCTCTCAGCATGCTCGCGCGGCCCCCGCTCATCACGCCCAACCGTCTTCTTTGTACAACAGAACCGTCAGGCCGATAACCAGCGCCACGAACGCTGGGCCGCACGCGGCGAACATCGGACTGAGAACGCCGGCCGACCCCGCCCGGTCCGCCATCTCAGTGATCACGAACACCACGAAGCCAATTAATATCGCATAAACAATGGGCGTCCCGTAGCCATTGGTCCTTCGATACCCGGCGGTAAATGCAAATGCAATGAACAAAGCCCCAACAAGCAGCGCCGGCAGGGACAGGAGCCGGAGCAGCCGGGTCGCCGCCGCGTTGCGCAACTGGCTGTCCGACATGCTGCCGGAAAGCGAGCTTGCGAGCTCGAACAGCGTCATGTCGTCGGTCGAGCTGACCTTGACCCTGAGGTCGCCGGGTGTGGTCTGGGTCTCGAGCGAAAAATCGGTGAGTTGCTCGGGCGGCAGGCCGGCGCGATAGCGCGTTGCCTTGGGTAGCCGCCAGGCGCCGCCCTCAAGCCGTGCCGACGGCGCCAGAATACGGCCTTCGTCGAGCCCGTCCTGCCGATAGATCGTCACATCCTGCAATTGCTGGCCGTTATCGACTACATGCGCCGCCTGCAGCACATAGTGTTCATTTCCGCCGGTCTGCTCCAGCCAGAGCCCACCCGCTGGGGTGAGGGCGGTATTGTCGCCGGGCAGCGTGGCATAAAGCGTGCGGTTGGCGACGGTGACAGCGCCTTCGGCGTAAAAGGTGACGACGAGGCCAAACAGCAGCAGGGCAATCGTCGGCGCCCGGAGAATCCGCCAGATCGACATGCCGGACGCCTTGATTGCCGTGAGTTCGCGCCGCGACTGGAGATCGATGACCGCGAGTACGGTGCCGAGCAGCACAATGAGCGCCAGCCCTTTGAGCATCCACTGCGCCGCGCCCGCCACCATGCCGAACAGGGCCAGGGGCAGGCCACCGACGCCCATCAGGTAGTTGTAACGCCAGGAATCGATCGATTCGACGAGGAGGATCAGACCGAAAAACAGCGCGATGGTCAGCGCGATGCGGCTCGCCACCCGCTTGAGCACGACGATATCGATCCGGGTCATGCCGGCCTCGCGCGGAACCGCGGCTGAAGCAGACGCAGGCGCCAGGCGAGGATCAGCACGCCTGCGACCAGCACAACGATGGGGCCGGTGAAGTTGGTGACAAAAGCCGGTCCGGAGATATTGGCGTTGATGCCGGTCGCGGCATAGGCGGCGCCCAGCGCCACCAATTCGAGCGGCACCCAGTTGCGGCCCCTTCGCGCATGCGGAAAGCCGGCCAATGCGCCCATGAAAATGCACATGGCAAACACGCGCACACCCTGCGCCAGCCGGTCGTAAACCGTGCGTTGCATATCGAGGGTGAAACCGTCACGGCCCTGCGCGTCGGCCATGATCTCGGGAGTCGTGCGTGACATCAGATCGTCGTTGCCCCCGGCAGCCTGCGTGAACTTGCCGAGCGCCACATTGTAGGTCTTGAACGAGACCTGCGAGAAATCCTTGTCCTTCGAGAGATATTGCAGCGATCCATCGTGCAGTTCGAGGACGTAGCCGTCCTGGTCTGTGCCCACCTTGGCCGACTTCGCAATGAAAGTGCGGCGCATCGCCGGATCGCGGTTGTCGTCGGCGAAGAAATTGGTGATGTCGCCGGTTCCCTCACGGCCGCCGATGACGATCGATACGCCGGGGATCACTTCGCTGAAGCGGTGCGGCGTGAGGGTGCGGCCAACGACGTCCGCCGCAATGCTGGCTGACCAGTTGTCGAGGCTATGGCTCGCCCAAGGCTGCACGAAATTGGAAAAGAACAGCACGATCACCGCGCCGATAGTCGCAAACATCGCAATGCCAGCGGCAAGCCCGCCGAGCTGATGGTTGGCGTGGATGATGTGGAGTTCCTGCGTCGCCTGGAGATTGCCGAGCGCCCGCACGAGGCCGATGCCCATGCAAACGTAAGCGAGCACGATGCCAAGGACCGGCATGGTGAGGAGGGCCTGGCCGAACAGGGTCCACAAATCCTGACCCTGAACCGCGATCAGGTCGAAGATCTTGAGGCACTGGACAAGGAACAGCAGCCCCAGCATGACGCCGAGCAGAGCCAGCGTCTGCCTTGTGAACAGCCGGACGAGATAGAGGCTGAGCCGATGCATTCGCGTCCTTGCCGCTTACCAGTGCGCGCGAGATTGGTGACGTTCGATGGCATTGGCAAGGCAGCGGGCTGCTGAATCTCGCCTCTGGTCGTGATCCGCTTCAGGGTGTTGCGGGATTGACGCGACCTGCAAACGGACTAACTGTTTTGCCATCCCGCTCGGCCAGCCGGCATGAGCATTTCCCCTGATTCAGGCTGTCCTCATGCCCCAAACCCTTCTCATCGAGACCGCCGCTTTGCCGGCGAAACCCGCCGCCACGCTAGTGATCTATGCCGCGGAAGGGGAGGCGCCAGCCGACGCCGCTGCCGAAATCTGGGCTGCGACCGGGCTCGATTGGTCGAGGGTCAGCGGCGCGGCCAAATTTGCCGGCAAACAGGGCCAGATGATCGATGTTCTGGCGCCGACGGGCGTCTCCGCTGACCGCCTGCTCGTGCTCGGCTCCGGCAAGCCCAACGAGGGGGCGCCCAATCTCGCAGCTTTTGCCGACCGGGGTGGGTCGCTGATGGCAAAGCTTGGCAAGGCCGAATCGGTTGCGGTGCTGCTCGATGGCGCCGACCTTTCCCCCGCCGCGATCGCCGAAATCGCCGCAGGCCTGCGGCTCCGCCATTACCGGTTCGACAAATATAAGGCCAAAAAGCCGAACGATGACAACGGTGAGGCGGCGACTCTGACGGTGACGCTTTACGTCGCCGACAAGTCGGCCGTCGACGCGGCGATTGCCGATCGCATGGCCGTCGTCGACGGCACACTGCTTGCCCGCGACCTCATCAACGAGCCCGCCAATGTGCTGGGGCCGGTGGAATTCGCCGCCGAAATCGAGAAATTGCGCGACACAGGGCTCGAAGTCGAAATCCTGGTGCCCGAGGAAATGCAAAAGCTCGGCATGAACGCGCTGTTGGCCGTGGCACAGGGCTCACCGCGTCCGGCGCGCTTGGGCATCATGCGCTGGAACGGCGGCAAGGACGGAGAGGCGCCGTTGGCCTTCATCGGCAAGGGCGTGTGCTTTGACACCGGCGGCATCTCGATCAAAACCGCCGCCGGCATGGAGGACATGAAGGGCGATATGGGCGGTGCAGCGGCCGTTACCGGCCTTATGCTCGGCCTCGCCGGCCGCAAGGCGAAAGTCAACGCCGTCGGCGTCATCGGGCTGGTCGAAAATTCCGTCGACGGCGAGGCCTACCGTCCCGGCGACATCATCAAGGCGATGTCGGGCACGACCATCGAGATCAACAACACCGACGCGGAAGGGCGCATGGTTCTGGCCGACGCGCTCTGGTACACGCAGGACCGCTTCAAGCCCAAATTCATGATCAACCTCGCGACCCTCACCGGGGCGATTATTCTGGCGCTCGGCCACGATCATGCGGGGCTCTTCTCCAACAATGACGAGCTTGCCGGAAAGCTGCTGGCGGCCGGGCTGGTCTCGGGCGAAAAACTCTGGCGGATGCCGCTTGGACCGGCCTACGACAAGCTGATCGAGAGCCGTTTCGCCGACATCAAGCAGGTCGGTGGCAGGCCGGCCGGCGCCAGCGTCGCCGCACAGTTCCTGCAGCGCTTCGTCAACGATGTGCCGTGGGCCCATCTCGATATCGCTGGCACAGCCTTTGGCGGGCCGTCGACGGAAACCAATGCCGGCTGGGCGCCGGGCTTTGGCGTGGCGCTACTCGACCGGCTGGTCCGGGACAATTACGAAGCGTAGGGGTTCTGGCCTGATGCCCGACGTGCTGTTTTACCATCTCGAAAATCAGCCGCTGGAGCGCGTTATCCCGGTCTTGCTCGAAAAGACGCTGGAGCGTGGCTGGCGCGCTGTCGTCGAAGTCGGCAGCCAGGAGCGGGCTGAGGCGCTGGACGCCGCGCTCTGGACCTACCGCGACGATAGTTTTCTGGGCCACGGTCTGGCCGGCGCGGGGGACGAAGCTGAACAGCCCGTATTGATCACCACCGGCCCGGACAACGGCAACAATGCCGAGGTTCGGTTCTTCACCGATCGCGCCGTGCCGCAATCGGCTGCAGGCTATACCCGCATCGTCTATCTCTTTTCGGGCCATGACCCCGACGCGGTCACCGAAGCGCGGGCCGCCTGGCGCGCGCTGCGTGAGGGCAACGAAGTCACCTACTGGCAGCAGGACGAAAGCGGCCGCTGGGCGAAGAAGGCCTAGGCCGTTCTGCGCGAATGCATGGCAGCCGTGAGCGGACGCCCTGCCAAATTTTCCCTATTGCCGGCGTTTGTCCTATAAGGGACGCGCACCATGACATTCTCAGACACGCTTTCTCCCGTGGGCTTGCCTCACGCCGTTCATCCCGCTTTGGCGTCGGCCCTCGCTGCGCGCGGCTACGAAACCCTGACGCCGGTGCAGCTTGCGGTGCTCGCCGACGAGGCCAATGGCGCGGACCTTCTGGTTTCCGCCCAGACCGGCTCCGGCAAGACCGTCGCCTTCGGCATGGCCATCGCCGCGACCCTGCTCGGTGACGACACGCGTTTTGCGCCGCCCCAGCGGCCGCTCGGCCTCGTCATCGCGCCGACCCGCGAACTCGCCATGCAGGTGCAGCGCGAACTGCAATGGCTCTATGCCGAGGCGGGCGTATGCATCGCCTCCTGCGTCGGCGGCATTGATGCGCGGACGGAGCGGCGGGCGCTGGAGCGCGGCGCCCATATCGTCGTTGGCACCCCCGGCCGCCTGCGGGACCACATCACCCGTGGTGCGCTCGATCTGACGGCACTCCGGGCGGTGGTGCTCGACGAGGCCGACGAAATGCTCGACCTTGGCTTTCGCGAGGACCTCGAATTCATCCTCGCGGCTGCGCCCGAGCAGCGGCGGACATTGATGTTTTCGGCCACAGTCCCCAAGGCGATCGCGGAGCTGGCAAAAACCTTCCAGCGCGACGCCGCGCGGCTCACGGCCACCGGCGCTACCGAGCGGCATGCCGACATCGACTACCAGATCGTGCTGTCGCAGGGCCACGAGCGCGAAAACGCCATCATCAATACGCTGCTGCTATTTAACGACAGCAACACGCTGGTGTTCTGCCACACCCGCGAGGCGGTAAAGCACCTGACCGCCCGGCTTGCGAACCGTGGTTTCTCGGTGGTGGCTTTGTCCGGCGAGCTGACACAGTCCGAACGCACCAATGCGCTTCAGGCGATGCGCGATGGCCGCGCGCGGGTGTGCGTGGCAACAGATGTCGCGGCGCGCGGCATCGACCTGCCAAGCCTCGACCTCGTCATCCACGCCGATTTGCCGACCAAGCCCGATACGCTGCTGCACCGCTCCGGCCGCACCGGTCGGGCAGGGCGCAAGGGCGTCTGCATTCTGATCGTGCCGGTGCATCGCCGGGGGGCGGCGCAGCGTGTGTTGAAACTCGCCAATATCGAGGCGACCACCCGGTCGGCGCCGACGATGGTCGAAATCGAAGCGCGCAACCGGCAGCAAATCTTCGATGCTGCCATCGCCTCGCCGCCGCCAGATGCCGCGGAGCAGGCGTTCGTCGCAGAATTGCTGGCCAAGATCACGCCGGAGCAACTCGCAGCGGCCTATTTGCGCCAGCAGCTCGCGGCGCGTCCGGCGCCGGAGGAACTCGCCGAGACGCCAGTCCAGAGCTATGTCGAAAAGCCGCCGCGCCGCGAAAAGGGGTCGTGGGACAGTGCGTCGGCGACCGGCGAACGCCCGCCCCGCCAGCCCGACATGGTGGGCGGTGTCTGGTTCACACTGTCGCTTGGCCGCAAGCACCGCGCCGACCCCAAATGGCTGCTGCCCATGATCTGCAAGGCGGGCGGCGTCACCAAGCGCGATGTCGGCTCGATCAAGATCGACGACACCCAGACGCGCTTCGAAATTGCCGCCGACAAGGCCGCGAGTTTTGCGGAGCAGGTCGCTAAAACAGGAAGTGGCGAAAAGGGCGTGAATATCGCCCCCGCTTCCTCGGAACCGGCGTTCGAACGGCGTCCTGCACCGCCGCCACGCCGTCCGGAGCAGCCCCGTCGCGATGTGACGCCTCACTACAAGGTGCGCTCCGAGAAGGGCGAAAAACTTGGTACCCAGCCTGCGCACGCCACGCGCGAGCGCTCTGCGAAGCCGCCCTACAATCCCAAGGACAAGGGTAAGCCGAAGTACAAGGGCAAGCGGGCGGCCGACGGAGCAGGGCAGACGCCGCGGACCCGCTCGCCGAAGCCAGCGAAAACGCCGAAGTAGCTACTTCCCCGGTTCCCAGCCGGTTTCGGCCATTTCGAAGCCGGAAAACTGGAAACCCGGCGCCACGGTGCAGCCGACCAGGGTCCAGTCGCCGAGGCTTTTGGCGGTCTGCCAGCAATGGCGCGGCACGATCACCTGCGGCCGTTCGGCGGCCTTGAGATCTGGGCCGAGCGTGTATTCGTCGATGACTTTGCCCTCGTGGCTGAGCCGCAGTTTTAGTGGCGCGCCGGCGTGCCAGTGCCAGACTTCCGCCGCATCGACCCGATGCCACGCAGAGAGATCATGCCCCTCGAGCAGGTAGTAGATCGCCGTCGATAGATGCCGCGCTCCATCCTCGCCCGCGTCCGCAAAAGTCTGCCTGAACCAGCCGCCTTCCGGGTGCCGCTCCAGTTCGAGCAGGGCAATGACGTCGCTGGCGGTGAGGTCGCTCACGCCCGTTGCGCCTCTTCGTATTCGCCGCTCATCTGCAGCCAGTTTTCCTCAACCGATTCAATTTCGGCCTGGAGTTTGGCCTTGTCCTTGCCGAGCGCCATCGTCGCTTCGGCATTGTTGTAGGTCGCCGGCTCGCCCAGCGTCATTTCGACCGCCGCGATCTTGCGCTTCAGGCGCGCGAGGTCGTCCTCGGCATCCTTGATCGCCTTGCGCAAGGGGGCGAGTTCGGCGCGGCGGGCGGCGGCCTCCTGCTTGTCTTTCTTGCGGTCTTCTTTCGACTGGCCGGAATTGCCGTTGCCGCTGTTCTTGCCGGACGAACCGATGATCGAGCGCTGGTAGCTGTCGAGGTCCTCGTCCAGCTCCTTGATCGTGCCGTCGGCGGCGATCCAGAGCGTGTCGCATGTCGCCTCGACCAGATGCCGGTCGTGCGAAATGATCAGCACTGCGCCCTCGTACTCGTTGAGCGCCTGCACCAGCGCATCGCGGCTGTCGATGTCGAGATGGTTGGTGGGCTCGTCGAGGATCAGCATGCCCGGGCCGCTGAATGTAATGAGACCCATCAAGAGGCGTGCGCGCTCACCACCCGAAAGGTTCTTCGCCAGCGTATCCATGCGCGATTTCGTGACGCCCATCTGCGCCAGCCGCGACCGGCGTTTGGCCTCGCTGTCATAGGGCATCAGCTCGATGACGTGTTCGAGCGGCGTCTGGTCAGGACGGAGCTTGTCCATCTGGTGCTGGGCGAAGTGGGCGATTTCGAGCTTCTTGCCCTTCCGCATCTCGCCCCCCATCGGCTTGATGTCGCCGGCAAGCAGCTTGGCGAACGTCGACTTGCCGTTGCCGTTCACCCCGATCAACGCGATGCGGTCCTCGGGATCGATACGCATCGTGATGTTCTTGAGGATACGCTTGTCGCCATAGCCCGCCGCCACGCCGTCGAGCGTGATCATCGGCGAGGCCATTTCGAGCTTGGGCTGCTGGAAGGTGAACGGCGACGAATATTCGTCGAACATCGCTGCCGGCGGCTTCAGCTTCTCGATCATTTTTACGCGCGCCTGGGCCTGCTTGGCCTTGGAGGCCTTGGCCTTGAAGCGATCGACGAACTTTTGCATGTGCGCGATCTGGTCGAGCGTCTTCTCGCGGCTCTTGTTGTTGAGCTCCATCTGCATGCGGCGCGTCGCTTCGAACGTGTCGTAGTTGCCTTTGTAAAAGGTCAGCTTCTTGTGCTCGAGATGGATGATCGACGACACGGCCTTATTCAGCAGGTCGCGGTCGTGGGAGATCATGAAGACGGTATAGGGGTAGGTGGCGAGATACTTCTCGAGCCACAGCGTGCCTTCAAGGTCGAGATAGTTGGTCGGCTCGTCGAGCAGCAGGAGGTCGGGCTGGCTGAACAGCACGCCGGCCAACGATACGCGCATGCGCCAGCCACCGGATAACTCATGCGTCGGGGCGTTCTGCCGGTCGGTCTCGAAGCCGAGACCCTTCAAAATCGCGCTGGCCCGCGCTTCGGCGGTGTGGGCGTCGATGTCGGCAAGACGGGTATAAACCTCGGAAATCCGGTCCGGATCGGTAACGGTCTCGGCCTCCTTGAGCAGGGCGGCGCGTTCGGTATCGGCGGCCAGCACCACGTCGAGCACGCTTTCGTTGCCTGCGGGGGCTTCCTGCGCCACGGCGCCGATGCGTGCCTTCTTGACGAGGTCGATCGAGCCGCCATCGACGGAAATATGGCCTTGGATCAGGTGGAACAGGGTCGTCTTGCCCGTGCCGTTCTTGCCGACAAAGCCAGTCTTGCTGCCGGCCGGCAACGTCACCGAGGCGCCCTCGAAGAGTTCGCGTCCCTGAATACGATAGGTGAGGTTGTTGATCGTCAGCATGAAAGTGTCACGGCGGTCCTGGAGTGAGCCGCTCACATAGGGTTTGCCGTCGTTTTTGGCAACCGGGACGCCTGCATGGCCGTCTTGCCTCCGTCACCGCCTGAGGCTACAAGGCGCGACTTTTCCGAACCCTCAAGGACTAAGCATGGCCATCGAACGCACGCTCTCCATCATCAAGCCCGACGCGACCCGCCGCAACCTGACCGGCGCGATCGTTGCCAAGTTCGAGGCCGCGGGCCTGCGCGTCGTCGCCAGCAAGCGCATCCGCCTCACCGAAGACCAGGCCAAGGCGTTTTACGCCGTGCACGCTGCCCGCCCGTTTTATGGCGAGCTGGTCGGCCAGATGATCGCCGAGCCGGTTGTCGTGCAGGTGCTCGAAGGCGAGGGCGCTATCCTCAAGAACCGTGAAGTCATGGGCGCCACCAACCCCGCCAACGCCGCCGAAGGCACGATCCGCAAGGAATTCGCGCTGTCGATGGGCGAGAACTCGGTACACGGCTCCGACGCTCCCGAAACCGCCGTCAACGAGATCAAGTTCTTTTTCTCGGATATCGAAATAGTTGGGTGAAGCGCGGTTAGAGTGAAGGTCCGGTGGACCTTCACGCGCGCTGAACGCCCGAAGAGCTACGCTCGAAGGGCCGGCAAGCCTAAGGCACAGCACTTGATATGGAGGCCGCCTCCGGGCGGCCTTTTCTATTTCCGGCGCTTGTTGAGGTGATAGGTGAGGGCCATGGCGATGCAGTGCCGAAGCGCGGGATCGTCTATTGCTGCCCCGCCGTCCAGCAGCAGGGCGCGGTCGCCTTCGTAGCGGAAGGCGTCAGGGTAGGCGGCGCGATATCGCTCAACGAGGTCGGTCTGGCAGTTCACGAACATCGCCACCCCGTCCTCCCGCGCATCGATCCGGATCGTCGTGCCGCTCCGGCTTTCCGGGGTCAGGTAGCTGATCTGCCCCCATTTGAGCGTCTCGGCGATCGGGCCGACGCCCGGCGTGCTCGCCGCCGTATCGAGGATTATCGATCGCAAGACCAGCAGCCGGTTGCGGGTCGCCGGCGGATGTTTGTCGAAGACTTCGGCGACGGCGGGATCGGCAATTGTGATCGGCATCCAGTCCTCCTGATAGCCTAACCTTGCACGCAACCGTACCCGGCACTTGACCGCGGTTGCGGTCCCCCGCAAGAGAAGCGGCACAAGGAGAACGCCGTGCCCGAAATCATCATTTATCTCGCCGAAGGCCGCACCGTCGATGCCAAGCGCGCCGTGGTCAAGGATATCACCGATACCATTGTGAAAAACTTCAACGTCACGGCTGAGAACGTTGCCATCCAGATCGTCGAGGCGCCGAAGGAGAACAAAGCCAAGGGCGGCCTGCTGTTCATCGACCGGAAGTAGCGTGCGGTCTCCTCCGCTCCGGCGAGGCCAAGCTGCGCGGTCACCTTTACTCTGGTTCTTGCCTCATCCGCGCCCATATGTTGGCGTGTGAGGGGCGTGAACTGGAGTCGTAATGCCTGATACTGCCCCCATCGTCATCACCGGCGCGTCGAGCGGCATCGGCAAAGTGGCTGCCTTTCGTCTGGCGCGCGAGCAGCGGCCGCTGGTGCTGATCTGCCGTGAGGGACCAAAGGCGCGCGCGGTACATGCCGAAATCGTCCGTGTGACCGGCAATCGCGCGGTTGAGCTCGAACCGGCCGACCTGTCCTCGCAAGCGCAGCTTCGCCTTGCCGCGCAATCGATCCGCGAACGACACACGAGCATCGCGGCGCTGATCAACAATGCCGGCGCCGCCTTTACGGAGCGCCGAGTCAGCGTCGACGGTATTGAAATGACCTTTGCGGTCAACCATCTGGCGCCGTTTCTTCTGACCAGCCTGCTGCTCGATCGGCTGAAGGCGGGCGCACCGGCGCGGATCGTCAATGTCGCCTCCGACGCGCAGCGGCCGTTGCGGCTCGACGATCTCGACCGCACCAAGGCGTATGAATCGTTCGATGTCTACCGCGAGACCAAGCTCGCCAACATCCTCTTCACCTTTGAGCTGGCGCGGCGGCTCGCCGGCAGCCGGGTCACAGCCAATGCGCTGGCGCCCGGCTATCTCAGGACCGCGCTGATCCGCGATACCCGGCCGCTGATGCGGACGCTGCAATCCTTCGCCGGGTTCTTCATCATGGAGAGCGCCGAGAAGGGCGGAGCGCGTATCGCCAACCTTGCGCTGTCGCCGGAACTGGCCGGAACGAGCGGCGAATATTTCCTGAAAACGCAGACCAGCAAGGCCATTTCTTCGGCCTACGACACGGCGCTTGCGGCGCAGCTCTGGGCCATGAGCGAGCGGCTGACCGGCCTTGCGCCGATGCCCGAGCGTTTCGACACGGCCGCCCAATAGCCCTTCACAAACGCAGCCGGCCTGCCTATTTTTGCCCGGCGGGGACGACCCCGCCTTCAATACATTTCCGGTCGGGACGACCCGCCACGCAGCAAAGGATACTGCATCATGGCCTGGGTTTATCTCGTTATCGCTGGACTCTTCGAAATCGTCTGGGCCATCGGCCTCAAATATACCGAAGGCTTTACGCGCCTCGGGCCAACGGCATTGACGGTCGGCGGCATGGTGCTGAGCGTCGTGCTGCTCGGCGTCGCGCTGCGCGACCTCCCCGTTGGCACCGGCTACGCCGTCTGGACTGGGATCGGCACGGTCGGCACAGCCATAGTCGGCATCTGGCTCTTCAACGAACCGGCCACGGCTCTCCGCCTTGGCGCAATGGCGCTGATCGTCGCGGGCATCGTCGGGCTGAAGGTTGCCGGCTGAGGAAGCGTGGCGCCGCGCCTTGAATTGTCAAACATCGTCAGTTGACGATATAGAGGCTGGCCGCTGACGCTTGCGGCCAGCCTCCCGTCCTTTGCCAAAATCGGAAACTCGATGACCGTCCAGACCAAGCCCGTCGACGTCTACTACGCCGGAACTCCCAATGGCCACAAAGTCACGATCATGCTCGAAGAGCTGGGCGTGTCGTATGATGTAAAGTTCATCCGTATTGGCCGGGGCGATCAGTTCAAGCCGGATTTTCTGGCGATCTCGCCCAATAACAAAATTCCGGCGATCGTCGATCCCGAGGGGCCGGACGGGAAGCCGATTTCGATATTCGAGTCCGGCGCGATCCTCAAATATCTCGGCCTGAAGTTCGGAAAATTCTACCCCACCGATGTGCGGGCTCAGGTCAAGGTCGATGAGTGGCTGTTCTGGCAGGTTGGCGGTTTCGGGCCCATGCTCGGGCAGAACAACCACTTCAATCGCTATGCCCCGGAAAAAATCCCCTACGCCATCAAGCGCTACGGCGATGAGGCGCACCGGCTCTATCGTGTGCTCGATACGCAGCTCAAGGGGCAGGAGTTCATCGCCGGCGACTATTCGATCGCCGACATGGCGACGATCGGCTGGTCGAACGGCTACGGCAGCCACGGCATCGACATTGCCGAGTTCCCGGATTTCGCCGCCTGGCGCGACCGCATCAACGACCGTCCGGCCGTGAAGCGCGCGCTGGCGATCAAGACCCCACCCGAGCAGGAAACCAACACCGCGACTGACAAGGTGGCGCAGTCGGTGCTGTTCAATCAGCGGTAAGGCATTTCGCGAGGCGGCGAGCCGCACTTCCTTCTCCCCTTGCGGGAGAAGGTGCCCGAAGGGCGGATGAGGGGTGAGCCGCGAGCTCTGAATCTATGGCCCACCCCTCATCCGTCTCGGCCTGGCGGCCGATCCACCTCCTCCCGCAAGGGGAGAAGGAGGGCGAGTGGATTCTGTTACTGGAAGCTGCCGGCGCTGGCGCCTGAGTCAGTTGCTGCAGGCGCCGCTGCTGCGGGGGCGCTGGCTGCTGGTGCCGCGGCGGTCGTTCCATCGGCGGGCGGCGTTTCCGGCTGTGGCACGCGCGTCCACTCTTCGCCCTTGCAGATGATGTTGTAGAGGATGCAGCCGTTGAGCCGGATTTTGTCCGGGCCGAGCACCTCAACGTAGCCCGAATAGGTATTGCCGTCCTGCGGGTTGTAGATCTGCCCGTCGAAAATGTTCGGCTTGTCCTTGTTGGGGTGCAGCGTCAGGATCTGCAGGCCCATGATCGGCCGGGACCGCAGGTTCCGGTCCTTGTTCATCAGGTCAGTGAAGTTGGTCGCCCCGATCGAGTCGATTTCCTTCTTGTTGGCTTTGTAGATCGCGTCCGGCACGACGATCTTGCTGATATTGCCGCAGAAGTCGTCGGGACAGGTCGAGACCGTGATCTCCGATTTCGCCTGGGTGAGCCACACCCCCTGAAGTGTCTGGGCAGCATCGCTGGATTGTGCGAAGGCGGCGGGTGTCGAGATCGGCAGCGTAAGAACAGCGAAAGCCAGTGCTGCCGCGAAGCGCGTGTTGTGAGCCATGTGCGCCTTCTTTCCCTTCGAATGACCGGTCGGCCAGGCAACTCGACTATCCGCCGAAAGTGGCTCGCCGCCGCGATAGAGCAAGGACCGGATCGCCGAAAAATATTGGGCGATGCGCCGGCGCCGCACCTTCAAATGCCGGTCAGTTACGACAAAATCAATCGCCGCAGTCTACCAGATGCCGGTCGTATAGATAGGGAAGTCGGCGAGAACTAGGCAGCGTGTCGCCAAAAAGCGGCAGCAAAATACCGGGAGGCCGACGCCCAAATTGCGTCACGCCTCACCGGTTGCCTGAGAAACATCACCCTCATGCCGGCCCAAACACACAATGCCGGCCGGTCGGAACTGCAGGAAGAATAGCTAGGGACGCGAAGCGATCCGGCTTGCAGTTTCTGAGGGCGATAACGCCTTTGATCTCAGTGCGTTGCATTACATCTTGGTAACCTCAGGGGCACAGCTCGATGGTGTCGCTGAGGTCGATTTCGTCGAAGTCCGAAACCAGAATATCGATCTCGACCTGCCATTCTCCGCTGGCCGGTAACGTCAGGCCGCTGACATGCCAGAATCCGTCGGCGCCGAGCGTCGCTTTTCGTTCGATGCTTTCGATGCCTTTGCCCTTGTTGGCAAGGTCGAGGGTCACGCCCTTGGCCACAAGGGGCCCGAAGTCGGCAGTCGCCACATAGATTTGCGCGTCGACGGGGCCGGTATGGCCGGGTGAGATCGTGAGCTCAGCCATGCCCTTGTCGGTGTGGATGTGGACGAAGGCAGGCTGGGCGGCAGCTTCGAGCAGGGCTCTGGGGGGCGGCGTGAAGCGCCACAGCGCGACGACGGCGAAAACCGCGACCACCAGCAACGTCTCGATGCCGATCATCGTGGCAAGGCGATGTTTCGCACCGAGACCGTTGCCCTCTGCCGCACCGGACAGCCGCCAGCGATTAGCCGCACCCAGCAGCAGCAGCACAACGACGAGCGCCATCTTTACGAGAAACACATGACCGTAGTCGGTGGTAAGGAGTTCCTGCGGTTCGGCCAGTTGGATGATCGCCAGCGTCACCCCGGCGATCAGCAGCACACCGAGCGCAAACGGGATCACGTTCGAAAATCGGCGCAGGGCTGGTATCGCGTCGCTCGCCGGTGCCCGCAGCACCAGGCCCAGTGGCAGGAGCGAACCGGCCCAGAATGCCACCGCCAACGTGTGCAGAAAGACTGCCGGCCGCGTCAGCCATTGCGGTTCGGCGGCACTCGCATGGCCGGTGACGGCGAGTGACAGGCCGACCCCAACGAACGCCACGAGGCTGAGCATCCGTGACCATCGCGGCGCGAACGAAGCGACAAGCGCGAGTACCATCGCCCCGCCTGCGGCGGCCTCCGACAGCCCAAAACTCGAGGTGAATCCCTCCCGCCAGACTCCAGCGCTGAAAAGGCCGCCGAAGGGGGCGCCGAGTGCATCAAGGCCCTGAAACGCGATGGCTGGTGGCGATGCCAGCAGCCCCACGACGAGCAACCAGCGGATCGGTCTCAGTCCGGCGTCGCTCCGCCCGATCCAGCGGGCGAAGAAGACGCCGCCAACGCCGAGGAACAGGCCGAAATAGGTGAGGACCTTGCTCGCCCACACGCCGATGCGAACCGGCCAGTCGACGGTCTCCTGTTCCACCGGCGCGCCGCCGGCGCTTGCCGCGCCGATTGAAAATACGGTGGTGCCACCAACCGGGTGGCCGTCCGCCGAGATCACCCGCCAGCTCAGCGCATAGGTGCCGTTTCCGAGATTTTGCGGCGCGACGATAGAAACCGTCGGCCCATCGAGGGAGAACCGGTCGAGCGTCACGCCTCGACCGTCCGGCTCGATCAGCTTGAGCACGACCGGCGATACCTGCTCGTCGAATTTTAGCGACAGCGTCGGCGGGGCCGTCGCAATCACCGTGCCATCGGCTGGATCGGCCGCGAGCAGAGCAGCATGCCCAAAGGCCGGGCTGGCGAGGACCAGCCCAAGCAGCACCAGCAATGTCGCGGCGAGGGAGCGCATGGGCTCAGTCGTCGCTGCCCGTTGCTGCCGTAACGGTCAGGGCAGGGGCGGGGCGCTTGAGGTCATCGTCCTTCTGCCCCGCGGCAGGGACTTGGATCCAGCGCTCGGCGGCCGCGCCGCACTCCTGGACGACCGGGAAGCGGATGACGTCGCCGGCCTTAAAACTGTCGGCGATCGTGCCGGTGACCACGAACTCGTCGTAGTAGGCATCGGGCAGATTGCCGCCAGTGAAATCCACCTCCGTAACGCCGGAAGACACGTCCGAACCCCAGTTCTTGTAGGTTTTGGCGTATTTGCCGCTCTTCAGTTCGAGGGTCCAGCCGGGCTTGGGCATCGGCTTCACCGCGATGACGCCTTCCGGAATCTGGATACGCAGGGCCGTGGTCGCCGCCCCGTCGCAGCCGTGCGGCACGCGGAACACCGCCTTGTAGGGCGAGCCGAGCGGCGTTTGGCCCACCTCCAGCGTGATATGGGCGAAGGCAGGCGAGACGGCCGAAAGCACAACGGCAATGGCGGCAAAGAGCTTGGTTTTCATCCTACGATTTCCGTTTGAACGCGCGACCGCAGCCGGCGCGATGTGATTGGGGGCAGATAAACGGCGCGGCTGCCGAGCTACATCGACATGCCGGACACCGGCGCGCCCGCGGCGATGCCGAGTACGTTGAGGTCGATGGTCACGCTGCCGGCCTTTTCGAAAACCAGTGTCACCGGCACGGTCTTGCCTTGGATGAAGGGGCCGTTGAGATGCTCGAACATCATGTGAAGCCCGCTTGGCGTCAGGTTCACAGCAACGCCGGGTGGGATATCGATCCCGTCCGGCAGAGCGCGCATCTTCATCACATTGCCGTCCATGCCCATGGTGTGGAGCGTTACGCTTCCAGCGGCCGGCGAGGTCGCCGACACCAGGCGATCGGGTGTGCTGCCCCTATTGGTCACGGTGAAATAGCCGCCGCCGACCGGCGCGTTAGGCAGCGTGGCGCGGGCGAAGGCACCGGAAATTTCGAGGTCGCCGACCTTCACCGGGGCGCCGTCCATCGGCATCGCCATGGTGTTGTCGTCTGCGATGCTCGGGGCTGGCGGCGCGGCAAGCATCGCGGCCGCCAGGGCGGCCAACATTATTCTGGGAAATATCATGTCCATAGTCCGATAGGCGCCGTCCCGGGAGGATGCGCCGTTGATCTCAGGATGCGTTAGCACCCGGTTCGACTGAAAAAATCAGCCGATCGGAGGACCTTGGGAAGGAGGTGAGAAGGCGGCGACTGGGCGGATTGCCGGCACGACAAGCGCCGCATAATGGACCGGCGCAACCGACTGAAAGGCCGGTTCAGCGACGGACGGGGCAGGCGGCAAGACCGGAAGATTGGCCCGGCAGACGTGGCAGGGGGCGTGACAAAGCTGGTCATCGCCCCAGCCGCCGCCACACAGCGGCGAGAGTTTTGCCTCGAGCACCGAGGCCGCAACCGCGGGGGATGCGCCCACCTTGCCGTAGCTCTGTGAAAAATCCGGCGACGCCCCTGGCGTAACGACAAACAGCAGCAGTCCGAGCACGCAAAGCGCCCGGATCAGTTCTGCGAAATATCGGTTACCCGTTGCCAATGAACGTCCTCGCGCCGCGAGCCATCACGCCTTTAGCGCGATAAAAGTCCCGCGTCATCAGGCAAAACGCCGCTTATTGCGGGGGGCAGAAGGCGCCTTAGGCGACGAGCGTCGTATTTCCGCCGACATGTCATATCTAAATGCCTACGCCCTCGGTAAGTGTTACCGATTGGTTGACCGGTCGAGCCGCTGCCTTGCCAGCAGCACTGAGATCACTGCGGACCGGGCGTTACCTGCGCAATCAGAGGTTCTGCTGCCACGACTATTTCGTCGGGCGGTCCTCGAAAGCGAGAAGTACAATGACAATGGAAACCAGTGGCGCCTTCGCCGAGGGGCGGAGCTTTCCGATAGATTCGTCGACACGCGCGCCGCAGGCACGGCAGCGATCGGACGAGACGAATTCCGCTGCCGCGCTACGATCGATGCTGAGGCCACTTCACAAGCGGCTTGCGGCCTGGCAGTCCCGCACTGTCTGGCTTGCCGCCATGGATGCGGCGTCGCGGCACGAAAAAATCGCCGAAACTGCCCCATCCGCAAGGGATATGCTCAACGAGGCGATTGCGGCGCGTGACGGCTTCCGTACGGCCGTTGCCGGCTTTCGTGGCGTCGAGGCAGCGTCGCGCATCGCCGATACCGAGCGGGCGTTCGCCAACATGATCGCCGCGCTGACAAAACTTGCCGGCAAGGGTGACAGCCTCGCTGTCGGCGCTCCATTGGCGCAATCGGTGACCATGGCGGCGAACTGTCCCCGCTGCGGTACGATGAACACGCTTACCGTGCTTCATACGAGCTTCGACGAGAGAGTGTCGTGCTCGCATTGCGGTGCGATGATGGGCACGGTTGGCGATCTCGAAGCCGGCGCAGTAAACCCCGCCGCGGTCGCGGCCGAATGATGCGGGCATAAGACAGGAGCCATCTCCTCGGTTGGTTGCTGAGGAAACGGCTTGCGTTGCGGCCCCATCCGGGTCAAAAGGCCCGCGTGGGAGAGGTGGCCGAGTGGTCGAAGGCACGCCCCTGCTAAGGGCGCAGATGGTGTTGAGCCGTCTCGAGGGTTCGAATCCCTTCCTCTCCGCCACCATCCGTACTCACCTCGTGGGGCCTGCCGAATCGCCGCGGCACCTTCGCACGCTGGTATTCGCTACCTATATCGCCTAGAGACGATGGTCGCGGCGAGGCGAGCGGGACGATGCCCAGAACCGATATTGCAAGGCGTGTTTACAATCACACCTGGAAGCTCGATCCGATCATCCGGAGCCTGCTCGATACCGATTTCTATAAGCTTTTGATGCTGCAGATGATCCGCGGGCTCTATCCCGAGGTCAATGCTACGTTTTCGCTGATCAATCGGCACCGCAATGTGCGGCTGGCCGACGAGATCGACGAGGGCGAATTGCGCGAGCAGCTCGACCATGCCCGCACTATTCGAATGGGCAAGAAGGAAATGATCTGGCTGGCCGGTAACAAGTTTGCCGGGCGCTTGCAGATTTTCGAGCCGGAGTTCTTGAACTGGCTCTCGACCTTCCAATTGCCCGAATATGAATTGCGCACGGTCGATGGCCAGTTCGAGCTAAATTTCCATGGGCCCTGGGCCCATACTTCGATGTGGGAAATCCCGGCGCTCGCCATCATCAACGAGCTGCGTTCGCGCGCGGCGATGAAAGGACTTGGGCCTTTTGCGCTCGATGTCCTCTACGCCCGCGCCAAGGCCCGGATGTGGGACAAGGTCGAGCGGCTGCAGAAACTGCCCGATCTGCGCATTTCGGACTTCGGCACGCGCCGTCGCCACAGTTTCCTCTGGCAGCGTTGGTGCGTCGAGGCGCTGAAGGAAGGCATCGGGTCGGCCTTCACCGGCACCTCGAACGTGCTCCTCGCCATGGACAACGACCTCGAAGCGCTCGGCACCAATGCACACGAACTGCCGATGGTGCTGGCGGCGCTGGCGCGCAACGAGAAAGAATTGCGAGCCGCGCCCTACCGGGTGCTCGAGGATTGGAAGTCCTACTACGGCGGCAATTTGCTGATCGTTTTGCCAGACGCTTTCGGCACGGCATCATTCCTGCGCGACGCGCCCGACTGGGTCGCCGACTGGACGGGCTTCCGCCCCGACAGTGCGCCGGCCATCGAGGGCGGCGAAAAGATCATCGCCTGGTGGAAGGAAAAAGGCCGCGATCCGCGCCAGAAGCTGCTGATTTTCTCGGACGGCCTCGACGTCGATTCGATCGAGGAGGCCTATCGTCACTTTCACGGACGCGTTCGCATGACGTTCGGCTGGGGGACGAATCTCACCAACGATTTCGAGCATGCGTCCCCGGTACACCTGCCGGGCCTCTCGCCGCTGTCGCTGGTCTGCAAAGTCACCAGCGCCAACGGCCGCCCAGCAGTAAAGCTCTCCGACAACCCGCAGAAGGCGACCGGCGATCCGAAAGAAATCGCTCGCTATCTCCGCATCTTCGGCAGCGAGGATTTCGTCGAGCAGCCGGTGCTAGTCTAGGCGACGCCGCTTATCGGGCTGGATAACGGCTCACGGGATTGCTACCGTGGCGGCGCCTCCCTCCGGCCCCTTGCGGGCGCCCTTCTTCGAGACCAGCCATGCCTAATCCTGTTTCTGCCGCCACGCCGTTTCGCCTGGCGATTGCCGGCCTGTCGCATGATCATGTGAAGGAATTTCACCGCTCGCCGCTCCAGCATATCGAGCTGGTGGGCGTCGCCGAGCCGAATGCGGCGCTGCGGGCCGCCTTTGCCGCCGAGCACCGCCTCGCGCCCCAGATCATGTTTGCCGATCTGCCCGCCATGCTGGATACGGCAAAGCCTGAGGCCGTCTGCGCCTTCGGCTCGATCTTCGACCACCTCGCGGTCGTCGAGGCGTGCGCGCCGCGGGGCATTCACGTGATGGTGGAAAAGCCGCTGGCCGTCAGCCCGGCGCACGCCGAACGGATGGCGGCACTGGCGCGCCAGCACGGCATTCACCTCATCACCAACTACGAAACGACCTGGTACCCGACCAACCACCGCGTCTTTGATCTGGTTGAAGAGGGCGAGATCGGCGCGGTCCTCAAGGTCGTGGTGCATGATGGTCATCGCGGCCCCCAGGAGATCGGCTGTTCGCCCGAGTTTCTGGCCTGGCTGACCGACCCGGTGCTGAACGGCGCCGGTGCGCTGGTCGATTTCGGCTGCTACGGCGCCAATCTCATGACCCGCCTCATGGGTGGTGCAAGGCCGTTGTCCGTCACGGCGCTCGCCCAGCAGTTCAAGCCGAAGATTTACCCGAAGGTCGACGATGAGGCGACGATCGTGCTGCGCTACGAGCGCGCAGTGGCGATCATCCAGGCATCGTGGAACTGGGCGGTCAGCCGCAAGGACATGGAGGTCTACGGCGAGCGGGGTTACGTCGTCGCTGCGGACGGCAACACACTGAAACTCCGCCGCGGCGACAACGACTCCGAGGTTTCGACGCAGTTGCCGGCATTGGCCGCGCCAAACAACGGCCCGTTCGTGCAGTTCGCCGCCATCGTGCGCGGCGAGATTACCTTGGATGCGCTCGACCTCGGCGGCCTCGACAACAACCTTACCGTCGTCGACATCCTCGATGCCGCCAAACGCTCGGCGGCGTCGGGCGCCGCTGTCTCGCTCTAACCGGTCCATGAGGAAGCAATGTCAGTCGCACTGGTAACCGGGGCATCCCGCGGCTTTGGCGCGGTGATTTCACGAAAACTCGCGGCGGACGGATTTGCTGTCGCCGTCAACTACGCCCACGACGACGCCGGGGCAGCCAAGACGGTTGCCGCGATTGAAGCGGCAGGCGGCCGGGCAGGGGCATGCAAGTTTGACATCACCGACGAAAACGCCGTCAAGAACGGGGTCGCTAGCATCGTCGCCGACCTTGGCCCGATCGACGTCATCGTCAACAACGCGATCGCCGTCCACGGACCGCGCCCGCTCGAGGAGCAGGGGTGGGACTATCACCTTCGCCAGCTCGAGTTCTGCGTGAAGGCGCCGCTGCAATTGCTGCAGGCGGTGCTTGCCGACTGGAAGGCGCGCCGCACCGGCGTCGTGATCAATATCGGCAGCGAAGTGACCAATATCGGCAACCCGGAGCTCTCCCACTATGTTGGGGCGAAATCCGCAATGGGCGGGCTGACGCGGTCGTGGGCGCGCGAACTCGGGCCCTTCGGGATCCGCGTCAACCTCATCGAGCCCGGCTATATTCTGGTCGAGCGCCACGTGAACGACTCGCCGGCCGGTATCGAGGGCTACCGCAAGGATGTGCCGCTCGGCCACATGGGCGAACCCGGCGACATCGCCGAAATGGTCTCGTTCCTCGCCTCGCCCCGCGCAAAATTCATCACCGGCCAGACCTACGCGGTGAACGGCGGCCGGACGCTGGCCTAGCGGCTTACAACTCTCCCGCCATATAGCGCGGGAACCAGCTTTCGTGAGCGGACTTGAGATCGGCGACGAGGACAGCGCGGGCGCCGCCGAGCTTTAGCGAACTGCCGCCGGTGTGGCCGATCTTCAGAAGCTCCACGCCGAGTTCGATCGCCTGTTCGGCGACAGATTCCGCCTCGGCTTCGTCTCGGACCGTCAGTAGGTAGCGGGCCTGGTCCTCGCCAAAATAGGCAGCCATAGGATCGCCGTGCGGCGCGGTCACCGTCGCGCCGATGCCCGAGGCGATCGCCATTTCCGCGAGTGCCACGCCGAGCCCACCATCAGATAAGTCGTGCGCGGCCGTGCCGACGCCGCCGCGGATCAGACCACGGACGAAATCGCCCACGCGTTTCTCGCGCTCGAGGTCAACTGGCGGCGGCGGGCCGTCGCGGCGCTGATGCAGATCGCGTAGGTAGATCGATTGGCCAAGATGCGTGCCCCAGCTCGGCGGCGCGCCGATCAGCAGGATCGGCTGGCCGGAAGCCGCAAATCCGGCCCGCGCCATTTTCGACCAATCGGGGATCAGTCCGACGCCACCGATGGTCGGGGTGGGCAGAATGCCCTGGCCGTTGGTCTCGTTGTAGAGCGACACGTTGCCGGACACGATCGGGAAATCGAGCGCCCGGCAGGCTTCGCCGATGCCGCGCACCGCCTCGACAAGTTGGCCCATGATCTCGGGCTTTTCGGGATTGCCGAAATTGAGATTGTCGGTCGCGGCGATGGGGTCGGCGCCGGTCGCCGTGAGGTTGCGCCACGCCTCGGCGACGGCCTGCTTGCCGCCCTCGAACGGATCGGCCTCGCAGTAGCGCGGGTTGACGTCCGAGGTGAAGGCAAGCGCCTTCGTCGGATGGCCCTCGACGCGGATGACGCCGGCGTCGCCACCCGGTCGTTGCAACGAATTGCCCTGAATCAGCGTGTCGTATTGCTCGAAAACCCAACGGCGCGACGAACCCTGATGCCCGCCGATCAGCGCCAGCAGCGCCTCGGCGATATCCATCTGCGGGACGTCGTTGGTCGCGATGGGGGCAGGGCGGGCCGGCTTCACCCACGGGCGATCATATTCGGGCGCCTGATCGCCCAAATCCTTGATCGGCAGGTTGGCGACCTCCTTGCCCTGCCATTTTACCCGAAACCGCAGATCGTCGGTGGTATGGCCGACCGTCGCGAAATCGAGCTCCCACTTCTCGAAGACGGCGCGGGCTTCGGCTTCCTTCTCCGGATGGAGCACCATGAGCATGCGCTCCTGACTTTCGGAGAGCATCATCTCGTAAGGCGTCATCGCCGTTTCGCGGACCGGCACCTTGTCGAGGTCGAGCTCTATGCCGAGATCGCCCTTGGCGCCCATTTCGACGGCCGAGCAGGTGAGGCCCGCCGCGCCCATGTCCTGAATGGCGATGACGGCACCGGTCGCCATCAGCTCCAGGCAGGCTTCGAGCAGGCGCTTTTCGGTGAACGGGTCGCCGACCTGCACGGTCGGGCGTTTTTCCTCGATCGAGTCGTCGAACTCGGCCGAGGCCATGGTGGCGCCGCCGACGCCGTCACGGCCGGTCTTGGCGCCGAGATAGACGACCGGCAGCCCGACACCTTCGGCCTTCGAGTAAAAGATCTTGTCGGTATCGGCGAGTCCGGCGGCGAAGGCGTTGACGAGGATGTTGCCGTTGTAGCGGGCGTCGAACTCGACCTCTCCGCCCACCACCGGCACGCCAAACGCATTGCCGTAGCCGCCGACGCCAGCGACGACGCCCGAAACGAGGTGCCGCGTCTTCTCGTGCTCGGGCGCGCCGAACCGCAGCGCGTTCATCGCCGCGACAGGCCGCGCACCCATCGTGAACACATCGCGCAAAATGCCGCCGACGCCCGTCGCCGCGCCCTGATAGGGCTCGATGAACGAGGGGTGGTTGTGCGACTCCATCTTGAAGACGATCGCCTGCCCATCGCCGATATCGACGACGCCTGCGTTCTCGCCCGGGCCCTGAATCACCCGGGGCCCTGTCGTTGGCAGCGTGCGCAACCACTTCTTGGAGGATTTGTACGAGCAGTGCTCGTTCCACATCGCCGAGAGAATGCCGAGTTCGGTGTACGTCGGCTGCCGGCCGATCAGCGAAACGATCTTGTCGAACTCATCGGGCTTGAGGCCGTGGCTGGCGACGAGCTCGGCGGTAATGGGGATATCGTTCTGGAAAGTCATCCGGCGGCGATTCCTCGGGAAGGTAAGCCGCCAACTATCAGCTTTTTCGTTAGGCCAACAGCCCACCGGGCCGGCGATCAGCCCCTTGCGTTGCACAATGTCCGGCGATCACGCCGCGATTGGATTTCGGCGCAGCTTTCCGAGCAGTTCGTCGATGCCGACAACCAGCAGCATCAGCGCGCCCAGGCCGAGCGTCAGGTAGACCGCATTGAGCAGCACATGGCCGTAGCCGAGCCGCGTCACATTGAGGACCGGGTAGGGGTATTCCTGCACCCAGGCGCCGCGCGCCATGATGTAGAGGAAGTAGATGAAGGTCGGCAGCAGCATGATCGGCACGCGGCGAACCAGCAGCGGCCCATGACGAACGGCGACCAGCCACCAGACGACGAAGATGAGCGGCGTCACATCGTGGAGGACGATGTCGCAAAACACGCCCAATCCGGACAGCACTGTCAGTCCCCGCAGGAAAAAGTGCACGAACGTCGTGACGAGGATCATGTTGGCAACCATCGCCCCGGTCACGTCGAGCTTGCGGAAGACTTCGAGCCACCGCCAACCGACGAGTTCCGACAGGTAGATCAGCACGAGGACGATATTGGTGAGGATCGTATAGTAGCTGAAGAAGCTCCCCAGCGAGCCGGGTATGTCGCGGCCGAGCGCGGCATAGTTCTGCATGGAAACCACGAATTGGGTGACAAGACCCACCACGCCGACAACAAGGCCGATCCAGATCAGCACGCGATTGACCGTCATGTCGTCCCCACTCGTTTCCCCACGTCGACTATAGCAGCGCCGTGCCGTTGGACCAGAGGCCGCTAGACAGCGATCAGGCCGCGTTCAGCAAACCGACGAAGAGGGCAGCGCCGTCAAGCCCGCCATGCGCGGCTTCGATCAGGTTTTCGGGGTGCGGCATCAGGCCGAGCACGTTTTTCCGCGCGTTGAAGACGCCGGCGATGTCGTTGATCGACCCGTTGGGATTGGTGCCCTCGGCATAACGGAACGCGACCTGACCGTTGTACTCGATCTTGGCCAGCGTCTCGGGGTCGGCAAAATAGTTGCCGTCGGCGTGGGCCACCGGGCAGCGGAAAACCTGGCCTGCTCGATACCCGCTAGTGAACGGGGTCGAAACGTTGACCGCCTCGAGCTTCACCTCGCGGCAGACGAATTTCAACGACGCATTGCGCATCAGGACGCCCGGGAGGAACCCGGCCTCGGTCAGGATCTGGAAGCCGTTGCAGACGCCGAGCACCTTGGCCCCGGCATCGGCGCGGGCCTTGAGTGCGGTCATGATCGGCGAGCGGGCGGCGATGGCGCCAGCGCGGAGATAGTCGCCATAAGAGAAGCCGCCGGGGATGACGTAGAGATCGGCGTCCGGCAGCTCGGCGTCCTGATGCCAGACCACGGCCGGCGCGGTGCCGCCGAGCTTGGTCAGCGCCGCGATCATGTCGCGGTCGCGGTTGAGGCCGGGGAACACGATAACGGCCGATTTCATCGGGCGAGTCTCGAAAAAGGGCTGATCAGCCCTTTTGTGCGGTCAATCGGGAAAACGCAAGACCTCTTCCCTTCTCTCCTTGCGGGAGAAGGAGGAGGCCTTTGCGATCTTACTCCGCAGGCGTCGCCACGGCCGTCTGCTGCGTCCGGACATAACTCCGGCTGCCGGGAGCGCCCGGAATATGGGCCCAGGCCGGCCGCTCGAACAGGAATTTGGCCCTGCCGCTCCATTGCACGAGGGCGTAGAGCGCAATCGAAAATCCAATAGCGACGACCATCACGCTGAAGCTCGCCAGCGTCACGTTGCCGGTGAGGTGCAGCTTGACCAGCCCGGCGCGGAAGAAGGTCATCGGCAGCACGAAAACCAGATAGACGATCAGCGAGTGCTCGCCGAGCCAGCGCAGCCAATCCATGAAGTTGAGCTTGCTGAGCAGCCCACCCGAGACGCAGAGCGCCACCGCCCCGGCGACCGCGAGGCAAAGCCGCAGGCCCGGAACGCCGGCGAGGCCAAGATCAACATGGTCGGGATAAACCGCAAAGCCCGGCCAGAAGGGCAGGGCCGGCGAAAACACCAGACCCGCCTCGATCGCCGCCCAGGCCGCGAGGCCGAGCAAGGCCAGCGGCACGTGATCCATCGCCCAGTCGACAAGCTTGAAAATGCGCGGCGCGAAGAGGTAGCCACAATAGAAGAACACGAAGTAGTGGCAGAACTGCTCGACGGCGTAGCTCCAGGGCACCGTGAAGCTGGGGATCTCTAGCGCCGCGCCAACGGCCAGCACCACGACGTGCGGCACCTTGAGGGTGTAGCAAAGCTTGGTCACCGCCGAGAACACGGCGAGGAGATAAATGAACCACAACACGCCATAGGGCTCGACCGTCGCCCAGAGAATATCCTGCGCCGCTTCGACCGGATGGGCGCTGGCGATGCCGATCTTCACTACAAGGTGGATCACCGCCCAGAGCGCGTAGAAGTAGAAATAGTGGAGCACGCGCCGGTCGGCATAATACCGCCACGGCCGGGCAATCACGAGGCTGAGGAAGAGGCCGGAGATCAGGAAGAATTCCGGCATCCGGAAGGGTGTCGCGAAGGCGATGACCCAATGGAAGAACCCAACCCCGTCGGCGTCCTGGCCGACGTTGAAGACCGAATACATCATCACCACGAGGATGATTGAAATTCCCTTGGCCGTATCGACCCAGCTCAGGCGGTTACCAGACCCAGACATGCCGCTCACCTCGTCTTTGGTGAACGGTTCTTAACCCTGCGCGCGAGCGCAGCGGTGGGGTTTCTGGGGTTAGGATTAAGCCGATTGCTTAATGGCTAAAACTTTAGCCGATGCTCAAGCCGGAACGGACGCGTAGGCCGCGAAAAGCAGGCCCATGGCAAGGAAAAACAGCACGGAGAGGGAAACGGTTTTAAGCATTTATCTGAGCCCGGCGAGCGGTTGAAAGTCGCGCGAATATCTGGACGGTTAAGAGTTAAAGTAAAATTTCGATTGCGTAGTTTTCGATGACCGTGTTGGCCAAAAGCCGCTGGCATATTGAACCAAGCGTTAATTCAGCCGCGGCGCTGTCGGTTCCCTCCAGCTCGATATCGAAGACTTTCCCCTGCCGCACGTCGCCGACCCCGCCGAAGCCGAGACTCTTCAGTGATCCGACGATGGCCTGACCCTGCGGATCGAGGACGCCGGATTTGAGGGTGACGGTAACGCGCGCCTTCATTCGATTAGGGTGTCCTGATTGCAGTTTGATGTCGATTCGGCGAGCCGGACCTTAGCGCGCAAGACCGCGCTAAGGTTGCAACACTGCAACGATTTTTGGAGGACCGCCGGGCCGGCCTTCGGCCCGCTACTGGACCAGTCGAGGTCCGGTCGAGAGCGCGTTGTCGGTCTCGGTCAGGATGCCGAGCCGCTGCGCCACTTCGCGGTAGGATTCGACCAGCCCGCCGAGATCCTCGCGGAAGCGGTCCTTGTCGAGCTTGTTGCGGGTCTTGATGTCCCAGAGCCGGCAATTGTCTGGGGAAATCTCGTCGGCGAGCACGATCCGCATCAGGTCGTTCTCATAAAGCCGGCCGCACTCGATCTTGAAATCGACGAGCTGGATGCCGACGCCGGTGAAAAGCCCGGTAAGGAAATCGTTGACCCGGACGGCAAGCGACATGATGTCGTCGAGTTCGGGGGGCGTGGCCCAGCCAAAGGCCGTGATGTGCTCTTCCGACACCATCGGATCGTTGAGCGCGTCGTCCTTATAATAGAACTCGATGATCGAGCGGGGCAGGGGGGTGCCGGCCTCGAGGCCGAGACGCTTTACCAGCGAGCCAGCGGCGACATTGCGCACGACGATCTCGATGGGGATAATCTCAACTTCCTTGATCAGTTGCTCGCGCATGTTGATGCGGCGAATGAAGTGAGTTGGAATCCCGAGGCTGTTGAGCTTGCTGAAAATATACTCGGAAATGCGGTTGTTGAGCACGCCCTTGCCGTCGATCACTTCGTGCTTGGCGCCGTTGCCCGCGGTCGCGTCGTCCTTGAAATACTGGACGAGCGTGCCCGGCTCGGGACCCTCGAAGAGGTCCTTGGCCTTGCCCTCGTAGATCTTGCGCCGACGGGTCATATGGGCTGTCCGTTCAACAATGGAGGAAGGGTTTTAGGTGCGCGTTCTGCGCCACAACCGCCCCGATATGCAAGCTCTTTCTCCCCGGCGAAGGCCCCTGCGGGGCTGGTATGACGGCCGCGATCCGGCGCTCTGTTGATTTGCCTCGCCTAACCCATTAAGTGATCCGCCAGCGCGCCGGAGCGGCGCATTGGAGAGAGCAGGATGCCCCAGTTCGACGATCGCGAGAAAGGCGAGGAAGCCCGCTACGCGCTGACCGCCGAGATGGAGTTCCGGGCCGAGGCCCGGCGCAACAAGCTGCTGGGCCTGTGGGCCGCCGAACTCATGAGTCTCACGGGCGACGACGCGCGCAGCTACGCGGCGGAGGTGGTTGCCGCCGATTTTGCCGAGCCGGGCGACGCCGATGTGCTCAAGAAGGTTTCGGACGACCTTAAGGCCAAGGGGCTCAACGTCCCGGACGCCATGATTCGACAGAAGATGACGCAGCTCGTGGCTATCGCCAAAGAGCAGGTCGCTAACGAGGGCTGAGGCGAAAGCCGGACGGACTGAGAATGAAGCGAATTGACCTGGATTTCGCCGACCGCCGCAAAGCTGCGGATGAGGCAAAGAAGCGCCTCTTGGCAAAGGTGGCGCCGGCGCTAAAGACCGATACGCCGGAGGCGGTGGCGCGGCGCGCCGAGAAAGCCGCCCTGGCAGCGGAACGCGACCAGCGACGGCAAGAACGGGAGCGCCTCAAACGCGAAACCGCCGAGCGCGAAAAGATCGAGGCCGCGGCACGAGCGGAAGCTGAAGCAGCGGCGGCCGCCCTGGCAAAGATTGCCGAGGCGGAGCAGGAGGCTCGCGAAGCGGCCGAGCGCAAGGCCGAGCGCGACCGGCGGTATGCCGCGCGCAAGGCCCGCCAGCGCTGAGCTCTTAGCGCTGGCCTACCACTTCACCCGCAAACCACCGGTCCCGGCAAAGCCGTAGCTTTGGCCGACATTGTCGAGGCTGGTGTTGGCCGAGGCTTCGCCGTAGACCGAATACTTGTCGTCGTCCCAGTTGTACGAGCCGCCGATGCCGACGCCGCCCCAGAGCGGGTCGTTCTTGTTGGCGAAATCGATCCCTGCGACGTCGGTCACCGTGCCGCCGCCAAAATCGTAGTAGACGTTGGCGATGCCGTAGACATGGGTGCGGCCAGCTTTGCCGTCCGCGCCCTTGCTTTGCTGCTCGAAATCGGCGGAAAGGCCGAGGCGGCCCGTGAGGCTGCCGTCGCCTTGCGAGCTGATGGCCGCGCCGAACGTATCGGCGAAGCTGTTAAAATTCACCGCCGAGTAGGAGAGCTGCGCCTGCGGCGTGATCGACCAGTTGCGACCGATGCCGATGCGCCGCCCGGCCTCGACCGATAGGCCATAGCCCAACCCGCCATTGTTGCCGACGAGCTGCTTGTCAGCGGTGCTCGAGGAGAGCGTGCTGTCGTAGCTAATCAACTGCGCCTGGCTGTCGACGTAAAAGCCGTCGCGGCCGTACCAGGTCAGCGATCCGCCGAGCCCGGCGCCGGTGCTGGTGATCGTGCCGGCGCCAAAGATCGAGCCGCTGACCGATGAACTGATCGTGCCGTATTCGCCCCAGACGCCGGCGACGAGCTGCCCCGCCGAGGTATTGGCAAGCAGCGTGTCAGCGCCGCCTTCGAGCCGCCAGATGCTGTCCGTGTGATCGGTGCCGGTGGTCGAGGTGTCGCCGTCAAACGTCGTGCGGCTCGTCTCGATGCGTCCCCAGGTGCCGCTGCCCTCCACCTGGCCATCGTCGCCCGCATTGCTCCAGCTCCGGTTGCCGACCCGCTCCTGAAGCGTCGGCAGTTTGTTGAAACTCTGCAGTACGTTGGCATAGGCCTCATAGAGCGGCACGCCCGGCTGGTAGAGCGGTGTCGCCGGCCCCGAAGGCGGCGTCGGCACAAGGTCCGAGCGCAAATACCAGTCGCCGTCGGCCGGATCGGTGATGCTGCCCTGATAGAGCCGATAAGCATAGGCCCCCCCGACCACGGCCTGATCGCCGTCGAATACATAATCGCCCTTGAGCGTGAACGTGCCGGCGGAAGCACCGGTGACATCGACCACCTCGATGCCGTTCGTCGTCTGCGCGCCCGTGCCGCCCACATTGGTCACGGCCAGCGTGCTGGTACCCGTGCTGTTGCCCTTGATCACCAGCTCGTCGGTCGTCGAGGTGTCGTCGCCCAGCGCGGCGTTGAGGAACACCGTGCCGCCGCTGCCGGTATAGTCACCGGTGACGGTCAAGGCTGTCCCCGGTGTGGTTCCAAGCTTTACCCCACCAGCATTGTTCAGCGACAATAGCGACTGGTTGAAGCCGGCGAGATCGAGCGTGCCATCGGCATTGGTGGTAAATACCGAATTCGAATTGAAGACGTTCATGCCGCCGGCCGCCAGGGTGCCAGCGTCCACCGTCGTGGCGCCGTCATAGGTGCTGGCGACGGCAAGAGTCACCTGGCCCGTGCCCGTCTTGGTCAAACCGCCGGCGCCGTCTATCCCGCCGTTCAGGGTGAGGTTGACGCCGCTGTCTGCGGCGAGGATGCCACCGCCGCTGTCGAGGGTGATGTTGCGGGCGCTGGTGAAGCTCGCCGTCGCCTCGAGGGCGCCGCCATCGAAGGTGAGCGCACCCGAGGCGTCGCCTAGGTTCTGGTCGGAGCTGATCTTCAGCACACCAGCATCGATCTCGGTGCCGCCCGTATAGCTGTTGTTGCTCGAAAGGATCAACGTGCCGCCGCCGCCCTTGACCAGCTCGGCGCTGCCGGCCAACTCGCTGGCAATGGTCGCGGTAATGCCGGCGTCGTCGGCGCTACCGTCGCCGACCTCGATGAAACTCTGCGTCCCCGAGGGTGGCGACAGCGTAATCGTGCCGCCGCTTACCGTGTAGCCGTCGGTCAGAAACTGCATGCCGCCAGCCCTAACGGCGCCGTCGCTGTCGTCGACCGTTACCGCGCCGGCGGCGCCCATGAACACGGCAAAGCCCTGGTCCGCGAAGGATGAATTGACGACGCCCGTATCCACCGTCCAGTTGGTGTCGGAGGTGGCGCGCCACACACCGTCGCCGCCATCGATCGTGCCGTCATCGCGGCCGCCGGCGTCGCCGTCCCAGTAGCGGAAGGTCATGCCGCCGGTATCGATCAGGTTCACCTGGCCGGTGATCGAGGTCTGGACCGATAGGTCGCCGACCACCGCGCCGGTCACGGTGCCGAAGGTCAGGCCCGGACCATTCAGCGCGCCGTCGTAGTTGATCAGCCGGTAGAGGCCGGGCGCCAACGTTTTGCCGGAAGGCGCCGTGACGTTCAGCTTGCCGTCAAGCGTGAGATCGCCGCCGACATTGACCAGGTCGTTCAGCGCCCCGCCCACGCCGGGCTGCGCCAGGTCGACATTGAACTTGCTTGTGGCGTTGAATGCCAGCCCGCCGTTGATGGTCAGCGTGCCGGCCTTGCCGTCGCCGGGACTCAGAATACCGCCGGCGCCGATCGCCACATCGCCGCCGATCGTTCCAGCACCGCTGAGGGTTGCGCCGCTGGCAACACTCAGCGCCCCGGTGGCGCCGGAGTCGTCGCCGTCGACCTGCAACGTGCCCTGCGACACGGCGGTCGTGCCCGTATAGGTGGCCGTGCCTGCGAGGATCAGCGTGGTGTTCGCACCGGTCTTGGTCAGTCCGCCGCTGCCGTCCAACAGGCCGGTCATGGTGAACATGCTGTGGGCCAGCACATCGATGATGCCGCCGCCGTCGTCAAAAGTGACGTGGCGGGCCGTTGTCACGTTGGGGCCGGAGACCTCGAGTGTGCCGTCATCGAAGGTCAGGCCCCCGCTCGCGGCGCCCAGTGAGCCATCACTACTAACGATCGCGACCGAGCCGCCATCCTTGATCGTCGTCCCGCCGAGATAGGTATTGTTGCCGTTGATCTTGAGCAAGCCGGCGCCGGTGACGATCAGTCCACCATTCCCGCTTATTAGGCCGTTCTGAGTCAGGATTCCGGCGCTCACGTCAATGGTGCCGCCGGCATCAAGGATCAACTGGTGGCCATTGGTCATGGTGGCGGTCGTTTGCAGCGTGCCGCCATCGAAGGTTACCGCGCCGGCAACGTTACCAAGTGCACCAATGCTGGATATCGACAGCGTTCCCTGCGAGATCGTCCAGGGCGTAACCGCCGTGGTCGTGCCGGTCAGCGTCCAGGTGCTGCTGCCGGTCTTATCGAAATTGCCGAAGCCGACATATTTGGTGCCGATGTCTGTGACGGCGAACGAGCTATCGGTAGTCCCGCCAAGCTTGAACGTATCGGCCGTGCTGTAGGCCGTAACGGTGCCGGTGATGTTCGAACCGGCCTGGATTTCGAGGCTGTTGACGCCGCCGGTGAAGTCGATGGCGTCTGCCTGCGCACCACTACCACCTAAGCCACCAGCGATCGTGCCGGCGTTGACGACTGAAATATTAGCGCCCTTGACGCCAGCGCCGCCATCGCCCGCGCCGAGCGGTCCGGTGCCTCCAGCGCCGCCGGTGATCGTGCCGCCAACTTCGTTGACGACGGTACCACCCGAAAGCAGCAGGACACCGGCGCCACCGTCGGCACCATCGACGAAACGGCTCGCGCCGCCGGCCCCGCCGAGCAAAGTGCCGGTGTTATCCACCATGCCATCGCCCGTCAGCACGATAGCCGCCGCTCCGCCGCCGGCACCTCCGATGATTCCGGCTCCACCGGCGCCGCCGCTAACATGGCCACCAGCGTCCACGGTTACGTCAGCGTTGGAAAAGATGCCGACACCGCCGCCACCCGCGCCTCCAGCGAACGACGGCGACGCTCCCGATGCCTGACCGGCGCCCCCCGCTACCGTCGCGCTGCCCGCTACCGTGACGTCGGCTGTGGCGCTCACGCCCACGCCGCCGCCGCCCTGCCCTCCGGCTAGCCCCGCACCCGGGGCCGCCCCTCCCGCGCCACCGCTGACGGAGGTCGTGATGGTTGTTACGCCTGTCACGGTCTGGCCGGTGCCCCCGGTAGCGCCGTTGGCGCCCCTTATCGTCGACGATGGGTTGCTGATGGTCACTCCACCCGGCGCACCATTGCCGGTGGTAAGATCAACGCCACCGCCGCCGCCACCACCGCCAGACACCGTGGTCGTACCGCCGGTGCCGTCCTTGCCGGTCGCATCCGACAGCGAGCCATCAACGCCGCCCGCGCCGCCCGTTCCGGCTGAGCTATTCCGGCCGCTGCCGCCGTCCGCCCAGGCGGGCGCGCTACTCAGCGCCAGCGCGGCCAGCGCTAGTGCAAGAAGCGAGACACCGGCGTTACGCGCGTTGCGTCTGGAATAAGTCGTCGCCATGGCTTGCCCCTTACCGGTGGCAGAGGCTCATAGCTGGCAGAGATATTCGCTAACCGCTTTGCGCGGGTAGCACCGGCCGGCAGCAGCTCTTCAGCCGCTCCCGCCACCCTTCGAAAATCGATAAACCGCATAGCCCCAACCAGTCGCCGCAAAACCGACCGGTCCCAAAAAGGTGTAAATGAATCACACTTCACAGATGATCCTCGTTCGCTGACATGAACAAGGGGTAAAGCGCCTGGCCGTGATTTGACGCTCGTTTGGCCCAGGACGCTGGCCGCGGCACTCGCCGGCAAGCAATGGAATGAGCGGACAGCCCAAGGCAGATATTGGGTGCCGGGAATTACAACTAGCGCCGCTCCTGGAACCCTCGTCCTGCGAGGATGGCGGGCACCGCTTTCTCGATCCGCGCCGTTCGCGTACCGGATTGCTTCGCGCCCGTGAAATAGAAGAGGTATCCGCGCTGCCGGCCCGGCGTCAGCGCCTCGAAGGCGCGCCTGAACGCCAGATCCTTGCGGAATTTCTCTTCCAACTCGTCAGGCACGGCAAATTCCGCCGGCTTCGTCTCAACCTTCAATCCGGCCGTCTCAGCCGCTATAGCCTCGCGCATATAGGCTTTGATGGTGGCCGCCTTCGCCGCAATTTCGTGGGCGCTCGTGAACTTCATTACCCGCGCGGCTCGGACCTGCCCGAGCTGCACCAGCAGCTTCTTCGGATCCTTCAGCAGCGCCCCTTTGAAGAAACCAAGCGCGCAATATTCCTTAAAACCCTGAATGATAACGACGTTCCTGCCATCGAGCGTGTAGCAGGGCTTCCCCCACTTGCACTCTTCCTTCAGGTCAAACCCGGAGAGGATGCCCTGCAGTTCGGCGATCTCGGCCTGCCAGCTGTCCCGATAGGCCATCTCCATGCTGCATCTCCATTTGCCTGTCGCGTCGACGATAGCATGGCTAGGTATCGCGCGCGCCCTTGCCGCAGAAGGACGAGGCGAATCCCCCCATCAAGGGCTAGGATAGCCTGGTGAGAGCGGGAGGCCCGATGCTTTTGGACTGGTTCAATGAAAGGACGCCGGATGGCCGGGCTTAGCGGCGCTGGCTGGGAATTGCTGGTCGAGCGGCTGAGCATGCACAGCAATGGCGAGCAGCATCGCACCTACGGGAAGTATCGGCTTTTCATCGACGGTACGCCCACCGGCATCGACGGCTTCATGTGCGAGCCTCATGGTCCGGGCGATAACGAGACACCGGAGAACGGCAAGCGCGTCGAGGCCGGACGCTATACCGTCTTCACCCATTTCGGCCGCTACCGCACGATCGGCTACGCCGATGAAACGGCCCCGCCCGGCGCCGATGCGATGCCGGCGATAAGGCTCGAGGAAACCGGCGTCCGCACCGACATCCTCATCCACCCGACCTATCCGGCAAAACCCTATCTCGCCAGCATCGGCTGCCTCAATCCGGCGGCCGCCCTGGCCCCGGCGCAGGACAACGATTTTTGGGATTCGCGGCGCCGGACGATCGAACTTATCGAGAGCCTTCGCGCGTTCTCGCCCGCCTCGTTTGTCGCCGACGAAAGCCTGCCCATTCCCAACGCGGCCGTCGTTATCGAGGGTGAGCCGTAGGCAAACCACCGCTCTCCGTGACGCGGCCGACCCTCAAAAGCGGCCTTTTTGGCCTTGCTCTGGCCCAATTCTGTGCCGAACAAGGAATTGCTTAACCAAGTTTGTCCATCTTTTGAGGCAATAGACGGTCACAACGGGCGGCCTCAGGCTGGCGATGTGACGGGTTGGAGCGGCTGCCGGGGCATGATCGGCGGACCGACCGGGGAACGAGTGCGAGTAGTAGTATGGCGTTAGCGAGTGCGAGTTGGGACGACTACCCCGCCGGTAGATTCGCCTCATCGTCGGCGGGGTCGCGCCGGCCGTTCTTCAGCCCATTGGTCGCGACTATTGCTCTTGCCGGCTGTTTGGCCGGCGCCGTTCCGCTGCTGCAAACCTTCGAAAGTTTCCGCTTCCCCGCGCCGCAGACCACGGTCAACGACGCCGCCGCCAGAAAAGCTGGCATCGCTGCGATTTCGCGCGCCCTGTTCGAAAGAGACGCCGAGAATTTCGCCCGGGAATCGTTGCGGCTCGCACCGGCAGCGATGGCCGCCGAAGTTGCCGAGGCGCAAAAGCTTGGCTCATTCGCGCGGCCGGGGCGCAGCGCTGCTCACGCTTCTCCTCTGCACCGGACGTTCAGTGCGCAGCCAGTAAATCCAGCGCCGGTGGCTTCTGATCGCAGCGGCAAGGAAATTGCCGACACTTTCGCGGCTTTGGCCTCTGTGCATGTGAAACCACTGCTGCTTGCCTCGGTTCAACGGGCGCCTTCGATTTCACCCGCGGTTCAGGCGCCGCCGCTACCGGTCCTCGCGCCAGTGGTTGTCGAACCCTCCGTTCCGGTGTCAGCGCAGCCCCAGCCCGCCGCTCCGCCGGCCATGCAGCCGGAACCCTCGGTTTTGGCTTCCGTGCATATCGAGCCCTCGGTTGTGGTGCCGCTCGCCTCGGACACAACAGGCGACGAAGCGCCGGTCGTTCCCGCGCCTCGGCTCGAACGTCCGAGCGAAAATGCGGCGGCCGTCGCGGCCATCGATAAGCCGATGGATCAGGCCTCGCTGCCGCTTGGCCGGAGCGTCCCCTTGGCGGCTCCGGCTGTCGGCGGGAGGGGCACCGCCGTCTACGACATCAGCGCCGCCATGGTCTATCTGCCGGATGGCGAGCGCCTCGAGGCGCATTCGGGCCTCGGCTATATGGTCGACAACCCGCGCTACGTCGACAGACGGGATATCGGGCCAACGCCGCCCAACACCTATAAGCTCGCGCGGCTTGAAAAGCGGTTCTTCGGCGTCGAGGCGCTGCGCCTCGTCCCCGTCGATGGCTCCAAGATGTTTGGCCGCGATGGCTTCCTCACCCACACTTACCTGCTGCGGGGACGGCCGGCGCAATCGAACGGCTGCGTCGTGTTCAAGGACTACGACCGCTTCCTCAATGCCTATAAGCGTGGCCTGTTCGATCGGCTGGTGGTCGTGCCAACCTTGGCTGGATCGTCCGTGCGCGTCGCCTCGGCGAACGGTCGCTGAGAGCGCCGCTTACCCAAGGCGCTAAAAATCGCCCCTGAGCAGCATGCTTCCCGTCAAAGCGATGCCCGCTGCTTCAACATTCCGCGCGCCCGGTAAAGGCGTGACATGACCGTGCCGAGGGGAATGTCGGCAACGTGGGCAATCTCCTTGTAGGATAGGTCGTCGAGCACGCGCAGCTCGACACAAACGCGCAGGTGAGCGGGCAGGGCACGCAGCGCGTCGTTGACCGACGCCTGGTCCTGACCGGCGATGAGGCTTGCCTCCGGTCCCAGGGCAGGATCGGGAACGTCCATGCCCAGCCCGTCATTGCCGTCGTTGTCGAGCGGCACCTCGATGTTGCTGTGACTTGCCCTGTATTTGCTATAGGCGACGTTCCGGACAATCCGCAGCAGCCATGGCCGCCCGCTGTCGCCGTTGAAGGACGCGAAGTGACGCCAAGCCCTCAGGCAGGCATCCTGCACAACGTCCTCGGCGGCGACGGGATCAGCCATAAGCGATCGGGCGAACCTGTTGGCAGCGCCAAGATGCGGGAGTATCGCCTGTTCGAACGTGGGTGACTGCGCCGCACAGGCGATTGCTTCGGCGCTGCGTGGGGCAGGGCGAACCGCTGGTGGGGTCGCTGGCCCGCGCGGTGCAGCAGGCGGCGGGATGACGCGAACCGATGGCGATTGCTTGAGCAAGCGCCCCGCTGCGCTTTCGCCGTCCGTGGCGCATTTCTTGGCAGGGAGGCAGTGCGGGCGGCCGTGTGGCCGGCCTCGTCCGCGCCGGCGAGGATCGAGCAAATAATCGAGATCCACCGGGTCGGGTGAGGGCTTGGAATCCGGTGTGGTCAGCACAATGGACATCATCTATCTCCCATCGATTTGCTCGGCGGATGGCGGGCGTTCGAGACGCCGCGGATAGATGATTTTTTGAGGCCGCCGTCTTGGACTCGGCGGACAATGATGCGGCCTGAAAGGACAAGCTCAGAATGTCATCGGCCCGTACGGAGCCGTGGCAAGGAGACTTGGAGGGTTACCGAACCCGGGCCGAACCGCCCGTCAGTGGTGCAACAGATGAGCGTCGCGCCATTCGGAGGGCGTCATGCCGAACCGTCGCCGGAAGCTGCGGTTGAAATAGGACAGGTCGCCGAAGCCGGCATCCTGCGCGATGGCGCTGATTTTCTCCATGCCGCCGGTTGCTCCCGCCAGGAGCCTGTGCGCGAGGAGCAAGCGCTGTTCGAGGACGAATTCGGAGAAGGTGAGGCCGGTGGCGCCGAACAGGCGCTGTATCTGCTTCGGCGTGAGGCTCGCCTGCCGCGCCACAGAGGCGATGGTCAGCCTTTCGTCGCCGAGCTGGCCGAGAACCTGAGCCTTGATAAGTTGCAGACGCGTTTGCCCAAAACTTTCCCGCAGCTCGGGTGAGTGCTGGCCGGCATCTTCCCGCATCATCAGTCCAACAAGTTCCGTCATGTGCTGGGCCATCGTGTGCTGGCCGACGGCATCAAGGCTGGGTGCGGTCTTGGTGCAGAGGGCAAAATAGCTGCTGACGAGGTTGCGCAAACCCGGACTGGCAAGCACCGGCAGTGCCAAATGGTCCTCGGCGTTAGGGGCAATACTGAGCAGTTCGCGGCGCGGAATACGCAGCGCGGTAAAGCCGCCGCCATTGCTCAGCGCGGCATCGCCGAGAATGTCGAGGCCCATCAGGCTCATATGCGATTCCTTGAGCTCGACGGTATGACCCCGCTGGATGGTCAGGATGTCGCCCTTGGTCGCGGTGACGAGCGTCAGGTCGTCGCAACCGTCCGACAGCAGCGGCCGCGTCCGGCGAAAGCTTCCAGAGGTGCCACGAGCGGAACCGAACGAAAGCGCACCGAACCTTGCGACCTGTACGGTGCACTCGATCTGGTCGTCGCCCTCCGGCACTGCGTCGAGTTGGCAAAAGCCGCGGCAGAATTCTTCGCGCCACGCCTCATAACTCTGGCCGCGCGCGGCGCCGGAATAGGTGAAGACCGGCAGGCGCACATCCGGTGCGCCCCCCCCCACGCCCTGTGTCCCGCTATCGGGAACAGTGAGTGCGACCATATAAAATGCTCTCTAGCGGCCTGGTCCTCGAGAGACGACAGACGGCAGAGGCAAGATGGGAGAGCCTGTGGTGGGCCGACCCGCTCGCGGCTGGCGAGAGTCATCATATCTCTTGGTCCCCGATAACCACGGCCGAATTTCATAGTCAAGCAACAAATGGAACGATCCAATCAGCAATAAGTGACGTTCATCTGGGTGGATTTGAGACA